>Ga0316189_10000076_pt1 | contig 83809 bp, 63 predicted proteins | sample LowCovwburrow_MG_FD_204930 | JGI IMG/M metagenome (GOLD analysis project Ga0316189, IMG submission 204930) | Coastal sediment microbial communities from Maine, United States - Lowes Cove worm burrow | ecosystem: Environmental > Aquatic > Marine > Coastal > Sediment | place: USA: Maine...
GGGCCCCGGTCGCGAAGTCGGTGGTCGTCACCGCGATCGACCGTCCGCTGGTCGGCGGTCCGGTGCAGGGGGCTGTGATCGTCGGTGCGCCGACGATCGGCGGCAGCAGGTCCTCGCCCCCGTCGGGTGGCCCCGAGCTCAAAGGTGCACAGCCGATGAGCAGGGGCATGAGCCCTGAGAGACCGGAGTAGACGGCCCTAGAGGGGCTCGGTCGGCGGGCTGAGGGGTCCATCAGAACGAGGCCAGGGTGTGGGGGGGGAGGCCTGTATCGAGCGGGTCTGTGGTCATCTCAGTCGGCGGGTCGGTGCTCAGGTCCCAGACCCGGAGGCCGCTGGCGTCGACGGTTGCGTCTCCGACCCAGAGCTGATCGCCCATCCGCTCGATCGCGCGATCGAGCGTCGAGATGCCGCTGATCAGCTTTTCCGGGGCGGCAGGGGCGGCGTCGTCGATGCTGACCCGGTAGATCGCCGAGGCGGGGTACGTCCCGTCAGTGGCGCTGAGATAGGCGACTTGGCCAGCGTCGTCGGTGACGAAGGCCTGGGTGTCGAAGCCGGTGATCCCGGCGGCCTCGAGGGACTCGGCGGAGACCGCCCAGGAGCGGCTCGCGGTCGGCACGTGGATCCGCTCGATGCCGCTTGTGAGGACGAGGATGGTCTCGCCGCTTTGGTCGCTCGGGTCGACACGGATCTGTCGCGGCCAAGCTCCCTCGAGGGCGAGGCCTTGGACGCCTTCTGTGTTGGGGTCGAGATCGATCGCGCTGTGGCTGGCAGTGTCGATCGCGAGGAGGTAGCTCGAGTCGACCGGTGCGTAGGTCGGATCGAGCCGCTGGATCCCGACGATCAGGGTCGAGCCGCAGGCGATCGCGACCCCGGCTTCAGGGTTGCCGTCGTCGTCCGCGAAGGCGCTGATGTCGATGCTGTCGACCTTGGTGGGCGCGGCCCCCTGGAAGTCGATCACCTGGATCTCCGGGGCGCCGAAGAGGGTCAGGTAGCCGAGGCCGTCGCCGGCGAAGACCAGGCTTTGCGGGTTGGGCTCCGGGACGTCGTCGACGGCGACGTCAAAGCTGCCCTTGACGGTCCAGGATGCGCTGTCGAGCACGTCGACGGAGTTGAAGCCGTAGCGGTGGAGCAGGTAGAGGTCGCCGACGTGGCTGGTGGCGACGGTGTCGGTGCTCGTGGGTGCGACGTCGACGTCGACGCTCATCGCCGCGTCGGCGATGCTGAGTCCGCCGTTGACGAAGTCGTTGGTGACCACGGCGATGTTGCTCGGGGTGGTCGGGGCGCCGCCGCAGGGGCCGTCGAGCGGGACGAGCTCATCGCCGCCGGAGTCCGAGTCATCGCCGGAGTCGGAGTCGCTCGCCGTCTCGCCGTCACCGTCGCCGATGATGGCGCAGGCGCCGGTGAGGAGCGCGAGGGTCAGGGGGAGGAGCGCTGCCAGGGTCTTGGGGAGTTTCATGGTGTCCGTCAGTCGTGGGCCTGAAAGCTGAGCTAGGGGAGGGAGGTCTGGCTTGCGCCGGGATCGAGGTCGATGCGAAGGCTGGCCCAGAGGGAGCGTCCGGGGAGCGGGTAGCCGATGAAGTCGCTGATCGGCAGGGTCAGCGCCGTCGCCCCGCGGATGGGCGGGATCCAGGTCGTCGTCCGCCGGTCGAGGAGGTTGCGGATCTCGAGGCCGACGTGGAAGCGGTCGGCGACGCGGAGGGCGACGCCGCTGCCGTGGAGGGTTCGCGGCGGTACGGCGACCCGCTCGGCGGTGTCGAGGAAGGTCCCGGCGACGGTCTCGACCGAGTAGGCGAGGCGGGGCTCTAGGTTGACGTTATTGGCCCGCCAACGGTGGCCTATGCTCATCCGCGCGAAGAGCTGGTGGAGCGGTCGTCCGGGCAGGCGCTTGCCGTCGGTCGACGCCGCGGCGCTGTGGTGGGTCGAGGCGAGGAGGGTGTAGCTGCCGTCGACGACGAGCGTGCGCCTCCAGGCCTCGGCGTGGAGCGACGACTCGAGGCCGCGCAGGGTCGCCGAGGCGAGGTTTGTCGGCTGGATCACCGGGCCGGTCTGGACCCACTGGATGAGGTTCTCGGAGCGGTTCCAGAAGCCGGCGACGTGGATCCTCGCGCTGTGGGAGCCGCGGCGCCGATCGACGATAAACCCCCCCTCGGCGGTGGTCCCTCGCTCGGCGACGAGGTCATCATTCCCGATCACAAATCCGCGGTCGCCGAAGAGCTCGAGCAGGTTCGGCGCGCGAAAGTAGCGGCCGGCGCTGGCGCGCAGGGAGAGCCCGCCGGCGACCGCGAGGCGACCGGCGATCCGCGGAGAGAGGCCGACATCGGCGCCACGCTTCGTCTCTGTGTTGTGCTCCTCAGCGCAGGCGGCGAAGCGGCTATGGACCCCGTCGGCGCGGACGGCTGGGGCGAGGAGGAGACGTTCGCCGATACGCTGCTCGAGCTGCGCTCCGGCGGCGAGGGCCAGGCGCTGCCGCCGGGCGTCGCTGCAGCCGTCGACTGTGGCGTAGTTCTCACGGACGGCGATCGTCTCGCCGCGACCCTCGGCGAGCAGGTCGAGGCTGGCTCCTCTCCACAGGGGCATCCCGAGGCGCGGAGAGAGGTAGAGGTCGCCTGCGAGGAGGCGTTCATCGTCGACGCCGAGGCCGACCTCGCTCTCCGGGTCGCGGTAGTGCCGACGCTCGACGCCGATCCCGGAGACCCAGCTGAGCGGGCCTCGGCCGGCGAGGAGGGTGGGGTGGGTGATGCTGAAGAGGCTCCGCGCTGTCAGGGTGTCGAGCGAGGTGTAGCGGGACTGGGAATGTCCCGGGCCGGGGATGCCCTGGCGTTTCCAGAAGACCATCTCGCGCCCGCGGATCCGCCAGCGACCGCGGCGACCGGCGAAGCCGACCTGACCGACGAGCCGCTCGTAGTGGTTGTTGCGGCGGCGAACGATCCGATCGTCGTCGGGGTTTTGCAGGGTCCCGCGGGTGTCGAGGAAGGTGAACCCACCGGCGGCGCCGCTCAGCCCTACCCGGGTGTCGACGCAGAAGCGCCGGACCCGGCGCTTGTAGGCGACCTGGGCGCTGTGGGCGGCGAAGGAGCCGAAGCCAGAGCTGACGCGAAGGACAGGTCCAGCGCACCTGTGATCGGTGCGCAAGTGGATAGCTCCGCCGATCGCCGAGCCGAGCGCGAGCGGGAGGTAGCCGCGGTGGACCTCGACGGTGTCGAGGCCGTCGAGCGAGAGATCGCTGGGGCTGACCAGGCCGTTGAGGCTCTGGCCTAGGGGGACGCCGTCGACGAAGAACCCGACCTGCTGCGACGTCGACCCACGGATCGACACCGCGGAGAACTGACCGAGCCCGCCGAGCGAGCGGACGGTGGTCGCCGCCCCCTCATGGAGGAGCTGGGGCAAGTCGTCGGCGGGTCGGGTGCCGTCGATCCCCGCGACGTCGATCGACGTGACGAAGCCCGGGTTTTGCCGATCGGCCCTGGGCTGGGGCTGCTCGCGGCGGCTGTGGACGACCGTTCGGTAGTCCACTGCTGTCGGCTCAGCCTCGGTGGCGGCGCGCTCGGGGCTCGGCGGCACAGACGGCTGCTCCGACCTCTTCTTCGCCTCGGAGCTCGCGACCGCGTCCGCCTCGATCCGCCAGAGACCTATGAGCGTGAGGCTGGCGGACGCGACGCGCTGGGCCCAGAGGGGCGCGCGGGGGAGGGCGTGAGTGGGCGTCGTCGGGGTGGGGGTCGAGCGTCGGATGGCGAGTTCACTCCCGTCTCACCATGGTTGGGAGGCGGGAGCCCACGCATCACGCAGGACATCTCCGGTCCTTCCTCCCGTGGACCGCGCTCCGAGTGATCGGAGCGGCGAGTTGCTCGTGGCAGGTCTCCTGGCTTTCGGGTCATCCTCGGTCTGCGCCTTCCCAGGGGAGGAATCCCCCAGTGGCTCTATGCAGACTTCGTCACCGATCACAGTGGCGGGAGCCGCGTCGGTCTTGCACCGACTTCCCTATTGTCACTCCGACACTGTCGTGAGTGACCGCGAGCGTTGGATTGTCGGGCCGATATGAACGAGCGATCGCTTCCTGTCAACTTGCCCCGGCTCGTGCGCACTGGAAAGCCGGATGTGTGAGTATGATCTCGTACTTGTCGTCACGGGCGCCCTCACGCTGCTTCCATTGCGAACTCAAGTCATATAACTAACCTGACAGTTATGGCATGCATCCAAGCAGGCGCTCCTTCCCTTGCTCTCACCCTCGCTCTCGTCGCCCTAGGCGCCTGCGGTGACGACATGACGGCCGGCGATACGGACGCGGAGACGTCGACCGCGACCGCAACGGTCGAGACTGACTCGGAGGGGGTGACCTCGGGGACGACGGGGGTGCCCTTCGAGCCCTATGCCGCGCGGGGCCTGGTGATCTCGAAGGTCGAGGCGAACGCAGGCGTGGCGGTGCCGATCGGCCTCGACGGCGGCGAGGTCGACGGTGGGGGCCGCAACGCCTACGTCATCCCGCGCCGCGACACGCTGATCCGGGTCTACCTCGACGTCGGCGACGATTGGGTCGAGCGCGATATCGAGGCTCGTCTGACGCTCGTCCACACCGATGGCAGTGAAGAGGAGTTCAGCGAGGTCTTCACGATCTCCGAGGACACCCGCGATGGACAGATCGTCTCGGGCCCCTACTTTGGCGTCGACGCCGAGTCGATGCGACCGGGCGTGAAGTACAAGGTCTCGCTGTGGGAGACGGCCTGGGGCTACGAGGAGGAGGCTGAGCCGGACCCGCCGCCGGTGCTGCCGGTCGACGGCTCCTCGGCCTACATCGGCGTTGAGGACACCTACCTCAACATGCGCTTGGTCCTCGTGCCGATCGACTACAGCTACGGCGGCTGCAGCGAGGTCGTCGACGGAGAGGCTATCCGCCAGCAATTCGATGACGCGCTCTTCCAGCAAAACCCGCTGGAGAACCTCGAGATGGAGATCCACGAGCCCTACAAGGTCACCTACGACATGGGGGCCTACAGTGGCCTCAACCAGCTGGTCAACGACATGAGCCAGCTCCGGGCTGCTGAGGGGGCGGGCCCGGAGGTCTACTACTATGGGATCTTCGACAACTGCGGGAAGTGCATCTCGGCCGGCGGCGTCGGCGAGGGCTGTACGGTCGGCTTGGCGGCGAACATCACCGGCGGCAGCAAGTCCGACGCCTGGGCCCGCGCCTCCGCCGGTCAGCTCAACAGCGGGGCTGCCAGCACCTTCGTCCACGAGGTCGGCCACACCCAGGGAAGACGCCACGTCTACTGCTCGAGCGCTGGCACCCAGGCAGCGGGGACCGATCCCAGCTATCCCTATGACAAGGGCGAGATCAACATCTGGGGCTTTGGCGTCCGCGACTTCGGCCTTCGCCATCCGACCGCGACCGCCGACTACATGTCCTATTGCTCGAAGAGCTGGTGCTCGGACTGGCAGTGGAACGCGACCTACCAGCGGATCAAGAGCCTCTCGAGCTGGGAGGGGGAGGACGCAGGAGCAGAGCCGCCGGAGCCCGGCCTCCTGATCGGGGCCATCGCCCCCGACGGGACGGAGGACTGGTGGACCGTCCCGGGCACCTTTGAGGATCGGGCGCGCGAGCGCTCAGGGTTGCATCGGCTCCGCTTCTCGGTCGGCGACGAGACGATCGAGACCGCGGCCGAGGTCAGCGTCCGACCGCACTACCCGACGGTGAACATCGTCGCCCCGCTGCCGGCGGACTTCGACGCGGATGTCGGAGAGATCCGCTACCTCCATGGGGACGATGAGCGAGTCGTGACCGTCGAGCCGCAGAAGATCCTCCACCGGACCGATCTCCTCCGCAGCCGCTGATCCCTGGGGGAGATCCCGCGGGATTCCTGAGCCTGCGCTCATCGTCGGCCGCAAACGACGACCTTCGTCTCCCTGGCGATGGCCAGGTCCGCGCCTCTGGGCCTCCAAGGGGCGCTACGCCCGCCCTAGATCGACCGCTGCGGTGGATCTGGGGTCGTCCGGGGCGGGCAGGCCGGGGTCGCCCCGGGCGCTCTCGCAGGTGGTCAGGAGCCGTGCTTCTGGGGTAGCCTGGGCCCTGGAGAGAAGATGCTCGAGTTTCCGATCGCAGAGCTCATCACCCCCGAGGAGCAGGTCGCTGTCGCCCGGGCAGTGGCAATCATGGCGTCCAGCGACGAGCAGGTCTCGGACAGCGAACGCCACTTCGTCGAGGAGCTGATGGGGCAGATGATGCTCCTCCCGGAGGAGCGCGATCTCGTCCGGCGTGAGTTCACCAATCCGAGCGACCTGGTGACGGTCGCTCGCCTGGTGACCCACCGCGAGGCTCGGATCTACCTCTACTACCAGGCGGTCAGGGCGGCCTTTGCCGACAGTCGCCTCGTCGATGGTGAGCGCGAGGCGCTGCTGAAGCTGGCGGAGGCGTTCCGCTTCAGCGGAGAGCACGCCAAGGGCTTCATCCAGTGGGTCGCCGACAGCATCGACCTCCGCGAGCGCGGCCAGCAGCTGCTCGTCGAGATGTAGCTCGACCGGCGATCGGATTCGTCCAGGCGGTCGTCCACGTCGTCATGACGTAGGGCTTGCGCGGCGAGGCGCGACTCCCCATACTCGGCCGCCCATGGCCCGCGTCACCGTCGAAGACTGCCTCGCACGTGTCCCCAACCGCTTTGCCCTGACGATCCTCGCCTCGCGGCGAGCTCGCGCCCTCCTGGAGGGAAAAGGCAAGGCGCTCGTCCAGTGCGACAACAAGAGCGCCGTCACTGCGCTTCGAGAGATCAGCGGCGACAAGGTCCGCTTCATCGAGGACGTCGACACCGTCCTCGTCGACTTCATCGCTGAGCAGCGGACCCGGCTCCAGGCGAGCACCGGCGATGGCTACATCGACGCCGCCGCCTTCGGTATGGAGGGGGAGGACGTGACCGAGGACATCGAGGAGCTGACGGCAGACCTCGAGAAGCTCGTGGCCGCGGACGGCGACGACGACGACGACGACGACGATGCGACCTCGAGCGAGGCCGAGGACGGAGCCGACGACGCTGATGCTGATGTCGCCGACGACACCGGCGACCTCGGTGAACTCGGGGATGACGACGATACCGACGACGACGACGACGACGCGTGAGCCTCCGCTGAGGCTCGGTGTCAGGCTCGGTGTCGCCCTCGCGGCGGCCCTCGGCGGGTGTGTCGCCAAGGCGCCGCCACCCCGTTGGCCTCCGCCGACGCCGCCGCGAATTGCCGCACCGCTTGTGCCGGAGAGCGACGGTACTGGCGATTGTTCGCCAGCCTGTGCTACCGATGCTCCCGCCGATGAGCACGCCGAACTTTCGCAAGATCCTAGTCGCGAACCGGGGTGAGATCGCCCTCCGTGTTTTTCAGACCTGTGCCGAGCAGGGGATCAAGACGGTCGCCGTCTACTCCGAGGCGGATCGAGACTCGCTCCACGTCGCCTTCGCCGACGAGGCCGTCTGTCTCGGCGGCGCGAAGGCGAGCGAGAGCTACCTGAACGTCGATCGGATCATCGCCGCCGCCAAGGAGACAGGGGCCGAGGCGATCCATCCCGGCTACGGCTTTTTGAGCGAGCGCGCGGTCTTCGTCGAGGCCTGTCAGGCCGCCGGGATCGTCTTTATCGGGCCGCCGGCCGAGGCGATGAACGTGATGGGCGATAAGGTCCGCTCGCGCAAGGCGATGGCCGCCGCGGGCGTGCCCGTCGTCCCTGGGGTGAACGACCTGAGCTCCGCTGAGGAGGCGATGGTCGCCGCCCGCGAGGTCGGGTTCCCGGTGATGCTCAAGGCCTCCGCCGGCGGTGGCGGCAAGGGCATGCGGGTCGTCCACAGCGAGGACGAGCTGGTGCGCGCATACCAAGCGGCGAGCCGTGAGGCGGAGAAGTCCTTCGGCGACGGTCGACTGCTGATGGAGCGGGCGGTGATGAGCGCCCGCCATGTCGAGATCCAGCTGATGGCCGACAACCACGGCGAGGTCGTCTACCTCGGGGATCGTGATTGCTCTGTCCAGCGTCGCCATCAAAAGGTGATCGAGGAGGCTCCGAGCCCGAGCTCGCAGATGACCCCGGAGGTGCGGGCGGCGATGGGCGAGGTCGCGGTGCGGGCGGCCAAGGCGGTCCACTACAGCGGCGCCGGTACTGTGGAGTTCCTCTTCGAGGAGACCCCCGCGGGGCCGCGCTTCTACTTCCTCGAGATGAATACCCGGCTCCAGGTCGAGCATCCGGTCACCGAGGCGACCTGCGGTCGGGATCTCGTCCTCGATCAGATCCGTGTCGCCGCCGGCGAGCCGCTCGGCTACAGCCAGGCGGACGTGGTGCTCCACGGCCACTCCGTCGAGTGTCGGATCTACGCCGAGGATCCGATCCGCTTCTTGCCCTCTCCGGGGACGGTCTACACCGCCCGCTGGCCGGTCGGCGGCAACATCCGCGTCGACACAGCGGTCGCCAGCGGCAGCGTCGTCTCGTCACACTACGATCCGATGGTCGCCAAGCTCTCGGTGTGGGCGCCGGATCGGGCGACCGCGCTGGGGAGGATGCGGGAGGCGCTGCGGGAGACGGTGCTGCTCGGCATCTCGACCAACATCGCCTTTCACTTGCGGGTTCTCGCCGAGCCGGACTTCATCGCCGGCAACTTCTCGACCCGCTATATCGACGAGCACCCTGACCTTTTGCAGACGTCAGAGCTGTGCGAGACCCACGCGAAGGCGATCGCCGCGGCTGCCGCGTTTGATGCGGCCATCGCTCCCGCGGCGGACTCTGGGGCTGCTTCGCGTGGGGTGATCCCCTCGCCCTGGCGACAGTCTCTTCGTTGGCGTCGCTAGAGCCCGCGCAGTTCACACTTCACGGTCGCGCTAGCGATTGATCGCATCGGCCATTCGTGGCACCAAGGCGCCGTGCGAACGAAGCGCGAGAAGGCGACCAAATTCATTTTTGTCACGGGGGGCGTTGTCTCCTCGCTTGGCAAGGGGCTCTGCGCCGCGTCGATCGGGGCGCTCCTCGAGGCGCGCGGGCTCAATATCGGCCTTCAGAAGCTCGATCCGTATCTGAACGTCGACCCCGGGACGATGAACCCGACCCAGCACGGCGAGGTCTTCGTCACTGACGACGGCGCGGAGACGGACCTCGACCTCGGCCACTACGAGCGCTTCGTCTCGCACCGGATGTCGCGCCACTCGAATTTCACCTCGGGGCAGATCTACGAGTCGGTGATCCGCAAGGAGCGGCGGGGGGACTACCTCGGCCAGACCGTGCAGGTCATCCCGCACGTCACCAACGAGATCAAGAAGTGCATCCTCGAGGCCTCCGAGGGGCTTGATCTCCTGATCGTCGAGATCGGCGGGACGGTCGGCGACATCGAGAGCCTCCCCTTCCTCGAGGCGATCCGTCAGTTCTCGCTCGACCTCGATCCGCAGGACACAGCCTTCGTCCACCTCACCTTGCTCCCGTACCTGCCGACAGCGGGCGAGCTGAAGACCAAGCCGACGCAGCATTCGGTGATGAAGATGCGGGAGATCGGTATTCAGCCGGACATCCTCATCTGTCGCAGCGAGCAGCCGATCGCCCGCTCGACCCGCGAGAAGCTGGCGCTCTTCACCAACGTCCGCGCCGACTCGGTGATGTCCCTGACCGACCAGGACACGATCTACAAGGTCCCGCATATCCTCCACAACGAGGGCCTGGACGACAAACTCTGCGATCTGCTCAACATCTGGAGCCGTGAACCGCGGCTGGAGGAGTGGAAGAGGATCGTCGCGACCCTGGAGAAGCCCGAGGAGCGGGTGAAGATCGGGATCGTCGGCAAGTACGTCGACCTTGCGGAGTCCTACAAGAGCCTGCACGAGGCGCTGACCCACGGCGGCATCGCCTGCGACGCGGCGGTCGACATCGAGTACATCGACGCCGAGAAGCTGACGGTCGGCGAACCGAAGGAGCACCTCGGCGGGGTCTCCGGGATCTTGGTCCCAGGAGGCTTCGGCGAGCGCGGCAGCGAGGGCAAGGTGGCGGCGATCCGCTATGCCCGCGAGAACGGGATCCCCTACCTCGGGATCTGTCTCGGGATGCAGCTCGCGGTCTGCGAGCTCGCCCGCAACGTCGCCGGGATGCCGGCGGCCCACAGCGCTGAGTTCGGCGCCGATGACGACTCCGCGGTCATCCACCTGATGGACTCGCAGGAGGGCGTAAGCGACAAGGGCGGGACGATGCGCCTGGGCGCCTATGCCTGCGACCTGGTCCCGGGGACCTTGGCTGCGCGGATCTACGGTCGGACCCGGATCTCCGAACGTCATCGTCACCGCTACGAGTTCAACAACCGCTTTCGCGAGCGCTTGACCGCGTCCGGGCTTGTCCTCTCGGGGATCTCTCCCGACGGCACTCTGGTTGAGATGATCGAGCTCGCCGAGGAGGACCACCCCTTCTTCGTCGGCTGCCAATTCCATCCGGAGTTCAAGAGCCGGCCGACGGCTCCGCACCCGCTCTTCATCGCCTATGTCGCGAGCGCGCTCAATCACGGTCGCGGCAGGCGTGAGAGCACAGCGGCGAGCGCCTAACCGCCCTGGTCGACCAACCTCCGCCTCGATCGCGGAGAGGCCTCCGTGCGGTATGTGCGGGGACGACACACCGCGTGGAGCGCGATGTACCGTCACGATCCTCAATGACCTGCGGGCTCGAGGAGGCGGTCTTGTCGGCCCGCATCTGGTACTCTGGGTGACAGCCGGAAGAGCGAGGAACACCGATGGCCCTCCAGATGCGTCCCGACCTGCGGATGAGCCAGCAGCTGGTGATGACGCCGCAGCTCCAGCAGGCCATCAAGCTGCTGCAGCTCTCGCGGATCGAACTCACCGATCTGGTACGTGATGAACTCCTGGAGAACCCGCTCCTCGAAGAGTCTCAAGAGCTAGGAACCGGCTCTGATGATCGCGGGGAGGGCGACTCTGGGGAGGGAGCCGGAGCGGACGGGGCGAGCGATTCCGACCGAGATGCTGCTCCCGAGCCGGCGCCTGAGCCCAAGGTCGAAGAGGTCAAGGTCGCCGACGACTTTGACTGGAAGTCAGTTCTCGAGAACAACACTTACCTGCCGCCGGACCCTGGGGCGGGGGGCGGAGGCGGCGAGGAGCTGCCGTCGCTCGAGGCGACCCACTCTGCCCCGGAGACCCTCGACGAGCATCTGCTGTGGCAGGTCCGAATGTCGAACTACTCCGTGCTCGACGAGGAGATCGCCGAGTACATCATCCGTTGCCTCGGCTCGGACGGATCCCTCGGCGATGTCACGGTCACTCAGATCGGCCGCCGCCTCGGGGTGTCTCCGCTCCAGGTCGAGACGGTTCTCCGCAGGGTTCAGTGCCTCGATCCTGTCGCGATCGCCAGCCGCAACCTCGCGGAGTGTCTGTGGATCCAGGCCAACCATCCTGAGCACCCGATCGAGGATCCCCTGGTCTTGGGGATCATCGCCAAGCACCTCCACAAGCTGGAGAACCGCAGCTACCCGGCGATCGCTCGGGACATGGGCGAGCCCCTTGAGGAGGTCTACGAGGCGACCAAGGTGATCATGGGCCTCGATCCCCGGCCGGCCCGCGACTACATCTCCGAGTCGCCGCAGTACGTCGTCCCGGACGTCTACATCCACAAGATCGGCGAGGACTTTGTCGTCACCCTCAACGACGACGGCCTGCCGAAGCTGAAGATCTCGAACTACTACCGGTCGGCGGTGCACAGCAACGCCAAGACCAAAGAGTACATCAGCGAGCGCCTGCGGTCGGCGCAGTGGCTGATCCGGTCGATCCAGCAGCGTCAGCGGACGATCGTCAAGGTCACCAAGAGCATCCTCAAGTTTCAGCGCGAGTTCTTCGAGAAGGGCGTCCAGCACCTACGGCCGCTGATCCTCAAGGATGTCGCCGAGGACATCTCGATGCACGAGTCGACGGTCTCCCGGGTGACGACAAACAAGTACGTGCACACCCCGCAGGGGATCTTCGAGCTCAAGTACTTCTTCAACACCGGGATCAGCCGGCGAGGCGGCGACGAGCTGGCCTCCGAGGCGGTCAAGACGAAGATCAAGATCCTGATCGACAACGAGAACCCGGCCAAGCCCTACAGCGATCAGAAGATCGTCGAACTCCTCTGCGAGGAGGGCATCGATATTGCCAGGCGGACGGTCGCCAAGTACCGTGAGCAGCTCAACGTCCTTTCCAGCTCCAAACGCCGGCGCCTCTTCTAACGAACAACGCTAGAGGGGCCAGCTCATCGCCCTTCGACAGGTTGGGGGGGCGGATCCGAGGTTCGACTTCGATGCAGACCCACTTTGTCTTCCGCCAGATGGAGACCTCCAACGCCCTCCGCGGCTACACTGAGGAGCGTCTCGAGAAGATCAAGCGCTACTTCGCCGACCCGCTGCGGATCTCCTGCACGTTCAGCGTAGAGCGGATCAAGCACATCGCCGACTTTGAGGTCGTGCTCCGCAACGGCCTCCAGCTCCACGCCTCGGAGTCGACCGAGAATATGTACTCCTCGGTCGATCTGGCCCTGGCGAAGATGGAGCGTCAGGTCCGGCGCTACAAGGACAAGATCCGCCACCACAAGGCCCATGAGGGGCGCAGCGCCAAGGTCCGGCTCGGCGTGCTCGCGGCCGAGCGTGAGACCGACGACAGGCTCATTCATCTGGTGACGCCCGCCGAGGAGGTGGTCACTGAAGAGGAAGAGTCTGGGGCACAGCCCCCGGTGAAGGTCCTGCGGGTCTCAGAGATCGAGACGGAGCGGCTCAGCATTGATCAGGCGATCATGCAGATGAACCTCCTCCACCGAACCTTCTACGTCTTCACGAACGCTGAAAGCGGCGCCGTAAACGTCATCTATCGCCGCGATGATGACACCTACGGCCTGATCGAGGCGGCGCAGGAGCCGGAGCCGGAGCCGGCGGCCTGAGCGACCGCACGTCCCAGGGCGCCCGGTCCTGGCCGTCACGGCGGCGGCGGGTCAGGGCTGCGTGTAGACTCCGGGCATGTCGCGCGAGATCACGGTCGAGGTAGGGAGCCTCTTCGAGGCCTGCCGCGAGGAGCTGGCGCTCGAGTGCGTCTCCGATTGGGGCGAGCTTGATCGCAAGATCACCCGGCCGAGGATCCAGAAGGCCGGGTTGGCGCTCTCGGGCTTCGTCAAACATGTCTTCCCGGATAGGGTCCAGATCCTCGGCCTGACGGAGATCGATTATCTGCTCAGCATCCCCCTGGAGCAGGCGATCTCCGGCCTCGACGCCTACTGCGGGCGGGGACTTTGCGCCTTCATTCTGACCCGCGATCTCGAGCCCCCGGACTTCCTTATCGAGGCCGCGCGGCGCCACAGGGTCCCCTTCTTTCGCAGCCCGCGGATGAGCTCGCGGGTCATCTCCTTTGTGACCAACCGACTCGAGGAGATGATGGCCCCGCGCACCCACATTCACGGGGTGTTGGTCGACGTCTTCGGCATCGGCCTCCTGCTCATCGGTCGCAGCGGGGTCGGCAAGAGCGAGGCGGCCCTCGATCTGATCCTCAAGGGGCATCGTCTGGTCGCTGATGATGTCGTCGAGGTGACGGTCCGCCGGCCGCATACGGTCTGGGGCTCGGCGACTGAGCTTCATCAGCACCACATGGAGATCCGGGGGATGGGGATCCTCAACATCACCAGCCTCTTCGGGGTCGCGGCGGTTCGGGACACCAAGAAGATCGAGGTGGTCGTCGAACTCTCGATGTCCCACGACGCCGACTATGATCGCCTCGGTACCGAAAATGAGGTCTGGCCGATCCTCGGCGTTGACGTGCCGCTGGCCCGGATGCCGCTGCGGCCGGGGCGGAACATCGCCGCCCTGATCGAGGTTGTCGCCCGCAACCAGATCCTCAAGTACCGCGGGCATGACTCGGCCCGCGAGTTTCAGGAGATGGTGAACGCTCGGATCGCGGCGTCGACGGGGACTGCCGTCCCGGAGCCGATGAGCCGGCCGACCTCGGCGCCCCTCCCTGCGGCGGGCGTGGAGTAGTGGAGGAGGAGTTGTCATGGAGATCCTAGTCGTCACTGGAATGAGCGGCGCCGGCAAGTCGACAGCGCTGGACGCCCTCGAGGACATCGGCTTCTACTGCGTCGACAACGTCCCCGTGCCGCTCCTCCCGCAGCTGGTCGCCCTGGCGGCGGAGCGGGATCCTGGGCGTCGAATCGCGGTCGGTATCGACGCGCGCGAGCCCTCGTACCTCCGCGATGTCGACGATGTGCACCGGCGCCTGGCGGACGCGGGCCACAGCGTCGAAGTCCTCTTCCTCGAGGCGCCGACCGACGTCCTCGTCCGACGCTACTCCGAGACCCGGCGCAAGCACCCGATGGGTCACCTGCCCCAGGCGATCGACGAGGAGCGGGCGCTGCTCCAGGGCCTTCGCACGCAGACGACCTCGACCATCGACACCGCGACCCTGAAGGCGCGGGAGCTCCGGCAAATGATCCGCGATCGCTACGGGACTCGCGGGGTGCTCCACCTCGTGCTGATGTCCTTCGGCTTCAAGAGCGGCCTGCCGACCTTCGCGGACCTGGTCTTCGACGTTCGCTTCTTGGTGAACCCGTACTACATCCCAGAGCTACGGCCGATGAGCGGCCTCGACGCGGCGGTCTCCGACTACGTGCTCGGCCAACCTGAGGCGTCCGAGCTCCTCGATCACCTTGAGGGGCTCCTGCGCTTTCTGGTCCCGGGGACTGTCCGTGAGGGGCGCTCGTATCTGACCGCGGCGATCGGCTGCACTGGCGGGCAGCACCGCTCTGTCGCGCTCACCGAGCGACTGGCGGCCCGGCTCTCGGAGGGGGAGCCGCTCTCGCGGCCGGCGCCCCAGCTGATCGTTCGTCATCGCGATATTATTCGGGGGCGTTCGACAACATGAGGGGCGGAGTCGAGATGGAAGTGGAGCCGCGGGTAGGGACGGTCATCGTCGGTCACGGGAGCACGGCGACGGAGCTGCTGGCGGCGGCCCAGGGGATCGTCGGCGCCGACGCGCTGGGTGATGTCATCGCCGTCGACGCTGGCTGCGGTCAGACCCCCGAGCTTTCGGCGACCCTCTGCCGGGTCCTGGCGGAGGCCGATCGCGGCCGCGGCGTTCTCCTGATCGTCGACCTGCTCGGCGCCAGCCCCTGCTCCTGCGGCCTGCGCGAGGGGCCGGATGAGGGGCTCGCGCTCCTCTCTGGCCTGAATCTGGCGATGTTGCTCAAGCTCGCGTCGCTCGATCGATACAGCATGAACCCGACCGAGCTCGCCTCGGCCTGCGCGAGCTCGGGGCAGCGCGCGGTGACGGTCCGTCCATCTTCCTAAGGATCTGGGATGAGCAAGACAAAGAGCCAAGAAGTCGCGGGGGATCTCGAGATCGTCAACCCGCTCGGCCTCCACGCCAGGGCGGCGAGCAAGCTCGTCAACCTCGCAAACAAGTACAGCTCCGAGGTGTTCCTCGGGCGCAACGGCACGGAGGTCAACGCCAAGAGCATGCTCGGGGTGTTGATGCTCGCCTGCGCGAAGGGGTCGGTCGTCCGCCTGCGCTGTGTCGGCGTCGACGCGGTGGCCTGTCTTGAGTCGCTCTCGACCCTCGTGCGCGACGGGTTCGGCGAGATCTGATGGACAGCGGCGAGGTGCTCGGCGGGCCAGGGCGGGCCGAACGCTACGGCGTCGCGGCGAGCTCAGGGATCGGCATAGGCATCGCCTATGTCGTCGATCGCCGCCGGGTCCAGGTCCCTCGGACGCTGATCGACAAGGAGTCGACCGAGACCGAGAAGGGTCGCTTTCTCGAGGCGTTGCGCGACACTCGGCAAGAGATCGAGGTGATCAAGAAGCGCCTGCCGCACGGCGAACACCGGGCGATCCTGAAGGCTCAGCAGATGATGCTCCGCGATCCGGACCTCATCGGTCGGGTCGAGACTCTGATCGGCGACGAGCTGCGATGTGCCGAGTGGGCGGTCGCGACCGCCACCGACGAGATCCACGAGATGCTGGATCAGGCGGACGACGAGTACTTCCGCGAGCGCCGCTCCGACATCGTCTTCCTCGCCGAGCAGGTGATCCTGGCGCTCCTCGGTGACAACCCGGAAGAGATCAAGCCGCCCCCGGGAGCGGTGGTGATCGCCCATGATCTGAGCCCCGCCGACACGGCCCACCTCCACCGCTGCGAGGTCGCCGGGATCGTCACCGCTGCCGGCGGAAAGACCTCGCATTCGGCTATCATGGCCCGCTCGCTGCAGATCCCGGCGGTGGTCGGGGTCGACGGGATCCTCGGCGCCGTCTTCAGTGGCGAGCTGGTGATCGTCGACGGTGTCCGCGGGGAGGTGATCCTCCGCCCCGAGGGCGATGAGATCGGCGGTCATGAGATCGAGCGCGAGCGCTACAACGCGTTCGAGCAGCACGTCCAACGGGAGCACGCGTTCCCGGCGATCACCCTCGACGGCCGGCGCGTGATGACCCGGGCGAACCTCTCGCTCAGCGAAGACATCGAGCTTGGCATGCGCTACGGCGCCGACGGGATCGGCCTCTACCGTAGCGAGTACATGTACCTGAACCGGGACACGCTCCCATCCGAGGAGGAGCACTACCGGACGGCGAAGAAGGTGCTTCGCCACTACGCTCCGCATCCCGTCGTCTTCCGGACCTTTGATCTCGGCTCGGACAAGCCGAGCAAGCTGCTCGGCCTGAGCAAGCACGAGGCGAACCCGGCGATGGGCCTTCGCTCCCTCCGCCTGGCCCTGCGCAAGCGCGACATCTTCCTCGCCCAGCTCCGCGGGCTCCTCCGGGCCGCGCTCCACGGGCCGCTCCGGATCATGCTGCCGCTGGTCGGCTCGCTCGAGGAGCTCGAGGACGGGATCGCCGCGGTCGAGGAGGCCCGTGATCAGCTGGAGGTCGCGGGGATGGCCTACGCGAGCGATTGTCCGTTGGGGGTGATGATCGAGACCCCCTCGGCCGCGCTGATCGCGGATCTACTGGCGGCCCGTGTCGACTTTATGAGCATCGGCACCAACGATCTCATCCAGTACACGATGGCGGTCGATCGCGACAACGATGACGTCGACTACCTCTACCAGCCGTTGCACCCGGCGATCCTGCGGCTCATCAAGCGCGTCGCCGAGGCTGGGGCGGTCGCCGACGTTCCGGTCTCTCTTTGCGGTGAGATGGCGGCGGATCCCCGCTACACCTGGATCCTGATCGGTCTCGGGATCTCCGAGCTGTCGATGAGCCCGAGCGCGGTGCCGGTGATCAAGCACATTATCCGCGGGTCGAGCTCGACCGAGATGGAGGAGCTGACGGCGCGGGTGCTCTGCACGCAGACCGCCCGTCAGGCGAGCGAGCTGGTCCTCGAGGTGATGCGCGAGCGCTTTCCGGAGCACCTCAAGCACGGCGGCGGACGTTCGTCAGTCGTGGAGGGGGACGGGTGAGGATCGCTCCTGCGGGTCCGGCGATCGCCGACCGATCGCGGATGTGGAGGCTCGACGCGGGGCGGATGTACCTCTGCGACCGAGGCCCCGAGGACGGTCCGCCGCTCCTGCTGATCCACGGGCTCTTGGTCCATCACTACGAGTTCTCGCGGCTGCTCCCAGAGCTCAGCCGGGCGCGTCGGCTCTTGGTCCCCGATCTCTTCGGCAGCGGTGACAGCGACGCGCCCACGCCCGCTTTCGCCTGGGGGTACGACTTCGGTTGGCACGCGCGCACCCTCATCGCTCTCCTCGATCGTGTCGGTATTGATCGCCTCGACGTCGTCGGTCACAGCACCGGCGGGACGGTGGCGGCCTGCCTCGCCGCAGAGCTGGGGAGCCGCGTCCGTCGCCTCGTCCTGGTCGACACCGTCGCCTACGACATGAAGCTGCCCTTTGAGGGGAGGGTGGCCCTCTTCCCGCGAGTCGGCCCGGCCCTCTTCAAGAACGTCTTTCGCCGGGCCGAGCTGCGCCGCTATTTCGCCAAGGTCTTCTCCAACCCCGCGCGGATCGATGAGGTCGCGATCGATCTCTACTGGGACAGGCTCGCCCGCCCAGGTCATCGCGAGGCTGCCCACGCGATGCTCGAGCGGATCGTCGACATGGGCGGGATGAGCGAGCGGTTCGCCTCGATCCTCGCCAGGACACGGATTATCTGGGGCTCCGACGACCGGATCGTCCCGCTCGCGGACGGTGAGCGGTTGGCCGCGGTGCTCCCAGGCGCGCGCCTAGAGGTGATCAACGGCTGCGGCCACGCGCCGAACGAGGAGCGTCCTGCGGAGCTAGGGGCGCTGATCAACGACTTCCTCGATCCCGACGCGCTCGATTAGGCGACGCGCTCGACGGGGCGACGAAGGATGCTGCCTGCGTGACCTGCGCACTCCGATGCTGCGCTCTCCGCTGCGTTCGAGGGAGCGTGCGACGCCGAGCTTCGAGCGCCGCCGATGTTGAGGAGGGCCTCTGTGTCGGCGAGCTATTCGAGCGCGAGGTTGAGGAAGACGACGCCCTCAATCCAGGCGTCGATGTCTGCCTTGAACGCGTCGAAGAGCTCCGGTTGGCCCTCCGCGGAGACGATGAGCACGTGGTCGCCGCGGACGAAGAGGCGCTCGCGCTTGCGGATCGGGCCGATGCCAGGATGGGCCGCGTCGATGAGCAGCTCGCGGCCCTCCGCGTGTTGGTGTTCGATCTCGATCGTCGACCGGATCTCGAAGCGCTCGAAGAGATCGTTGTAGGTGTTCGGGAGGACGTCCTGGATGATCGCGTCGACCGTCAGGCGCCGCTCAGGCGCGACCTCGTAGTCCTTGGCGAGGAGGAAGAAGAAGCGCTCTTCGCTGTCCCGTTGGCGACATTTGATCACTGTGACAGGAGGCTTGGGCGGGCGTGAGAGCTGCTCTATGCACTCCCAGGAGTCGCCTGACGGTCGCGGTGCGCTCACCAGGCCATCGTCGCTGGCGAAGATCTGCGCGCTCGGGGCGGCCGAGTCGTGGATGGTCGGCAAGAGGTCCTCGGCGGTCGGCGGGGCCTCGGCCACGGGAGGCTCGACCTGGGTCTCATGTCTTGAGGAACATGCACCCAGGAGCATGATCGAGAGGGGCCATGCCCACGATCGCGCTCGCTCAGCAACGCGCGCATGGGTCCAGCACAACACCCGACCAGAGTACCGAATCGCCGCCGTCCGCTGCTACTCTCAGGCGATGCGGTCTGTCGGCAACCCGTTTCTCATCGCGAAGACACAACCGCTCATCCTCGGGCATCGCGGCACCCCGTTGCTCCACCAGGAGAACACGCTCGCGGGCTTTCGCCGCGCTCTTGAGCTGGGCGTCGACGGGGTTGAGCTGGACGTGATGGTGACCAAGGACGGCAAGGTGGTCGTCTTTCACGACGACGATGTCGAGCGGCTGACCGGGGGCAAGGGTCTCCTCGCCGACCTGACCTGGGACGAGGTGTCGAAGCTCCGCGTCCAGCGTCGGCTCTATATGGGGAAGGATGAGGGGGGCGCCGATGTCGTTATGGAGTACGAGCGAGAGGAGCGAATACCGCTGCTCGCGGAGGTGCTGGACGAGCTCGCCGGGAAGCTGGCGATCAACGTCGAACTCAAGCCTGCGATCCCGTCCTGGGGCCAGCGGAAGGCGGGTGCGGCGGTCGCACGGGTGATCCGTGAGGCGAAGGCCGAGAGCTCGCTCATCGTCACCTCGTTCGACTTCTTCAAGCTCCGCGAGCTGGAGCGAGAGCACTCCAAGATCCACTCAGGCTTCGTCTACGACGACGACACGGTCAACTATCTCCCTCGATGGCTGGCCAAGGTGCCGGAGGTGGGCAGCGAGCTCGGGGAGAGCGACGATGAGAACCGCAACGCGGAGTCCGTGGTCAACGCTCTCTTGGAGGCGAACGCTGTCGGACGGTGGATCGGATCCAGCGTCGTCGCCGCGGAGTTCACCCTCTTCGATTCGGACACGGTCTCGAGGTTCAAGGCCCGGGGGATGGCGACCGGTACGTACACACTCTTCCCGATCGAGATGACAGGCGTCCGGCACAGGCTGGGCGATGAGGAGCAGGTCGAGCGTCTGCGGAGGATCGCGAGCGCTGGCACAGATTGGGTGGAGACGGACGATCCGGTGCGGGCGATGGAGCTGCTCAGCTAGGAGATCGCGGGAGCAGTCCCGGATCGCCGGAACCCGCCGAGGCCGGGGGAAGGTCCGGCATAGCGGCGCATCGTCGGAGCCGAAGAAACCTCCGCGACCGAATCTCGCGGAGGTTCCAGAGGAGTGACGCCGCTCGGGCGGTCGGTCCTTGGCGTCGTCCTAGCCGACGATGCAGACCCCACCGCCGCTCGGGCTGGCGTGGGGGCAGTGGAGGTCAGCGCCGCCGAGGGCCGCGCCGGCGTGGTAGGTGCGGCAGCCGATGGTGTCACCGTCGACGTCCTCCGCGGAGCCGGCGTACCAGCCGACGCAAGCGGTCATGCAGGCGTCCGCGTCGCCCTCGTAGACATCGTTCTTGTCGGAGCAGTTCTGGAAGTAGAGGTTGCAGTAGGAGGTGCAGTCAGGGGCACCCTCGTCGACACAGATCCCGTCGCCGCTCGGCCCCGCGTGGGGGCAGTGGATGTTCGGGTCGGTCGAGTCGGCGACCGTCGCGTGGTAGATCCGGCAGCCAAGGCTGTCCCCCTCGAGCGCGTCGGCCTCGCCGAGCGGCCACTGATCGCACTGGGCGACACAGGCCTCCTTGTTATCGTACTCGGTGAAGTCGGCGCAGGCCGAGAGGTAGAGATCGCAGTAGGCGTCGCAGCTCTGCTCTGCACCACCGGTGGTGGTGGTGGTCACGTCCGTCTCACCGGTGGTGGTGGTGTCGGACGTGGTGGTGGTGTCGGACGTGGTGGTGGTGTCGGACGTGGTGGTGTCGGACGTGGTGGCGGTGGTGGTGTCTGAGGTCGTGGCCGTGGTCGTTGGCGAGGTCGTGGTGGCGGTGGTGGTCGACTCGGTGTCACCGGCATCATCGCCCGTGCAGGCGCCAAGGCTCAGGGCGAGCGCGGAGAGGAAGGTAAGTGAGCGGATGTTCATGGGGTGCCTCATGGTCGAAATGGCCCGCGGTGTCGAAGGGCCTGGACGCATACGTTCGTCGGTTACGAACGCGGAGGAGGGGCGGATCGGTCCGCGACGGAGATTTGAGGGATTGAGGGATGCGCGAAGATCAGCGCGACTTTTCGGTGATCCGGCGGACTCCCTCACTCGTATCGAGCCGACACAGGCGCTTTGCCGAGACAGGCGTCAAAGAGAGAAGACCTATGCACAAATCTATGAGATTCGCAGGAGCCGTCGGAATTGGCCTCCTCGCGTCGACGATCGGTATCGGAGTCGTGACCGCTGCCGACCACGTTGAGGCGCCCGGAACCCAGGGCAACCCCGCCGCAGATATCACTGACTTCTACGCCTGGCACAAAGACGACGGCAAGATCGTCGCCGTCATCGCCTTCGCAGGTCTGACCGAGGTCGGCCAGCCCGGGACCTACGATGACTCTGTGCTCTACGGCATCCACATCGACAACAACGGCGATAACGCAGCCGACGAGAACGTCTGGATCCGCTTCGGCAAGAACGGCGCTGGCGACTGGGGCGTGAAGGTCGAGGGGCTCGCGGCGGATCCGGTCATCGGACCTGTGGGCACTACGATCGACGGGCCGCTCGGCCTGCGGGTCTACGCTGGGTTGCGCGACGATCCCTTCTTCTTCGACCTCACGGGCTATCTCACCACGCTCGACACCGCCAAGCTCTCGTTCGATAGCACCCGTGACTCCTTCGCGATGACCAACGTCACCGCGATCATCGTCGAGATCAGCGCCGACGCGGCCGCGGGCGGCAGTGACACGCTCGCGATGTGGGCGTCTACATACCAGTAAGGAGGTCCTCATGCGTACGACGACCAAGACTTGGACCACACTCATCCTCGCGGGCGCCTTTGCCCTCACCGCCTGCAACGGCGACGACTCGGGGGACTCTGACGCCAGCGCGACGTCGACGATGACCTCGCCGACGACGACGACGACGACGTCGACATCGACGGATCCGACGACGACCACCACCACCACCGACCCGACGACGGATCCGACGACGACCACCACCGACCCGACGACGGGTGAGACGGAGACCACGGGCGGCGATCCCTTCGTCTTCGACGAGACCCCTGCGGATCAGCTGACCAAGGTCGACCGTATGGGCATGCCGGCGATCAACACCGCCGTCATCACCTCGAAGGACGACTACAACGCCGCGAGCCCTGCCGATGACGCCAACGGCGATTTCGTCGCGGAGATCGTCGCGAACATCGAGGGCTTCCATATGGCGCTCGACGGCGAGCTCATGGGCGCAGGACTGACGCCGTGCCCGACGATGGAGTGTGTCGAAGTCGCAGCGCCCTTCGTCGTCCCCGACACCCTGAAGATCGACCTGGCCGGCACCGCTGGGTTCCCGAACGGGCGCAAGCTGGCGGATCCCGTCATGGACGTGACCCTGGCCCTGGTTCTCCTCGACATCAAGAATGGCACCCACGGCGTGACCACCCTGGCGGAGCTCCCGCTCAACCCGCCTGCGAACGACAAGGCGTTCCTCGGGGACTTCCCCTACCTGGCGGACCCGCACTAGAGGAGCCCCATGCGGACAATCGTCCGGAGCACACCGGTGAGGTCGATAGGCCTCGCCGGCCGTTTCATTCTTGGCACAGGTCTCGCGGTGATGATCGCCGCGACTTCGGCGTGCAAGGGCGACACCGGCGGAGACCGAGCGACGGCGCAGGAGACCAAGCCCGCGCCCGAACTCGACGCTCTAGAGGTGACGCCGCTGACCGCTGCGGGCGATGAGGTCCCGTTGCCGTCGAGCCCCGTCGCCTACGCGGATGAGCTCGCGGCGCTCGATCAACGCATCGAGGGGATCCAGGCCCGGGTCGAGTCGACGGCGCCGTCGTGGCTGACCCTCCAGACCCTCGCGGACGCGCTCGCTGAGCGAGCCCACCTGAGCGGTGACTACGATGACTACGCCGCGGCCGAGGCCGCTCTGGCGAAGGCCTTTGAGCTGGCGCCTGCGGGCAGCGGGCCGCGGATGAGTCGTGCGCGGCTGCACTTCACCCTGCATCGGCTCGGCGCTGCGCTCGTGGACCTCGAGGCGGCGTCGAATCGGATCAACGTGAAAAAGCACGAGAAGGCGTCAAACGACGGCCTGCGGGCGGACATCGCCTTTCAGCGCGGCGACTACGAGGTCGCGCGGACGGAGTTTGAGCGGCTCGCAGAGGCCGTGCCGGGCATGAGCGCGACCTCGCGGCTGGCGACCTATCGCTGGAAGACGGGCGACTTCGACGGCGCGGATGCGCTCTACCTCGAGGCGCTGCGCAGCTACACCGGGACTGCCGCCCAGCCGCGGGCTTGGCTACGGCTGATGCGCGGGCTCTTGGATCTCGATCGAGGTCGGCATCGCCAGGCCTACGCTCACTACCAGAACGCGGCGGCGGAGCTGTCGGGGTACTGGCTGGTCGAGGAGCACATCGCCGAGATCCGCGGGATCCTCGGCGAGGTCGCGCCGGCGACCGCGCTCTATCGCGATCTGATCGAGCGGACAGGTAACCCCGAGTTCATGGACGCCCTCGCGGAGCTCCTGGCCGAGGGCGGCGAGGCTGCGGAGGCTGAGAAGATGCGCCAGCGGGCGCGCAAGGCCTACGAGGAGCTTCTCGAGCGTTATCCAGAGGCGGCGGCCGGTCATGCGATTGACCACTTCTTCGCCGATGAGGGCGCGAAAGAGCGGGTCGTAGAGCTCGCGGAGAGCAATCACCGGCTGCGGCCGAACGGTGCGGCGAAGATCCTCCTGGCAAAGGCGCTCCTGGTCGCAGGTGAGGCCGAGCGGGCGGAGGGGATGATCCTGGAGGTGCTCGCGAGCCCGTGGCGCTCTGCGGAGCTCCACGAGGTGGCCAGCGAGGTCTTCGCCGCCCGTGGTGATCAGGAGCGCGCGACGGCGGAGCTGGCGAAGGCGAAGGCGATCGACACGTCCATCGGCGGGGGCTAGGAGGCAGAAGTCCCGCGCGTACTGCTTCACCACGGCCTCCAGGGCGCCATCGCTGCGCCGAGCGTGGCCGGTTGCGGCAGTCCCGCAAGCGAGAGGATCGGCCACAGCGCCGCCAACTCTGCGCGCGCTCTGTTAGGCTTCGACCGGCTGTGCCGGGCGCGCGTTCCCACAGGTCTAGAAGGCGGCTCTGGTGGGTCCGGTGGTCATGTCTGGCGCTTCTCGTCTGGCTCGTCGGCGCAGCGTCAGCGCAGGCGGCGAGCCGCGACCTCAAGTGGAAGACCCTCGAGACAGAGCACTTCTACGTCCACTACTACGCGGGCGAGGAGGAGGCCGCAGCGCGGGCTGTGATGCACCTTGAGCGGGCCTATGAGCGCCTGACCGTCGCCTACGCCCATGAGCCCTTCCTCAAGACCCACGTGACGATGGTCGACAACACCGACAGCGCCAACGGCTCGGCGACGGCGGTGCCCTTCGTTCGGATCAACGGCTTTGTCACCGCGCCGTCGTCGATGTCGGTGCTCGAGTCCTATGACGACTGGATGAACATCCTCATGACCCATGAGTATGTCCACGTCGTTCACCTCGACACAGTCCACGGGATCCCGCGGCTTGTGAACACGCTGCTCGGCTTCGGCGTGCTCGGCAAGGTCTGGTCGCCGAACATCGTCCAGCCGCGGTGGATCGTCGAGGGCCTCGCGACCTACGAGGAGTCCCACCTGAGCGCGCAGGGTCGCCGTCGCTCCGCGCAGTTCGACAACATGCTGCGGATGCACGTGCTGGAGCAGGGCTTCCTGTCGATCGATCGGGTCTCTAGCGGCGCCAACGTCTTCCCCCACGGCACGGTCGTCTATCTCTACGGCCTTCACCTGATCCACTACATCGCCAGTCGATACGGCCGCGACAAGCTCCGCGAGCTGAGCCATGTCTTCGGTGGGCAGACGATCCCCTACGGGATCAACCGGGCGCTCAAGAAGGTGATCGGCATCGACTTCTACCAGCTCTGGGAGGAGTTCGAGCTCGACACCACCCGTCGCTTTCAGGCCCAGGCTCGGCGGATCCGCGCCCGGGGGATCCGCGAGGGCCGGCGCCTGACCTTCTCGGTTGCCGACTCGGCGTCGGGACAGTTCACCCGCCATCCCTTCTGGTCGCAGGACGATCGGGAACTCTACTTCTACGAGGACGACGGGGCGTCGAACCCTGGGATCCAGAAGATCAACTCCCGCGGCGGTCGCCTCCGCGAGGGGGTCGGCATCGGCCGCGAGGGGATGAACGTCGACGTCAAGCGGGTGATCGACGTCCAACACTCGGCCTCGGGATCGTTCATCGCTGCCTCGAAGGACATGGTCTTTGAGCAGAGGCGGACCCACGACTTTCGCTACTCCTGGGACGACCTCTACCGCTGGAACGCGCCGAACCCGAACCACGTCGAGCGCCTGACCTACGGCCTGCGCGCCCGCGATCCGAACGTCTCCCCCGACGGGCACACGGTCGTCTTCTCGCGCAACGACAGCGCTCAGTCGCGGCTCGCGTTCCTCGACCTCGACACGCGCGAGGTCGTCGAGATCCCGCCGATGGATCGGGTCTCGCAGGTCTTCTCCCCGCGGTGGGCCCCCGACGGTCAACGGGTCGCCTTCTCCGGCTGGCGGGAGGGGGGCTTTCGCGACATCTACGTCTACGATCGGGGCAGCGGCGAGCTCACGCCGATCACCCGCGATCGCTTCGTCGACATCGAGCCGTCGTGGACGCCGGACGGTCGCTATATCCTCTTCTCGAGCGATCGAGACGAGGTGATGAACGTCTACGCCTACGACGTCGCCGAGGCCAAGCTCTGGCAGGTGACGAACGTTCTCGGCGGCGCCTTTGAGCCGGTCCCGAGCCACGACGGCGAGCGCTTCGCGTACATCGGCGCTTCGTCGACAGGCTACGATCTGTGGGTGATGGACCTCGATCCTGAGTCCTTCATCGAGCCCTTGCCGGTGGTCGAGCCGCTGCCCCAGGTCGACGATCCGACGCCCGCGCTTGCGGCTTCCCGCGGGCGTCATCCGGGGCTGAAGAACTCCCGCTACAAGCCCCTGCGGACGATGTTCCCGCGGACACTCCTGCCGTCGGTCGTCACCTACGAGACGACCGGGATCGGCAACTTCCTCGGCTTCAATACTGGGGTCTCGGATGTCGCCGGGCTCCACTCGGTCTCAGGATCGGCGGGCTACTTCTTCGACTACAAGGAGCCGACGGGATCGCTGAGCTACCGCTACACCCAGCTCGTGCCGAGCTTCGCGGTCGGCCTCAGCCGCGGCTTCGGCCTGCGCAACGGCTTTGAGCGCTTCAACTACGATCACGTCGGCGGCGAGGAGGGGACCTATTTCGAGCGGGTCTATCGCGAGCGGGTCACCCGCGGTGTCGCCTCGATCGGCGTGCCCGTGCTCCGTCATCCCATCCACTCGGCCAGCGCCAGCCTCTCGTACTCCTTCGCCCGCTACAACAACCTCGATCGCGACGGCGAGTCGATCGACCCCAACGCGCCGGCGACCTCTTACCCGCTGACCGGCGACGTCGGCCAGCTCGACCTCGAGTTCTCCTACGACAACACCCGCGCGGTGCGGCACGGCTACGGCTACATCAGCGGTCGGCGGGCGTACCTCGCGGTGTCCCTGATCGATCCGCACCTCGGCGGCGACTACGGGGACGTCCAGGTGAGGGCAGCCTACGTCGAGTACCTGAAGATGCCCTGGCGTGGTCGCCAGGTGCTGGCGATGCGCCTCGGCGCAGGGGCTTCAGCCGGGGGCTTCGGCCGTCGTGGCGCCTTCTTCCTCGGCGGCCTTGGTGAGCAGGGGGACCTGCTCCGCACCTTGATCGACCGCTCCGCGCAGAGCCAGAGCGGTGCGCTCCAGGGCTATGCGCCGGGGAGCCTCTCGGGTCGCTACTTCGGGGTCTTTAACCTCTCGTACCGGATCCCGCTCGTCGACGTCGAGCGCGGGATGGGAACGGTGCCGCTCTTCTTCCGCCGCCTGGTGCTCCAGCCCTTCTCAGACATCGGCGCGGCCTGGTCAGGACCGCTCGCCCGCGAGGTGATCAAGATCGGGGCCGGCGCGTCGATGATCTTCTCCTTCAAGATCGGCTACCTCGAGGGGGTCAACCTCTTCCTGACCTACGCCCACGGCTTTGACAAAGAGGTCGGTCTAGACACCTTCCGGGCCGCGGTAGGCCGCTCGTTCTAGAGAGCACCTCTCGCCAAGGGCGGCGTCGCTCTTGACCGATGTCCAGACCTTCGACGCGAGGCCGAGACCTTCTGGGCCGCGGTAGGGCGCTCGTTTAGGGCGAAGACGCCGTCACTGGAGAGGACCAACCCCGAGGGGGGGAGCCCTTTCTTTGGCCTCCGGCCGCGTTCTCGACGAGGCGGCCGCTCGTCTCTCTGGCCTGCTCTCGGGCGCTCCTGCTGGGCGCTGGTGCTAGAGAGGTCCACCGCCGAGGCGGAGCGCGGCCCTGGCGAGCGCGTCCAGGACCTCGTCGGCGACCCCGAGCGCGCCCGGGATCAGGGTGATCGTCGCCTCCGGATGACCTGCGCGGGCAGCCTCGACGAGCTCCGGGATGTCGCGCTTGAGGTGCCTCCCGCCCGGAGACATGAAGTAGGCGAGGACGCGGATGTCATGATGGCCGGCGGCGATGCTCGTCGCGACCGTGCTGACGAAGGAGTCGCCGTCGAGCGTCGCTGTCGCGACGTGATATGCGGGGGCGAGGGCCCGGAGGTGGTCGGCGGTCCGCTCGATCGGCCGAATCCACTCCGGGTCAGGGCTTCCGTGGGCGAGGAGGATGAGTGCGGCCATCGCCCGGTCTCATAGCTCGGGTCAGGCTTGGGCGCCGGTCGACCGGAGGTCGACGGCGAGGATCATCTCCTGCGCCCGGAGGCGGTCGAGGAGCGCATCGCTCGGCCGATGCTCGAGGGTGATGGTCGCGCATGCGGCCTCCCCGCGGGCGAAGATGATGTTCTGCATCTCCTGGACGTTGAGCTGCTCGCTGCGGAGCGCGCTCAGGATCCCCGCGAGGATCCCGACCTTGTCGACGTGGCGGATGATCAGGCGGAAGCGGGCGACGCGGTCGTTGACGATGTTGACCGTGTTGTGGACGATCCCCTTCGCCAGATAGTCGTGGATGATCCGGAGGACCTCGTTCGAGATCGCCGTCGCCGCCTGCTCGCTCGAGGCGCCGATGTGGGGGGTCGCATAGACCCCCTCGAGGCCGAGGAGGGGGCTCTCAAAGTCGGCGGAGCCGCCAGCGGGCTCACCTTCAAAGACGTCGGTGCCGGCGCGCAGGCGGCCGCTCTTGACCGCCTCGGCCAGCGCCTCGTCGTCGACCACGCCGCCACGGGCGGTGTGCAGCAGGATCGCGTTCGTCGGCATCAGCGCGAGCTCGTCGCGGCCGATGATGTGGTGGGTGTTGGGGTTGTAGGGGATGTGGACGCTGATGATGTCCGAGCTTCGCAGCAGGTCGGGGAGGCTCGCGGCCGCGGTGATGCCGTAGTTCTCTGCGGTCTCGGCGTCGATCGGCGTGCGCGAGAAGACCTGGAGCTTGATGCCGAAGCTGCGGGCCCGAACGGCGACCTCGCGGGCGATCATGCCGAAGCCGACAAGGCCGAGCGTCTGGCCCTTGAGGCCGCGCGCCTTGCTGTACTTGGACTTGTGCCAATGACCGCCGCGGAGGTCGAGCGTGGCGTCGACGATCCGTCGATCGAGGGCGAGGAGGAGCCCCATCGTCAGCTCGGCGACGGCGATCGCGTTCTTGCCGGGACAATTGGCGACGAAGATCCCGCGCCGGCTCGCGGCTTGGCAGTCGATCGTGTTGACGCCGGCGCCGGCGCGGATCACCAGAGAGAGGGCGTCGGTCGACCCGAGGGCGGCCTCGCTGACCTTGGTCGAGCGGACGATCAGGACCGCCGCGCCGGTCTCTGCGAGGACCTCTGGGAGCTCCTCTGCCGTCAGGCCGGGGCGAAAGATGACCTCGTCGACCATGCCCTGGAGAATGGCGAGACCATGGGGGGAGAATTTGTCAGCGATCAGAACCCGCATCGGCGCCGGAGGTTATCACGGGGCCTCGGTCTGGGATTCAGGGTTGGCGGCGCTCGCCAAAGATCGCAAGGTCATGGGGATGGAACGTGAGCGCATCGGCTATGCGGTGGTTGGACTCGGGCTTGTCGGGCTCCTCACCGGCGCTTGTGGGCCGCGCGGCGCGTCTGAGCCGACGCCCGCGAGCGCGCCGCCCCGGAGCGACGCTGCGAGCGAGGCGCCGGCCGCCGACGCACGCGGCGAATCCGGAGGGGAGGGGACGATGGCCAAGGCCGAGCGTACGACCCCCGAGGACGCCATCCCCGAGCGTCCCCCGGTCATCCTCCCGAGCCCGGTCGACGCCGGCACATGTCCCGAGAAGGGGTCCGGCGACCCCGCCCTCGGGATCATGACCTCTCCGGTCAAGGCGGTCGCGGGCCAGCGTCTGCGGGTGGTCGCGGCGACCCTTGAGGATGAGCGCCCGCTGGCGATGCGGATCGAGGTAGGCGACGCGCCCGTCGACGCGAACATGACCCATCGACCCGGCGTGCCTGCGGCGGTGATCGGGGAGCTTGTGCCCGAGGGCGCTGATTCGTTGCGGGTGATCGTGGGCCGCGACGGGGTCGGCCTCGGCTGTGCGACGATCCGCGTCAGTCGTTCGACCTCATCGACGCCGCGGCCGGTCGCCGGAGATGTCTGGCCGATCTCGCGCCGCTGGAGCCCCGCCGAGGAGGCCCTCTTCAGCGCCTGGGTCCGCGAGCTCTTCCACGCCGAGCGCGGCGAGGAGCTGGCCTATCGCGCGCTCCATGAGGTCACCGCGCAAGCCGAACGGAACCTCCTCCACGACGCCCTCGGCTGGGGGGAGGACGCCGATCCAAAGACCGCGACCGGCCTCAAGCTCCGCCCGGACTGCGCCGATGCCCCGTACTTCTTCCGGGCCTACTTCGCCTGGAAGCGCGGCTTGCCCTTCGCCTTTCGCAAGTGTTCACGGGGGAGCCCCGGCAAGGCGCCGCGCTGTGGCGCCGAGATCTCGACGAGCGGCGCCGAGCGGGGGAGCGGCAAGCAGGCCGGGGAGCTCGGTGGAGTCCAGCACTTCTTCCGCAAGACGCTGGCCTGGGGGGTCCACACGGGTAACGGTCGGGTCGCCCACGGCGACTCGGGCTCAGACCTCTACGCGACCCGCCTCGACCGCCGCAGCCTCCGCCCCGGTACCGTCTACGCCGATCCCTACGGGCATATCCTCGTGCTCGCGGAGCTGGTCGATCCCGAGGGGGCGAAGCCGGGGATCCTCTACGCGGTCGACGGTCAGCCCGACGGATCGATCACCCGCAAGCGCTTTTGGGAGGGCAATTTCCTCTGGAATCAGGATCCCGATCTCGGCGGATCTGGCTTTAAGAGCTTCCGGCCGGTGGTCAAGCGCGAGGTCGATGGGCGCCAGGTCCAGGTCCAGCTCACGGATCAGGAGATCGCGAAGGAGCCGGGCTACGGCGATGTCTCGGACGAGCAGGCGGGGATCGACGGGGTCGCCTTCTACGACCGCATGGAGTCGCTGATCACCCCGGGCCGCCGCGATCCGCGGGTCGCCCAGGAGGAGGCGATCACGGCCCTCTACGAGGCGGCCAAGGTCCGGGTGACCTCCGTCGACAACGGCGTGCGTCACTTCACCAACGGCGGCGGTACGATCGGCATGCCGGATGGCTTTCACATCTTCGAGACCACCGGCGCCTGGGAGTCGTTCTCGACGCCGGCGCGGGATCTTCGGCTCCTCGTCGCGATCGACGTCGTCAACGGCTTCGCCGACAAGATCCGGCGCCAGCCTGAGGTCTTTGGGGTCAGCCCTGGACCTGACCAGGAGGCGCGCATGCAGGCGGTGATCGACCGGATCGAGACGGCGAAGGCCGCTCAGCTCGAGGATCCTCGCTATCGCTTCAGCTACACCCGGAGCGACGGTCAGCCGCAGGAGCTGGGCTTGGGCGAGCTCCTGGCGCGGGCCGAGGCCCTCGAGGTCGCCTACAACCCGAATGACTGTCCGGAGCTGCGCTGGGGCGCGAAGCCTGGGTCTGCCGAGGCCGCGAGCTGCAAGCGAAAGGCGCCGGCAGACCAGCGTGCGAAGATGGATCGCTATCGAGTATGGTTCCACGAGCGTCGACGACCGGCGCGCGGGGCGATGGAGCCCTGAGCGAGGGCCTCGCCCTGGACCGCGAGGTCGCGGTCTCCAAAGAACATCCGCCATGGACGGCAGCCGAACACCCGAGACGCGTACGCGGTCGATGACGAGTCGCCGGCTCGCGCCGTGTCGCGCCGTGGTCGGGGCCGTGGTCGGGGCCTTGGTCGGGGCGTTTGGGCTTTGCACGATGCAGGCTCAGGCTGCGCCGCTCGCCCAAGGACGCCCCGCGGACGCACCGCTCTCGGTCGAGGCTCCGGGGTCGTCGGCCGCTGTCACGTATGGGCCTTCGCTCGCGACGGATCCTGTCGATGCGAGCCTGGACGAAGACAGCCTGGTAGGAGGGACAGGTGATCGAGATCCTGCGGGTGCGTCGGATGTGCCCGAGGGCCCACCCTCGCCGCGCCTCGATCCTCGAGCTGTGCCGATCCAGGTGGCCGTCGGTCTCGGTCCGAGCGCCCCTGGGAGCCGCGAGGAACTCGCCCTGGTCGACGCGCTCGAGGGCTCTGCCACCGGCTCGTCCTCACCGCCGACGTCGGTGCGTCGGCTCCAGGGGGGGGCAGGGGAGGCGCGCAGCGTCTGTCGTCAGCGCCGGGACGACCTCGTCCTCACGGTGGCCTACGTCGCCGAGTGGGAGGAGCCGGTGATCCTGGCCTACGACTGTGCGCTGGAACGCGCGCTCGGCACCCGTGCGGCGACGGCGGCGGGCGAGGTGGGGCTCGTCGGCGCCCTCTGGAGCGAGCACGAAGAGCTCCTGCGCAGCGGCGTGAAGGAGCGACGGGCACCTCTGCTATCGCGACGAACTCGTCGGATCGTCATCGCAGGGGGCGCTGTCGCAGTTCTCGGCGTCGCTCTCGGGGTGATTCTGGCGAGCACCTTGCGCCCCACGACGGTCGTGCTCACAGTTGGTCAATGACTTCTCCGAGGGCACTCCTGCGACGTCTGCATTGGATCGTCCTCGCGGTTGTCATGGCCCTCATGCTTCCCTTCGGCCAGGCGAAGGCAGAGGCCGGGAAGCCGGTCGGGTGGCAGGTCTCTTCGGCGACCTCCAAGGTGATCGTCGGCCGTGTTGTTCTCAACTACGACCCGGCCCTCCACGACGAGGCGATGGAGCTCGCCGGGATGATCCCGGAGTGGTGGTCGGAGATCGAGCGGTCGATGGCCGGCGATCTCGATGACCGCCTCGACATCAACTATGTCAACCATCCGGGACGGATCGCCGAGGCGACCGGCATGCCGCGTTGGGCCGCAGGTGTCGCTCACCCGCCGACCGGCGAGATCGTCATCGCCCGGCACGCCCCTGACGGCAGCCTCAGTGACCTCGACAACCTGATGCGTCACGAGATGGCCCACGTCGCCCTCTACCGAGCGACGGACGGCGTGCCGCTGCCGCGCTGGTTCCACGAGGGGGTCGCCGAGAGCTTCGCGGATCGCGTCGATCTGCTCCGGGTCCAGACCCTCGCGGCGGCCATCTTCGGCGTCGGCGTTCCCCCCCTCGACGAGCTCGAGGTGAGCTTCCGCGGCGACCCGCAAGAGGTGACGATCGCCTACGCGGCCGCCCGTGACCTGGTCAACCACCTGCGCTACCGCGACGCCGATGGGGCCGACCTTCGTCAGCTCTTCGCCGAACTACGTCAAGGTCGGGGCTTCGATGCGGCGGTTCTCCGCTCGTACGGGGTGACCCTCGGAGAGCTCGAGGTCGAGTGGCGCACGGGCCTGCGCGGTCGTTTCTCCTGGTTCCCGATGGTCGGCTCCGGCGAGCTGCCCTTCTTCCTGGTCATGCCGCTCGTCACCTACGCCTACTTCCGGCGCAAGCGTCAGCTCAAGGCCTCCTGGGCCCGGCTCGATCGCGAGGATCGCGACGAGCGTGCCCGTCGCAGGAAGCGTGACTCCGGGCTTGTCGGCGCTCAGGTGCCTGTCGCCTGCCGCTGCTCCTGAGCGTTGTCCGACCAGGTCGCACGCAGGGGGTGACGTCGACCACGAGAGCCGCTATATCGCGGCGATGCAACGGATCGTCGCCGGGCGCCTTCGCGGGCGGAGACTGCGGCCCCTCCCTGATAACGTCGCGGTGCGACCTACGGGATCGCGGGTTCGCGAGGCGATCTTCTCTCACCTCTTCGATCGGCTCGTCGGCGCTACCGTGCTTGACCTCTTCGCCGGCAGCGGTGCGCTCTCCTTTGAGGCGCTGTCGCGGGGAGCCGCGCGGGTGATCGCGGTCGATCACGATCCGGCGGTCGTCCGCCACCTCGAGGCTCAAGCCGCGGAGTTCGCCGTGACCGGTGAGATCGAGGTGAATCGCGAGGATGCTATTCGCTTTCTCACACGGGGGCGCGGGCGTCGTGCGCGGGCCGAGCTCGTCTTCCTCGATCCTCCCTACGCGGAGGTCGCGATCGTCGGCCAGGTGCTCGCTGCGTTGGTGGACGGAGAGTGGCTCGCTGACGACGCGGAGATCATCATCGAGCGCGCGCGGAAGCGCGGGAGCGCCTCCGCAAGTGAGCTTCCTGCGGGGTTTCGCTCTGAGAGGAGCCGCGACTACGGTCAGACCTGTGTGGAATTTCTCCGCAGTCCATCGCGCTCGCGCTAAAAACACTCGGTGATTGAACGCGTATCCTCCGATCTGACCGTCAATAGGCTCGCGACGGCGATTCAGCCGTCTGCGACCCTGGCGGTCTCTGGACGCGCTGGAGAGCTGCGAGCGGCGGGCAAGAGCGTCCTCAACCTCGCCGCAGGGCAGCCTGACTTTCGACCGCCCACGCCGGTCGCCGAGGCCGTCTCGAAGCTCGTCAGCAGCAGCCCGATCCACTATGCGCCGGTCGCCGGTCTGCCGGAGCTCCGCGACGCAGCCGCGTCGGAGCTCCGCGAGTATCACGGTCATCCCTTCGCCCGTGACCAGGTGATGGTCAACTGCGGCGCGAAGCACAGCCTGGCGAACCTCTTCCTCGTGACCCTCGATCCCGGGGATGAGGTCGTGGTCATCGCGCCCTACTGGGTCTCCTATCCCGACATGATCCGACTCGGCGGTGGGGTCCCGCGGGTCGCCTCGGCGAAGGTCGAGGACGGCTGGCGCGTCAAGCCGGAGGCCCTGGCCTCTGTCTTGGGCCCGAAGACCCGCTACGTGATCATCAACAGTCCTTCGAACCCGACCGGCGCGGGCTACAGCGCTGCCGACCTGAGCGCGCTCTACGACGTGATCGAGGCCAAGGCGCCCCAGGCCTGGCTGGTCTGCGACGACATCTACCGCAAGCTGGTCTACGAGGGGTTTGAGCACGCCAGCGCCTTTCGGGCGCTCGCCGGGCGGACCGAGCAGATCATCCTGATCGACGGGGTGTCGAAGAGCCATGCGATGACCGGCTACAGGATCGGGTTTTTGGCCGCGCCGAAGCACGTCATCGCCGCTGCCTCGCGGGTCCAGGGACAGATGACCTCGGGCGCCTCGACACCGGCGCAGCACGCCGCGATCGCGGCCCTCTGTGATCCCGGCTGTGACCAGGCGGTCGCGGCGATGCGAGAGGCGTTCGCGCGGCGCCGCGCGCTTATCCTCAGCGGACTCGCAGAGATCTCTGGCGTTCGCGTAAGCCCGCCGGAGGGCGCTTTCTACGTCTTCGCCGACGTCAACGCCTTCATCGGCGAGGGCTCATCGATCGCCGACGATGTCGCCTTGGCGACCCACCTCCTTGAGAACAAGCTGGTCGCGACGGTGCCGGGTTCGGCCTTCGGCGCCCCGGGTTTCCTCCGGATTAGCTACGCCGCGAGCGATGATCTGATCACGGAGGGACTCTCGCGTATTCGCGAGGCGCTCGTCGGTCTTCGCCGCGCCGTGTAGTTCGCCATCCGACCTCAAGGGCAGGTTTGGTGCTCGTCGCTCGACCGCGCGCGTAGCTTCACGGCGACAGGAGACCTTGTATATGCGGCGGTGATCGACGATCGTCGTTCTCCGCGATGCTGATCGAGATCGAACGGGGTAGAAACCAAACGCTGCAGCAGATCCGCGACCTCGCGGCCCGCTTCGGCAACCGCATCGAGATCATGGAGGGGACCGGTGTTTTCGACACCATCCACGTGATCGGTGACACCAGGGGCTTCGGTGATCGCGAGGACTACGTCCGCTCGCTGCCGGGGGTCCGCGCGTTTTTCCACGCCGCCTCCGGCTACGCGAACATCGCCCGGACGATCCGCGGCAAGGACGGCGTCGCTCAGCGTCGAGACCGTCGTGTTGTCGAGGTCCCGGGGCTCGACGGCAAGATCCGACGGATCGGCGGTGGCAAGCACATGTTCCTCGTCGGCCCGGACTCACCGCAGACCCTGCCGCAGACCCTAGCGATCGCCCGGATGGCCCGCGAACTCGGCGAGCGCTTCGGGATCCTCGACCGCTTGATCCTCCGCGGCGGCGCCTTCAAGCCGCGGACTCGGCCGAACGACTGGCGCGGTCTCGGCATGAAGGGGATCGCGATGCTCGACGCGGCTCGCGAGGAGAGCGGGATTCCCTACGTTACCGAGATCATGGATCACAACCGCGTCGAGGAGATCGGGACGCACGCGGACATGCTCCAGATCGGCACTCGCAACGCCCAGAACTTCGACCTCCTCGAGTCCGTCGGTCGTTTTGGCAAGCCGGTGATCCTCAAGCGAGGCTTCGGCAACGAGATCGAAGAGTGGTTCTACGCGGCCGAGTACGTCGCCAACCAAGGCAACCTGAACATCTGCCTGTGCGAGCGGGGGATGAAGACGCTCTTCACCAAGGGCGGCTACTGTCGGAACCAACCGGACCTGAACGCGATCACCCATGCCCGCAAGCAGACGATCCTGCCGGTGATCTTCGATCCGAGCCACGTCGCCGGTGACTATCGGATCGTCCCGGAGAACCTGATGGCGTCGGTCGCTCACCTCGTCGACGGGACGATCACGGAGACCCTGCACGAGGAGTCGTTTCGCCAGGAGCAGCTTTGTGACGCGGCTCAGGCCCTGACGATGGAGAGCTACTCGGTGCTCGTCGAGGCGGTGCTCACCTACGAAGAGAAGGTGCTGCCGCTGATGCGCAAGGTGACGGGCGAGCCCGATCCCAACCGCTGAGGGCGATGCTCAGTGGAGCAGGTGCTCGTCGTCGTCCAGGCCGTCGATGACGGTCGGTGAGGAGATCCGATACTCCTCGTCGAGCCAGCGACCGAGGTCGATCGATTTGCAGCGGCTCGAGCAGAAGGGCCGGTGCGGGTACTTTTCGGGGGCGTTCGGGAGCTCTCGGCGGCAGGTCGGGCAGCGGATCAGCACGGCGCGGAGAGTACACGCGAGCCGAGCTCCGGTGAAGAGCGCTCGTTGGCTCGTCGGGTGATAGAGATCGACCGGACGGGAGGCGGAGAGCGCTCGTTGGCGCTACGCTCGTCGGCGCTGCGCTTGTCGGCGCTTCGTTCGTCGGGGTGCAGCCTGGCGGGAGCGGGCTCTTCTGAGCCGCGAAGGGGGAAGCGGAGAGGGCTCGTCGCCGCGGACCGCCAAAACCGGCGCTTTCGCCGATCATGACGGTGCGGTCGGTGGGGACCGTCGGACTCGCGCTGGCGGCGCCTTCAGCGCGGACCGCTAGAACCGGCGGGTGTAGCCGATCATGACGGTGCGGTCGGTGGGACCGTCGGACTTGCGCCGGCGGCGGGCTCGGCTCTCGTCGATCGAGAGGGTGATGACGCCGCCGGCGAAGAAGGCTGCACCGGCGCCGATCGCTGCCAATCCGCCGATCTTGGAGCGGTAGATGTCGCTGCAGGTGCCGGGCATCTCCGCGGTTGGCGTGGTCTGGAAGTCGCCGACGCAGCGCGAGTTTGCCAGGTAGAAGAAGGTCCCAGCGCCTACCGCCGCGGCGCCGCCGACGATCGCGGTGACCTCGAGCCAGCGGGGGAGGACGCGGCGTGGTTTCTTGACAGCGTCGGGGCCGGGCTCGCCGGGGCCGTTGGTCAGCCCGGCCGGTGTCGCAGGTCCCTCTACCGCGCTCGGGTAGTTGATCTTGACCTCCATGCCGGCCTCAGCGACGACGACGACCGCGTCGGTCGCGGGCTGGCTGTCGTCCGCGGACTCGACGTGGACGCGGTAGGGGCCGACCCAGAGACCGCTCGAGCTCGCCGGTGCCGGATGCTCGTTGAGGTAGACCCGACAGGGGCTCGCGCACTTGACCCGGATGCCGCCCTTGCCGGCTTGGTCGAGCGCGACGACCCGTTGGCGGTAGAGATCGGTCAGGCTCGGCCCGTAGCGCTCGACCTGGAGGGGGTCGCTGCCGGCGCTGCGGAGGGCCTCGTCCATCGTCGCGATCGCCAAGCTCTCGTCGCCGAGCGCCAGGTGGGCGCGGGCCAGCGCGAGGAGGCCGGAGTTTCGCTCGTTGCGCGCGCCGTCATCATTGCTCAGCTCGACGGCGTAGCCCGGGGCCTCGTCGAGGGCTGCCGCGAGCTCTGCGGCGCCACGGCTTGGATCGTCGTTGGTCGCGTCGATCGCAGCGGCGATCCGGATCGTCCAGGCGCTGTAGGCGTCGAGGTTGGCGGACTGGATGGTCTTCGGCGGCGAGGACTCCGGGGCAGCCTCCGGGGTGGTATCGCTGCTCTCGGTGGCGACATCGCTCGCGGTTGCCTCGGGCTCTTGAGCTGCTTCGGCGGTCGTCGACGACTCTGCCGCAGCGTCGTCGCTGGGGTCAGCGTCAGCGCTAGTAGGGGCGAGGAGGGCGAACACGAGGAGGGATGGGGAGACAGTGAGCAGCGGCATGGGTCAGCCTCGGGCGCGAGCCTATCACGGTGTCGCACGCGCCCAGCAGGTTCGGCGTCCGGCTGCCGCCGTTGCACGCGCTCCAGTGGTCACCCGTGAACCGGTGAGAGTTCAGCTGACGCCGATCCGTGGGGATGAAACAAGGAGAAGGGCCGCTCATTGGCTTGACCGACCGTGGAGCGTGGAGCGTGGATCGCGTGAGGGCGCGTGGCGGACTCGCCAGGCGGACGGGTCAGGCGGTCTGCGCGAGGTCACCCTCGAGGGCGAGCTGGCCACAGGCCGCGCCGATATCGTCACCGCGGGGCGTCCGCGTGTAGGCGTGGAGGCCGTTGTCCCGGCAGCGCTCGACAAACGTCGTTATTCGCTGGGCAGAGGGCCGCTGGAAGGGCGCGTGCGGGTGGGGGTTGAAGGGGATCACGTTGACCTGCGCGCGCAGCCCGACGAGGAGCTTCGCTAGGCGATCGGCGTCCGCGTCGCTATCGTTGACCCCAGCCAGGAGCACATACTCAAAGGTCACCCCGCGGCGGCGATGGATCGGGACTTCACGGACCGCCCTCAGCAGCTCGGCGATCGGCCAGCGGGTGTTGATCGGCATCACCCGGTCGCGGACCTCGTCGGTCGTCGCGTTGAGGGAGATCGCGAGGCCGACCTCCATACCGAGCCCCTCGCGGCCGAAGCGTTCGATCGCCGGGACGAGCCCCGCGCTCGAGACGGTGATCCGTCGTCCGGCGAGCGCGGCTCCACGCTCATGGGTCAGGATCGCGATCGCCCGTCGAACCTGGTTGTAGTTGTGGAGCGGCTCGCCCATCCCCATGAAGACGAGGTTGGTCAGGCGCTCCGGCCAGGTCTCGCCGCGCTCTTCGGCTTCGGCGACCATCAGGTCCTGGGCCTGGTAGACCTGGTCGACGATCTCCCAGGTCGCGAGGTTGCGGCGAAAGCCGAGGCTTTGGGTGGCACAGAAGGCGCAGGTCAGCGCGCAGCCGATCTGCGAGGAGATGCAGAGCGTCGCGCCGCGGCCCTCGTTGGGGATGAGCACGCTCTCGATCAGCTGATCGTCGGAGGTCCGCAGCCGGAGCTTGCGGGTGCCGTCAGCGGCGGGTGCGACGAGATCGACCCGGAGGCGCTCCAGCGAGGCCAGCGGTGCGAGACGGGCCCTGTCAGCCTTTGACAGATCGCTCATCGCCTCGAGGGAGAGGGCGCGCTTGCCGTGGACCCAGCCGAAGATCTGGTCGGCGCGAAAGCGCGGCATCCCGTTGGCGCGGACCCAGGCGCAGAGCTCCTCATGGTCGAGGCCGCGGAGGTTCTCCCGCGGGTCCTTGGGAATTCCCCCGGAGGGCCTGCGGATAGCGACGAGTTCAGACATCTGTGATCCCGTCCTAGCACGTCGCGTCAGACGACGGCGCGATCGCTGCGCGCCGTCGTCCGCCGGCTCGACTAGGCGAGCTCGAGGCCGCTGAAGAAGAAGCCGATCTCGTAGGCGGCGGTCTCGGGCGCGTCAGAGCCGTGGGTGGCGTTGCGCTCGATGCTGGTACCGTAGGTCCCGCGCAGCGTGTCCTTGGGGGCCTTGGTCGCGTCGGTGGGGCCCATCAGGTCGCGCCAGCGGCGGATCGCGTTCTCACCCTCGAGGACCATCGCCAGGATGGGACCTTCGGTCATGAAGGTGACGAGGCTGCCGAAGAAGGGGCGCTCCGCGTGGACGTAGTAGAAGCCCTTGGCCTGGGCCTCGGTGAGGTGGAGGGTCTTGGCGGCGACGAGCTTGAGCCCGGACTCCTGGATCTTGGCGATGATCCCCCCGGCGTGGCCTGCGGCGAAGGCGTCGGGCTTTACGATGGCGAAGGTGCGTTCCATGTCGGTTCTCTTTTCCCGTGTCTCGGGTGCAGTTGGGGCCCGAAGGGGCCGCGCAGGCCCACTTCGTAGGCGCGCACCCTATATCAGAGCGGAGCTGTGCCTGGGTACCGCGGGCGGCGTGCGCTTCCTCGGGGGGGCCGCGTCCGCCTATACTCGGCGTCTATGGCGACTTCAACGGCGTACAACGCCGCTCTCCGGACGATCGTCGCCCTCGCGGCGTTGGTGATCCTGGTCGCAGGCCTCTCTGCCGCTGAGGAGGTGATCCTCCCTGTTCTCTTCGCCGTTCTCCTCTCGATCGTCTCGGCGCCGATGGTCCGCTGGCTCGAGCGCCGCGGCTTGCCCTCCTGGGTCGCCGTGCTCCTCGTCGTGCTCCTGACGATGGGCGTGCTCGCCGGCTTTGGCACCGTGCTCGCGGCCTCCGTCAGCGAGTTCAGCCAGGCCATCCCGCACTACAAGGAGCGCTTTGAGGAGGGGCTCAAGGTCGTCAATTCGTGGGTCGGCGGCAGCGGATACGAACTCTCGATCGACCAGCTCGCGCAGATCGAGCCGGCGACCTGGATGGACACCCTGGGCGCGACCCTCAGCGGCCTCATCGACGCCCTGACCAACACCGCGCTGGTCGTCCTGACCATGGTCTTCATCCTCCTCGAGGTCGCCGAGATGCCGCGCAAGCTGCGGGCGGCCTTCCAGGACCCCGCGCGGGCGCTCGGCGGGGTCCGGCGGATGGTCACCCAGGTCCAGCGCTATCTGGTGATCAAGACCCTGATCTCGGTGATCACCGGCGTCTTGGTCGGCGGCTGGACAGCGCTCCTCGGGGTCGACTTCCCGCTCCTGTGGGGCTTTCTCGGCTTTCTCCTCAACTACATCCCGAACGTCGGCTCGATCATCGCCGCGGCGCCGCCGATGCTGGTCGCGCTCTTCCAGCTCGGGCCCGGACACATGGTCCTCGTCGGGGGCGGCTACGCCCTGGTCAACACCCTCCTCGGCAACCTCCTGGAGCCGCAGTGGATGGGGCGCAGGCTCGGCCTCTCGCCGCTGGTGGTGTTCCTCTCCTTGCTCTTTTGGGGCGGTCTTTGGGGGACGGTCGGCATGCTCCTCTCGGTGCCGCTGACGATGGTCCTAAAGATCAGCTTTGAGCAGAGCGAGGACTTCCGCTGGATCGCGATCTTGCTGAGCGGGGCGCCGGACCTCGAGGAGCAGCGGATCCGTGAGAAGACATTGCCGGTGGAGAAGGGACCGGTGGTCAACGCCGCGCGCTCGACCGCCCAGGGGGAGATCGTCGTCAAGATCGGTCCTCTCACGAGGGCGACGGATGGGGGCACCGGCGAGGACATGGCGGCGGACGGGGGCGCGGAGGCCGACGGGAGCGTCGCGGCGGGCTCCCCGAGCACTTCGGGCCCCGTCGGCGGCGCCTGATCGCTGGGGTAGCGCGCCCTTCGTCGGGTTCGAGCCCTGAAGAAGGTCCCCCGACCCCGTGGGGCGGCGTTGGCCGGTGGCGGACTCTCAAAAAAGCCTCGACGAGCGGAGTTCAGGGGGCAACTTTCATCCCCCGTGGATCGGCGTTGGCCGGCGGCCAGCTCACTTGTTCGGTGACGCGCCCGCGTCGACGCAGAGGAGCTCGACGCGGAGCCCGGTGAGCGGGTGCCGGACGACATTCTTGAGCCAACCGCGGGTCAGGAGCCAGAGCTCTGGCGTGTCGATCGGGCGCACGGGGACCTCTCGGCCGAGGATCCGCTCGAGCTCGATCGCGATGGCGTCGCGCTCGGGCCCGGGCGTCGCCGCGGCGAAGCGGGCGTGGGCTGCGTCGAATTGCGGCGAACAAAACCCGCTGTAGGAGCCCGGGCTGTCGCAGACGAAGGGATCGAGGAAGCTGGCCGGATCGGGGTAGTCGGCGTCGAAGCGGAGCGAGAAGAGCTGGGGCTCGGCCTGACCGCTCAGCACCTTGAAGAGGTAGGCGTCGTCGTAGGTGACGTCGAGGTTGACGCCGAGGGGGCGGAGCGCCTCGCGGAGGATCGCCGCCTCCTGTCGGGCGGCGGGGCCGGTCGTCGTCATGTAGCGGAGGCTCTCGAGAGGGAGCTTGGGCCCGCTCCCGTCGGGACGCTTGCGGTCGATCGCGGCGCTGGCGTGGAGGACGACATTGGCGCCTGGGTTGAGGAGGCTGCGAGGGGTCACCTGGGTCGCAGGGGCAGCCCAGGCGCCGTTGCGGATCACCTGGTGGTAGCGGCGATCGTCGAAGGCGGAGGCGATGGTTCTCCGGAGCTGACGATGGGCCCTATCGATCGCCGGGTCGTCGCTCTTGCCGAGCTCAGGGTCGGTCATCCGGAAGACGAGGAGCGTCGTCGAGAGCACCTTCGATTGGCCGAGGACAGTGTCTGTTGGCGTCGCGCCGGGGATCAGGGCGCCGTCGTGCACGACCTCGGCGAAGAGCCCCTGACCGGGTGCGACGGCGGCGATCGTCCCGGCCTGAAAGAGCCGAAGCGCGGCCTCAGGGCTGGCGTAGTGTTCGAGGAAGACCCGCTCGATCCCCGGTCGGTGAGCGCAGGGGAGGGCGTCCGAGACCGCCGGCATCGGCGTTCTCGGGGCGACCGGGTTTGCCCGGAGAAGGGCCGCGCGGGGCAGCTCTGACGCCGCGTCGAGCACATAGGGGCCGCTGCCGACTGGGTGGCGGGCGAAGGGCGGATGCTCGTCGTCGCTACCGTCGTAGGCGGCGACACACTCCGGCGGGACGATCGCCAGGCGCGGGTTGGCGAGGATCGCCGGCAGCTCCGGCTGGGCTCGGGTGAGGTGCAGCGTCAGCGCTCCGTCCTTGTCGTCGGCGATGATCCCTGGCGGCGCTGGCGGGCGTGACTCGACCGGTGTGTCCCTCCACTCATCCAGGCCGACGATGCGCCCGGCGAGCAGCTCCCAGGCGCCGGCGATCCCTGGATCCGCGTGACGCAGCAGTGATGCGGCGACGTCGCTGGCCCGGACGAGACGGCCCCGGGTGGCGGCGTCCTTGCCCTGGAGACAGGCGTCGGGGGCGAAGCGGCGGGCTCTCTCCGGGGCCCGAAGGCGCAGGCGCAGGGTCGTCCGCGCCTCGTCGAGCTCGGGCAGCTCCGCGGCCTCAGGGACGAGCGTGGGCGGGCTCGCGTAGGGGTCCCAGTCAAGCAGCGTGTCGAAGAGCTGCCCGGTCACCCGCTGGCTGACGGCGTCGCTCGCAGCGGCGGGGTCGAGGGTGGTGATCGTCGCCTCGAGCGGCAGTCGTATCTCCGATCGCATCACCGTCTGATGGTCGGCCTCTGCGCCCGTGCGGTCCCGAGGAGATCGCTGACACCCGCCGTTCGCGCTGACAGCGAGAAGGCCCGCAAGGGCCGTACACGCAAGCTGCGCCGGTGAACGACGCATGGGCAGGCTCGCGCCTGTGGGGTAAGGTCCGGGGCTATGGCGACCGATATGAGCGGTGACGTAGGTGGAGTCTCGGACTTCGCGCACCTGCATCTTCACTCGCAGTACAGCCTCCTGGACGGCGCGATTCGGACCAAAGATCTCTGCCGGGTGGTCCAAGAGCGCGGGATGAAGTCGGTCGCGGTCACCGACCACGGCAACATGTTCGGGGCCGTCCAATTCTACCAAGAGGCCAAGGCCCAGGGGGTCAAGCCGATCTTCGGCTGCGAGGCCTACGTCTCCGAGAAGGGGATGGAGGCGCGGGCGGATCGGAAGAACTACCACCTGGTTCTGCTCGCGAAGAACGAGGTCGGCTACAAGAACCTCCAGAAGCTGGTCAGCTTCGGCCATCTCAAGGGCTTTTACTACAATCCGCGGATCGACCGCGAGATCCTCCGCGAGCACAGCGAGGGACTGATCGGCCTGAGCGCCTGTCTCGGGGGTCATATCGCCCGCCTCGTCAACTCTGGCGACATGGACGGCGCTCGCGAGACGGTGCTCGAGTACAAGTCGATCTTCTCGCCGGGGGACTACTACCTCGAGCTTCAGCCCAACGGTCTCGAGCTCCAGGAACGCCTCAACCCGATCCTTGCCCAGCTGGGCGAGGATCTCGACGTGCCGCTCGTCGGCACCAACGACTGCCACTACGTCAACCGCGACGAAGCCCACGCCCACGAGGTCCTGATGTGCATGGGCATGGGTCGGACGCTCGACGATCCCAAGCGGCTCAAGCACGACTGCGACGCCTTCTACATCAAGCGTCCGGACGAGATGCAGAGCTACTTCACGCGCTATCCGCAGGCCTACGAGAACGCCTGCAAGATCGCCCGTCAGTGCAACGTCGAGCTCAAGCTCGGGAGCCCGGAGCTCCCCGACTTCCAGCTCCCGGAGGGGATCCACCAGGGCCTCCCCGAGTACCTCCGCGACGTGACGTTCCAAGGTCTGCAGGAGCGTCTGGCGGAGATGCGAGTCCGCGGGGTCAAGCCCGACGAGGACAAGTACCGGGCTCGCCTCGAGTACGAGCTGGGGATCATCAACTCGATGAAATTCCCGGGCTACTTCCTGATCGTCTGGGACTTCATCCGTCACGCCAGGAAGGTCGGCGTCCCCGTCGGCCCTGGCCGTGGATCCGGCGCGGGCTCCCTCGTCGCCTACTCCCTGCGGATCACCGACCTCGACCCGCTCCTCTACAATCTCCTCTTCGAGCGCTTCCTCAACCCGGAGCGGGTCAGCATGCCCGACTTCGACATCGACTTTTGTATGGACCGGCGCGAGGAGGTCATCCGCTATGTCACTGAGCGCTACGGTGTCGACAGGGTGGGGCAGATCGCGACCTTCCACTCGCTCAAGGCCCGCGGCCTCGTCCGCGATGTCTGCCGGGTCAAGGGGCTCAGCGTCTCCGACGCCAATGAGATCGCCAAGCTCATCCCCGAGGGCCCGAAGGTCTCGCTCTCGCTGGCGATGAACGACGTCGTCGAGCTCAAGAAGAAGGCCAAGAAGAACCCGGAGCTCGCGGAGAAGCTGCGCGGCAAGATCGAGATCGCGGAGGCGTCGACCAAGCTCCGCCTCCGCGCCGAGGCCGATCCGCGGACCGCCGATGTGCTCAAGGTCGGCATGGCCCTCGAAGGGCTCAACCGTCACGCAGGCATGCACGCCGCCGGGATCGTCATCGGCAACCGCGACCTCTGGGAGCACGTCCCCTGCTTCAAGGCGGACGGCAAGCTGGTCACCCAGTACACGATGACCGACGTCGAGCGGGCGGGCCTGGTGAAGTTCGACTTCCTCGGCCTCAAGACCCTGACGGTGCTGTCGACGGCGGTCGGACTGATCAACAACTTCCGGCCGAAGGACGACCCCTTTATTCTGGAGGCGATCCCGATGGACGACACCGGGGTCTACGAGATGATCTCGCGCGGTGACACGACCGGCGTGTTCCAGCTGGAGTCGAGCGGCTTCAAGGACCTCCTCAAGAAGCTACGCCCCGACTGCTTCGAGGACATCATCGCCGCTGTCGCCCTCTACCGGCCAGGTCCGCTCGAGGGCGGCATGGTCGATCAGTTCATCGAGTGTAAGCACGGGCGTCGCGAGATCGAGTACCCGCACCTGCTCCTGACCGACATCCTCAAGGAGACCTACGGCGTCTTCGTCTATCAGGAGCAGGTCATGCAGGCGGCGCAGATCCTCGCCGGCTTCTCGCTCGGCGCCGCAGACCTGATGCGTCGGGCGATGGGCAAGAAGAAGAAGTCCGAGATGGATCGGCAGCGCGCCCTCTTCGTCACGGGGTGCGGCGAGCAGTCGGAGATCAGCGCTGACAAGGCCAACGAGATCTTCGACCTTATCGACAAGTTCGCCGGCTACGGCTTCAACAAGTCGCACTCCGCTGCCTACGGTCTCATCACCTACCAGACCGCATACCTCAAGCATCACGATCCGGTCGCCTTCATGGCGGCGTTGATGACCTGCGACAAGAACAACAACGACAACGTCGTCAAGTTCATCGCCGAGGCGCGGGCGATGGAGATTACGGTGCTCGCCCCCGACATCAACGAGTCCGGGCGCGACTTCTCTGTCGTCCGTAGACCGAAGGACGAGGGCGAAGGCTACATCGAGGACATCCGCTTCGGCCTCGGCGGGGTCCGCAACGTCGGCGCGAACGCGGTCGACTCGATCCTCGAGGGCCGCGAAGAGGGCCCCTTCGAGTCGATCTTCGACCTCTGTCGCCGTGTCGACGTCAAACGGGTCAACAAGCGGACCCTCGAGGGCTTGGTCTACGCTGGCGCGTTTGACCAGGTCGGCAAGGGTCTCTTCCGGGCGCAGCTCTTCGGGGTGATCGAGAAGGCGGTGGACCAGGGACAGAGCGCCGCCCGCGATCGGGCCAGCGGTCAGACGGGGCTCTTTGACCTCCTCGCGGACGCGCCTCAGGCCGTCTACGATGAGGACTACCCGCAGTGCGAGGAGTGGCAGCCCAAGCAGCAGCTCCTCCACGAGCGGGACGCGCTCGGCTTCTTCGTCTCTGGTCATCCGCTCGATCGATTCCAGCAGGACATCGACAACGGCGGGGCGCGGCGGACCTCCGACATCAAGTTTGCCGACGGCGGCAATGAGCTGACCGTCGGCGGGGTGATCTGTGGTCTGCGCGAGGTCCAGACCCGCTCGGGCAAGGGGCCGATGTGCTTCTTTCAGCTCGAGGATCAGTTCGGCCGGATCGAGTGTGTCTGCTTCCCGAAGACCTACGCTCGGATCGACGAGGAGACCGGGCTGAGCTTCGGCGAGCGCCTCGAGCGGATCGGCGATGAGCCGGTCTTCGCGACCGGAAAGATCGAGGTCGATCGCGATGATGATGGCGAGATGGGGCTCGTGAAGATGCTCCTCGACGGTGTCCGACCGATCATCGAGGTCCGCGCCGAGCGGACCCGGCAGGTCCTCCTGACCCTCAACGCCGAGCAGTTGACCCAGGCGCGGATCCTCAAGCTCAAGCAGGTCGTCGCCCACCATAGCGGCACCTGCACGATGGAGATGGTGGTGACCGTCGATGGTCGCTACTCGTCCAAGGTCGTGTTCGGCGATCGCTTCGGCGTCACCGCGGATGACAGCCTGCTCGTCGATCTCGAGCGCCTCTTCGGGGGTCAGTACGCGCGCCTGGTCTCGGCGCCGCCGCTCAACTGAGCGCTGGGTGGGGTGTCTCGGCGGACGTCTGCTTCACGGCCGGTCGAGGCATCCATCGTTCGTCGCGTCGCGTCTCGGCTGAGCTGACGTGTCGAGGACGGCGAGCGCTTGGGAGTGCATGCGCTTGCGTCGGCGACGGCGGGCTTTGGCTCCTCGACGACGTGCTTCGCTTCGGCGCCGGCGAGCACCTAGGAGTGCATGCGCTTGCGTCGGCGACGGCGGGAGGGCTTTGGCTCCTCGACGACGTGCTTCGCTTCGGCGCCGGTGAGCACCTAGGAGTGCATGCGCTTGCGTCGGCGACGGCGGGAGGGCTTTGGCTCCTCGACGACGTGCTCCGCTTCGGCGCCGGCGAGTTCGACCTCAGGTTCTTCGAGGACGTCCTCCTGGCCGAGCGGGTGGAGGCCGAGGGCGATGCGTCGCTCGTCGTCGAGCTGGAGGAACGCCGCGAGCTCCTCTAGGAGGGCGAAGCGGAGCTCCTGGTCGAAGACCTCGGGGCTACGGGCGACGCGGTAGATGTTGCGGCGATAGATCGCGACGCCGGTGAGGACCGGCGGGTCTCCCTCGTCGGCGCCGCGGCTGGCGGTCGTCAGGGCGGCGATCCGAGGATCGACGCCCTCCAGGATCAGCTCCATCGACGGCATTTCGTGGACGAGAACGACGAGGGCGATGCGCCGTTGACCGAGCTCCCGGAGCGCGCCGTCGGGGCACTCGCTGAGGATCTGGACGACCTTGCGGTGGATCTGCGCTGGGTTGGGCAGCCACTTCGGGAGCTGGACCTGGGCGTCGAGCCGATAGACACGCAGGGCCGCATGGCAGGCCGCGCGGACGTCATCCTGTTGAAACTCAGCCTCGCTCAGGAGGTGCCACGCGTCGCCGTTGTTGGGGTGGCGCTCGACCAACGCGCGGAGGAGGGGCAGGGCCTCGTCAGCGTTCGGCAGGTCGAGCCAGAGGCGGGTGTAGCGAAGGCAGAGGTGGACGAGGCGGGCCTGTTGGGCGAGGCGCTCTGCGTCATCAAGGGGCTCGCCGTCCTCATCCTCGACCAGCTCGGAGAAGATGTGGGCATACTCGCCATCGGGATCTCCCTTCCCGAGCTCTGCGAGGCTCGTCTGGGTCCCGGCCTTGATCAGCGGATGATCGCGGAGCGCGGTCAGGCGCTCGCGGGCGGCGTCGAGGAGGCCGAGGTTGAGCTGGCCTTCGATCCCGAGGAGGTTCAGATCGATCGTGTCGAACGCTGAGATCCCAGTCAGGTCGAGGGCCTCGTCGCAGAGCTGGAGGGCTCTGGCGGCGTCGCCGAGATCGAAGAGGGCGACCTGAGCGGCCGCGAGGAAGGGCTCGAAGTACTCCGGATCGATCTCGATCGCCGCCTCGTACCAACGCAGACTCTCCTCGGGATCTCCCTCGGCGAGTGCGACCGCGCCGAGGAGGATCGGGGCCTCGGCCGCGTTGGGCCGGATCTTCTGGGCGTGGCGGGCCGACTGCCGGGCCGCGTTGAAGTCGGCGCGGTCGAGGTGGGTCCAGCCACGATCGAGGTGTGCGGCGTAGCGGCTCGTCTCGCCGAAGCCAGAATCGTCCCGCTCCATTGGAAGGATCGCCATAGCGACCTGGTATAGCACGGCGCTGCACAGGCCACGATTGGCCGGCGGGCCGTCAGCTTCACCGTTTCGTTGTCGGCTGTGGGGGCGGCGCGTATGGTTGGCCCGTGCGAGATGCCCGCGCTCCATTTCTGCTCTGCGCGCTCCGAATCGGCGTCGGCGTCATGTCGCTCGGGCTGACGTCGGTCGGCTGCAAGTCGACACCAAGCGCGAGCGCGTCGGCGAATCCGGTGGGCGCTTCGTCGCTCACGCCGGAGCGCGTCGCTCCGGAATTTCGTGAGGACCTCCGTGCTGTTCAGGCTGCGCAGGAGGCCGATCCGGCAGGCCCTGAGGTGGTCATCGCCGCGGACCGGCTCCTCTCTCGCGACCCACCCTTTAATCTTCGGCTCGCGGCTGTTCACGCCAAAGTGGCGCACGCCTACCTAAACGGCGACGACACGATCGCGCTGCGTTGGTCCGCCGAGTCGCTGGACTCGACCCGCGACGCGCAGTCGATGGACGCCGCTGAGATCGCGATCGTCCGCGACCTCGAGCGGCTCCAGGCGATCCTCCTCGCCCGCTCGGGTGAGCCGGCCGAGGCCTTGGTCGCCCTCGATCGTGGGGAGCGAGCACATGCGATCCCGGAAGGTGATCTCTGGGCCGGGAGGGCGCTGGCGCACACTCGTGCTGGCGCTCGGATCGACGCGGCCTTCGCTCTCGCGATGTGGCGAGGGGGGGTCGTCGACGGCAGCCCCGAGGCGCAATATGCGGAGCAGGAGATAGGCTCGCTCCTCGCGGGCACGGAGCCGGCAGAGCTCCTCGCCTATGCGGAGGGCCACCCTGGAACGATCGGCGCCGCCTGTTTGAGGGCACGGGCCCGTGGCGAGATGGCGACGGATCTCCCGTGGATCGGCGCCTGCGCCCCCCGGCCGCTGAGGATCGGGGTCCTCTTGCCGCGCACCGGCCGACTTGCCGCGCTTGCCGATGACCAACTTGCCGCGGCAATTGCCGCGGCAGAGGTCCTCGCCGCCAGCAACCCTGCGGTCGAGGTCGTCTGGGCGGACTCGGGCTCGACGGCGGGCGCAGCCAAGCGCGGGGCAGAGGAGCTGATCGAGCGTAGCGTAGCGGTTGTCGTCGGTCCGGTCGGAGCCGGCAATGTTGCCGCGGCAACGCAGGTGCTCGCCGGCAGCGCGGCCGTCGTCGTCCCCGGAGAGGGGAAGGGCGAGGCGGTCGGTATTGCTCCATCGCTGGAGAGCCGGATCGTCGCCCTCGTCGACCACGCCAAGCAGTCCGGGGCCAGGAGCCTCGTCGTGCTCGCGCCAGCCCACGGCTATGGGAGACGAGCGACCGCGGCCGCTCGCCGGGCCGCGTCGTCGGCCGGGCTGACGCTCACGGCGGAGACCTACGAAGACTCGACCACCAGCTTCGCCCCCGTGGTCCGTCCCTCAGTACCGGCGCTGCGCAAGGGGGCGGCCCTCCTCGTGCTCGACCGAGTCGCGAGGATGGAGCTTCTCCTGCGGCAGCTCGCGCGTGAGGGGTTGAGCGCGTCGAGGGCCGCGAACACCGGCGAGGTGATGGTGCTGTCGACTGCGGAGGCCCTCTCGTTGGCCGAGCTTGGCGACGGTCACGAGCTCCTCGAGGGCGTCTGGATGGCTCCCGTCGCCTGGCCTGACGAGACGACCCAGACCTTCATCGACACCTACACTGCCCATGAGGGGGAGCCCCCGGGCGATCAGGCCTTGTTGGTCTTTCGGGCGATGGCGAGGGCCTGGCAGGGCGGCGCAGGAGATCCTTTCTCGGCGACCGTTGTCAGGGTACAAGGTGGCCGCATTGCCGCGCCGCCGTCCAAGATCTCCCTCAACCCGGAGGGGTGACGCTCGCCGAGAGCGGTCGTCCCCCGGCTACGTCGTCCCGGGCGAACGCGCGGTCGTCGAGCTGCTGAGAGGGGCACCTGAGCGGGTTCAGCAGCTCTATGTGATCGCCGGGAGATCATCGCCGGATGTCGATCGCCTGGTCGCAGATGCTGGTATCAAGCCGATCTTCGTCGACGAGGATGGCCTCTCAGAGGTGTGCTCACCGGCTCTCGCGCGCGGGATTGTTGCGGTCGCGACTCCGCCGCGTGAGCACTCGATCGAGGACCTTCTCGCCATGCCCTACGGGGGAGATCGGCAGATTCTTGTGGCCCTGGACGGCGTTCAGGACCCGCACAACCTCGGTGCGATCCTGCGGAGCGCGGAGTTTTTCGGGGCCACCGGAGCGATATGGCCGCGCGATCGTGCCGTGAGCGTGACGCCGGCTGCGATCCGGTCTTCGTCTGGGGCGACGGAGCGGCTCCCGCTCGCGCGCGTGACGAACCTGGCGAGAGCGCTCGATCTCTGCAAAGAAGCTGGTTTCTGGGTGATCGGCACCGTCGTCGACGGCGGTCGTCCGCTCCGCGAAATATGCGCAGATGACCCCCCTGAACGACTTGTGCTCGTTTTGGGCAGCGAAGAGAAGGGGCTCAGGCGGCTTACGCGCGAGCGTTGTGACTTCCTCGCGACGATCCCGCGGCGCGGTGAAATAGGCTCCCTCAACGTCTCCACCGCGGCCGCGGTAGCGCTCGCCGCCCTCTACGTCTAGTAGCGCGCATCGACGCCTTTGGCCGCGGAGCGGGAGGGGCGCGTCGGCGCTCCGCTCGCAGACGACCAGTCGCGATCGACTCGGAAAATCTCGCCTTGGCGGTCACTGGGACCTGGATTCAATCGCCAATCTTGGCGAACATGTGACTCTCCAGGCCGGCCGATCCCAGGGGGAGTGTAGGTCCTGGGTTTAGATCACTCTCCCGAGGCTCCTATGTCCGAACTTCGCTCTGCTCTCGTTCAGTACCTGCGCGCCCCCGATGATTCCACGAGACGCTCGGAGCTCGAGAGTGCCGTCGGCGACATCGATCTTGTCACAGCGCGCGCTGATGCCAAAAAAGATCCGTCCTCCATCGAGGCGGCGGCCGCGGTGCTTGGTCGTCTGGTGATCGACAACGCCAGCGTTGACGACCTCGTCGATGCCGCTAAGCACTCCGCTCAACGGGCTCCGCGGAATAATTCAGGGAATGACATCGCACTCCTCGCGGGGCTCGTGGTGTGGAAGGTCGCCGACAAGGCCGACCTCGCCGAGCCCTTTTTCCGTCGGATTCGTCGATCCGAGCCGGCCAACCCTGACGTCCTCGACTTCTATCGGAGCGTCTTCTCCGGCGACAAGGACGCGAGCCAGCTCATGCAGGTCTTCGTCCAGGCCCGCCGCTCGCTAAAGAAGGCCGATCCGGAGCGTCGCTTCGAACTCGCCGTCGAGATGGCGGATCTGGCCGAGAACAAGCTCGGCAGCGTCGATCGTGCGATCGAGGTTTGGCGCTCCGTGCTCCGCGAGGACGGCTACGACGAGCGCGCTGTCGCGGCGCTCCAGCGCCTCTATCGCGAGGGACAGAAGTGGACCGCGTTGGTCGAACTCCTCAAGGAGGACTACGATCGAATCGCTAGCGATCAAGAGCCTGAGAGGATCGCCAAGCTCCTCGAGATCGCCCAGCTCTACCGCGACCAGCTGCGCCTCGACGCGATGGCCCTGGCGACCCTGCAGCGAATCCTCGAGATCGACTCGCATCACGCGGAGACGATCCAGGCGCTCGCCGAGACCTACGGAAATTCAGGCCGTTGGAACGACCTGCTCGGGGTCTACAACCGGCTTGTCGACGCCGCTCGCGAAGAGGGGGACAAGGCGCTGCAGATCGAATATCTGCTCAAGGTCGCCGAGGTCTGGATCGACCACATGAGCGCCCCACAGCGCGGGCTTGAGCCGCTTGGCGAGGTCCTGGCCGTTGAGCCAGCTGACCCGACGGCGCGGCGGTTGATCGCCAAGATCTACGAGCAGAGCGGCGACTGGCGCGGGCTCATCGATCTCAAGCGTGAGGCGATCCCGACCTGCGCTCCTGAGGACGCTGCGGAGCTGCGGATCGACATCGCCAGGCTCCTCGGCGACAAGCTCGGCGAGCACGACGAGGCGGTCATGATGTGGGGCGAGATTCTCGATACCCACGGGGACGTCCCCGCCGCGCTCGACGCTCTCGCGTCGATCCACGAGGGCGAAGGTCGCTGGGAGGCGGCAGCCCAGCTGCGTCAGCGTCAGATCGCCGCGACCAAGGAGCCCGAGGTCGCCGTCGAGCTGCTGCTTCGTCTCTCCTCGGTCCAGCGGATCCGCCTCGACGACGAGGAGGCCGCGCTGAACTCCCTCCACGAGGTGCTCAAGCTCTCGCCCGGACACGAAGTCGCGATGGAGGGCCTCCGTGAGGCCTACATCATCGGTGAGCGTTGGGACGACCTCATCGCCCTCTACGAGGGGCAAGAGCGCCTCGACGCGGTCGTCGAGCTGCTCTACGTCGCCGTCGATACGCTCGAGGGCGAGGGGCAGTTCGACCTCCTCCGGCGGATCGTCAGCCTCTGTCGCGAGCGTCTGTCCCAGCCCGAGCGCGGCCTCCGTGCGCTCGAGCGGATGATGATGTTGCAGCCAGACAATCAGCAGGTGGCCCGCGAGCTCCTGCCGATCTATCGCGAGCAGGGCAACTGGGACCGTCTGATCGCGACCTACGAGATTCTCCTCGAGGCCGCCGACAACGACGACGATCGCCTCGAGCTGATCGCCGGCATCCGTGATGTCGCGCTCCACAACGTTGGCTCGCCGTCGAAGGCCCTTCATTGGGCAGCCCGCGCCTACTCGATCCGTCCCGAGGACGAGATCCTCCGCTCTGGCCTCGAGAGCGCCGCGGAGCGGGCCGAGGAGTGGGACGAGCTGCTGCTCCGCTTTGAGCATCGGATCGTCGCGCCGGAGTGTGACGACGTCGAGCGCCTCGAGCTGCTCGACAAGCTCGCGGAGATCTCGAGCGAGAAGCTCGGCAACGATGATGCGGCTGCTCGGTACCTGCGCAAGGTCGTCGACATCGATCCGAAGAACGGCGCCGCCCTGGCTACGCTGGAGCGGATCTACGCGTTCAAGGAGCGCTGGGAAGAGCTGGTCTTTGTCCTGCAAAAGCGTCTCGACATCACCCCCGAGCCGCAGCGACGCGAGCTTCTGGCGAAGATCGCCGGCCTCCAGCGCGACAAGGTCGAGGACCTCGATGGCGCTGTCGCGACCTACGAGGCCCTGCACGCCCTGACCCCGGATGATCTCGGGATCCTCGACAACCTCTCCCAGCTCCACCGTGATCGGAACGCGTGGTCGGATCTCGCCGACTCGCTCCAGCGACGCCTCGAGCTGATGGACGGGAGCCCCGAGCAGGTCGACATCCTCTTCGAGCTCTCGCAGGTCCAAGCGATCCGTCTTCGCGAGTCGGAGGCGGCGGTCAACGGCTTCATGACGATCCTGGATCTCGATCCGGATCATCTGCCGACGATCGACGCGCTCGAGAACCTTCGGCGTTCGGACTCTTCCGTCTCGCTGATGGTGATGCGCGGGCTTCTCCCGTACTACCGGAGCATCGGCGACCGCTACCGTGAGGCGCAGGCGCTCGAGGTGATCATCGCCGCCGAGCCGGACGTCAAGAGCCGACGGACGCAGCTCAACGATCTGGCGACGATCTACGATCAAATGGGCGAGGAGCGGAAGGCTGACGCCCTGCGGGTTCGGCTCCAGCTGGTCGCCCTCGAGCCGCCGGCCAAGGAGGTCCGCGACGGGATGATGGCCGACGCCCGCGCGCTCGACCAGCTGCCGGTCGTCGCCTCCTCCTACGAGCAGGCGATCGAGCTGCTGAACGAGAAGATCAACGCGGCGGAGCTCGAAGGTCAGTCGGCATCCGACGAGATCGAGACCCGTCGTGAGCTGCGGGTGGAGCTCGCGAATCTCCTCCGCGATGAGCTCGATCGACCGCTCGACGCCGAGAAGGTCTACTTCGCGATCCTCAACAACGACGAGGTCAACCAAGAGGCCTACGACTCGCTCAACGAGCTTCTCCGCCTGCGGGGCGCCCACGACGAGCTGCTCAAGCTCTACCGTCGTCGGGTCGACGTCATCTTCGACACCGACGAGCAGCACAGTCTCCTCGACAAGATCATCAAGATCGCCCGACATGTCCTCGAGGACAATGAGACGGCGATCAAGACCGCAGAGGAGCTCCTCGGCCTGGTCCCCGAAGATCTGCCGACGATGGAGCTGCTCGCGCAGATGTACGAGGAGAGCACCTCCAGCGACCACCACTATTCGCTCGAGGAGCTTCTCGGCCGCTGGGGCGAACTTGTCGAGAGCGACGAGAAGCGCCACGAACTCGCCTGCCGGCGGGCGGCGCTGCGGATGGATCGCCTCGGCGATTCGTTCGGTGCCGTCGACCTCCTCGGCACGGTCCTCGCTGAGAACCCGGGCAGCGTCAAGACGAGACAGCTCCTGGAGATGCTCCTCATCGACGGCGATGTGAAGCTCCAGGTCGCCTCACTGCTGGAGCCGATCTACGTCGCTCTCCACGACCATCGCTCGCGGATCCGGGTCCTTCAGGTCCGGCGTGAGAAGGCCGAGGAACTCGGGTCGATCGACGAGGCCACCGCACATCTGCTGCAGATCGCCCGGATCCAGGAGAACGAGCTCGTCGATCCGGAGGCTGCGTTCGTCTCGCTCTCTGAGGCCTACAAGATCGATCCGCGACGTCAGGACATCCGCTCGGAGCTCCAGCGCCTCGGCCTGGAGCTGGGTCGTCTCGAGGAGCTCGTCGCCGTCTGGCGACATGCCCTCACCAAGATCGAGGACAAGGGTCTGAAGACTGACCTGCTCATGCGGGCAGGTGCACTCCTCGACGATCATATCCGCGACATCGATCAGGCGCGGGACGTCTACGCGGAGCTTCTGGAGCTGGACCCCGGGGACATGGACGTCGCTCGCCGGGCATCGGCCGCGCTCGTACGTCTCCACGACGAGGCCAACGATGACCAGGCCCTCGTCGGCGCGCTGCGGGACCACCTGCGCTTTGCCGACGGCGACGATGAGCAGATCAAGGTCAACCTTCGGGTCGCCGCGCTGCAGGAGAAGCTCGGGGATCCGCGGGCCGCGACCGAGTCGTTCTACGCGGTGCTTGATCTCGATCCTGAGAACGCAGATGCGGCCGACTCGCTCGAGCGGATCTTCGTCGAGCTGGAGGATTGGGACTCTCTGTGTGAGGCCCTCCGTCAGCGGGTGATGGTCACCGACGACCCCTTCGAACAGAGCCGTCTGTGGCGGAAGGTCGGCGAGATTCAGCGCGACCACGCGGGCAACCCCCACCGGGCGGTCGAGGCCTTCCAGTGGATGGTTGATCTGCGCCCCAGCGACAGCGAGTACGCCTTCGCCCTGGACGCGATCGTCAACATCAAGGCTGAGCTCGAGCAATGGCCGGACGTTGAAGACGGTCTCCGTCGGCTTGTCGATCTTCACGAGGAGGATGACAAGCTGCGCGCTGAGCTGCTGACGCGCGCCGCAGAGGTCGTCGGTCAGCACCTTAGCCGTCACGGTGAGGCCCTCGAGTTCCTCGAGCTGGCCCTCGCGGCGAACCCGGTCGACGATTCGGCTCGGGAGGCGGCGGTCGCCTATCTGGATCGCGAGGACACGCAGGACGAGGCCGCGCGGATCCTGATCCCGATCTACGAGGCGGAGCACAATTGGGAGGCTCTCCTCGATCTCGAGGAGCGCCAGGCCAGGCGCATGGATCCCGGCAGCGAGCGGACGAAGGCGCTGATGAAGGTCGCCCAGAGCTACGAGTCGAGGCTCCTCGACCCGCTCAAGGCCTTCAAGATCCATTGCGGCCTGATGCTCGAGGCGCACGAGGAGGCTGCCTTCCCGACGATCCTCAGCGAGGCGACCCGCCTCGGATCGGATCCGGACCTCAGCGATGAGCTGCTGCAGACCTACCTCGACGCGGCGGATCGGATCGTCGACTCGGAGCGTCTTCTCGCCGTCCTGCGGATGGCGGGTGAGGTCGCGCTCGTCCGCCTCGAGCGGCAAGAGCCGGCGCGTCTAGCCTACGAGCGCGTCCTCGAGCTCGCGCCCGATGACATGCGCGCGTTCGACTCGCTCGAGCACATCTACCTGATGGAGAACGATCAGGAGGCGCTCGCCCGGCTCCTCCTCGCGCGGGCTGAGCAGAGTCAGGAGGCGCAGCGGGATGACTACTTGATCCGCGCCGCCGAGATCTACGTCACCGAGCTGAGCCGCGAGGTGGAGGCGATCGAGGCCTACGAGCTGCTCAGTCCGGCGGGGATCGAGCGACCGCGGGTTCAGGCCGCCCTAGAGCCTCTCTACGAGAGCACTGAGCGCTTCCACGAACTCGCGGGTTTCCTCGAGAAGAAGATCGAGCACCTCAGCGGGGACGCTGTGGTCGAGACCCACCGTCGTCTGTCGACGCTGCATCGTGAACAGCTCCTAAACCCGGAGGAGGGGCTGAAGCACATCGTCGCTGCGCTCCGCCTCGATCCGAACCGGGTCCTTGATACAGGTGATCTCGAGGTGTACATCGCCGACGAGGACGTCCGTTACCAGGTGATCGAACTCCTGGGGCCGGCCTTCACCGAGATTCAGGACTGGCCGCGGCTGATCACGATCCAGGAGCTTCGTCTCGAGCGAGCCGCAGACTCCTACGAGCAGGTCGAGATCCTGATGCAGATCGCCAACATCCAGGAGGCGAAGCTGATGGAGGTCGAGCAGGCCTACGACACCTACGGGCGGGTCTTCAAGATCCAGCCGGTGAAGGTCGACGCCCGCGAGAACCTGCTGCGCCTGGCGAACCTCCTCGCGAAGATCGAGGACTACGCCGAGCTCCTCAGCGACTACGTCGACGGCGACGGCATCGGCGACGAGTCTGACGAGGTCTTGGCGATCGTCCGCGAGGCGGCCGAGCTGTGGGCTGGTCTCGGCCAGTATCCCCGGGCGGTGCCGCTCTACGAGCGTCTCCTCGAGGCGCGCCCGGACGACACGACGATCTTCCAGGCCTTGGAGTCGGTGCTCACCCACGCAGAGATGTGGGATCGGCTCCTCGACGCCTACTGGGCGGAGGCTGATCGCAGCTTCGATGAGCTGCACCAAGTCGAGATCCTGATGCGGCTCGCCGAGCTCGCCCTCGGGATCCTGGTCGACGATGAGGCCGCAGCACGGGCCTACCGGCGTGTCCTCGAGATCGATCCGGACAGCGAGATGGCGCGCAGCAGCCTCGAGCGGATCTTCGAGCGGACGGAGCAGTGGGAGCAGCTCATCGGGCTCCTCCGCGATCGCCTCGAGCGCACGGTCGATGGCCAGATGCGGGAGGCCGTGCTCCTGCGGGTCGCCGAGCTTCAGGACCAGAAGTGCGATCAGCCTGATTCGGCGATCGACACCATCGAGCGAGTATTCGCTGAGATCCCCGGTGATCAGAACGCGATTGTCTTCCTCGAGGCGCTCGCGGAGCAGCGGGAGTACCAGCGCGAGCGGATCTTCGCGATCCTTCGGCCTCTCTACGAGGCGGCAGGGGACACGATGCGGATCATCTCTGTCGACGAGTGGCAGCTCTCGGTGACCGACGATGCCTTCGCCCGTCACGAGATCTATCGCGAGATCGCGAACCTCCTGGAGGCGCTCGGCGGTGAGGCCGTCGGACATGCGCTGCAGGTGCTCCTGCGCGCGCTTCAGGAGCCGGGCGCGGAGGGCCCGCTCGAGGAGCTGGACTCCGAGGTCTTCCGCCTCGGCGTGGAGCTTGGGGCGATGGAGTACGTGGTGGCGGCTCTGATCGAGGCCGCCCGCTGCGAGGCGTTGGTCGACCAGACGGCGCGGCGCATTGATCTGCTGATCAAGGCGGCTCGCTACCAGTCGGCGAACAACTACCTCCACGAGTCGGTGGAGAGCCTGAGCGAGGCGCTGGCGATCGACGACGAGAACGCCGTCGCGCTCGAACTCCTCGATCAGGGGCTGCTGATGCTCAACAGCTTCGACGATCTCAGGAACGTCCTCGAGCGGAGGATTGAGATCAGCCAAGAGGGCGGTGAGCGCGTCGAGCTGCTGCGGCGTCTCGCGACGCTGCTCGAGGACACGCTCGTGATGCCCGAGGAGGCTGAGGCCGCGTGGCGTCGACTGACGGACATCGAGCCGGGGGACATCGAGGCCCTGGAGCGGCTGCGTCGGCTCTATCAGACGAGCGGAGCGAGCGCTGAGCTGATCGAGATCCTCGATCGTCTCATCGAGGTGAACACCGAGCCGGCGGACCGCCGGGACCTGCGGATGAACCTTGCGACGATCCACCGCGAGCTGATGAACGATCGTGACGCTGAGATCGAGGTGCTCCGCTCCCTCTTGATGGAGGAGCCGACCGATGAGGACGCGCTCGGGACTCTCGCCCAGGCGCTTGTCGCCGAGAGTCGCTTCGGCGAGGCCGCGGACGTCGTCCTCGACCGGGCCGGCATGGTCGATGATGTCGGGCTCAAGGCACTGCTGCTCCTCGACGTCGCCCGCCTCTACGCTGGGCCGATGGAGGATCCCTACGGGGCCCTCGGTCACTACGAGTCGGTGCTCCAGCTCGATCCGAGCAACGAGGGAGCGCTCGCCGATCTCGTCGGCCTCGCGACCCAGGCCGACTACTGCGAGGCCGCCTCGACGCTGGTCCTGCCGCACCTCCGCGAGCTCCGGATGTGGCAGGAACTTGCCGGGGTCTTCGACGCGCGCTCGAAGTTCCTCAGCGATCCCTTCCTTGTCGCTGAGGCGCTGCGCAATCTCGTCAAGGTCCGTCAGGAGCGTCTCGGGGACCCCTCGGGGGCGATCGATGCCGCCTACGAGCTGATGGACAAGGTCCCGCCGGAGGAGCTGCGGCCTGTTCTCGAGACCGCAGCGCGCCTCTCGGTTCACCTGGACCGGGCGGACGCCCACGTCGATCGCCTGGGTCAGCGAGCGCAAAACGCTGACCTCGATCCGGCGGCGCGGGTGCAGATGGCCCAAGCCGCGGCGGAGATCGCTGAGGAGATTCTCGGAGACAAGGCGCGCGCCGTCTCCCTCCTCGCGCCGCTCATCGACGCTGAGATCGGCGACGAGGGCCTGTGCCAGAACGTCGAGCGCCTAGCTCGCTCGTCGAACAACAAGGAGCTGCTCGCACGCTGCCTCCGCGAGTCCGCGCGGCTCGCCGAGGGCAAGGAGGAGCACGCCGACGTGCTCGTCCGCCTCGCCGACGCCGAGCTCGACACAGGCGACGTCGAGCGGGCGATCGACTCGTACCGCGAGGCCCTCGACATCCATCCTGGGTTTGCCGGGGCGGTCGCCGGGATCGAGCGAATCCTCGAGAACTACCAGCGCGAGAGCGAGGTCCCGCCGAATTCGGTCTTTGAGGCGCTGGAGCGGGCCTACCAGGACGCTGGCAACCAGCCTGGCATGGCTCGTATCCTGCGGATGCGCCTCGAGAACGCTGAGGAGCACGAGTTCATCGAGATGCTTGAGAACCTCGGTCGGCTCTACGAAGAGGGTGGTGGTTCCCGCGAAGAGGCGCTCGACGCCTGGGGCAACCTTCTGCTCCGCGACGCTGAGTCTTCGGTGGCGCTCGAGCGGACGGTCGCGCTGGCCAAGGATCGGGCGCTCCTCGGGCGTGCGATCCACTTCATGGCCGCGGCGATCGACCGGGCCCGCGAAGATCAGCGCAGCTGCACTTCGCTCTGCCTGGCGACCACGCGGATCCTCTTGGATGACATCCATGACCCGCGGACTGCACTGAAGGCGCTCGCGCCGGTGTTGGTCGAGAACCCGGAGCACCCGGAGGCGCTCGCGCTGCTGGTCGCGGCCGGCCGTGACGCTGGGGACCTAGAGGTCCTCCACGACGCGCTCACACGCTACGCACGGGTTCTCATCTCACCGACCGAGGCCGCGCCTCTGTGGCGCGAGGCGGCCGACGTCGCCTCCCGTCAGGGGGACATGGCGAAGGTCAAGGAGGATATCGAGCAGCTCCTCGAGCTCGACGAGGAGGACGATGACGCTTGGCAGAAGTACCTCGAGGTCCTGATGGGCCTGACGGACTACGAAGGCCTCGCAGATGCTCTCGGGCGACGGGTGCTCATCACCTCGGACGAGGAGGAGCGCCATCAGCTTAGGCACTACCTCGCGCGTCTCTTGGTCGACTACCTCGATCGCCTCGACGACGGCATCAACACCTATCACGACATGCTCGGCGCCCGTCCGGACGACTCGACGGTGATGCAGGAGCTGGAGGCGTTGCTTCGGCGGATCGGTCGCTGGCCCGATGTTCGCGACATCCTCGAGCGTCGCATCGAGTACATCGAGGGCGCAGAGCAGATAGGCGCGCTCGAGGAGCTGGCTGTGGTCGTCGAGGAGAAGCTCGGCGATGACAGCGAGGCGGTGGAGATTCACCACCGGATCCTCCGCGAGGCGCCGGATCATGGGGTCAGCGTCGCCGCCCTTGAGCGGCTCCTCTCGCGGGGTGCTCGCTGGACCGAACTCGCAGAGCTCCTGGAGCGTCGTCTCCAGGTGTTGAGCGAGGCCGGGGCGAGCGAAGAGTCGCTGGCGCTGGCGCTTCAGCTCGGTGAGCTCTTCGCCAACCAGCTCGGTGACACGGAGCGGGCACAGCTGATCCTCGTCGACGTGCTCGAGGCGGATCCCAACAACGTCCCCGCGCTCCTCGCTATCGCCTCTGTCTACGACACCCGCGGCGAGGAGGAAGCGATGCTCCAGATCCTCGAGCATGCGGCTTCGCTGCAGCCGGAGGGGGAGCTTGGCTCGGCGCTTCAGCTCCGGCTCGCCAAGGTCACCGACGAGCAGGAGCACAAGCGTGAGCACCTCGAGGCTGCGCTTCACTACCATCCTGGCAACCTCGAGGCGGCAGAGCTGCTCTTGGAGCTCAGCCGTGAGGAGGAGTACTGGGAGCAGGTCGCCTATCTCCTGGCGCTCATCTCGAGCCAGACGGAGGATGCCGACGTCCAGCGCAAGCTAGACCTCGAGCGGGTCGACATCCTGATGCAGCGCGTTGGCGATCTCGACGAGGCGCTGCAGGCCCTCGCTCCGGTCTACGAGCAGGTCCAGGACGACATGGAGATCAACCGCCGCATCGCCGACGCGCTCTACCTGAGCGGTCGCTACGAAGAGGCCGTTGGCATGTACACCTGGCTGGTCGAGGTCTCGGCCAGCGTCAATCGTCGCTCCAAGGAGCACGCCCATTTCCTCACCCGCCTCTCGCGGGTGGAGCTCGCGGGTGGCGTGACCGACGAGGCGATTGAGCGTCTGCGAGACTCCTACCGGATCGACACGACCAACCCGGAGACGCTGATCACCCTCAGCGATGTCTACGCGGCGACCGAGCAGTGGAGCGATGCGCTCAAGATCGCCAGGGCGATGCTGCTGCAGAACGTCGATCAGTCCGGGCTTGTTCGTCGCGGTGACATCTATGTTCGCCTCGCCAACGCCCACCTCGGCCTCGACGAGGGGTCGAAGGCGCTGTCGATGCTCCGTCGCGGTTCGGAGGAGGACTCCGACCATCCGGACATCGCCGGGATGATCGCCGAGCTGCAAAACCGCTAGCCCAAGGCAAGGGGCGGTCATGAAGGGGAGCTCCGGTCTCGGTTGAGACCGGAGCTCTTCTCTTTTAAGGGGCAGGTTCGCGAAGCGGCGACCGAGCTCGGCGTGGTTTGGAGGGGCAGGGGGCTAGCAAGGCGGCTCGTGGCGACTGAGCGAGTTGCGTTGGTTGAGCCCGGCTCGCGGGGTCACCGGTGACCGCCGGCCTCCGAGAACGAAAAGCGGGAGGCCATCCAGCCTCCCGCCCTCGGTCGCGAAACGTTCGCGGGCTACTTCTTGTTGCCGACCTCGAGCTTCTCGCCCCTGTTGACCTTCGCGGCGGCCTCCGCAGAGAGGCAGTTGTCGTCGACCTGGTTGTTGCAGTCATCGTCCAGACCGTTGCAGACCTCGGGGGTCTCCTTGACGTTCTGGATGCACTGGATCTCGCCGCCGGTACAGCTCATGACACCCTGGGCGCAGACGCCGGGCTTGCCGGTGCTACAGGCCTGACCAACGCCGGGGAAGGTGCCCTCGTCGATCTCGCCGTCACAGTCGTTGTCGATGCCGTCGCAGACCTCGGGCTTCGAGGGGGGCGGCGGGGCGTCGCACTCGGCCTTGCTGCCGTCCTGAGAGCAATGCCAGACCCCTTGAGTCTTGCAGCTGCCAGTGCCGATGAAGCAGATCGCTCCGTCGCGCTCGAAGTCGTTGTCGATGATGCCGTCGCAGTCGTCGTCCAGGCGGTTGCAGAGCTCGTCACGGGGGACGATCTCGGACTGGCAGCCGCCCCAACGCGCGTCGTCACCGCAGGTGTGGGTACCCTGCTTGCATACGCCGCGTCCTGAGGTGCCGTCGGGGCCGCTGTAGCAGGGCTCTGCGGCGCCCGGCTTGCACTGCGCGGGCTTTCCGGAGCCGGCGTTCTCGAGCTCGTCGAGGAGGCGCTGCTTCTCGAGGTTTTGGTCAGTGTTGGCGCAGGCGCCGATGGTCCCGCCCGTCACCAAGCCAGCGGCCAGGGTCAGCGCGAGGCGCAGGCCTCGGAAATGCCGTGTGCCGTTTTCGAGGGTGGGCTCTCCAGGGGTTCCCATGGCCGAGAGCATACACCGCTTGATATATACTCCGCGAACTTCGTGTCGCTCCTGGGCAAAGCCTACCTCTCAGTGACGCTCGGTCTCTTCATCGTCGGGCTCCTGTGGGCGTCCCTGACGATGCAGGAGAACGCGGCATGGGTCGAGGTTGTGCTCTGGGTCCCACGCATCGACTTCGTGGCGCCCTTCGTTCGCAGGCGCTTCGAGGTCAACGTCGCAGCGCTAATGGCAGGATGGGCGGCTGCAGGCGCTCTCCTGGCCCTCTACGCGATCCGAGTGCCCTTCAAGATCCGTGAAGCGGCGATTGCGCAAAGGCGCCTCCGTGAGCTTGAGCGCGAGGTCCTGGCCCTCCGCACGCTGCCCCTGCGCCAGCGCGAGGAGGACGAGATCCTCGCGGCGGAGGCCCACATCGAGGCTGGCTCCAAGAAGGTCATGATCGAGAAGATCGCGATCGACCGCAGAGCCGGCGGAGGGCGTGGGTTGGGTCGATGAGCTACGTGCTCATCGCTCTCCTCGGGCTTGGGCTCGGGCTCGGCATCGCCTGGTGGCGCCTCGCCCCGCAGCGGCGCGCGCTCGAGGGCCTAACCCGGCGCTCGCATGTCCTCTATGAGGTCGCCGAGGGGGACCTCGACAACGTCGCCCGGGAGCTCGAGGCGATCGCCGAGTCGGAGCCCGGCGACCCGACGGTCTTCCTGGCGCTCGCAGCCCTCGATCGTCGACGCGGTCGGGTCGAGCGGGCGAAGGCGATCCACAGGACCGTGCTCGCCTCGGCGGATCTACCGGCCGAGTCGCGGGTCGCCGCGCTCGTCGGCCTCGGCCGCGATCTCTTGGCTCAGGGAAACGAAGAGGCGGCCGTCGGGGCGCTCTCCCGAGCGATCTCGCTCGCGCCGCGCTCGGTCGCGACGCTCGAGACCTTGGCCCGCGCGCTCGAGCAGGCCGGCGCCTGGGAGCGGGCGGCGGCCGCCTGGGAGCGCCACGAGAAGCTGGTCGAAGGTCGGCGGCGTCGGGAGAGCCGGATAGGGCGCGGGCATGCGGTCGCAGGTCAGGCGATGGTCGCCCTCGGCGATGGTGACGATCGGAAGGCGCGCAAGCTGATCGAGCGGGCGGTCGAGCTCGCTCCGGACAGCGGTCATGTCTGGTACGTGAAGGCCCGCGTGGAGTCGACGGTCGGCGCGACCGCGGCTGCGCCGGAGTCCTGGCAGCGAGCGTGGGAGCTCGCCCCCGGCGGCGCTCACCTGGTGATCCCGGAGGCCTGGGACTGGGCGATCGCCGAGTCTTGCCAGGACGATCTGGTCGAGCGGATGCTCGCCAGCCTCCGCACTGCCGATGAGCCGGCGCTGGTGGTCGCGCTCGCCGAACGCGTCAGCCGCAAGCACCCGGAGCAGGCGGCCAGCGCTCTCGCCCGTGTCGGCGCGGGCTCGGCCTCTGCCGTCCTCACGCTCATCCGCCAGCGCCTCGCTCGGGGCCTCCGCGAGCAGGCCCGCGAGGCGGCGATGATCGAGCTCGGACCGCCGGCTGTGATCTGCCGCCGCTGCGCCGCCGCGATGGCCCGTTTCAGCTTCCGCTGCAATGACTGTGGCGCTTGGGACAGCGCTGCGGCGCTCGGTGAGCGTACCGAGGCAGCCTCCGGTTCCGACCTCAGGAGTGCCGTTGACCTCCCCGCCTGATCAGACAACGACCCGCGGCAAGAGCCGCCGTGTGGAGAGCTTCTTCGCGCTCCTCCGCCGCTTCTCGCGGCTGTGGGGCTTCGCGCTCTTCTTGGTCTTCACCGTCTACCTCTTCCGCGAGGTGGTGGTCCCTTTCATCTTCGCCTTCGCGCTCGCGTACCTGCTCTCGCCGATCATCGGCCGGATGGCGCCGAAGCTGGGGCGGGCGCTGGCGGTGGTGGTCGTCTACCTCGGCGTCTTCGCGGTGATCGGCGGCTTCGTCGGCGTCCTCTTGCCGGCGCTGATCCAGGACTTCGCGCGGCTTCGGGACACCGCCCCGGAGATGATCACGTACGTCGACGAGAACGTCCTGCCGCAGGCGACCGAGTGGTTGGAGGAGTCCTTCGGGCCGCTCGACGACGCTGCCCGTGAGGCGACCGACGGCGAGGTCGGCGTTGTCAACGGAATCTCCGAGGGCTTCGCCGGATCGCTCGTCGGCGAGCGTGCGGATCTCGGCGAGGCGTTGCTGGAGCGCGAGCCGCCGGCCGAGCTCATCGCCACCCAACGCCCCGACGGGAGCTGGCAGATCAGCCTCGAGGGGGTCCGCCTCAACATCGAAGAGACCGGCCGCGGGAGCTGGACGATCGGCGCGCCGAGTGGGGACTCCGGCACCTTCGGCGACACCATGCGCAAGCTGGTGGCGACCAAGGGGACGGAGTACACCGGAAGGATCGCCGAGGGCCTGCGGGCGCTGATCAGCGGTGTGACCTCGTTTCTCACCAAGCTTGTGATCACCTTCATGCTGGCGGCGTTCATCCTCGTCGATCCGGCGCGGATCTCCGGCTTCATCCGCTCCCTTATCCCCTTCGCCTATCGCGACGGTTTTGATGAGATCCTAGAGAAGGTCGACGTCGGCCTCTCCGGGGTGATCCGCGGTCAGCTCCTGATCTGCCTGGTCAACGCGATCCTGACCTGGATCGGGCTGATGATCGTCGGAGTGAAGTACAGCTTCCTCCTGGCCCTAGTCGCGGGGGTCTTCTCGCTGATCCCGATCTTCGGGACGATCATCTCGTCGCTCCCGATCATGGTCGTCGCCATGGTCTCTGGCGAAGACGGAGCTGCCTTTGGCCCGCCGCTGCTGATGCTGGCCTGGATCTCTGGGATCCACCTGCTCGAGGCCAACGTGCTCAACCCGAAGATCATCGGCGACTCGGCGCATATGCACCCGGTGATCGTCGTCTTCGCCCTGCTCGCCGGCGAGAACCTCTACGGTCTCACCGGCGCACTCCTGGCGGTGCCGGCCGCGAGCGTTGTCCAGACCCTCTACCTCTATGCGCTGCAGCGATCGGCCGTCTTTCAGCGGGGCAGCTCGCCGGATTCCTCGGCGATCGCCGCGTTCGATCCGGGCGATTCGATCTGAGCTCTGTCACCTGAGCCGTCCTGGGGATGGCGTGGTAGAACCGCGGATGTGAGCAGTTCCGCACAGCCCCAAGGCGGCCCTGGCAGCGTCTTTCTCATCGACGCCTATAACTTTCTCTATCGCGCCTACCACGCGATGCCGCCGCTTAGCGCCCCAGACGGCACTCCGGTCAACGCGGTCCACGGGTTTGTCCGGATGGTCCAGCAGCTCCGCAAGGACCTCAAGCCCGAGTTCCTGCTGGCGGTCTTTGACAGCAGCGGGCCGAGCTTTCGCAGCGAGCTCTTCCCAGCCTACAAGGCCCAGCGTCCGCCTGCCCCAGAGGACATGGTCCCGCAGTTCGACCTCGTGCGCCAAGCGGTCGACGCCCTCGGGATCCCGCGGGTCGAGGCGCCGAAGATCGAGGCCGACGATCTGATCGCGACCTACGCCCTCGCCGCCCACGCAGCGGGCAAGACGGTGACGATCGTCTCGTCGGACAAGGACCTGATGCAGCTCGTCTGTGAGCCGACGGAGTCGAGCCCGGGGATCGCGATCTACGACACGATGAAGCGGAAGATGATCGGTCCCGCCGCGGTGGAGGCGAAGTTCGGGGTCAAGCCCGAGCTTCTCGGCGATCTTCTCGCGCTGATGGGGGACTCCTCCGACAACATCCCTGGAGTCCAGGGGATCGGCCCGAAGACCGCGGCGCTCCTCCTCGGCGAGTACGGAGACCTCGAGGGGGTGCTCAAGGCGGCCCCCGGGATCAAGCAGAAGAAGCGGCGAGAGCGGCTGATCGAGCATGCCGAGGACGCGCGCATGAGCCGGGTCCTCGTCGCCCTGAAGACCGACGTCGAGCTGCCGCTGCCGCTGGGCGGGATCCGCGATCCTGGGCCCGACGCGGACACCATGACGGCCTTCTTCGCGCCGCTCGGCTTTCGCTCGCTGGTCGGCGCCGCCGCGGTCGCGCGGGCGGTCGCAGAGATCCGGGCGCGGGGCGGAGGGGAGACCGTCGGGGCCCATGAGCTCCAGCCAGCGGCCAAACCCCTGACCCTCGACCCGTCGACCTTCAAGGCTCTCCTCGCGGAGAACGAGGCTGAGCTTGTCGAGCTCATCGCCAAGCTCAAGGACTGCGACGCGGTCGCGGTTCAGTGCGCGGTCGATCAGAGCGACGCGCTCTTGGCCAACCTCGTGGGGGTCGCCCTCGCGGGCGTCGGCGAGGGCGCGCCGGGTCCGGTCTACATCCCCCTTCGGCATGAGGGGGACGCGATGCTACAAAAGCCGATCGCGGAAGAGCGCGCCTACGAGTTGTTGAGACCGCTGCTGACCGTGGAGTCGCCAGCGAAGATGGTCCACGCCCACAAGTTCCAGGGGATGGTCTTCAGCCGCCATGGACTGCCGCTCGCCGGCGTGACGATGGACCCGCAGCTCTGCTCGTACACGCTCGATCCGGCGCGGAGCAGCCACACTCTCGGGATCCTCGCGGCGGAGCTGATGGGCTACGCCGTCGAGGCCAAGGAGAAGGTGCTCGGCAAGGGCAAGAAGGCCGTCACCTTCGATCGGGTCGAGCTGACCCGTGCGACACGCTACGCCTGTGAGCGCGTCGCGGTGGTCGGCGCCGTCGGTGCGCACCTGTGGGGCGAGGTCGAGCGGGCAGGGGAGGCTGCGCGCAAGCTCTTCGTCGAGCTGGAGATGCCGCTCGCTGGGGTCTTGCAGCGCCTCGAGGAGCGCGGGATCGCGGTCGATCCTGCGGTGCTCGACGCCCAGTCGAAGGCGCTTGCCGCCGAGATCGCGAAGCTCCAGGGGGAGATCGAGGTCCACGCAGGTCATCCGATCAACCCCGACTCGCCGACCCAGCTGCAAAAGCTCCTCTTCGACGAGCTCGGCCTGCCGGCGACGCGGAAGACCAAGACGGGCTATTCGACGGACGCCCAGGTGCTAGAGGAACTTAGCCTCTATCACCCGGTGGTCAACCAGATCCTGGAGTACCGGAGCCTGACCAAGCTCAAGGGGACCTACCTCGACACGCTCCCGCGGGCGATCAACCCGAACACCGGCCGCCTCCACACCTCCTTCCGCCAGGCGGTCGCCCAGACCGGTCGTCTCTCGAGCAAGGATCCGAACCTGCAGAACATCCCGATCCGCACCGAGGTCGGCCGAAAGATCCGTGACGCCTTCGTCGCCCCTGAGGGGACGATGCTGGTGACCCTCGACTACTCGCAGATCGAGCTGCGGGTGCTCGCACACCTGTCCAAGGACAAGAACCTGGTCTCGGCCTTTAGCGATGGGGTCGACGTCCATCGTCGGACCGCCGCCGAGGTGTTCGACGTCCCCGAGGACGAGGTCACGGGCGAGCAGCGGCGGGTCGCCAAGGCGGTGAACTTCGGCGTGATCTACGGTCAGACCGCGTTCGGTCTCGGGCGCCAGCTCGGGATCCCGCGGGGAAAGGCGGGCTCGTACATCAAGGCCTACTTGGCCAAGCTTCCCGGTGTGACTAACTACATGAGCGCGCTCGTCGAGGAGGCCAAGCGGCTCGGCTATGCCGAGACGATCTTCGGCCGCAAGCGGCGGATCCCGGAGCTCAAACGCAAGGGGGCGGCCCGCTCCTACGGCGAGCGGATCGCCCGCAATACGCCGATTCAGGGCAGCGCGGCCGACATCCTCAAGCGGGCGATGATCGACGTCGATCGAGCGATCCAGGGCACGGACTACGCGTCGATGCTGCTGACCGTGCACGATGAGCTGATCTTCCAGTGCGCGATCGGTCACGTCGACGAGCTCATCGGTCTGGTCAAGCCGCTGATGGAGGGCGCGGTCGAGCTCAGCGTGCCGCTCAAGGTCGAGGTCGGCCAGGGCGCGAGCTGGGGCGACTGCAAGGGGTAGCGGCGCCCGGTCCATCCGTGCGATGACCGCGGGCGATGGTCGACGTCGCAGAGATCCCGGAGACCCATGCCGAAGCGGCTACGAGGATGGCGGAGGCTCCGCTACCGCCAGCCATCCGCGAGGTCGCCGAGGTGCTCCATGGGGCAGGCCACGACGTTGTGCTCGTCGGCGGAGCGGTCCGAGACTTCATCCTCGGCCGCGATCACGGCGACTGGGACCTCGCGACCTCCGCCACCCCGGACGAGGTGGTCGGGCTCTTTCGCCGGACGATCCCGACGGGTATTGAGCACGGTACGGTGACCGTTCTCTTCGGTCGGGGCGACGCGCGGGTGACGACGGAGATCACGACCTTCCGCGGCGAGGGGGACTATGTCGACGGGCGGCGGCCCTCTGAGGTCCTCTTTCATCGGGCGCTCGAGCTCGATCTGGCCCGCCGCGACTTCACGATCAACGCGATGGCCTGGAACCCGCTGACGGGGGTCTTCACCGACGTCTTCGGCGGTCTCGAGGATCTCCGCGCAGGGATCATCCGCGCGGTGGGGGAGGCGACGGCTCGTTTCTCCGAGGACGGCCTGCGGGCAATGCGTGCGGTCCGCTTCTGCGCCACCCTCGGCTACCGCCTGGAGGCCGAGACCGAGGCGGCGATCGGCGGGGCCCTCGACACTCTCGATCAGGTCAGCCGAGAGCGTGTCCAGGTCGAGTTCATCAAGCTGCTCCGCTCGCCACGACCCTCCCTGGGCCTGTGGCCGATGGTCACGACCTCGATGTGGGGGCGGGTGCTCGCGGACTATGATAGTGCCGCGGTGGAGGCAGGGATCGTCGCTGTCGACGCACTGCCGGCTGACCCCGTCCTTCGCTTGAGTCGTCTGTTCTGGCCGCTCAGGGAGGATCGTCCGGCGATCGAGGCGGTGCTCGACACCCGCCTGCGGCCGAGCCGTGATGAGCGCTCGCGGGTGCTCAGCCTCTGCCGAGCCGCCAACGCAGAACTCGCAGAGATCCAGGTGCCGGCCGCGATTCGCCGGGCCGTGGCAGCGCTGGGGCGAGAGCACCTCGGAGACGCCTTGGCCGTCGTCGGCGTCGCGCCGGAGCAGATCGCGGTGATCGAGCGAGCCTGTGCGGGAGCGGCGTTGGCGATGGGCGAGCTCGACGTTCGTGGTCGCGACCTGATCCAGGCAGGTCTGCTGAAGCCAGGACCGGTCATGGGTCGGCTCCTCCGTCGTCTCTTGGAGTGGGTGCTCGACGAGCCGTCGCGCAATCAGCGGGCGCTCCTCCTCGCTGAGGCGGAGCGAATGATCGGCGAGGAGTCCTAGCAGCCTAGGCCGACGGGCGCTCGGCGGTCGGCGTCAGAGCCCCTCGAGGTGCGAGCGCTGGACGATGCGGGCGTCGAGGGTGACATAGCCCCGCTCGCCGCCGATCAGCCGGATCGGCGTGAGGTCGACGCTGAGGAGGCGATCCTCGCTCTCGCGGACGAGCTCGTCCAGGCGGAGAAAGAGGGACGCGACGACCTCAACGTCGGGATCGCTCCGCCGTCGCAACGCCGGCACCGGGACCCGGGTCAGGATCGCGTTGGCGAGGAGGAGCGCGTCCTCCTCGCTCAGCGGCGACGCGACCAGGACGTGCTCTTGCGGCGCCTGGAGGCCGATCGGTCGGCCGTAGAGCGCGACCTCGCCGGAGTCGAGACGGACCGCGCCACACTGCAGCTCTAGCCCCTCGTCGATCTGCTCGGCGACGAGAACGCCGTCGAGGTGGGCGTCGGGCGCTCGCTCCTCGACGTTGGCGACGATCGAGGCGTAGGCGCGACGAACGGAGGCGGCGGTGCCCAGGTCGAGGACGACCGCGCCGAGCTCCCGCTTGCGCCGGAGGTCTGGGCTTACGGCCTTGAGCACCACCGGGAAGCCGATGGTCTCGGCGAAGCTCGCGGCGCCGCTCGCCGAGGAGGCGACCGCTTGCCGCGTGACCTCCATCCCGAAGCCGTGCAGCACGACCTTGCTCTCGTGTTCGGAGAGCACCTCGCCAGCGCTGCGGAGTACCTCGAGGCTGCGATCGTAGCCCGTGTCGTCGAGGGGGTGCAGCCCCTCCTCGGTCCGCTCGCGGAGTACCTCGAGGCTGCGTTGCTGGCGGAGGAGCGACCGTTGAGCGAGGTATGCTGCGCCCGGATGATCGGTGCCGAGGCCCCGGAGTGGGGCTTCCATCCCCGGGGTCGCGCCGGTTAGGGGGAGCGCTCGCCTGGCCTGGCGCCAACGGCCGAGGACAGCCTCCGAGGGGCCCTCGACGCTCGGCTCTGGCCCGCGCGCGATCGAGGCGAGGACCGCTGCTGAAGGATAGACCGGCCCTGTCGTCCGTTCGAGGGCGTGGGCGGCGACCGCCGGTCCGAGCGAGGGGTGGCGCGGAAGGTCGACGCGGGGCGCGTGGAGGCCGAGCGGGACGATGATATGGCGGGAGGACAGGTCGAGCGGCAGTCCCCGGATCCAACGCGACCAGCGGGTGTCGAGCGAGGCTGCATCGATGAAGCCGATCGTCCGGGGAGGCGCATGTCCTTCGAGCCAGATGACCAACCAAGGGGGGGTCGGCGCGAGGGCGATCGCCACCGCGTCGTCGCCGAGCTCATGGACGAGGTCGGAGAGGCCCGCCTCCTCGGCGGCGCAGACGAGCAGATCACCGCTACCGCTACGGAGCGTCGCCTCCGGCCCGAGGAGCGAGACCCCGGGGAGCTGGGCCAGGCTTTGGGCGAGCTCTGGCTCGACCTCGCCGGTGACGACGAGGAGCGCCGGGGGGCGCTTGCGCAGGAGCCGGATGAGGCTCGGCGTCGGGCTGTGAAGGGCGACGATCGTCGGCGACGGAGCCTCTCGTAGGCGCTCCGCCAGCGCGCGCATCTCGACGATCTCTGCCCCCGGCAGGTCGACATGACCGGAGGCGACAGAGAGGTCGGTGGCGACGATCCTCCCGCGAGGGTCGGCGTCGCCGCGGAGGAGCGCGAGCGCCTCGATCAGGCGAGCGTCAGCTTCCACATCTCGCTGTGAAGTTGCTTTGTCGCCTCTGGCCAGATCCCCGGGAGGACCCAGTCAGCCATCGACCAGTTGGGGTGGAAGCGGGGAGAGATGCCCGGAAAGAGGAGGAGGCGAATCCCGGGCGAGCGCTTGCTGGCGACCGGCGGAGGTGCGCTCGGGTCCGTCGAGAGCCAGAGGACCGTGCCGTGCTCCATCGTCTCTAGCTCGGCCGCGTCGATCGGGCTGGCCCCGAGGGACGCGAGGTTCGACTCGGTCAGCGGATCGAGGTCTTCAGGGGCGACGTAGACCAGCGGTCGCGAGGGGGGGGCGTCGACGTCGAGAGCCCACGAGGGCAGGTCGATCTCGCTGGCATCGCTCTCGACGTCTGCGTCGAGCACCGTCGGTAGATCGTACCAGGGCAGTGCGCCGGCGATGATCCCGGAGATGAGCTCCTCGCTGTTCCACTCGGGTTGGGGCTCATGGAGCCAGTGCGGGCTCGCCGGTCCGCCGGTGAGCTGCTCGCCGACGGTGATCCCCTCGTCTGTCCAAGGGACCAGGACAAGCCCAGGGTTGAGCCGACCCTGGAGGGTGTCGAGCCCGGACTCGCCGGCGAAGAGGAGGCTGTCGGCGCCGAAGCGGCCTGTCGCGCGGCTCACCTTGTAGTTGGCCTTGCCTGCGTCCCCGCGGCAGATAGCAGTCACCGTCGCGCCAAACTCGGAGCCGAGATCGCGGGCGAGACAGATCGCGAGGCTGCTCGCCGGGTGGATGCCGTGCGGGGTCCGTTGAACGTAGACCAGGATGTGCGCCATTACTCGAGTCCGTGCTTGCGTTTCACCATGTCGAGCTGCTTCTGGTACTCAATCTCAAACGCCTCGGTGTTGTCGGAGAGGTGTTTGAGGTGGAGCCGGACTTCGCGATCGACATCTTCGTCGGCCTGCATGTGCCGGCGAAGGGTGTCACGGATCTTCCGTCGCAGCGCTGAGTCGTCGACGTAGATCTCGTCGACGTGCTGCGATTGCATGAAGAGCTCGAGCATCTGGTTGGTGATCCACTGTACGCTATCGTCGCCGAGCGCAAAGTCATCGGCCTCCGCGAGCTGACGCTTGGTGCGGAATAGCTCCGAGTAGGGGAGACCACGCTGCTCGAGAATGTCCTTCGCGGCCTCGGTGATCTCGCGATCCTTTCGCCTGTACTCCTTGAGGACAGACTCGATGTCGGCCTTAAATTCTTCGCGGTTGCTGACCTCGATGTCGCCGGGATCGAGGAGCGCTCGGGCGATGGCATCGCGGATGGTCGAGACTTTATTGGCGTAAAGGCGCATGGGCTTGCCGGAGGATAGGCTCTGCTTCTCGAAGCGTCCAGCGTGCGCTATGCCTCGGCGATGACTCTGGAGCAGCCTCGACTCCTCGTCGCCGCGGGCCTCGTCTGGCTCGATCGCGGGCGCCTTCTCTTCCAGCGGCGGGGTCCGCAGGCGGCTCACGGGGCGGGTATGCTCGAGTTCCCCGGCGGCAAGATCGAGCGCCATGAGGCGCCCGCAGCCGCGCTCAGTCGCGAACTCCTGGAGGAGTGGGGGTCAGGCGCGGACGCCCTTCGGGTCGGTCCCGTGGCCGAGGTGCTCCACCACGTGTACCCCTCGCCAGGTCCCGAGGTGGTCCTCGTTCTCTACCATGTGGACGCTCGTGCGCTTGTTGCGCATGGCGGATGGGGGGGTCTTCTGACCCCAGAGGAGGGTGTTCGTCTCTCAGAGTCGACCCTCGAGGAGCTGCCCGAGGCCTCATTCCTGGCCGCCGATCGAGCGCTCATCGGCCGTCTCAAGCGGCGCGAGATGAAAAGCCCCTGGGGCTGACCGTGACCTTCGCCACGGCCCGCTAGATCGCGGCGCCCTCGAAGCGAGCGACGCAGACGTACACGCCGTCAGCTCCGGCATCGACCGCGGGATCTCGGCGAAAGAGGCGAGCCTCGACGATGCTCGTCTCCTGGGCGTCGATCACCAAGTAGTCGACCGGAAAGCCCGCTGAGATCGCAGCGTTGGCATCCTCGGCGGAGAAGTAGGCGCCGACCCGCGGGTGCGAGTGATAGATGACGCTGATCGGACGCTCGCTCTCGAAGGAGCGGACCAGGTCGATGAGGTCGCGACCGCCGATGTTGTAGCCGTTGGCGGCGGTCCGCGGGTGCGCCTCCGGGTCGAGCTGGTGGAGCTGGTCCTGACGGTTTCGACAGCGCTTGACCTCGAGGGTCGGGCCGTCGCCGATGAGATAGCCGCAGCACTCGTTGGGGAACTCTTCGCGGGCATGGCGATAGAGGTCCTCGAGGGCGGCTTGGGGGATCGTGATGGTCGGCGCGTCAGCCATGGGTCGAGCTACCAGACGTAGTGTTTTTCCCACTTGAGCGGGGCGAAGTAGCGATCGCCGCGATCGCAGAGGATGGTGACGATGATCCCCTCCTCGCCCTTCTCGGCGAGCTGTCGGCCGAGCTGGAGCGCCCCGGCGACGTTGGCCCCGGAGGAGTGGCCGACGAAGAGGCCCTCCTCTTCGGCGAGACGATCGGACATGTCCCAGCCGTCGTCGGTCGACATCCAGATCGTGTCGTCGAGAACGCTCTCGTCGTAGATCTGCGGGACCAGCGAGCTGGGGAGGTGCTTCATCCCCTCGAGCCCGTGCATCGAGTCGTCCGGCTGGATCGCGACGCAACGGATCGCAGGGTTCAGCTCGTGGAGACGACGCGAGGTGCCGATGACTGTGCCGCTGGTGCCGATCCCGGTGACAAAGTGGGTGATCTTGCCGCTGGTCTGCTCCCAGATCTCAGGGGCGGTCGTCGCGTAGTGAGCCCCCGGGTTGGCATCGTTCGAGTACTGGTCCGGGTAGAAGTAGAGGTTCGGCTGCTGCTCGGCGAGTTCGCGGGCGAGGACGATCGCCCCGTCGCTCCCCTCCATCGGGCTCGAGTAGATGATCTCGACCCCGTAGGCGGTAATGACCTGCTTGCGCGGGACGGTCACGTTCTCCGGCATCACCAGGGTGACAGGCACGCCTAGGGCCGCGCCGACCATCGCGTAGGCGATGCCCGTGTTGCCGCTCGTCGAGTCGAGCAGGCGCATACCCGGGCGGATGTCGCCGTTCGCTAGCGCCTTGCGAATGATGAAGAGTGCGGCGCGATCCTTGACCGACCCTGCCGGGTTGCAGAACTCGCACTTTGCCCACAGCTCAACGCCGGGGCACTCGGCCTCGATATGGTGAAGGCGGACCAGCGGCGTGTTGCCGACGAGCTTGGTGATGTTGTCGACGCAGACCGCACGTTTGGCGCGGAGGCTCGTCATCAGCTGATCTCGCCCCGAGAGGCTCGCGTCCTCGGCGGGCTCAGCCACCGGCGATCGCCGGGATGATGCTGATCTCATCATTGTCTGTCACCTCGGTCTCGAGGTTCTTGAGGAAGCGAATGTCTTCGTCGCCGACGAAGATGTTGACGAAGCGGCGGACCTTGCCCTTGTCGTCACAGATCCGCTCGCGGATCCCGGGGTGTGCGGCCTCGAGGTTGGTCAGGAGTTCACCGACGTTGGCGCCGCTGATCGAGACCTCCTCGTTGCCTTGGGTGAACTTGCGAAGAGGGGTGGGGATACGAACGGTAGGCATGGTTGCAGGTGTCGTGGTGGAACGGCGCAAGGCGGCCAGTGTTTCAGTGCTTGGGCTTGGGTGCCCGTGCTTCATCGCGAGAGGGCGGCGCAGGCCTGTTTGAGGTCGAGGTCTGGGTCGATACCTGCGCCGGCGCAGGCCGGACAGGCTGGGCGCGGGCACGGGCGTAGGGTGTGGATTTGAAGAGACATCAGGTCAACCGCGAGGAGCGAGCCCGCGACCTCGTGGTCGTCGCCCTGAGCGAGTCTCCAGGCGTGGAGAGCCATCAGGTGGCCAAAGAAGCCAACAGCGGTGCCCATCACGCCGACGGCGGAGCAGGGCTCGGCCAGCCCGGGGGGGGGCGGAGCCTCAAAGATGCAGCGATAGCACGCCCCGACGCCGCGGCTGACGGCGAGCGCCTGACCGCGCCAGCGCTGGGCCCCAGCGATCACCGCCGGGAGGTCGCGGGCCATACAGGCGTCGTTGACCATGAACTTGAGCGGCGGGCTGTCACTGCACTCGAGGACCACGCCCTCCGCGCGATGTTCGTCGAGGAGCTCCCCGAGGTTGTCGGCGTCGAGGTCGAGGACGCGGGCGTCGATCTCGAGGTCGCGGGTCCGACGGCGGAGCTGAGCCGCGGCGGCGGTCGCCTTCGCTGAGCCGACATCACCGACGTCGAAGAGGACCTGGCGTTGGAGGTTGCTGGTCTCGACGATGTCTCGATCGACGATCGTCAGGCGCCGTGCTCCGGCGGTGAGGAGCCCGAGGAGCGCGGGCGCGCCGAGACCCCCCGCGCCGAGCACGAGGAAGTGGTCACGAGGTGCGCCTTCCACCGGCATAGTCTTCGACGTCTCGTCGTAGAGACGTTGGCTAGCGGAGCTCACCGCTCTGAGTGAAGTACTCGTCGAGGCTGAAGTAGCGCTCGCCGGTGTCGCACAGGATTGTGACCACGTTCTTGCCCGGGCCGAGCTCGGCGGCGAGGCGCTCGGCGGCGACGACCCCTGCGCCGGCCGAGATCCCGACGAGCAGTCCCTCTTCGGTCGCGAGGCGGGTCTTCATGCGGTAGGCCTCGGCATCCTCGACCTGGACGATCGCGTCATAGATGGAGGTGTTGAGAACCTTGGGGATGAAGCCCGCGCCGATCCCTTGGATCTTGTGGGGGCCGGGCCTGCCTCCGCTTAGGACCGCCGAGCGAGCGGGCTCGACAGCGGCGATCGTGATGTCGGGGTTCTTCGCCCGGAGCACCTCGCCGACGCCTGTGATCGTCCCGCCGGTGCCGACGGCGGAGACAAAGCCGTCGACCCTCCGATCGCCGAGCTGATCGAGGATCTCGAGGGCGGTGGAGCGGCGGTGGATCTCAGGGTTCGCCGGGTTCTCGAACTGCTGGAGCATCACGTGGTCGTCGCGCTTACACAGCTCCACCGCGCGACCGACCGCTCCGCCCATGGTCTGGTCCTCCGGGGTCAGGACGATCTCTGCGCCGTAGGCTTTGAGGAGGTTGCGGCGCTCGAGGCTCATGCTCTCGGGCATCGTCAAGATCAGGCGGTAGCCCTTGACCGCGGCGACGAGCGCGAGACCGATCCCAGTGTTGCCGCTGGTGGGCTCGACGAGGACGCTCTTCCCGGGGACGATCTGCCCGGTGGCCTCGGCGGCTTCGATCATCGCCAGTGCGATCCGATCTTTCACCGAGCCGCCGGGGTTGAGCATCTCGCACTTGCCCCACACCGTCGCGTGGGTCTCGGGGGTCCCCGCGATCTTGCGGAGGCGGACAAGGGGGGTGTTGCCGATCAGGCTAAGGATGTCGTCGACGAGTGCCGGTCGTTGCATGGCAAGGGAGGTGTGGCTTGGGCCGGCGCCGAGCCGACCGGGTCAGATCACGTAGTCTGCGGCGAGCCTGCGGAATTGCTCGCGCGCTTCGGAGAGGAGGTCTGCGAGGTTGAGCCCGCCGACCAGGTTGGCAAAGCGGGTGTCGACGGCCCGCTCCACGAGCGTGGTGATCTCGTCCTGGGGGCTACCGGCATTGCTCTGGTTGCTCGACGAGAGAACCGAGAGGACGTCGGCGAGGACGATCTCGTTTGCAGGGCGCGCGAGTTTGTAGCCCCCGCGCGGTCCTCTTTTGCCGATGACAAACCCGGCCTTCCGGAGCTCACCGATGATCTCCTCGAGGTACCGGGAGGGAATTGCCTGTTTGTCCGCGATGACCTGCGCTGAGGCGTAGCCTCGGTTGGCGACATGGCAGAGTGCGCGCAGTCCGTATCGGGCCTTGGTGGTTAGTTGCATGGCGTTCCTGGCGTCGTTCGTGGGTTGCATAAAAAACCCAAGAGCTATGTGTCATCGGTCCCACGGAGCGCGCGTCTGATCACCTTGGAGGGGCGAACACTACCCGAATTCGGCCCAGAGAAAAACACACGCGATGGACCGGTGAATTTGTGCGCATGCCCCGCCTACGCGCTGGGCAGGGGATCGATGCCGGTTGACAGAGGCGGGCGGGAGCAAGTACGCAGCCTGCGATGGACGTCTCTGATCTGCGCAAGAACGCTAAGCTCGAGATCGACGGGCAGCCCTACGTTGTCGTCGACTTTCAGTTCGTAAAGCCGGGCAAGGGCCAAGGGCTCTACAAGTGCAAGATCAAGAACATGATCACCGGCGCGGTTCTCGACCGGACCTGGCGCTCCGGAGAGCGTCTCGAGGCGGCCAACGTCGAGTCGCGGAAGATGCAGTACCTCTACTCCACGGGGGACGCCTTCACGTTCATGGACAGCGAGACCTTTGAGCAGGTCGAGCTTGCGGCGACCATCGTCGGCAACGACGCGAACTTCCTCCTCGACAACCTCGACTGCGACATCCTCTTCTACAACGAGCGCCCGGTCGGCCTGTCGATGTCCAGCCACGTTGTCATGGAGATCGTCGAGGCGGAGCCTGGCGTGAAGGGGGACACCGCGACCGGCGTGACCAAGCAGGCGAAGGTGAGCACTGGCTACGAGATCCAGGTGCCGCTCTTCATCAAGGTCGGCGAGCGGGTCAAGATCGACACCCGCACCGGCGCCTACGTCGAGCGCGTGAACAACTGAGCTGTCCGGAGTTCAGCCGCCGCCGTTCGCCCGGCGAAGGCTGATCCCGTCCAATGATCGGCGATACACCTGGCCAGGGGCTCCCGTGGGCCAAACGGGTCGCGCTGTGGGACGCTGCGCTCGCGGCCGTCCGCGGGCACCTTCGCGCCGAGGGGATGCGCGAGGTGTCGACGCCTGTGCGCGTCGCAGGCGTCGCGGTCGAGCCCTTTATTGAGCCGCTCACCGCTCCGCCGGGCTACCTCGCGACGAGCCCTGAGATGGTGATGAAGCGGCTGCTGTGTCGGGGAAGCGGCTCGATCTTTCAGGTTAGCCACGTCTTTCGCGCGTCGGAGGTCGGCGCTCGCCACTCTGAGGAGTTCCACCTGATCGAGTGGTACCGCCTCGGGGCACCGCTCGCGGTCGCGCGGCGCGACGTGGAGTCGCTGGTCGACGCGGCGTTCGTCCAGGCAGGCCGCGATCCCGTCGCCTCATGGTCAACCTTCGGGGTGATGGATGTCGTCGAGGCGACCCTCGGGTACGCGCTGCGCGGGGATGAGGAGGCCGATGAGCTCGCGCGGGTGTCGGCGCGCTGCGGTCTTCCCCTCCGCGTCGCCGGCCTCGACGACCCGTCGCCGGAGGTCCGCCGGCTCGCGGCCTGGACCGCCTTCTTCAGCGAGTGGTCGGACGCACACCTCGATCCGTGGTTGGACGAGCGAGGAGGTGGGGTGCATGTCTGCGACTTTCCTCCGGCCTTGGCCGCGCTCTCCGAGCTCCGCGAGGTCGACGGTCATGTCAGGGCCGCGCGATTTGAGAGCTTTGTCGACGGGGTCGAGCTCGCCAACGGCTACCAGGAGCTACGGGACCCGGCGGAGCAGGCCGCGCGATTCGCCGCGGTCGCAGGTCTGCGACGGGCCCATGGAGCGCCCGTGCTTCCCGTCGATGAGGGCTTTCTCGCGGACCTGCGCGGGTTCGGCTTGCCAGCCTGTGCCGGCGTCGCGCTCGGCCTGGACCGCCTCCTGATGCTCGCCGTTGGGGCCGATCGCCTCGATCAGGTCTCTACCGCCCTCAGCGTCCCCGGCCGGCGAGAATCCTGAGGTCGCGGAGACGAGGACCCCGCGAAGTTTGACGAAGGGGGAGATCGTCAGCGAGCTGACGCCGGATACCATGTGTGTTTGTGGTCGCGTGCGTGGGGGTTGCCGATGGCCAAAAAACGCTCTTGGGCGCCTCTGATCGCGCTCTTTGGCGACCTGATGCTGGCGAGCGGGCGAGGCGCCGGGCGTCTTGCGATTTGGGGTCATGTCTGTACACTGGCGCTCTCCATGCGTTCATTCGTCATCGGCATCACCGTAGGTGCACTGCTCGGGCTCTCAGGATGTACGAAGATCCAAGCGCGCGATCTCATCCGTGACGCGAACGCGGATTACCGAGACGGCCGCTACCGCGAGGCGATCGACAAGTACACCGAGGCCATCTCCCTCGAGTCGGACGGGGTCACGGTCTACTGGAACCGAGCCTGTGCGGCTGAGAGCATCGTCCTCAAGAGCAAAGACCCCGAGTCCGTAAAGCAGCGGCGTGAATTCGCCGACATGGCCTTGGCTGACTTCAAGACCTGGCTCGATCGGCTCGAGGAGCCGGTCGATGAGGACGCGGAGCAGTACCAAATGCACCGCCTCGCGATCCTCGACGCTGACGAGCGATGCGACGAGCTGCTGAGCTACTGGCTGGACAAGCACAACAAGACCCCCAACGAAGAGGGGCTCTACACGACGATCGCCAAGCAGTTCGACAAGTGTGCTCGTACCAAGGAAGCCGACGAGTGGTACGAGAAGCGGATCCAAGACTTTCCGGATAGCGTTCGCGCCTACCACAGCCTCGCGATCCGCAAGTTCGAGCCGCTCTTCCCGGAGCCGGATAGCACCGCGCCGTACAACACGAACCTGTCGGACGAGCAGCGCCTCGACGTCGCCAACGATGTCATCAAGCTGCTCGACAAGGCGACGATGCGCGATCCGAAGTTCAGGGACGCGTACATCTGGCGCTCCATGGCCTACACCCAGCGCGCGCTCTCGCGTCGCTTCACGGACGACGAGGAGAACCAGACCCTCGACGAGGGGCTCAACCGTCTCCTCGCCCGTGAAGACGTGATGCTCGCCTGGAAGCAGCAGAAGGCCGTCTGCGACATCGACTCCTTGCCTGAGTGTACGGAGGAGCAGATGAAGGCCGGCGCTGCCGGTGGATGCTGTCTCCTCCCGCCGGCCCCGCTGACCGCCGAAGAGCTGGTCGCCGATGCCGAGCAGAAGAAAGAGATCGAGCAGCAGCTCCGCGATGCCGAAGGAGACGCGGAAGCGCCCCCCGAGCCAAAAAAGAAGAAGGGCAAGCGCAAGCGCTAGATGCCTGTGTAAGCCTCGGCGCGCCTCCACGCGTTTGAGCAAGGGAACCGCGAAGGAGTAGACCCATGTTCGAGCACTACATGACCTATCAGTACGCTGACCCCCGCCGCCGGAAGATGATGTATCTGGCCGCGGCGGTCTCGGGCGCGCTGACGCTGTCGATGATCACGTTCGCCTGGGCGGCGAACAAGATGGACATCTCCAAGGTCGAGCCGCCGACCGTCAACTACATCATCTTCCAGCTCGCGATGGACGAGGCACCGCCACCGCCACCGCCACCGCCACCACCAGCCGGTGACGATTCGGTCGAGGAGGAGGAGGAGGAGGAGGATATCCCGGACGAGGAGATCCCCGAGGAGGAGATCGTCCAGCCGAAGGACACGCCGGACAAGGTTCCTGACGCCAAGAAGAGCCCTGGCAAGGGGAGCAGGGTTCCCGGCGGAGTTCCCGGCGGAGTTCCGGGGGGCGTCCCCGGGGGAGTCGTCGGGGGAGTTGTCGGCGGTCAGCTCGGGGGACAGCTCGGCGGCGTCGCGACCAAGCGCGAGCCGACCCAAGCGGCCCCGCCCAAGCCGATCAGCGCGGTCATGTCCCAAAGCGTGTACACCCCGGACCCGGACAAGGGAAAGCTGGCGAGCACCAAGGCGGGCATGTTCGACAAGCGCTCCTGTCAGAACAAGACCTACTTCTGCGTCGACAAGGCCGGCAAGACGGTCGACGTCCGGACCAAGAAGAAGTGTTACGACCCGAAGGTCGACGAAATCTGCCGAGAGACGGTCAAAAAGTGGCGCTTCAAGCCCTTCATCGTCGCAGGCAAGCCGCAAAAGACCTGCAGCACAGTGCAGTTCGATCTGAAGTTTAACAAGTAGCGCCGCGGGCCAGGGAAGGCGAGGACGCCACCCGACACCGCCGATTCACTCAAGTACGACCGAAGCGAAGAAAGCAAGGCCACCCCGATGGATTTCACAACGATACTCGCCAATTCCGGTGTCGACTTCAGCCTCGCGGGCATGTGGGAGCAGATGGGCGTCATCGCCAAGGTGGTGATGGTCCTCCTCGGCATCATGTTCCTCATCATGCTGGCCGTGACCATCGAGCGGGCGAGGGTCTTCTCTCGCGCCCGAGGGCAGTCGATCCGCTACATCATGATGCTCCGGACCTTCCTCCAGGAGCGCAAGCTTCAGGACGCCGTGACCGCGGTGAGCACCCACAGCGACTCGCCGATCGCCAAGGTGGTCGGCGCGGGTCTCAGCGAGTACATCAAGGGCATGGACGCCCTCCACGAGGAGGGCCCCGATGATGTCGGCGACTTCGACCTCGTCGACGCCGTCAACCGCCAGCTCGAGCGAGCCAAGGAGCGGGAGACCGCCAACCTCAAGCGGGGCCTGACTGTCCTCGCGACCATCGGCTCCACCGCGGTGTTCGTCGGCCTCTTCGGCACCGTCACCGGCATCATCAACTCCTTCCAGGGCATCTCCTCGGATGGCGGCGGCGGCCTCTCCTCGGTCGCTGGCGGTATCTCCGAGGCGCTCGTCGCCACCGCGGTCGGCCTCATGGTCGCGATCCCGGCGGTCGTCTTCTTCAACTACTTTAATGCCCGCATCGAGCTCTTCCAGATCGACATGAACGACGTCGCCTCTGAGCTCGTCGACTTCGTCCTCAAGGAAGGCCGCTACTAAGATGTCAGGCTCGTCGCGAAACGGTCGTCGCGGCAAGAGGACCCGACAGGTCCCCTACAAGAACGAGACGATCCATCACGAGCCGCCGGCGGCGGAGATCAACGTCACGCCGTTGGTCGACGTGTGCCTCGTCCTCCTGATTATCTTCATGGTGGTCACGCCGATGCTCGGCCGTGGCAAGGACGTCGTCCTTCCCAAGCTGGTCGACGCGACCAAACACAAAGAGGGCGACCAGGTCTTCGTCTCAATCAACGACGACGGGGCGTGGATTGAACAGGACCTCTACCTGTCCAAGGGCGACTTCCTGACGGCCCTGGATGAGAGCCTGAAGGTCGCCGCTGGTAAGGCCGCGGCTAACGGCGACAAGGGGCCACTGCTCTTCCTCAAGGGCGACCGCGATACAGACTACGGTCAGGTGCGCATCGTTCTTGAGTGGATCACGTCGAGCGAGTCGATGATCTCGGACGTGGCCCTCGTTGTTGACCTGGAAGAGTAGGCCGGCAGAAGTTCGTCGTAGACCTGTGCCTGATGAACTCAGGCGCCTAGTGCGCGGATTCATTTTTCCTGTTCGTACCGCCCATCGTGGCGTAGTCTCTCGCTCAACGGGCGTAAGCGGAGGAGTGTTCATCCATGGGGATGTCAACTGGACATAAGGGGGCAGGGGCCCAGGCGGACATCAACGTCACCCCCCTCGTCGATATCTGCTTGGTACTTCTCATCATCTTCATGGTGATGATCCCAAAGCAGGTTCCCGAGATCTCTGTGCGCGTTCCGCCGGAGAGCAAGCAGCGCAACAAGGCGCCGCCGACGCAGGACACGCTCGTGATCGGCCTGACCAAGGACGGGGGCGTCTCGCTCAATCGAACTCCGATGGAGAAGAGCGCGCTCAAGTCGGCGCTGGATAAGCAGCTCGAGTTCCGCGACAAGAAGGTCGTGTTCGTCGACTTCGACGACGATGCGAACTACGGATCTGCGGTCGAGATCCTCGACATGGCGAAGAGCTCGGGCGCGGATGTGCTCGGGATCATGAAGCGCAAGGACCGACCCACCCCCGACCAGCTGCCCTCGAAGTAGCCGACAGCCCCCCTTGATGACCTCAGTAGTAGGATTTGAGAAACATGCGTAGCGCTGACTCCAAGCTGGAAGCACCGATGGGTATCGTCCGTGGGTCGCTCGTAGCGACCGCACTGATCGCCGCGACGACGG
>Ga0316189_10000077_pt1 | contig 83753 bp, 121 predicted proteins | sample LowCovwburrow_MG_FD_204930 | JGI IMG/M metagenome (GOLD analysis project Ga0316189, IMG submission 204930) | Coastal sediment microbial communities from Maine, United States - Lowes Cove worm burrow | ecosystem: Environmental > Aquatic > Marine > Coastal > Sediment | place: USA: Maine...
ACGAGGCGAACGTGCCGCCTGGCGGTTCACGTTGGTTCGGAATGTTCTGGCGCGTCGAGGTATCGGGCCACCAGTCGCTCTTCATCACCAATGCTCAATCAGCCGTCGAGCATCCCATCACCGGCGTGATCGCCGAGAACGGAGACATCATCTATTCGAGGTACCGGCATGACTATCGAGTGTCACCAGATGGGACGGCTATGGTCGATGGTGGGCGCGATTATTTTCGGACGGGTCCCGTTGGAATCGGCACCGTTACCTTGATGATCCAGGACGGTGAACTCGTGGAGGTGGATCGTGCCTTACGGTAGTGGACATGACGAGGATAGGGTTCGAGCGCGCGCTCGCCTGCGACGACGCCTAGCATTTTTTAAGGTGTGGTACTGGATCAACTACCCGCTGGAAATCATTAACTTACAACGGGTTAAGGACGAGATCGACCGCCTGGAGAAAGCGCTACCTTAAACTGTTGTTGCATGGCGAGTATAAGTCGCTTATAGTTAAGGCATCAACGAAATAAAGGTGACTCACATGACTTCTCTAACAATTCGACTTGCCCTCTGGGAGGAATTTACAGGGCTCTATTTTTCCGAGCGCACGTTCAAGATCCTAGAGACGTATGGCTTCGGTTTAGGCATGGGCATGGGGTTCGATCCTAGCTGGAACGGCCGCAAGTTGACGCTCGAATTCTGCAATCTCGACACCTGCAACCACGTTGTGGAAGCCCCTAGCGGTGAAGAACCTTACCGATGCCAATTCCGACTCTTACCTAAAACGGCGCGGTGCACTGTCTTCGAGGTGGAAGCAACGCTGATAGACGAACGGCTCGAGTATGTATTGCCCGCCGATCATCTCCTACCGTGGCCCTACCTTCGCGAGTGCAAGGCTTTCGACAAACTCGCGGTCGCACGTCGCGAGATAAAGACCCGCATCGCGTCGGCTGGGCGGCATAGTGCAACGTTCCGTCTGTCCGACATTCCGCGCGAATTCCAAGAGATCATAACGGCTCAGGAACGCATGGAAATTTATAGGTCGGCACAATGATCAAAACCAACCCGCTCATGTTGTGGGCGTACTAAAGGAGAAGACCATGCCTCGAGTAACTCACGTCAAGAAAGCCAGGAAGCCGATCCCATCAATTGGGGTCGAGGTAGGAGATTCCTACTACTGGTGGCAGTTTGCTTTCTCGCCGCGTTCCGTGTCGAAGACGCCTCCGAAGCCGTGGCAGTTGACGCGGTCGCCGTTCATGCAGGAATTGCTCCAGCTCCAGGATGAGTTGGGATCGCTCGATCTCGATGGGGCCGAGGACTTTGCTCAGCGTGTCCGTGCCCTCGGTGAGGAACAGCAGGAGAAGCTCCAGAACATGCCCGACTCGTTGCAGTATGCACCATCCGGTGAACTGCTCCAGGAACGCGAGGAGGCCATGACCGCATGGGCGGACGAGATTGACGAAATCTGGGGCCGTGCTGAGGACGATCTGTCCGAGGACGACCTCGAGGAATTGGTCGAGGAGCTGCGCTCGTGTGAGGCTTCGCTATGAAGTATTACCTTAAACAGGATCTGGTCATTCCTGCCGGGACTGAGATTACTGTTCCTCCCACGGCATCAAGTCGTTGGGGCAAGGATCATGAGGCAGTGGTTCATCTTCATAAGGACCTTGCTGGCTATCTTTCAATGGACATTCGTGAGGCGACCTTCTTGGGTATCGTCCGCGCAGAAAAGGAGAGTTGATCATGGCTTGGTATTGGATTGTTGCGATTGCGTGGGCGGTGGGCACCGTCGCCTTTGTTGCTGGTGCGTATTGGGCGGGCAGTCGTCGTCCGCGCCAGGAATGGCAGCATTCGTTCCTGACTGGGATGATGGCGATCTTCCATGAAGGTGAGATTGCCCGGGCGCGTTGTTTCCTGATGAAGGAGAACCCATACGTTCACGGGACGCCGGAATGGCGGTCGTGGAATTTCGGATGGGCGTGGGTTGACAGTCGGACAAAGGACGACTCGCCTTATCCGCCGATCAAAGCTTAGGTCAATCTCTCGCTATAACGTGTGATCATGATCAACGAGTTGAGCAATTGTTCACTTCGTGGTCATGCGGTCAATGCGGTGCAGTATTAGCAAATCGTTGTTTTCTTTGTGACTTTGCTGGATTCATATCACCGCAAACTAAACCGCATCACGATCACACGTTATAGAGAGCAGGATAGTAAGGTATTGAGAACTGGGATTTCCCGAAGAACGGACGCCAATTGACAATCCGCCGCCTCTCCTGATATAACTCACTTAGGTAAATTATTCAGGTAGAGAGATCCAATGCCCGTCGCGAACAAGAAACCAAAGCCCGAAAAGCAGAAGAACGGTCAGCCAAAAAAGGCCTCAGGACCGCACACTGATGCCGAGGCTCCGATTTCCCGCGATGAAAAGCCCCTTGCCAAGGACGGCAGTCGGCGTGGGCGGATCCCAGGTTCGAAGAACAAGGCAGCGCAGCTTCTCGAAGACGCCCAGAAGCTGATTGAGGAGAAACTAGGTGTCGTCAACTTCCATCCCGTGACCTATATGCTCCTGGTCGCGGCTGACGAGGAGAAGGACGACAACCTGCGCATGACTGCCGCTGGTAAGGCGGCTCCTTACGTTGCGCAGCAGCTCAAGGCCGTCGAACTCACGGGCGACGACGGCGGACCCGTTCAGGTCGAACTCACCGACGCGAAGGCACGTCTGGCACAGATGGCGGGCCTCGACGTTGATTCCGAGAAGTGACCGGCTTCGGCCTTGGGTTGGGTATCGGCATAGGCCCCTTACTTAGAGCCCTTAAACCTGATCCCGCTGAGGTCCTATTCCTGTACCAAGGCAAGCCTATCACCCGGGAGTTGTTTAAGATCCTGGTTCGATATAGAATCGCCCGTATAGCCGGAATAGTCCCGGCTTGCATTTTGCCACAAGTCGTCTGCATAAGGTAGGAGAACCATCATGACCTTTCGCCAAATCATTCAGGGCTTTATCCGCACTTTCATCCTCACTTCCATCTCGAACGCGCTGGTCACCGACATTGCGACCAACGGCCTCACGCCGGCGGACGAGGTGATCATTGATGCCTTCCTCGATCAGACAGCACCGTAAGGACGACTCATGGATCTCGGACGCATCGTAGGACCGAACAATGAGGATGGGCACCGACCCGTCCTCGTTGACGGTGAGCTCTTGGGCGCTCATGGGGCCCTTGTGGTTATCGGCGTTGAGCATTACCGCATCCATCAGCACCAGGTGTTCACGGTATCGGCAATCTCGGAAGGCGTTGTAGACGACGCTTCAGTAGAGGTCCTCATCCGTGTTCCTTCGGGGTACGACTGCCATATAGACATCACAGGTACGGCGTCCCATGATGCCTTCGGGTACATCTTCGACACGCCCACAGTGACAGCGGACGGCACCCCACTAACACCTCACAACCATTCCCGAAACGTTCCCGAGGGAACTCCCGCCTCGGCAGTCAGCATCTTCAACGCGCCCACAATCTCAGACGCCGGTACTGAGATTTTCGCGACGTACCTACCCGGTGGGCAGAAGAACCAAGCCACGGGCGGCTCGGCGACTGGTGCGGGAGAGTGGAACCTTCATGCAGGCGACTACCTCCTTCGGTTTACGAATAAAGGTGGGCAAGCCGCGATCATGAGCATGACCCTTTGGTGGTACGAAGGCCTCGAAGAGAATCCGCTGGATCAAGGTGGCGGCTGAAGTGACTGAACGCATCACCATGGACGTCCTCAGGTCCTTAGCCAAGGCCGACGCGAAGGAATGGCTTGACTCACTCACCCAGGACGAAGTAGAAGCCTTGTTCAAGGACTGGTCGTTCATGGCACGCGGTGAGCAGTTAGCCCCTGCAGGAGACTGGGCGAATTGGATTTACTTGGCAGGCCGTGGCGCGGGCAAGACGCGCACAGGAGCGGAGTGGGTACGGTCACAGGTCAAGCAAGGGTTCATGCGCGGAGGCCTCATTGCTCCGACGGCAGGCGACGTTCGAGACGTCATGGTGGAGGGCGAGTCGGGCATCTTGGCTATATCGTTCGCCAATGACCTCGACGACAAGGGCCGAGTCATGGGCAAGCCCCTCTACGAGCCGTCGAAGAGGCGCCTTACCTGGATGAACGGTGCACAGTGCGCCCTATACTCAGCAGACGAGCCGGAACGTCTTCGTGGTCCCCAGCACGAGTACCTTTGGGCGGATGAGCTATGCGCTTGGCGTCGTCCTGAGACATGGGACCTTGCCATGTTCGGTTTGCGCCTGGGCAAGAATCCTCAATCGTTCATCTCGACGACACCGAAACCCAAGAAGATCATCATCGACCTTATGAAGGATCCGTCCACCGTGACGACGCGCGGGACGACCTACGACAACCGAGCCAACCTCGCAGGCAAGTTCTTCGATCAGGTGGTGAAGAAGTACGAAGGCACTCGCCTCGGTAAGCAGGAACTGATGGGCATCTTGCTCGAGGAAGCGGAAGGCGCCTTGTGGTCGAGGCCCAATCTCGACGAAACCCGTTTAAACAAGCTCCCAGGAGGTGGCTTCTACTTCAAGCGCATTGCGGTCGCCGTAGACCCCGCGATCACAGCCAAGAGCACCTCGGATGAGACAGGCATCACCGTTGCAGGCCTCGGCTCAGACGACCATGGCTACGTCCTCGCGGATTACTCGGGACGATACAGTCCCGCGGATTGGGCGAAGAAGGTAGACATGGCCTGGAAGATGTGGCAGGCGGACGTCGTCATTGCGGAAGGCAATCAGGGCGGGGAGATGGTCAAGCATACGATCCAGACCCAGAATAAGAACATCAACGTCCAGATCGTCCACGCCTCACGAGGCAAAGCAGCACGGGCCGAGCCGGTCGCGGCCTTGTTCGAACAAAAGCGTTGCCACCTCGTTGGGAACTTTAACGAGATGGAGGACCAGCTCTGCGTCTGGGAGCCTTTGTCAGGTGACGAGTCGCCCGACCGCCTCGATTCCGTGGTATGGGGCCTGACCGCGTTGATGATCGGCAAGGGTGAAGTCGGTCAAGGTGTGATCAAAGGAGCCTACTGAGACCTAGGAACGAAATCGACATCCACGACACCAGTCGCTATAGTGGTCGTGAGGTGACCGGCGCAAGCGCAGGACTTCATAGGGCCTCCGATCAAGGAGGTAACCATGAGGACCAGAGCGGAGCGTCGGTCACCTGACCCGCAACGAATTAACCCGGAGCCCGATATGCCCAAACACTTCGACATGATCACAGCCGGTGGATACTTTCCAGCATCCGGCAAGAACACGATCCGCAAGGTAGCGGGCAAGTATGCCGGCATGAAGCCGGGCGACACCGTGACCATGACCTACTGCGACCGCGTCGAGAACGGTATTGCAGTCGATCAATTCGCGATTGAGGAACTGACCGTCGCAGCAGTCGCCCATGCCTCATTCAATCGCATCATTGCCCTGCACGTCGAAGAGAACCACGCGGTCGGGTGTGGGCACAGCGAGTCATCCATCCTCGACCTCCTGACTGATATCTACGACGTTCAGGACGGCGACGAGGAACAGTTTCTGGCGATCTATTTCGCCTGACCCAGGTTCGGGTTCCCTAGCTTTGAGGCGACTCATACTCGCCTCTCGGTTGTCCCACGCCTTGAGCAAGCAGGGACGGCAACGCTCAGGCGCTTAGGGGCCCGGCACGCTTTCAACAGCCGAGGAGTAGCTCAGCAGGTAGAGCACTTGGTCGATAACCGAGCGGTCGCGGGTTCGAGTCCCGCCTCCTCAACCACGAAGGAAACGAAAGATGGACGCCGACCAAAATGAAGAAATAAGCGCCAAGATCGGGCTCAAGTTCGACGCCCTTAACTCTGAGCTGAAGCACACCGAGCAACGTCGAGTCATTGCCCAAGGCAAATCCGACACCTACAAGCTGGAGCTCCAGTCCTTGCGCAAGGCGCGTGAGAAGGGCCGACGCGCGAACCGCAAGCTGCGGGATCAGATCACCGAACTCGAGGCGAAGCTGTACCGCCTCACGAACCGCTGACATGAGAGAATGGATCGGAGTAGACCTCGACGGCACCCTTGCCCAATACGACGGATGGAAGGGCCCTGAGCATATCGGCCCGCCCATACCCAAGATGGTCGAACGTGTCAAGCGCTGGCTTGCTGCTGACGAGTACGCGGTAAAGATCTTCACCGCCCGGGTATCGTGTCGGGATGACGAAGAGCTCTTCCGGGTTCACTGCGCCATTCAACGATGGCTCTTCGAGCACATAGGGCAGGAGTTGGAGGTGACGTGCACCAAGGACTATGCCATGGCTGAGTTGTGGGACGACCGGGTTGTCCAGGTGACCCCGAACACGGGCGAGCCTGTGGGCACGAGCAGGCGCGGCCTGTCTTGACACTTTCTTAATACCTTGGGCCCATGATGATGGCTCCGAAACCAACGAAAGCTGCTTACCATGTCCGTTAACTTCTTCGCCGACAAAATCCTGATCCTCGACGCCGACGCGATAATCCATGGGCACGAAGGAAAAGTCTACAACAACGTTGACTACCCGAAAGACACTGTGCTATGCACCGACGCCGATGGGAATGTCTACCGCTACGACATGCCGAAGGATGCCTCCCGCGACGTTTACACCTGGCCCAAACGTGAGGACAAAGGTATTCCATTGTTCCGCAACTACTGGACGTATATCTACACGGGCCCACGTTCTACCCTTGGGCCTTACTTCCTCGCCATCGAAGACGCTCCCAAGACGACCATCATCCCGCCGATAGGGACCAACGAACTATGAGGATCCTGCGATCAATCAAAAGAGGCATGGGTTACGTCCCGGGGTATGGAGAACATCCCGGGACGCCTATCTTGATCATGTTCGGATTTCTCGGTGGCATAGCAGGTGCAATGTCGCACGGATTCTGGGGCATGCTATCAGGTGCGGCTTTGTTCCTCGGCGTCATGGGCATTCCATACCTTATAGGCGCCTATGAGCGAGGCAACGGGACAGAGTAGCATAACCTCGACTTCACTGTTGCGGAATGGGCGTCAATCAGTTATGATTGGCGCTCAATTCGTTTAAACGTAGGCCCGAGGATCATGAGCGGACAGATCAACATTACCGACTGGCATTCTGACTACGCCCATCGAACGGCACAGTGGGCGAAGATCCGAGACGTCATTGACGGCGAGGACAAGGTCAAGGACCAGGGCGCAACGTACCTGCCCAAGCCCTCAGGCATGGCGGACGCCAATCAGTATTCCGCATACAAGACCCGCACCTCCTTCTTCCCAGTTGCAGAACGAACCATGCGCGGCCTGTCCGGCATGGTCTTTCGTCATGAGCCAGTCCTTGAGATTCCCAATCGAATGGAACCGATGCGCGAGAGCCTGTCAACCGATGGGTACTCGTTCGAGGTTCTTGCGGAAGAGGTCGTGCGCGAGGTGTTGACCATCGGACGCTATGGCATCCTGGTCGACTTCCCAGTTCACAATACCTCCAGCACGGCAATGCCGCATTTTGCCACCTACTTCGCGGAAGACATCATCAATTGGGAGCAGGCTTTCGTCGAAGGCAAGAAGGTCTTGACCCGGATCGTCCTGCGTGACGACATAGACAACACGTTCGGCGACGACACTGTCCAGTACCTCGAGTTGATCCTCAACGAGGATCTCCAGTACGAGGTTCGCAAGTGGCAAGTGCAAGTTTCCGAAGGCGGCGCGGTCGGAGAGATCGGAACGACCAAAACCTTTATCATGACCGCGCAGTTCGTGCCCACCGTCAACGGAGCCCCGCTCAGTCGGATCCCATTCGTCTTCATCAATACCTTTGACATGCGCCCAGACATCGAGAAGCCGCCTTTTCTTGATCTCGTCAACGTCAACCTGGGTCACTATCGCAATTCCGCTGACTACGAGCATGCGCTGTACCTCACGGCACAGCCGACGCCGTGGATCGCCGGACAGCTTGACGCCGGGAACAAACCCAACACGATTGGGTCCGGCACGATCTGGTATCTGCCGCAGGACACGCAAGTCGGCATGCTTGAATTCCAAGGAGCCGGTGTAGGCGCTCAGCGCCAAGCCATGATCGACAAAGAAGATCGGATGGCCTCACTCGGTGCCCGTATGATCAAGGATCAGGCCCGGGGCAACGAGACGGCCGAGACAGCACGCCTGCACGGGCGCGGAGAGACGTCGCTCTTGACCAACGCCGTGAATATGGCACAGGCAGGCATGGAGAAAGCCTTCCGCATCGCATCCGAATGGGTTTCTACCAACCCTGACGACGTGACGGTCAAGCTAAATAAGGACTTCATCGAGACACGCATGAGTTCCGAGGAGCTGGGCGCAATCGTGAAAGCATGGCAGGGCGGCGCAATCAGCCGGACGACGATGCACGAGAATCTCCAGACAGGCGAGATCATGCCGCCTGACCGCACGGTCGAAGAAGAAGAGGACATGATCGAAGAAGAAGGTGGCGGTCTGCTCAATGAGTTGATCCCACCCGCGCCCGCTGCGGCACCTGCGCCTGGAGCGGAACCTGGAGCAGGAACTGAGGAGACATAAGATGACTCGTGACGACGTAGTAGCCGGATTCGACGCGCTCCTGGAAACAGAGCGCGCTGATGCGTTTAAACAAGGCCGAAGCAAAGGCAGTCAGGATGCTGCTCAGCATGTTCAAAGCGAACTCGCCAAGAAGAAGTTTGAGCTGATCGACCAAGGCAAAGCACAAGGCCTCAACGAGGCGCAGCCCCTTATCGACGCCGCTCGAGAGGCGGGACGTGTCCAAGGCGTCGAGGACGGTCGTCAAAGTGCAGAGATGACCGCAGACAAGGTAGCGATGCGGCAGGCTTATAACGAAGGCAAGCAAGCTGGGTACCAAGACGGCTTCAAGATCGGCCGTGGTGAAGGTTACCGTGCTGGCTGGAACGACGCGGTCAACTCGCCGCCCAGTTCTCACAAACCCAAGTAGGACCCTAATGGCTAAGAAATCAGAAGCAAGCGTAGCGGGTCCCAATCCGAAGAATCGGCATCGCCGCACGTCGGTTGGGAACTCACCGAACACCCGCCCGACGAACAAGAGCAAGCGGCGCACGTTTAAACGCAGTCGTGGTCAAGGGTAATATACGGTAATCCGCATAAACTCGAGTTATGCGGTAACTCGTATAAGCGACTTGATTGTTGAAGGTTCGCTCCTTCATTTGGCATTGAACCTCTGAACGCTCCAATCCATAATCGCTAGTTCATCACAGGCGCCCGCCGCGGCGCCTTTTTCAATGCCAAAGAAACGGAGCTACCAATGTCCTACGGTCCCATCAATCCTGTCGCCATGTTCGAGCACGATGCCAAATACTGCCACGATGGGGAGATGTTCCTGGATCAATGCAATCGAGTGTCTGGAGCCTTAGCGGATAGCGAGGAGCATCGGCGAGACATACGAATGAGTATGCTGCACCAGTGCTTCTTGTTCGCAGGACGCATCCAACGGGCAGTCGGGTCGCCTTTACGAGTGACACCTTATAACTGCTTTGTATCCGGCCGCGTCGAGGACGATTCCGAGATCATCTTTGACCGTGTCAAGCAAGCATTTATGACGATGCGCACAGGCGGCGGCATTGGCTACGATTTCTCGGAGCTCCGACCGCTCGGCGCAAACATCAAGTCAGTAAACAGCGGCTCCTCGGGAGCCGTTTCCTTTATGAAGCCATTTGACGCAACCTGCGCCGTCTCACGATCAGCAGGCGGGCGACGTGGTGCAATGATGGCGGTCCTCCGTGCTGATCACCCGGACATCGAGGACTATATCAAGATCAAGCAAAACCTCACCGAACTCACCAACTTCAACACCTCAATTGGCATACCGGACTCGTTCATGGAAGCCGTAATGCAATCCGAGATGTATGATCTCGTCCACGAAGGCACCGTCTACAAGCAAGTCGATGCGCCGGCCTTGTTCAATTCGATGATGCGGGCAACGTGGGACTGGGCAGAGCCTGGCGTGCTGTTCCTAGACACCATCAACCGCATGAACAATCTCTACTACTGCGAGACAATCGCCGCAACGAACCCTTGCGCGGAACAGCCCCTACCTCCTTTCGGTGCGTGCCTGCTCGGGTCTGTGAACTGGACCCCATACGTTCGCGAGAATGGACGCCGGTTCATTGACTTTGAAGCGATGAAGGCCGACATTCCAGGTGCCGTCCGTGCACTCGACAACGTTATTGACCAGGCGATCTATCCTCTACCCGAACAGGAGGCCGAGGCGAAGAATAAGCGTCGGATGGGCATCGGAGTAACGGGCGTAGCGAACGCAGTCGAGGCTCTTGGGTATGAGTACGGGTCAGACGCCTTCATCGGGACGCTACGCGAAGGGCTGACGATTCTACGGGACGAAACGTACCGAGCGAGCATCCGTCTTGCAGAGGAAAAAGGTTCCTTCCCACTTTTCGACCGCGAACAGTACCTGGATGGGTATTTCGTCGCAACACTGCCCGAAGATATCCGGGACGGCATCGCGAAGCACGGCATCCGCAACTCACACCTTACTTCCATCGCACCGACGGGCACAATTTCCTTGACAGCGGACAACATCTCATCCGGCATCGAGCCGGTTTTCTCGCTGCGGCAGAAGCGCGAGATCATCAACCCGGACGCTATCACGAGCCGAATGGTCGACCTCATTGACTACGGTCTTGCCAAATGGGGCACCGAGGCACGATGCGCCGACGACCTGACGCCTGAGGAGCATGTAGACGTGCTGTGCCATGCTCAGGAGTTCGTCGATTCCGCGATCTCGAAGACGTGCAACGTTGGTGAAGACGTGACGTTCGACCGCTTCAAGGATCTCTACATGCGCGCCTACAAAGGCGGGGCTAAGGGCTGCACGACGTTCCGGGCGGCGGGCAAGCGGTTCGGCGTGATCACGAAAGTAGAAGAAGGTTCCAATTCGTTTGGTGAGTCGACAATCGGCGGTGAAGCATGCTACATTGATCCGGCTACTGGAAGCAAAACATGCGAATAGGAGGCCGTTATGAGGTACCTCGCAGCATTACTGATCAGCATTTTCTTTTCGACCGCGGCAATCGCGACACAGCCCCAACCCGGGCAGATGGCCCTTCTAGGTGCATGGTGCGCGACGGCGGACGAGGTACGCGAGGCAATCGCGACGGGCGACGACGGCAACGCTTACTTACAACTCCTTAAGGATCCAAGCAACGGCTGCTTCGACGTTCAAGTGGCGACCCGAATGGGTATTGCCTCCATGCCCATCTACGCTCAAATACTAGAGGTCGTGGGAACTGTCGAGCAAGGTAAGTACATCGTCACCATCTTGAAGGTGGGCACGGACGAGGGATTGCGCTACACTTGGCACGTTGAAGAAGCGCAGAATGCCTGAACCGTTAAATGAGATCCTGAACAACTTTCAGGTCGCTCAACAGATTCGATGGGTTCGAGTCGCGAACAAGAACGCGGCTGAGATCACCAAGCGAATGGAGCGCCTCGACGAGGAACTGAGGGCGTTTCTCAGCAGGCAGGACCTGACCGAGTTCACGCGGGCCCGATCCATCGGCATCAAGCGCCAAGTAAAGGATATCTTCGACTCCTTCTACAAGGCGGAAATCACCCCGCTCCTCGACGGCCTAGCCAAAGACATGGCGGCTGACTCATTGAATATCGAACGCGAGGCACTGTCCCGCGGCCTCGATAAGTCGGGCATGTTCCAGAACACTTTCGGGCGCGTCAAGAACGCGACGAAGATTCCGGGCGCTCTTGCACGTTCAGACAGGATCAAATTGACCGAGGCACTAGCTGACGATCTCGTTGCTGCTGTGAAGGAATTCCAGTCGGGCCTATTCCGATCAGAGGTGGGCGGGTTCACGTCGATCCAGAATTTCCTCCGCACGGGATCAACGAGAACCTTGGGTAACGTGCACTCGGAGGCCAAGCTCCAAGATTTCATCAAGCGCATTGACAAAGCATTCCAATCCTCTCGCCTGCAGGCTGACTCGCTCGTCTTTCGAGGCATCAACGGTGTTGACGTGTTCGGGGCCGATCTCAAGGACCTAAAGGTTGGCTTTGAATGGACGGAGAAGGGCTTTGTCTCAACGTCGTCCCAAGAAAGCGTTGTCAAGCGGAAGTTCCTGAACGCGCTCAACCGCGGTGATAAGCCGGTCATGATGAAGATCAAGGTGCCGAAGGGTGCACCAGTCATGAACATGGACGCGGTCGCGGGTGCGATCAAAGAGAGCGAGGTTATGATCGCTCGAGGTATGCGCTACCGGATCGTTTCCGTCCGCGGCAACGTCGTCGAGGTAGAGCTTGTTCCAGCAGTAGACAAGCCGCCGGCAGTACCCTCACAAGGACGCGCTGGCGGCATACGAGTCAACCTTGACGTGATCACACCCAACCCAGGTGTTGTTGCCACCTCAGCATCCTCTATGCCGTTCAACGGATTCCCACTCAACGAATGGATCCAGGGAATGAACGCTGCCGACTTCAATCGAACGTGGTCGACGGTACAGGACGGTATGATCCAAGGCCGAACGAACCAGGAGATCCTTGCCGACGTGCTCGGGACCCCAGGCGCACGGTTCAAGGATGGGGCTCGCAACATGACGCGCAACGGAGCGAAGACGCTCGTGCGCACGCTGACCAACCATGCCGCATCCCAAGGCCGTCAGGCCGTATGGGAGGAGAACGAAGACATCGTCCGGGCGGTGCAGTGGGTCGCAACACTCGACACGCGCACGAGCCCTGTCTGTCGCGAACGAGATGGACGAGTCGGGCCCGTCACGCGAGGAGACGAGGACTTCACATTGAAGGCCGGCGAGAAGCTGCTCAATCCACCGATGGCTCGACCGCCTGCGCATCCTAACTGCCGGTCGACCACTGTCGCCGTCACGAAGACATTCCGGGAGATGGGTTTCGACGTTGACGACTTCACAGCCGAGACGCGAGCGTCGATGGATGGCAAGGTGTCGTCTGATCTGACTTACCACGAGTGGTTGAAGAAACAGTCGAACGCAACGCAGTTGGACGCCCTTGGTCGGAAACGCTTCGACCTATGGAAAGAAGGAGGCGTTGCTCCAGAGCGGTTCATCAACGACGAAGGCAGACAGTTTACTCTTGACGAACTGAAACGAAAGATGCCAGATGCTTTTAGCGACGCCGGGCTCTGATGGGTTTAGGTGTGGCCGAGCGCAATGCAGTGAGCGGCCAGATTGTGGATCTGGTGTTATCGGGTGCAGATCCCGACGGTCACCCCTAAGCCCATTGGAGGAATAAATGAGTTTCACGCTAGGACGGCACTCGAAGAACGAACTAGTCGGCGTTCACCCAGACCTCGTCGTGGTTGTCAATAGAGCAATCGAGGTAACCTTGGTCGACTTCACCGTCTACGACGGCCTGCGAACAGAGGCCGAGCAGCGCGAGTACGTGCGCACAGGCGCGAGCAGAACGCTTCATTCTCGACACCTCAAGCAGAAAGACGGCTTCGGACACGCGGTCGACCTTGTGCCGTGGGTCAATGGCAAGCTGCGCTGGGAGATGCCCCTCTGCATCGCAATCGCTCGTGCGATGGCAAAGGCGTCCGACGAGAAAGGTGTTACTCTGATCTGGGGAGGCGGCTGGTCACGTCTCGGTGACGACGATCCTTCTCATATGGTCGAGGCATACGCCGAGCGGAAGCGCCAGATTGGCGAGCCCGCGTTCTACGATGGTCCACATTTTCAACTCGCATGAGGGAAAACTGCGCTCGACACAACCGAGGAAACTGGCTACCTTGATTGCATCACAAGGAGGACGTTTATGCCGGAGTCGCAGCAGAAGAAAAGACAGAAGAAGCGCATCGTTGAAAGCACCCGGGAGAAGATCGAACCGCTAAACAAACACCAAGCCATCTACCTCGACATGCTCAAAGAGGCAGAGTGTGTTGCCGCCATCGGGCCCGCTGGAACGGGGAAGACATTTCTCGCCTGCTCACACGCCGCCCACCTTCTTGCGACACGCAAGACAGAAAAAATCCTCCTCACCCGTCCGACGATTGGCGTAGCCAATAGGACCCTCGGCTTCCTGCCCGGGCGCATCGAGCAAAAGATGGAGCCATGGGCCCGTCCACTCGTCGATGCGTTTAAACGCATCCTAGGCGGGAACCAAGTCACGAACCTCCTTGCCAATAAGACAATCGAAGTCGGGGCCCTCGAGCATATGCGCGGGTTGACTTTCGACGATGCGGTGATGATCATTGACGAGGGCCAGAACACTTCCGTCCTCGAGATGAAGGCTTTTCTCACTCGAATTGGAGCCAGATCCCGGGTCGTGGTATGCGGCGACGTAAGTCAGTCCGATCTTGGCGGCGAGAATGGGCTCTCCGCGGTCGTGGCTTCGATTAAGAAGGGATTGGTACCAAGCGCCCAGTTAATGGAGTTCGATCACGACGACGTAGTTCGCTCGGAGCTGTGCGCACAGTGGGCGCGAGCATTTGACGTACTCGCGCTACCGTCGATTGTTCAACCGGGAGTTCGTGGGACGCCGAGACGCAGTCAGGCGATGCCGTAGTCCTTCGCAAGCTTGGCCTCGAGCCATGAGAGATCTATTTCCGCCTGGGCGCACCAGAAACGTCTCGACCGCATCCACTCACCGTTGGTCGCGGTAAGGAACTGCAGGGCCTCTCGCTTTATCATCTCGCGTTCTGAACCGCCACCCGCTAACTGCGCATCGAGTATAGCACGCTCGATGACCGCAAGGGCTAAGGTTCGGTCGACACTCACCGTCCGAGCGATGCAACGCGGTCAAAGCTCTCGTTGACCTGATGAAGGTCAGCAGACACCTGGCCGATGGTCGCCTGGATCGAAGGCAGGTAGTAGCTCGCGAAGAAGGCTACCATGACAACTGCAATTCCGTACTTCATTGTTCTTCTCCTTAGGATTTGACGACGCGCAAGGAACCAGCGTCGCCCATGGTGCAATCGGAGCCCTTGGCGAGTGAGGCACGAGCGACGTCCAAGTCCCAATCTTCCCAGGACAGGATAGTCGCGCCACGCTCGACGGCCGCTTTCTTCGTGGGGAAACGTTCGACGAAAGCGTCCGCGTCGTCAGGGGCTCCGATTAAATTCCACATTGTCGTCTCCGTTGCTTCGTTTCGATGATGCTATACTAGCACCCAGATATTAAGATACCGTTAATATCAGAAAGGAATATCGTCCTCGAATATACCGGGGTTGGTGACTTCGAGGTCGGGATAGTTGTCAGCGGTGAACTCGGCTTCTTCACACCAATCGTCTTCCGGATGACGTCCAGGCTCTCCCGTATAAAAAGGATTCTTGTGCCAGACGTCTCGGTCAGTCAAAACCCACTCAACCTCGACGTTGCGCTCTCCTAGATCACGGGCCTCGGCGCGATCCCAGTCGGCGTCGGTGGCTACGACGAAATCCGCTTCTTCCTGTTCTTGAATGTTCATTTCTAATTCCTTGTTCCGTTGATCTGATGCTTATAAGTCAGTTATACCGTCCATGTCAATACCTAATTTGATCAGGGAAAAATGCACGAGATATAAGTCACTTATACTCAGCATGCTTGATGCCTAACCGACTTATGATCATACTAGCCCTCGAACGTTTAAACGAGGTGGCCTCGTCTGCGTTCTAGGCAGAGCCGAAACCAAGGAGCGATAATATGCCATTGATGAAAGTGAAAGACGCCGAGGGCAATGACATTGAAGTGGATGTTCCACTCGATGCCTCAGTCCCCGAAATCAAATCACTGGTCGACGAAGCAGTAGCGGCAGCGACCAAAGGGCTTTCTTCGAACCGGGACGAAATCCTGACGGAGAAAAAAGGCCTTCAAGCGAAGTTGGACGAGCTGGGCAAGCAGTGGGAGGGATTGGATCCCGCCGTGGTCAAAAATCTCGTTGATCGAATGAACAACGACGAAGAGACCAAGCTGATTGCCGAAGGGAAGATCGACGAAGTGGTCGAAAAGCGGGTAGCCGCGATGAAGACCGATCTCGAATCTCGCCTGGAAGCAGCGACCGAGAAGCTGGCGACGCTGGAAGGTACGAATGGGACGTTGTCCGACAAGGTGAAGAATCTCGTGATTGACGGGATGGTGCGCCAGGCCGGCAGCGAGTTGAAACTTCTACCCACGGCGATTGAGGACGCGATTGTCCGAGCCAAGGGTCGGTTCCAACTCGACGAGAACGACAACCCAGTGGCTCGTGACGAACATGGCACGTTGCTAATTGGTAAGGACGGCAAGAACCCGTTGAAGCCAGTCGAATGGCTCGAGGGCATGAAGGAGCAGGCACCGCATTGGTTCCCCACTCCGTCAGGTGCTGGAGCTGGTGGCGGATCGGGGTCGGGCAACGGCAACCCGTTTACTTTGTCACGCTCGGAGGCTCGGGATCCCCAGGCTTACCGGACGGCGAAGGACGCGGCTGCCAAAGCAGGTCAACCGCTGCAGATCGTCGATGACGCTGCCGCGGGAGGCTGAGGCACTCTCGAAACGTCGCCAAGGTTGCGCTCGTCGTATACTAAGGTGGCAAAAGAACCGCGCGACGAGCGCATAAACCTTGAGGAAGGACCAAGACCATGGCTAACGTACTCGGCAACTACAATCCGACTTTCTTCGCCAACGAGGCGCTCATCCAGCTTTTCAAAGCACTTGGAATGGCTGGCCGAGTTCACCGAGGCGCCGAAGAAGAGCGGAATTCCGCAGGCCGCGAATTGGGCGACACGATCAACATTCGCCGGCCGTCTCACTTCACCGCGCAGACCCACGTTCCGGGTACCGGCACGACCGATCAGGACGTAGTCGGGCAGAACGTTCAGATCTCGCTCAACAACCACCAGGAAGTCAAGTTCGCCTTGACTGACCGTGAACTCGCCTACTCCTCGGAACGCATCATCGACGAGCACATCTCGCCTGCAGCGTATGCCCTGGCCGACAAGATCGACCAGGACCTTCATGCACTGGGCGCGACGGTGGGCCCGAAGAGCACGCTGACCGGTTCGGTGGGCGCAAACTTCATCACCAACCCTCGCGCGGTACTTCGTCAGAACGAAGCGCCGATGGACAACAACGTCCATTACCTGGTCGATACCGGCATGGAAAATTCCTTCCTTCAGCTCGGCATCTTCCACGAGGCGCAGATTACCGGCCAAGGCGGCAATACCGATGCCTTGCAGAACGGTAGCCTGGGACGCCGGTTCGGCGTTGAGGTCTTCACCACGCAGAATGCGGATGTGTCCGTCGCGGCCCTGTCCTCGACGATCACGGCGTCTGCTGCGACCGGTGACAACCTCATGGCAGTGGTCGGTGACACGGCAGCCAATGTCTCGAGCCTCTCGCTCGATGGCGGCTCGCTGGTCGAGACCGCGCAGATCGGTGATACGTTCACGATTGCCGGCGATACCACGACCTACATTCTGACCGCCAATATGACGTTGGTGGCCGGTGCAGGCACCGCGACGTTCTACCCCGCCCTGCGGACGAACGTCTTGGACAACGCGGTCGTGACCTTCGACCTCCTGTCCGCGACTCAGGAAGCCACTCACTTGCGGAACCTGATGTTCCACCGCAACGCCTTCGCTCTCGCGTTTGCTCCGCTGCCCATGACGGGTGACGGCGCCGGTGCGCAGATCGACACTGTGACCGATCCGATTACCGGCCTCAGTGTTCGTGCCCGTATGTTCTACGACGGGGACACGGCGACCAACAAGATCGCGCTCGATGCGCTGTATGGCACCCAGGTCCTTGACGGTCAGTTGGCCGTTCGGGTCGTGCGCGCCACCACCATCGCGCCGGTCTGAGCCTAAGCGATAACGGAGGGCCCTTCGGGGCCCTCCTGATCGTTTTCACCGCAACCTCGAAGAAGAAAGGCCCGAACTCATGGCTACAGCAAAACGCAAGCCCACCGTCCACATCGTCAATCCCAAGGATCCGTCTGATCCTGCCCCGTGGATCGCGAACGTGGACGACGTGGCACTGAAAGGTTGGACCCTCTGGGCCGACCGTCACGATCCGAAACTCGCCGCCGACGTTGAGAAAGCGGCCGAGGTCGAGGTCGAGAAAGTTGAGTCCGACGAGAAGGGCCCCGAAGCCCCCAAGGACAACAAGACCGACGACAAGCCGGCCGAAGTGAAAGACGGTTCCGCCGTCGATCCGAAAGACGTCAAAAAGGCGCCCGGTAAATAAGAAGAGCCGTAAGGCTCCCCTCCCGTTGTGAACTTTAGGCCCCGGATTAAAACCCCGGGGCCTATTTTTATGCTTCACACCGACCGGCGAATGTCTTAATATGTTGCAACCACTGAAGGTGAGTTTACTATGGAAGCCCTCGCAATCTCATGGCCTGCTGCCGTCGCTATTATTGCGTCGACCATCGCTATCACTGTAGGAGCAATTAGGATCATGGGCCAGGGTAAGGACACCATCACGGTCGGAAGTTTGAAGAAGGATCATGCCGCACTCAACGAGCGAGTGCGCGGTGTCGAAACGTCGATGGCAAAAATGGAGTCCGACTTGTCCGGTGTGATCACAACTCAGATCAAGGATCTGAAGAATGACGTCCAACGCCTAGACGGTAAGATGGACACCATGGTAAAGGAAGTCATCAACGCTCTAGCATCCCTCAAAAATAAGGATTAAACATGGCAGGAGCTGCACCGCCGGCTCTCACGGAGGCAGACCTTCGCGAGACACACCGCGTCTTTATGTTGATGGGTGGCTCAGTACGAGGCACCTCAAAATTTATTGGAATCAGTCGAGCGTCAGTCAGGAAGCGTCTCGACAAAGCACAGACCGAACTCGGTCTCGAATGGAAGGCCGATCTTGTTGGCGGACGGATCGAGCCTCGCAAGGCGACGAAAAAGAAGCTACCTGCCAAGAATTCAGTCGCCCATTACATCATCACATCCGCCCAGAACAACACGACCGCGAACTACGCCTTCTGGGACAACCTCCTTGCCTACGCGAAGCACCTCGACGCCGAGATCCTCGTCTCGCAGTTCACCTACAACAAGACACGGTATGGGCGAAAGTCAGTCAAGCCGGGCTCCGAGCCGACGGCGGACGACGTTGCAGATCTCTGGTACGATGATGTCTTCGACGGATACATTGCCAACGACCCAATCGAATTGGCGCCCATGCTCGTCTACTGCGGTGAGCAAAACACTTTGCCTACCGACGTGCGCCCACTCTCCGGCCTCGAGACGTACACAGGCGCGAAGTCAGGCATATTTCCTCATGCCAAGATGGCCCTCACGAGCGTCCCGTCTCTGAAGGAGCACGGCGCAAAGTTCAACTACACGACGGGCACGGCAACGGCTCGAAATTACATCCAGAAAAAGACGGGCCTCAAAGCCGAATTCCATCACACCTATGGCGCCTTGCACGTCGAAGTCGATCACGATGGCAACTGGTTCGTTCGCCAACTCAACGCGACCGACGACGGCGCCTTCCAAGACCTGGACGTGATCGTTGACCGGAAGAAGGTAACGACCGGCAATCGCGTCGAAGGTATCAATTGGGGCGACGTTCACCGCGAACAGATCGACCCAGTTGTCCGCGCGATGAACTGGGGCGGCGGTGCCAATTGCATCATCGACGAACTGCGACCCAAGTACCAGTTCATGCACGACACGGTCGACTTCTATCGACGCAATCACCACGCCCGCGGCAACGCTCATAAGAATTTCGCGCTGTGGGTCAAAGGTACCGAGAGCGTCGAGGAGGAAATGCTCAACGTCGCCACCTTCATGCGCGACGAGGCGAGTCGGGACTTCTGTAAGATGGTGGTCGTCGATTCCAACCACGACAACGCACTGCTAAAATGGCTGCGCGAAGGCGACTACCGGAACGATCCTGTCAACGCATTGTTCTACCTTCGAAGTCAGACGGCCGTTTACGAAGCCATCGCGTCCCAGGATGCGAACTTCCACATCGTCGAGCACGTCCTGCAAAGCCAAGGCGTTCCTAAGAAGGTGACGTTCCTTCGGGACGATGACTCCTTCGTTATCGCGGGATCTATCGAGTGCGGCATGCACGGGCACATAGGACCGAACGGCGCACGAGGTATGCCGCAGAACCTTTCCCGTATGGGCAAGAAAGCGAACACCGGTCACACGCATTCCGCACAGATCATAGACGGCATGTATGTTGCTGGCACTTGTTCATTGCTAAATCTCGACTATAATACAGGTCCATCTTCTTGGTCCCATTCGCATGTCGTCACATACCCGAACGGCAAGCGCGCAATCATTACCGTCTACAACGGGAAGTGGCGGGCCTAACGTTTAAACGGAGTGCCCCATGGCTATCACGGTAGGAACAGACACCAACCAGACCCTCGTTGAAGCCGACCTTTACTGGTCAAATCGAGGCAACACCGACTGGGCAGCTCTCTCGGACGCAGATAAAGAAATCAACCTGCGCAAAGCCGCCGACTGGCTAGAACGGAATTTCCGTTGGCGCGGGACGCGCAAGACGGCATCCCAGCGACTCGGGTGGCCGCGGGACCAGGCTTTCGACGAAGACAGTTTTGTCATTGGTGACACAGCGGCTCCGCCCATCGTCAAAGAGGCCGAGGCAATCGTCGCTGATCTTTACCGTGCAGGCGTGAACGACCTCGAAGGCATTGTTACTGATACCGAGTCGGCAGTCATCAAAGAAAAGGTTGACGTGATCGAAGTCGCTTATGACTCGACATCTCGCATCCGAGGCGCCGACGTGATCAGTCATGTCCACCTCATGCTTCGCGGTGTCGTTCTCGGCAATCAGTTGTTGAGGTCGTAATGTCTGCTTTCTACGACAACCTGCGAGACAATGTTGCCGGCCCTTTGATCACCAAGTTCGGGCGGGATGCAACGCTGCGGCAGCAAACCAACACCTACGTTCCGGCGACCGGTGTTGCCACCAACGTCAATGTTGACACCGCGGTGAAGATCGTTACTTTGCCCATGTCGAAGGCGAAAGACGTCTTTCGTGACGATCTCGTGGAATCGTTCGACCAATTTGTCATTATGTCGGCAGAGCAAACGGCAGCGGCTGCGATAGAGCCCGGTACCGATGATATCTTGGTGATCGGGTCGGAAATAAGTCGCATCGTAGCGCTGACCCCGTTAGAGCCCGACGGGACCAAGGTGATCTACAAGATCGGAATTGCGAGAGCTTAATGGCGGGAAAAAGCGCTACGGCGTTCAATATCGACCTAAAGAAATTCGGTGACGTGACCGAGCAGCAGGCCGGACAGATCTTCCGCAAGATTGCGCTTGATCTTGACCGTTCGGTTGTGCTTGACACGCCGGTCGATGAAGGCCGGGCGCGTGGCAACTGGTATCCCTCGATCAACAGCCCCTCGAGCGAAGTCAACGAAGACAGCAAAGGTGCGGCAGCATCTCTCGGCCGCCTCGGCGGTGTCGTCGGTGGGGCAAAGCTCGGTCAGGTAATCTGGATGACCAACAACCTGCCCTATATCCTACCGCTCGAGAACGGGCACTCAGGACAGGCGCCTGACGGTATGGTGGAGGTCAACGTGCAAAGGGCCGCGGCAACATTCGGCGGGAGTATTGAGCGATGACTTACGAGGCACAGGACAACGCAATCAGGACTCGCTTCTCGACGCAGTACGCGCTCGGGACCAATCATCCCGTAGCATATCCCAATGCAGAATTCTCGACGAAACCGACGGACGACGTCTGGCTTCGCTTCGTCATGCAGGACGCTGGCGCCAATCAAGTGTCGATGGGAGACCCGGGTAATAATTTCCATCGACATACCGGGTTACTTACCTTTATGATATTCACGCCTTTAAACCAAGGCGATGCTGAAGCGTTGCAGGTCGCGGATGAGGTTGCTGCTATCTTCCGGGGATGGCAGGATCCATCGTCGAGAGTTTTCTTCCGCCAGCCGCCTTTCGTTCGTCGCATTGGTGCAGATGGCAAATGGTACCAGGTAAACTTGTTGTGCCCGTTTGAGCGCGACTCATTGTTCTAGGCCTAGAACACAAGGAGAAAGAAAATGACTTTTGCTGTTTCCAACCGAGTGGCCCTCCGATACGTCGCGGAAGTGACGTGGGGCACGACTCCAGGAACTCCTACGCTGCTGAATCTTCGGTTCACGTCGGAGTCCCTCAACTACAATGCCGACTTCATTACCTCGGAAGAGATCCGAGCCGACCGCATGGTTCCTGATACCGTCCAGGTGTCGTCCTCGGCTGGTGGAGACATCAACGGTGAGCTGTCCTACGCCACCTACGATGACTGGATCGAAGCCGCGATGTTCAGCACCTGGATCACGGCAGCGATTGCTGAAGGTCCGAACTCGGACGTGACCTTGACCAAGAGCGCTGGAACGCCGAACACTTGGGACATGACGTCCGCGGCTACTGCTGACTGGACGGCCATGGGTGCTGTCGAAGGTCAGATTGTCCGCGTCACTGGCTACGTGACTGCTGGCACGTTCTACGCGCGCCTGACCGCTGCACCGACCACGCTCGTTCTTGCCATCGCGCCTTTCCAAGATATCGCCACGGAAGCCTCAGGCGCTGCGATCACGGTAACGCCTCTCGATTACGTTCGGAACGGCGTGCTCAATCGCTCGTTCACCGTGCAGAAGGAATTCTCGGATCTCACGACTCCCGAATTCTGGAACTTCACAGGCGCCCGAGTCGGTACCTTCAGTCTCGAACTTGCCACTGGGTCGATCCTCAACACCTCGTTCTCGGTGCTTGCATCGGACGCGGCGATGACCGAGACGCAGTTTGCCGGTTCCTCGATCACGGCGGCGAATACCAACACCGTCATGAACGCGGTTGACAATGTGGCGACGATCACCTTTGACAGTGACGCTGGTGGGACTCAGTTCTTCTTCAACTCCTTGTCGATTGATCTCGACAACGCCCTCCGGGGACAGGAGGCGATTGGGACGCTGGGCTTCTTGGGTGTCGAGCCAGGCCGAATTGCCTTGACCGGCAGCATCGAGCTCTACTTTGAGTCCTCGGCGTTGTTTGATCTGTTCCGCGCCGCTACGGCCTTCGCCCTTGACTTCCGCGTTGCCGACCCGAGCGGCAACGAGTACGTCATCTCGATTCCGCGTGCCAAGTACACGTCAATGGACATCACGGCCGGTGGCCTTGATCAAGACATCTTCGCTTCAGCCGAGTTCGAGGTTATTATCAACTCCGCCGGAACGTATATGTACCAGATCAGCCGACGCGCTGGTCCGTAAGATCCGAAGGATCCCGAACATCCTGCGCAGGATTGGGAGGCGGTGGTCGGGTCGCCGCCTCCCTTCTCTAACCCGACTGGAGTCAATATATGTTTGACCTTAACTCTCTACGAACGAACGAAGACCTCGAAAATTCCGGTGTCTGGCGAGAGCTCGGCAACGGAGCAAAGCTGCTTCTTGCCCGCCTCGGCAACGCCGAATTCTCGAAAATGTTTGCCGAACTGGTGCAGCCGTATGCCGAGACAGGAACGAAGGTTCCGGTTGACGTGCAGAAGGAAGTGTCGGTCAAATGCCTCGCCCGTACCGTATTGCTCGGCTGGGAAGGCATCTTCGACGGCGAGACGCCGTTGGAATACTCATACGACAATGCTGTCCGCGTCCTGACCGAGATCAAGGATTTCCGGGAACTCGTCTTGAAGCTGGCAGCCGACCTCGACGCCTACAAGGACAAGAAGGACGAGGAGCTGGTGGGAAACTCTCCGAGTGCGTCGGATGGCTCACCCAGTTTGGAGACAAACTAGAGACGCTCGAGAAGATCAAAAGCATGGGTGGTAAGGCACCGCCCATGCTCGCGAGCCAGCCGAAACTTCTCGCCGAAGCACAACCATTCTTCCAAGCCTTCTGTCGACTTCAAGGCTCAAGGCGCCCCGGGTATAACGAAATCGGCGCTATACCAATGTCGGAGATTTCTTCCTACTTCGACGTGTTCCGAATTAACAACCTCGACATGCGAGACCGTTATGTTAAACTAATCACTGCCTGTGATAGGGCCTACTTAGAAGCCCAGGAGAAGAAAAGTGGCACAGGAAACAAGTCTAAGGGTAGGAGTGGACAGCCGGCCGGCGGAACAGGGCGTCCGCCGAGCGCGAGGAGCGCTTAAAGGTCTACAATCCGAAGCCCGGAAGACAGAAACCCAATTTCAGAAACTGCAGAATTCCTTGGGCGGGTTCCGCACGCTTTTTGCTGGGATTGGGGTGGGCCTTGTCGCGCGAGAATTTGCGCAGCTCCTAGATTCCACTACCAACATCGACAACCGACTAAAGCTGGTGACGAAGACAGGCGGCGAAGTCAACGCTATCTTCTCAGAGCTGTCTGCTATCTCACGCGAAACCCGGACGGGTCTCGAGGCGAATGCCAACCTGTTCAATCGCATGGCGCTGGCGACGAAAGAGCTGGGATTGACGTTCCGGGAGCAGCTTGACCTCACCAAGGGTCTGAACCAAGCCCTCGTCATCTCCGGCGCAAGCGCGGCGGAGGGCGGTGCTGGCCTGATCCAGTTATCCCAGGGCCTTGCTGCGGGCGCTCTGCGCGGCGACGAACTGCGTTCTGTGCTGGAGGGCCTGCCGAAGGTCGCGGATGTTATCGCGCAAGGCTTGGGCGTCACTCGTGGTGAATTGCGGGAGCTGGGCGAGCAGGGCAAGATCAGCGCGAAGGCGGTCGTCGATGCGTTCAAGAAGGCCGCACCTGAACTCGAAAAGGAGTTCGCTAAGATTGCACCAACCATCGAGTCGGCCTTCACGGTCCTCAGCAATGCAGCCATCGAGTTCACTCGCAAATTGAATACCGCGACGGGCGTAGGCGGCGGCTTTGCCAAGGTCATCCTTGGCCTCGCTGACAACTTCAACGTCCTCGCGTCGGTCGCGGCTGGCTTCGCAGTCATCCTTGCCGGCGTTGTCACCAAGGCAGTCATCGGGTTCGGTGTCGCACTCGCGGCAAACCCAATCGGCCTCGCTATCATTGCGGTAGGTGCGCTATCAGCGGCACTCGGCATCTTCGGTGACACGACGTCCGAGGTAGCGGGCATGACGGTCACGGGTTGGCAGCAAATTGAGGCCGCGGTCGTGACTGCTTGGGGCTTCATCAAGCCAATCTTTGACACATGGAAAAAGGTGTTCACCGAGATTGGGGGTTCCGTCAGCGGCTTTGCTAAAGGAATGAAAGTCGACCTAAGTGGCGTTGCTGACTTCATGAAGGGCTGGGCATCAATCGTCCTAGGCATCATGGGTGCCGTGCCCAAGTCAATTCTCGTGGTATTCGACAACCTTCCGGATGGGATTGAAGCCGTCCTTAAGCAAACCATAAACAAGTTCCTCGACTTCCGACGCTTCATCCTCGACAAGATCGGAGCCATCCCGGGCGCGATTGCTCGCATCTTCGGGCAGGACGAAATCGCCAATTCACTCGACAAGACAGCGGGCAAGCTTGGTGCCGCACTTGACGTTCCGCGACTCAAGCTGACTGACGGCGCTCAAGAAACTTCTGACAAGTTGAAAGCGATATGGACGGATGCGTTCCGCACCGACCGGCTCGACAACTTCGGGGACTCCTACGAGAACAACTTGGCAAAGATCGTCGCGTCCGACAACGCCGCGCAGGCCTCGGCTGATCTGCTTAAGAACAAGTTCGGCGAACTCAATGCGAAGATGAAAGAGAACGCCGAGATCGTCAAGGCGCGGGAGAAGTTCGTCAAAAAGATGCAGGCCGACTTTGACAAGTTGCGCGAGGCGACGGGACGCGCGACCGAGGTCACCAAGGAATGGGCCGACAAACAGATTGCCGAATTGAAGCGCTTGGGACTCGAGAACACGAAATACGCCGCCCAGTTCGAAGAGCTCTTGCTCAATCGTGTCCAAGCCGCGCGACTCAAGGACCTTGAGAACAATCAGGCATGGGCGCTGGGTCTCACAGAAACCCAACGCGGTGTTGCGGAGTCGATCAGGTCCGAGTACGAGACCATTCGAAGCGCGCGAGGCGAGAACGTTGCCCAGTTGAATGAGTGGGCAGAGATGGAGCGCGCCAAGCTGCGGGAGTTGGGGCTCGAGAACAGCATCTTCGCTCAGCAGGTAGAGGAAATCTACGCGAGCCGATTGCCTGAGGCGCGTCGTGCAGACATCAATTCGGCAACGGACGCTGTTGGCGGCATCAAGCAGGCGATGCTCGAATATACCGACTCAGTGGGAACCGCTGCTGATCAGACGAAGAAACTCTTTACCGACGCCTTCAAGGGCGCAGAAGACGCGCTGGTCACTTTCGTTAAGACGGGCAAGCTCGATTTCCAGAGCCTCGTTGACTCGATGATCGAGGACCTCATCCGTCTCGGCATTCAGCAGGCAATCACTGCCGCAATCGGCGGCATTGGTGGAGGCATCGGAGGCGGTGGCGGTGGAGGCGGCATTGGTGGAATCGTCACCTCATTGATTGGCGGACTATTCAAGGAGGGCGGGTTGTCAACCAATCCGCTTTCGAGTACAATGGCTCCTGCTAGCGCGTTTAAAGGCGCGCCTCACTTTGAGACCGGCGGCGTCACGGGCGGGATGCCAGCCATCCTCCACAAGAACGAAGCCGTCATTCCGCTTTCCAAAGGACGTAAGGTTCCAGTCGATATGGGTCAACAGGGTAAGCAGGGAGACAACATCGTTAACTACAACATCACCACGTCCGATGCTGACTCATTCAAGCGCTCACAAGATCAGATTACTGCTCGCGCCTCGCGCGGCCTGCAGCGCGCAAACCGTAGGAACAACTAATGGCTTTCATCGACGAACGCTTGCCCGTCAACATTGAGCGAAATTCCGACTACGGTCTCGGCTTCAAGACGACCGTCCTCGAATTGGAATCCGGCTTCGAGCAGCGGAACAAAGACTGGTCGGTCGTCAAAGGCAAAGGCGACGTTGGGTACTCAATTCAGAGCTCCGACAACTTGAAAGAGGTCCGAAATCACTTTATGGTCATGAATGGCAAGTTCAACACCTACCCCTTCAAAGACTGGTTTGACTACGAGGTCGGTGATCCAGCGGACGCCGTCGCGACCAAGCAATTGATTGCTCTCGGCGACGACGCGACGACGACTTTCCAAGCGTTCAAGACCTACACGTTCGGAGTCGGCGGATACAACCGGTCGATTGTCTTGCCGATCCTGACGACATGCCGCGCGTGGCAGGATGCCGTAGAACTGACTCGTGTTACGGGCGCGCCCGGGGCAGGTCAATTCCGCATCACTCGCCCAGGCGGTGTGATCACCACCGGTGACGTGTTCGCTTCTACCGGCGGCTCGGGCCCTGGAGGCGAAGAAGTCTTGTCCTTGATCTGCGAGTATGACAACTACATCCGCTACGACCTCGACCGCCTCATGCCACAACTTGAGTGGGAGGGCGCAGGTTCGATCCCACAGATTCCAATCACTGAAGTGCGGTACACGCCATGAAGACAGCAACCGCTGGTCTCAATACTCATATCCAGCAAGAGGCAACGACCCTCGCGCAGTTCTGGAAAGTTCGTCGCACGGACGGCACACTGTTTGCCTTCACGTCGCACGATCAAGACCTGCTTATTGACACAGGCGACGGAGACGGCGAACTCACCTACGAGGCGGAGACATCGTTTAAACGGTCCGCAATAGCTAACAACGACCTGCTCTCGGTGGACAATCTCGACGTTGAGGGACTCCTACGATCAGACAAGATTGGCGAGACCGAATTGCGGCGCGGCCTGTTCGACTTCGCTGAGGTTTGGGTCTTCATCGCGAATTATGAGACCCTGTCGGACGGATTTGTGCGCATGAGGCGCGGCTGGTTTGGTGAGGTCACGATCACGCCGAACGGTGTATTCCAAACCGAATTGCGTGGCATGACTCAGGTCTTGGCTCGCGTTCGTTCGCGCGTCTACAATGTAGAGTGCGAGTATGACTTGGGAGACACTGGCTGCGGTGTACCAATCAGTCCTGACGTACTACCAACAGGCACCTCAGTTGCCGTCGGCACGACGTGGAAGGTTCCGCTTTCCCCACCCTTGGAAGAGTGCCGCGTTATTGGCATGAACTTCGAAGGCGCCAATGGTTCGACTTCGGGTGTTGGATACGACAATATTAGTGGTTCCGCTTTCGGGATCGGTCAGCCAGACACTCGCGTCGGCGGGCAGAACATCGACACAAGCCAAGCCCCGCGAGGCGCTGGGTCCTCCTCCTCTTTGTTCCTTGACGGCTCAAATGACTACCTCGAGTGGCTAACCAATCCCGCTTTCGATATTTCCGACACCTCGGAAGAAGTCAATTTGCAATTCAGCTTCCGACCTAATGCCATCGGCGTCAATCACTGGATCTTTAGTGACTACACCAGCACATCTAACGGGCGCGTCTTCATCATGGGCGTAAGGTCGGCTGCCAACGTGTTCACGTTTGAACTTTACCAGAGTGACGGGGCTACCTTAGACTTCGCGATAGTCGGCACGACGGTCATTGCTGTAGGCACCGACTACCACGTTTCAGTCTCTCGCGACTCAGTAGGGGACTGGCGGCTGTTCGTTAATGGCGTCCAAGAAGGCGCAACCGCGACGCCAACGAGCACCCCGCACCCTAACGAAAATGATCTCCGCATTGGCGCGATTTACTCAGGTGGCACCCTCTCAACGACCCACGGCTGGATCGACTGCGTAGAAATGCTGGTAGGCGCGGCTCGATGGACGGCCGGTTTCACGCCGCCCACTGACCTTTTCGTAGAACCCCAGACGGCGTTTGCTTATAACGAACTCACCGAGAACGACTTCATCGTCACGGTTGCAGGCACGACGGGCAATTGCTTAGAGATACCTGACGAGACAATTCCGAATACTCACGCCCAAGGCGGCGCAACACTGCAGGCCGTCGAGCCATGGTCGCGTCGAATTGAAGTGACCGCCGTTGGGGCGGACGCGCGTCGAGATTTCACCGTCACCGAATTGACTCCGAACAGCGGTGGCGTGATTGAGGGCAAGGACTTCTTCCCGGATGACTCGCTGAATGGAGGCGTGGTATTCTGGCTGACGGGCGACAACGCAGGCCGCGGGATGGAGGTCAAGGACTTCGTTGCGGATGATGGCATCACGATCACCCAGGACCTGAGCCTGTTCCTTCAGATGCCTTTCGACATTGCTATTGGAGACATCGCGACTGTCTACCGCGGGTGTGATAAGTCCCGCGCGACGTGCCGCGACATCTTCGCGAATGCCAGTAGGTTCGGCGGGTTCCCAGACATTCCCGGGCAGCAGATCTTCTCCTATCCGAATGCTAAGTCATGACCATACAAGAACAAATGATCGTTGAAGCGAAGAAGCTAATTGGCGTTCGATATAAGGACAAAGGGCGAGACGAGCACGGCCTCGATTGTGCGGGCCTCCTGATACTGGTTGCGCATCGCCTCGGATTGTCCGATTATGACTCGTTGGATTATACGCGGCGACCCATCGAAGCAGAGATGCGCCGCGAGATGAAGAAGATTCCTCAGATCAAAATCCTCGAGAATAAATGGGATTGGCAGAACGGCGACCTAGGAGTCTTCGCTGACGAAGGCAACGCAGTTCATCTAGGCTTCCTCGAAGTCGATCAAGGCCGCTGGTACCTAATTCACGCCTGGGCGCGCGCTCACAAAGTTGTCCGTTCCGAGACGTCGCGCGAAGTCCTCGAGCATGATAAGAAACTAAGACTGCGCCGAGTATACCGGTACACAGGATAAGCCATGGCATCCCTTCTAATATCTGCAGCAATCAACATCGCCGTTGGGTTGCTCTTATCGTTTCTTTTTGCCCCTGAAGGGCAGGACGTTACTCAAGAGGGGCCGAAGCTAGAAGACCTCAATGTAACGTCTTCGGCCTACGGTAAGAATATCAATCTCGCCTTCGGGACGGTGCGTTTAAACGGAAACATCATCTGGTCGGACGGCATTGAAGAGGTGGTGACGAGCACGACGCAGGAACAAGGTGGTAAAGGCGGCGGTGGCGGCTCAGTTACGCAGACGACTTACTCTTACTTCGCGACGTTCGCACTCGCACTTGCCGAAGGTCAGGCCGACAAGCTTCTCCGAATCTGGGCCGATAATAAACTGATCTACGACGTGACCGGCACCTCGAGCGCTGCGTCTAAATTTGCGGTCAAGTTCTACGACGGTCGCGACGACCAAGCCATTGACCCGATAATCGCTGCCCATATTGATGGGCTCTACGGGGCAGGTTCAACACCTGCTTATAATGGAATCTGCTACCTACTTGCCGACCGCTGGTCGCTGGCTGACTTCGGCAATCGAATTCCAAACATCACAGCCGAGATCACATTTGAAGGTCAGGACACGCTACCATACCAAGGCCTAGTTGAATTGTCGGGCCAGGATGTTCCAGGTTCCGCCGCGGGTGGGTCGGCTGGCTACGGGATGATGCTCGACCCAGACACAAATTTCCTTTACTTCGTCAAGAATAATAACAGCACGTCGGCGGGTGTTGCTGACGCCTTTTCCATGACTACGCTAAATTTGGTGCCGGGAGTATCATCGCTCGGCGATACCTCCATCACTGTTAACTTTAAAGACGGTATTATCTACGGTCAGTCAGGCTCCGGTAATTTTGAAGCGCTCACTGCCAAGAACGTTTTCTCAGACACCGATCTCGGAACGAGTTCTTTCTCTTTTGGGAACGGTATATGGCCTGCGGTGATCAACGCCGAGTTCCCAGGAACGCCTGTCCCGTCAGCCACCTGGCTTATTGTATCGCGTAAGTCGATCCTTGACGACGGAGCATTCTCGTGGATTCGCATGGACGGTCCAGGCACGTTCACGCTTGTAGGCTCTGACACGACGCCCGACGGTCGCGGCCTCAACGGAGGACCTGCGATTGCTAATTGGTTCACCCAAGAAGCCTACGTCATTATGGAGAACAACACCAACGTTGAGATATACCGCTTCCGCGTTGTCCCGGAATTTGGTCTAACTGGAATCACAACAGGGATAGAACAGACGAAAGTAGTAGACGCGACAAAGGCAAGCCTTGGCTTTGCCGCTGCCGCAATTGAAGGTTGGATTCTGCTTCCTAACGAGAACGCAATCATCCTCGGGACGGGCCTCCCGCAGTCGGGTTCTATGGTCAAGTTCGACCTCGACGATTGGAGCGTAATAACCTCGACGCAGGCGAACGGTACCGCAGCAGCCAACAACTTCGCGACGAATGGGTATTGGGGTACTTGCCGAAATACATCGACCACAAGTGGCGGGCAGTACTATATCTTCGATACCGACACGCTGGAAATTATCAGGACTTACGAGGCGAGCATAGCTTTCCCGGGCGAGACGGAGTCAGCTCAGCGATCTTGCGTATGGGATCCGCGTTTCGACGCGATCACATTTAGTCGAGTCTATGCTAGCAGCCCTTCAAAACCTAATCGCGTCGTCCGCGTCTTCCTCGGTCGCGCGTCGGGTGCTGGTGTTCCATTGGAAAACGTTGTTACCAGTATTGCGGACAAGGCTGGCTTGGTCGCTGCAGACATCGACGTTACCGACCTGATTGGTGACACGGTTCGAGGCTACGTTGTGTCTCGCAACGGCTCCTACCGGTCAGCTCTTGAACCTCTCCAGAAAGCATATCTATTCGACGGGGTTGAGTCGGATTGGAAGATCAAGTTCGTTAAACGAGGAGGCGCAGCCGCCCTTACGATTGCGGAAGACGACATTGGTCGACTAGGTAATGAGGAACGAATTGAAGAAAAACGAATCCAGGAAGTAGAGCTTCCGGAACGAGTTATTATTGGCTACTCAGACGCTGACCGCGACTATGAACCCGCCACCGCGATGGACAAGCGCGTTGCCAATCCCAACCCGACGCAGTTCAGCCGATCCGAGTTGAAGATTGACTTCCCGCTCGTGTTCACACCCACCGAAGCGAAGAAACTCGCGTCGTCGGCACTGTTCACGACATGGGGCGAGCGTCTCACGCTTGACTCGTCCTTGCCGTGGCGATATCTTCGTCTCGATCCCACCGACATTGCCGACATGGTATTCCGCGGAGAGACGAGGCAGATCCGCATGGGTGAGATAGAGGTGGGCGCTGACCTATCTCTCGACTTCACCGCAGTACAGGAGGACGTCTCGACGTATGTCTCGACGGTAGTCGGGGCTGCTGGGGAAGGTTTCGTGCCGCAGGTGCCGTTTGGAGGCTTGCCGTCGAAATGGATCCCGATGAACCTGCCACTGCTGCTCGCATCTGAGGCAACGATTGGCACCGCCAATCGCGTCTACTATGCAGCTTCCGGCTATGAAGATAGCTGGCCGGGTGTCTCCATTTACCAATCAATCGACCTAGGCAACACCTATCAGCAGGCAGCAGCTTTCACCGTCGAGGCGGCGTGGGGCGTTATTTCAACAGCCCCTCCGGATGTCTGGTCGGCGAATGGAACTGCTTGGGAACGGCTAAGTGGCGGGGCTGGTGCTTACACTTGGGACGATGTTAACACCATCGACGTTAAGCCCTTGAATGAAGGCGCTCGGTTCGCCACGTCGACCGACACCGAGGTGCTAAACGGCGCGAATGCTGCCGCGATCATCAAGTCAGACGGAACGGTCGAGATCATCCAGTTTGTGACCGTCACGACGGTTGATGCCGGGACAATCCGGTTGTCCCGCCTACTGCGTGGGCGTCGAGGCACTGAGGACTACGCGCGTGGGCACGTCGCCGGGTCAACTATCGTCTTACTTGAATCCGGACGCATCGGTTCTTGGCGCAATCCTTTGACCCGAATTAACATATCCGACCTATACAAGCCGGTGACAGGAGCAACGCTTCTTGAGAACACGAGTCAGTCAACCTTCATCGCTAACGGCGAGGATCTTCGACCTTACTCGGTTGTGAATATCGACTCGAGCCGCGCAGGTGGTGACTTGACAGTGACGTGGGAACGGCGGACAAGGTTCAACGGCGAGTTGCTCGACGGTACGGGCACGGCACCTCTCAACGAAGAGGAAGAGCTATACGACATTGACTACTTCCTGCCAGGTGAGACGACGCCCTTCTTAAGTCGCACCGACTTGACCTCGAAGACGGACACGTTGACCGCGGCCGAGTTCACGGCTCTCGTTCCGGTAGGCACCGACCAGCTCTTTTTCCCTAACTGGAACTTTGAGCGGCAGGTCACCAACGGCACCTTCCCAGATGGGTTCGACACGGTTGCGGCGAATGATGGCAACTGGCGCGTCGAGTCGGGTGCTGTTGGGTCTATCGCAGGCCCGCCTGGAGGCGGTGGCTCGAACTATGCCGTGCTCACGACCGACAACACAAGCAGCGACTTTGCGAGGTTCGACTCTGAAAGGAAGTTGTCTTTCATCGACGATTTCTTCCAGACGGAAACTTTCATGGACGCCGCGCCGACAATTGATCTTGACGTATGGACGAGCAATCCTACCGTGTCTGATCACGGGACGCAGGTCGACTTGCGAATCTATGACAAAGACGATACACTCATCCAGACAATTTCGTCAGGTCGTATCATAGGGACGCCTGGAACCTGGATCAACACGATAATTGCTTCGACGGCGGTCGTCTCAGGTGCTCGGACATTCGATATTCGAGTAACTGGTGACAACAACAGCGGCTTTTCTTTCGATGACTGCACAGGCGCGGTGGATCAGATCTTGATCAATTTAAATGGTATCGGAGTGGTCATTCCCGCAATCGAAGCGAAAATCTACCAGAAAAGCGCTCAGGTTTCGCAGGGCAAAGCCACAAGGCAAAGGGTTTAAACGATGGCAACTCCTAATTTTAATTGGACGGAAGTCAGCGCCTCTCAGAATCAGAAAGAGGTGACGATCAACGACGTCTTCAACAAGATCGAAGACGCGATTTCCGCGAGCTTTACTGCCGCTATCACGGTGTCCAATACTTTCACGCTTACGAGCGCAGAATTCCGAGAGGCCTTCTTCATCACTTGCACCGACGGTGGCTTGACTGCTGCCTCGACTGTCTTTGTTCCCGCAATAGCTCACGGCGCCTTCGCCGTGGTTAACAATTCCGGTCAGACTGTCACCGTGTCTATCTCGGGCCAGTCAGAACCCGCTGTGTCGGTCAACGATGGCGAGATGAAGATCATGACCAGCGGCGGATCGAACGTGCGCGTTCCTGTCGCGGGCGTTGCAACGTTCTTGGGTTTAACAGATTCGCCTTCTTCGTTCGCGGGTAGTGCGGGCCTTGCGGCCGTCGTCAACGTAGGCGAGACGGCGCTCGAGTTTGCAGCCGTCGCAGGTGGGGGCTCCTCGACGGCAGGTGCCGTCGCAGTGCATCCTGAGCACAAAGGCGCCCAGCTAAAGCTGTCGGGCAACTTGACCGTGACGACGAACACGCTAACGACTGTTCCGTGGGGAGCAACGCAGTACGATACCGAATTCCAGCCTGACACAGGCTTTGCTCAGCGATTCTGGCTAGGTGCGGATCAAACCTTCGTTGACGGTGACGTGACTACCGGTACCGACGAGGTAGCGGTGGCCGCCCACGGCTTCTCAACTGGTGAAGGCCCGTTCGAACTTACGTCCTCAGGAACCTTGCCTGCCGGTCTCGCACTCGCGACTGAATACTGGGTAATCTCCGTCAGTGCAGGCGTGCTCAAATTTGCCACAAGTCGCGCGAACGCGATTGCTGGCACAGCGGTTGACATTACAGCCGCGGCCGGTGGCGGCACCCATACAATCGAGACAGCAACCCGCCTCGTCGTTCCGAATGGCGTCACCAAGGTGCGCCTCGTCGCGCAGGCATCGTGGGAAGATATTACCGGTACGAACTCGGGAACTCGTTTCCTGAACATCAACAAGAACGGCGCGTCCTTCCAAGGTGGTGGTGCCGAAGAATTCAACGCGGCTGAAAGCGGTGGATCAGATGACAAATCTCGCCAGGTTGTGGCTTCAGGAGTCGTCGAGGTTGTTGAAGGCGACTACTTCGAGATGGAGGTCAGACATCGCCAAGGCGTTGACCTCGACTTGACAGTTGCGAACTCGACCAACTTCTTCATTGAGGTAGTCGAGACGACGAAGTCGACACAATTGCCGACCGCTTTCATCTCGGTGCAGCCTGCGCACAAAGGAGCGTTGGTCAGTGAGAACGCGGCACAAGCATTTACGGGTGCCGTACTCAACCCACTGGAATTTGATACGGCACAATACGACACCGGTTTCCAGCCAGATGATGCTGGTGGAACGCAGCGGTTCTGGCTCGGTGTAGACGCTACTTTCGTCGATGGGGACGTCTCAACGGGTGCGGACACTGTCACTGAAACTGCGCACGGCTTCACGACTGGCGAAGGACCTGTCCGACTCACAAATTCCGGCGGTGCCTTACCCACGGGCCTTGCTACGGCAACCGATTACTGGGTCATTGCGGTTGATGCAGACACGATCTCTTTCGCAACGTCGAGGGCGCTAGCTCTAGCTGGGACGGCGGTAGACATCACGGCGGCTGCTGGTGGCGGTACTCACACCATCGAGACAGAGACGTGGCTTGTCATACCAGCGGGCGTCACCAAGGTTCGGATGCAAGGCAACGTCCAGCTGCAGAATATGACTGGTGCCTCCGCAAATATTCAATTCAACAAGAATGGTACCACCGCCCCTGGGCTGGGCGTTGCCGATCATAACGACACAGCCGGAACTGACTTGTTCAATATTAGTTCGGGGACGATTGAGGTCAGCGAAGGTGACCGCTTTGAACTGTCTGTTTTCCCCGACGCTGCTGAGACCTTGAACGCGAACGCGAACTTCAACTGGATGGCAATTGAAGTCGTCGAGACGTCGAAGGCCCAAACCTTCCCAGGCGTCACGGTCGAGCGTCCGTTCATTGGGGCATTGCTCGCGCTCTCGGCAAATCAGACGAACCTCGCCGCTACAGCTTTCCCAGGTACCGTGCTTTCGTGGGGAGCCGAGACATACGACACAGGGTACCGAGGAACAGAATTCCATAGCACCTCGGTCAATCCCAGCCGGATCACGATCCCGGCAGGTGTAACTCGTGTCCGACTGTCGACCAACGTTATGTGGGCAGCGCCAACAGGCGCGCGGGACAAGTACATTGGAATCTTCAAGAACGGAGCAGAATTCCCGGGTTCTGGTCAAGACCTGATCATCCACGCCAACGGAATCAATCGTCAGCGCCAAGGTACCATTACGTCAGTGGTCGACGTTGTTGACGGTGACTACTTCGAAGTGTTTGGCTGGTCGGATTCTACTTCCAACGATGATATTGACGTAGACGACGAGACCTGGTTCGCCCTTGAAGTCGTCGAGACCGAAGAGGCCGCGCAGCCGCCTCTCGACCTTTCGTTCTACGTCGGCGGTACACCAGGCGCGGGTGTCAAGATCGGCAAGCATACGGCAACGCGACGCTTCACGCTTAACGACGATCTCGCTTCGAGCCAGGCGCATGCTGACACAGCGGGCACAGTTGGTGCAGCCGTCTTCGACGTGCAGCGAAATGGGGTCTCCATTGGCTCGATCACGTTCGCGGTCGCATCGACCACCGCAACGTTCACGACCTCAGGAGCCTCGGAGGAGGTCTTCGCAATCGGCGACCGGCTGACCGTCGTCGCACCAAACCCGGCGAATGCTACTCTTGCAGACGTCGCTATTACCTTATTCGGATATAGGAGCTAAGACATGACCTGGCGCACACTCGTTACTTCTGACACACTGGCCCTGACCGGTGCCCTGCAGACAGTGCAGGAGTCGGCGGCTGATATGGAGCTCGAACTTGCCTCGTTCGAGGAGGCGCATGTCCAGTTCGAGTTCAACCCGCAGACGACACCGACCGAGGTGTGCGAGATCATCGTGCAAGGCGCGACCGAAGACATTTCCGGGACACCGAACTGGGACACGGACAACGAGCCATTTATGCGGATCCTCGTCGGCAACACGGTTGATCCATCCTTGCGGTCGGTTGTCCTGCGCGGCCTTCGTGCCATTCGATTCCGTGCGCAGCTACTCGACTCTGATGGCACGGCCGGCGGTGATGATACGGGCGACTTGATCATCCGCATCCGTCGCAACAACGTTGACGCGGCGCAGTCCTAATGCCTTTCACTATGTCCCCACCCGCGGCCCAATTGATCGTCCCGCGAGATAAGACGCTCGTGACAGGACCCGACCTTTGGTCGGGCGTCAGGTCGGGCTGCTGGACTTTCGACGGAGGCGGGGACCGCGAGTTTGTGCCGGACATTGCTAGAGGCGGTTCCTACGGTTTAATGCCGCAAGCACTGGCGACAAAATTAACTGGGAAATTAGGTCCTGGTTTGAACGTGGGAAGCACTACAGGCACAGGAGACATCTGGGAGTATGGTCTCCGGTCACTCTCGGGTGGAGCATTTTACGACTCGACAAACTTCCTCCGGCCTACGGCAAGTATCATCGACGCGCAAGGGTTCTACATTGAGGTCCTTGCAGAGCTGTTCTCGGCGCCGGTCGCTCAATCAGGAATATGGACGAACGCGAGGAAGACTGCCAGCTCCTACGAAGGCATCGACCTTAGCGTTGACCCTACAACCAATAGGCCTTTTATGAACTTCGGGGATAGTGACTCGACGAGTAGCACGAACCGCCGGAGCTGCTCGTGCAATGAAGCCATGCCTGTCGGGGAACCCTGCTTAATTCAGTTTGCTACGGACGACAATTTCACGCAGACGAATTGGCACATGGGCGTCAATGGAGTATACGGAGAGTCATTCAGCGGTACAGCGTCCGACGTGCCAGAATACGACACCGTCTTCTCAACCACTATGCACATTATGGTGGGCGGTCAGAACCGCCCTTTTGTCACCAACAACTTCCCGGGTGTAATCTACGGCTTCAACGTAATCTACCGCGACTTCAGCCCAGCGCAAATGCTCGAGCGGTATCGTCGTTTCTGGGAAATGTTCACGCCCGCACGGACGCGCGAACTGGCGCCAAGCGGATTCCTCAACTTGCGCAACACCGGCCCCGCACCTCAGGCGCAGAGCCTATCCTGATTACTCGGTTGTAGGTAGACCCTTCGCCACCGATAATTCGACACCCTTACTAGAATTCTTTCGCGAAAGGAGAAAATCATGCTCAAGGGTTATCGCACGATCATCTTCAACCTGGTTATGCCAGGCCTGATGATCCTCAGCACGACTGGCGTTATCGGAGCGGGTGAAGCCCCGACCGCCGACGAGGTCAACGTGTTCCTCGACAATCTGGACGGCGTCCTTACCGCCGTGTGGGGTATCGGAAACCTCATCCTCCGGAAAGTCACAACCGGTCCCGTTGGTACGTCCCGATGAAGGGCCTTATTGCAGCGGTCATGATGGTCTTCGCGCTTGCCGCGTGTACCATCACCGAAGGTACGGTGCCCGTGACCGGCACCGAGCGCTACGTCCAAGCCGATGGCGCCTACAAGGCGTTGCTCGTCACCGTCAAGGACGGCGTGCAGCGTGGCACCATCCAAGGGCCCAATGCCGTCCGCGTCAAGCAAGCACTTTCCACGGCCCGAGTCGCGCTCGATGCGTGGGCCTTGAACACGGAAAGCAGCACAGCCGAAGACAAGGCCATCCTCGCCCTACAGGGCGCTCGCGAACTCCTGCGAGCACTCGCGCCGGTGCCGAAACCTGTCTCGTTGGGCACGGGACCGCCTTTCGCGGTCGCGGCTTAATTTAAACCCCAAACCCAAGGATGATCATCATGGGAACAGCAACAGCGCTTGCGCTCGGCGACTTGCTTCTCTCGGCCGGGATCAACTACCTCCTTCAGAAGCAGAAGGTGGACGCCGTCATTGCGACGGCCCGGGCCGAAGGACGCGAGGTCACGCCCGAGGAGCTCGATGCTCTGAAGGTGGAACGCGACAAACTTGCCGACGAAGTCAACGGCTTGCTGGATTCTGTGTCCTGACGGTCACTTAATCCAAAGCAGTCAACAATAACCGGGCGGAGCCTTGCAGAGATGCGGTTCCGCCCGCTTTGTATATGACGGTGGGCGAGCGTTACTACTACCCTACGCTCTGCGCGTCTCTGTCGGTGGTTTCCGCGAGGTCCAGGAGCACTTCAACGTGATCCGGGATTGACTGCCGCTCGTTGCGCCAATTCGACACAGTTTGCTCGCTCTTGCGAACAAAGTCGGCAATCTTTTTATTTGTCCATCCGAGGCGCCGTTGGCGTTTGCGGAATTCTGTGGCGTCCATTTTTGTAATTCTTTCTCGGGCGTTTAAACGAGGTTTCATCATACACCTCGAAATAAGGTGTTGACAGAGAAATATAAGGCACTTATAATCCTCAACATCAACGAACAAAGGAGACGGATCATGTCTACGGAATTCAAACGAGTCGAAGCGAAGACGGAAGCCGACAAGCCAGTGGGCATGACGCAGTTCTGCGGCCCCAAGGTTGGCGAAGGCGTCGACCGGAAGCGGATGCAGTTCACGGTCGGCGACCAGTGGGTCGATATGTCTCGGGCCCAGGTTGTCGCAATGGTGGCAGCAATGACTGAGTGGGTCGCCGGCGAACGGGAGGAGGAATAAAATAACGGGCGGCGCGTTTAAACGTCGCCCGTTAATTCCTTCTTAACGACTTTGTGCTACTATAGCAACATCGAAACAACGAACACGGAGACAGATCATGGGCGTCTACATTTACACACTGCGTGCCGAGAACAAAGTCATCGACAACAAGACAATCCACGTCGCGAAGTTCGCCGGCAAGCCCTTCTGGAATGGTCAAGGTAATGGCAAGATCGACCGCGCGGTTGGAATTGCTGACCGCACCTTCGAGAAGCGCGGCTACCGCCCTGAGTATTTCGTCCTCGAGGGCTTCGATGGCGAAGACATGGAAGTCTACCACAACCTGCACGGTTACACGTCCTTCTGCGACGACTCGACTCTCGGCGTCGAAGATCGCTGCCCTTGCATCGGCAAGCTGGTTCGCGGCGGAATGAGTGGCTGGGTTTTCGAGCCGAAGGCGGCTCCTGAGCCAACCTACGCCGACCAATTCGAAGCAATGATGGAAAGGTAAGTTGTGGGGCCGCGAATAAAAACGCGGCCCCATTAACGGAATCTTCATCACTTTGTGTTATGCGCGAACTAGGTTGGGTTTTACCCAAATCCTAAACGATAGGTGTTGAAAAGAAGGTAGCAATGTGCTAGTTTATGATCATCAACGAAGCAATGGAGACGATCATGTTTGACAAAAAAGCCTTCTCAATCCACGCCGGTTACATCACCTACAACGGCAAGTTCGTTGCGCGTTTCAAGTATCGCGCTCGTAACGCTCGCGGGTTTGCCTCCTTCATCGCCGCGAACTTCACCCCTGCAGAGTACTTCGCCCGCATGGACGCCGGCGAGCTGCCCTTGATCATCGCGCAGTCGAAAGGCTTTGCCTTCCCCGCGCCGAAATAAATCGTAGGGGCTGCGTTTAAACGCAGACCTTAACGATTTCTTCATACCTTTATGCTACTATAGCAACATCGAAACAACGAACACGGAGACGAACCATGCTTTATTTCATCCTCGACATCCACGGCGAAGAAGTTCTCGAAGTCACCAGCGACTTCAAGCGCGCCGAAGCGGCTCGCCTGTCGGGCGACCACGAAGTCACCTCGCGCAACGACATTGAGGACTTCGTCTACGCCGAGAACCTTGCCGAAATGGCAACCGGCCTGACGGGCGAGATTCACACCGCGGTCGACCAAGGCCTTCACCACTACCCGCGCTTTGACGTGATCCGCGTTCCGCACGTTGGCGACGAGGTGTCCTACGCCTTCAACGGTGACTCGTACCCTTGCGGAACGGTGACCGCGATCACGAAGAGCCTTCGTAAAGTGACGACGAGTGGTGGACGCGTCTTCTGGCGTCGCAAGCTGAGCGGTTCCTGGGTCAACAACGGGACCTGGTCCCTGCAGGGTGGTCACGTCGAAACTCGCAACCCGCACATTTAATCACTGAGGGGGCGTTTAAACGCGCCCCCTTAACGATTCTTTAATACCTTTGTGCTACTATCAATCATCGAAACAAAGGAGCAGATCATGTCGCAGAAAATGGAAATTATCGGTAACCTCCTGCAGAATTGCATTGCGAACGCGCCCGAGAAGGACCGTAACCAACTCGCGCAGGCCCTTGAGGACTACTTTGAGATGTTCCCGAACACGCAAATCCGCGGTCGCATGATGCAGGAATTTCTGGACGCGGCAATCGAGGGCTCCGACGCTCGCGCGACGTACAAGGTGGCGAAATGAAATACTCGCTGCTAATCCTCGCCCTCCTCGTCACCGGCTGCGCCGGGGACTGGACAATCCCGGCCGCGTCGAACCAATCCCACCAGGATTTCCTGAAAAGGAATTTCTACGCGACCCACGGAAAACTTCAATCCCGTTAAGGTTTTCTTAATACCTTTGTGCTACTATCAATCATCGAAACAAAGGAATAGCGCAATGATTATCAGCCTCTGGAATCGCGACCTTGAATTGACCGACGAGCAAGTCGAGCGCCTGCAGACTTGGATCCTCGATTACCTCGCGAAGCGCACGAACGAGCGCGAGAGTCTGACCCACCTGGTTGGCGAGGTTCGTTGCTACACTCGCCTGAAATTCCCGACGCGCACGACCGACGCGGAAACGATGTTCGAGGCCCTCGGTTTCACACTCGTCCGCGAGAAAAATGCCTCGGGTTGCACCCTGCGAACTTATGTGACCGTTTAAGGTTTTCTTAACGACTTTGTGCTACTATCAATCATCGAAACAACGGAGACGAACCATGCACGTAGCCCCTTATATCCTCCCGACCGGCGAGAAAATGAATCCGAGCAACCCAGTTGACGCGACATACTACGACGAAGGCCAGGTCGCCTACATCATGCAGAAAGAAGACGCGACGAAGCCGACTCGGGTTTTCACCAGCTTCGGCGAACTCGGTGGCAAATGGGCAATCGGCGAAGTGATCGAATGCCGGCACGACCAGGATAATAGCCTCCTCGGCATTATGACCGTCGTCGGCACGGTCGTCTACAAGACGGGCGAAAAGGAGGGCAACGTTCCCGACCGCAAGCTCGCCCATGCGGTTTTCAAATAGAAAGGAGATTCTTAAACGGGCGTCACTTCGGTGGCGCCCGTTTAAACGTTCGTGTCCACAAGCACCATAGAGTCCCCAAAAGTAACGGTGTCTTTGTTGCGCTCGAAGTACCCTCCATAGACGAGGTTGGTATCGGCGCCAAAAGTGTCGAAGTTAATTCCTGACCCAAGAGCCGCGTTGATGTTCTCCCCGGCTGTGAAGTCATTCCGTATCACCTCAACGTCACACCAACCCGTTCCCGAAAGCAGGAATACTCCTGCAGGCGGTACATGCGACAAGTCCCAAGCCGCGCTTGTCTGGGTCAGGTATACTGCGTCTATTACCTCAAACGTCCAACCCCCATCCCACGTTGCAAATTCTCTTGCATGACCTACCCAAGCTCCCGTCGGAGTGTCGCCTACGACGTAAGGCAGTGAAGTTATGGGTGTCTGTGGTGGGTCGTTTAGGATGCCATCATGCGCCTCAGTAGACGCCTGTCCGCTGTATCGTGCGAAGCCGGATCCCGCTGTGATTGAACCAAGCCCGGAAGGGCCTCTAACTATGAAGGCGGTATCCGTCGTCGCCTTGTTGCCCTCAACGTCGCAGCTTTGCAGCATCCCGACGTTGAAAGCCGCCCATATTGCGCCGTCCGACATGCCCGAGAAATTAACCGTGTTCCTATGCAGCTTTGCATCCCGCAGCGCGGCCCAAGTGTAGGCGGCGTCTCGATCACAAGGCGCCGCGAACTCGACGTGATTATCTTCGCTTATGACCCTGGTTGAGTACTGAACGTTGAAAGCCTCTCGCTTCGGGGAGCCCGCTTTAACGGCAAAAGAACATGATCCACTATTTCTTGAAACGTTCACATTCTTCGCGTGGGTTATGTTGACGAAACCTCCCGCGCCTTGGTTGAACACGTCGAAGAAAACGTTGTCTGTTGCGGTGTATCCTACCTTGGTATTTGCGCCGTTGGGGACCTCAGTAGACGTCCACCCCTGCCCATGTATCGTGTTGCCGGACAGCTTAATATTCTCACCCGCGAGTTCGAGCCAGTTAGGTGTCAACTCGCCGCTCTTGATCGTCCCGTCTTTGATTTTAAGGTCACGGCATAGGATTGAAAGGGTACGATACCGAGCCGCATCGAAGAAGCAATTCTCAAGTGATATTCGCTGATTTATATGACCTGCGGCCATCCATGACTCGTCAAGCCACAACTCAACACTCATCCTACCGCAACCGTAAATCTGAACTGATTTAAAGTCCATTTCTGAGAACGTTCCCACGGTAGCGATAGCGTTGCCTCCCACGAGCGAACTCAAGTTGCTAGGATCAGGGCTTCCCGTCTCGCGGACAACGACGTTCTCAAAAACGACACCCACCACTGGAACGTCTAAGGTGTTGTTGTTCAATTGAATTGCGGTGAAATTCTGTTCCAACAGCAAGTCACGGAAAACAAGTCGACCGTAATTCGTGGAGTTACCGAAGTCGTCCTCGGCAAATATCGCGCGGCCCGCAGCCTTTGAGAAATTGACGTCTTCAATGTGGAAACCGTCTAAGGTCACGCCCGAGGATTTTAAATTAAGGAGGGACGTCTGATCGCTAGCAGAAACGCTGTCTGTGCCTTGTCCTGCGAGGTCCCAAGTGCCCTGAAATTCTCCACCCTTCATCGTGAAGTTGCTACCTTGAACTCGTATGCCCGCTGAAGCTAATTGTGTACTGCCGAACTTTATTATTGTCTTTTTGTCAAGTAGAAGAGTTGTGTTGTCAGGAATGACTACAGCTGCCTCACCGGCTGATAGCTGCGATCCTATAAGGTATGTTCCAGGAGGGAAGTATACAGGACGACCTAAAGCCTCATTGACGGCGAGCTGGATCGCAGCGCTATCGTCCGTTACCCCGTTACCCGTCGCGCCTGATTGTTTTACGGAAGTTATGAACGCGGAAGCCACGTCGCTTCCCTTTCAAGCACTTAAGGCTGTTAGATCCGTGTTTGATTTTCGGTCATTAAAAATCTTAGCTTGGGCGAGATGACCGCCCAAGTGGTTTCCTGCACTATCGTGTCCATACCGTATGGTGGTAGGGGCGTCAGTGGCTGGGAATAGAGCAGTAGCGTCTCCCGTCTCAAGGGAGCCATCAACTGCCATGATTATATCGTTGTTGGCGTAGGCGGCGGCTGCCTTGATTAAAGTATCTCCCGAGGTGACCGCTGTGCCACTGACTAAGCCGTCAGCCCCTACACTATCAGTCGTAACGAAGTTTACATTCCTGGAAGTGTCTAATTCAAGAACCATCTGGTCTGTTAGGCCGCCGTCGTCTATTGCAAGAATCACGCGCCTAGTGGCATCTTCAGTAGCATAGCGTAAACCAACTAGTAAGGTTCCAGTAGCTAAATTGAAGTCGAGGGCTGAAATTAGCTCGACTGGAAAATCGGCATTCCGCGTAACCGCAAGTGCAACCGTCTTAATGTAGCTTGAGGCTCGAGTTCCTTTTTCAAATTGCCAACCCCAAGCAACAACTCCTTTGGTGATGTCCCCAACGTATGGGTGGCCGACTGCCGGGTTGCCTGTGGTGTCCCTCACCCATATGTGACTACGCATGCTTACGGCCAAAACCGATTGACTCATGGATATTCTAAACGTCCCACCGCCAACGTCTTGTATCGTTGCGTCCAACGCTCCTGCCGAGGTGCTTTCCACGGTTCCAGCGTCAAGATCGAAAGTGGCCCAATCCAGGAAGTTCCCGGACGTATCATTTATGGTAAGGGACACGTACTGGCGTCCCAGCTTCTTAACGTACACCGACTGAGTCCAAATCTCACCGATCACAGCGGTAACACCAGCGTGGAAGTGGTGATGCGTGTTGTTGTCTACAGTCTCAAGGATAGAGTCCATAGTTGTGGTGCCGTCGGGGGCTACGTGAGTGTTTGCATCAATAGATGCCCGGGCTGAGATGTAGTTGGTGTGGTCCAGCTCCTCGCTTCTGAGATTGCTGTTTTCCGCCTCACCTTCAATCAGCAGCCCCAGTAGCTCACCTGTTGCTGGGTCATAGTCAAAACGAGGAACGTCAATAGCAGCTTCTTGCAGAACGCCGGCAGAGTCGTAATAAGTTCCTGGGGATGCGCGAGTAAAAGTCACGCCACCTAAGCTTCCAGCCGCAAAGTTATGGCTTAAAACTAATGAGGGATCGAGAGCTGCCAGCGACAGCCCTAGCCCCAAACCTATTCCGAAACCAGTCATTATCGACCCACTCGAATTTCGGTCGCAGTCGTCCCAGTAGCAAGAATTTTCTTTACGCGCATGGGGTGCCACACGCCGACTGCAAGACCAATAAGGGTGACTGAAACGGAATCATTCTCGAAGAGAACGGCTAGGGTTCCCTCCCCGCCAATGTAGACTCCGCGGGTGGTCTCAAGCAGTGTACTATCGTTGGGCGTGATACTTTCTCCAGATTGAACGCCAAAGACAGTGAATTCTGGTTCAGCCATGATATTTCCTCCATGTTTTGCTTCAGCAAATACTGATGTCAGATGGGGTTTTTGTCAACCGATACGAGAGTTCCACGGACACTATATTGTGTGATCATGATCACACTCGGAACGAATTATTCACTTCGTGGTCATGCGGTCAATGCGGTTCGTTGACTGTGCTGGATTCATATCACTAAGATTTCCAACCTATCGTGATCACACGTTATAGAGCGAACCGACCGCAACGAAAACCGCATCGTGTCAGACCTCAGTTCGTCGTTGTGGATTTCGGGCCCAGCATGTATAACTGGCTGGTATCAATCGCACCAATGGAGCCAGCCTATGTCCCGCCTAATTGTTTCGCCTACCGTGTTCGTCGTCGCGAAGACGACCGTTGACGAGTTCCAACTCAATGATTGGGCGGCGTTCAACGACCTCGACCATACCGAGGACACACCGATCTCGCTTTTGCTCGACGAAACCGAAGACGCGGGATCCCACCGCCTCGTCGAGTTCGCAGGGCGTCATTGCTACCGCGCCTGGAACGCAGGCCGCGAGCGGCAAGAATATATCAACAACATTATTGCCCAGAATCACGGCTCGGTACTCGAGCATGCCAACTTAACGTTCGCGATACAAGGCGTCTCCCGCACGCTGACGCATGAACTCGTCCGGCACCGGGTTGGCGTCGCAATCAGCCAAGAATCCCAGCGCTACGTCGATGGCAAAGATATCCAGTTCGTGATTCCGCCGCTCGTCTTGCACATCTCGAAAGGTGTCACCGATCCCGCTCATGACTTGATCATCGAGTTTGAAGAGCAGTGCCTGCGCGACCTTCGCGACTACATCGAGTTCCAGTCGCAGCTCCGCATGGCGCTTGCCAACACGTCGCGCGAGCGGATGACGATCATCAAGAAGCGCATCAACGAGGCCGCGCGGTCACGATTGCCGAACGCAGCCGAGACGCGCCTGACCTGGACGGCGAATATCCGCCTCCTGCGGCACTTCTTCGACATGCGCGGTTCCGAGCATGCCGATCTCGAAATCCGGCGCCTCGCCTGTGCCCTGCACGACGCGGTGACGGAACACGCTCCCGCGTTCTTCAAGGACTACGTCCAGGAGCCCGGTGAGTTCGGAGTGAACAACGTAGTTCGCCGATAATGGACATCTCGGTACTCGGCGACTGGGGCGTCATTGACGGCGCCACCGGCAAGGTGCGCAAGCGCCTTGCTGAGGACTTGCAGACGGAAACCGAAATGGTCGGCAACCGTCTCAAGTTTCGCCCGTCGCGCACGTCACTGACCTACCTCGCCCATACGGCAGGAGCGGAGTTCGCGCCTAATTGCCGTACCGCGTGGGGTCACTTTTTCAAGAACCGAGCCGTCACCAAGGGCGTCTTCGAGTTCAAGACGAAGCCATACGAGCACCAGGAAGAGACGTTCGACCTGATCAAGGATCGAACTTACTACGCTCTCGAATGGGAGATGGGCCTCGGCAAGACGAAGTGTGCCCTTGACGTGTCGGCCTACAAGTTCCTCAATCACCAGATAGATATGGTGATCGTTGTCACCGACAAAGGCGTCCACGAGAATTGGGTCGTGCGCGAGATTCCCGTCCATCTTGCCGTTGACCCGAAGCGAGTCAAGACGGCTTTCTGGAACATCAATCGAGTGGAAGCCGGTATGCGCGGCATGGTCGAGTTCGAAGGCTTGTCCATTGCGACGATGAACTTCTCAGTCGTGGCGCGAAAGAAGGGCGAAGCGTTTATCCGGCGAGCATGCGCGGAGAGACGGGTGCTGCTTATCGTGGACGAGTCCGACCGTATTGCCACGCCCAGCGCTGCTCAAACCAAAGCGCTCCTGCGCTATGGCAAGTTAGCATCCGCCCGTCTGATCATGACCGGAACGCCAATTGTCAATTCACCACTCGATGCCTGGGCACCTTTCAATTTCCTGAATCCACAGATTCTGGGTCAAGACAAGTTCTGGGCGTTTAAACATCGTTACTCCGTGTTCCAGGAACTACCCGGTATCACGCATATGGTATGGCGCAAGGACAAGAAAACAGGACGATCAATCCAGGTCGAGGAACCAGTCAAGGTCGTCGTTGGTCATAAGAACCTCGACGAACTCAAGCGACGCATCGACCCGCACCGGTCTCGCTTGCTCAAAGAGGACTGCCTCGACCTGCCCGAAAAGACGTACCGTCGGCACCCGTTCGAATTGCCCGACGAGTACAAGAAGGCCTACAAGTCGCTGAAGAACGACTTGATGATCGAACTCGATGGCGACCGGCGCGTCACAGCCCCGCTTGCCTTGACGAAATTGCTACGCCTGCAGCAGTTGGTTTGTGGATTCGTCGTGCCTGAAGACGCAGGCATGGGCGACTCGGATTTGATCGGTGAGGCGTTTTCAGAAGTCAATCCTCGCATCGAAGCCCTTTCCCAAGTCGTGGATCGGGTTCAAGGTAAAGCATTGATCTGGGCGCCGTGGCGCTACTCCCTCGCCGAGATCGAGAAATGCCTTTCAGAGAAGTATGGTGCCGACTCGGTCGTCACATACTCGGGCGCGACCTCGACGGCAGACCGAACTTACGCCATCAATGCCTTCCAGGATCCCGACTCGCCTGTGCGCTGGTTTATCGGGCAGCAACAGGCTGGTGGCCGAGGACTCACGCTGACACAGGCGCGCGACGTGATATACTACGCGAACACGTACTCCTACGCACTACGCCTACAATCGGAGGACCGGGCGCATCGAATTGGACAGACGGGAACGGTGACCTATACCGACCTCGAAGCCATATCAACGGTCGATGGTAAGATCATTCAGGCCCTGCTAGACAAGCAAGAGATTGCCTCGATGATCACCGGTGACCGCCTTAAAGAATGGTTGACCGATTAGGGTCTTCCATATAGTTTCACAGCATCAGTGGAGATAACGAAATGCCGCGCGTTTACATCATCAACCAGCCACGAGACAACCCTCGGGCAGCCCTAGGGCCGTCTTACGACGTGTCGCCCGCCATGCAGTACGGCGAGATTCACTTCGTTTTCCCGACGGACGACTTTCCGTCTCCGTCAGCGGATTTGGATCGCGCAATCGAACACGCTTGGAAAGCCCTCGCCGATTTCGACGCGGAAACCGACTACGTTGTATGGGCCGGCGGCGATCCGATCTCGATGCTGATTGCAGCGCCGATACTGTTCGACCTTGCAGGCGATGGCGTTCGCTATCTGAAGTTCGAACGCGGTCGCGCCCCGAACGGAGACAAGATCCAGTCGGGTTACTACTCGCCCAAGACAGTAACCTTATTCAACGAGGAAACAGATGACGAAGAGTAAAGAAGACATCCTTGCCGAACTCGAAGACACAGAAGTCGCCGGTGAAGCCGAACTCCTGACGGTCTCGAACCTGGTCGCCTTGCAGCTCACCCGCGAGGGCGAGGTCAGCCGCCTCGAGGCCGAATTGAAGGCGGCGAAAGCCGACCTGCTCGACATTAGCGACCGCAAATTGCCGGAGGCGTTGAAGAACGCCCGCACCAAGAAGTTCGTCACCGACGACGGCAAAACGGTCGAACTCAAGGAGGAGTTGACAATCTCCCTCCCGAAGAAGCGAAACGACGAGATCATTGCCAAGCTAGTGTCTTGGGACTTCGGTGACCTCGTCGCAAATACCTTGACCTGTGATATTGAGAAAGGCAAGGACAACCTCGCCGGCGAGATCATGGAAAAGGCGAACGAGATCGGTCTCGACATGAAAAGGTCGAAGTCGGTCAATGCAGGTTCGGTCAAGAAGGTGTTGAAGGACCGAATGAAGGATTGCGCTGAAGGAAAGAAGGACAAGGACGGCAAACCTCTCGAAGCCGTGGACCTAGGATTCTTCGGTGCGTTCGAAGTTACCCGTGCTAAAATAACCCAGTAACCGCAGACCAGAAGGAGATTAACATGGCTGCAAAGAAAGAAGTCGCGAAGAAGGCGGAGGCAGGCCTGCCAGCCGCCCTTCTCGAAGAGCTCGAGATCGCAGGAGCCGAGCGGGAGGTGATGGGTAAGGACGATATGTCCATTCCGTTCCTCCAGATCCTGCAAAGCCTATCGCCGCAGTGCACGAAGGGCGAGCCGGAGTTCATCAAAGGCGCGGAAGCGTCGATGCTGTTCAATACGGTGACCAAGGATATGTTCCCGACGTATGACGAGGACGACAACTCCTTGCCGGGCGCCCACGTCATCTCCATTGCCTACAAGCCATCCTTTATCGAATGGGTGCCTCGTGCGCAAGGCGGCGGCTTCGTCAACGAGTACGACGTTGCGGTCGGGTCGACCATCATCACTCAGCGAAACGACACGAACCAGGACATTATTCAGCCGGGTTCCCCTGTCGGTACGCCGGGCAACCAGTTGGCCTATACCCATACCCACTTCGTCTTCGTCGTTGACAAAGCAACCGGTCGCATTAAGCCGGCCGTTATGTCGATGACTTCGACCCAGGTCAAGCCGTCGAAGACATGGAATGCTCTGATCAACGAGACCGAATTGCCGTCCGGCAAGCCGGCGCCTCGCTTCTTCGGCGTATGGGCCGTCTCGACTCAGCGTCGCTCGAACGATCACGGCACCTGGTACGTCTGGGACTTCACGCGGGATGGTTCAATCATCGACCTCGGCGACGCAGCCGGTGCGGTGATGGCCGAAGCGAAGAAATTTGCTACCGGCATCGACGAAGGCGAGGTCTCCGCTGATCATGCGAAGGCCGCGGCAGCCGAGAACCCAACCGTTGATCCCGGCAAAGACGCCGGCGGCGAAGAGGGCGACGAAGAAATCCCGTTCTAAGGAATTGACGCATGAGCACTACTGATAGGTTCATGCGCCTCTTCCGCGGGTACACGAAACGGCACGGCCAGTACGTGGTCGAGAAGCAAGAAGACTCGGGCAAGTTTTCTGGCCGTGCCAATACCGTGGACACGCCTCCTGACCAGGAGGCGTTCGAGGCGCATCTAAAAGGCGAGAAAGGCATCGGGGTTATCCCGTTGACCGAAGAAAACAAATGCTACTTTGCCGCTATCGACATTGACGTCTACCCGGTCGATCATATGAAGATCGCTTGGGCGGTAAAAGACATGCCGCTATTCGTCACGAGGTCGAAGTCGAACGGCGCGCATATCTGGCTCTTCATTCCAGACGGCGCAGACGCTACCGTCGTCGTCCGCTTCATGAAGAAGGTGGCGGGCGAACTCGGCTATGGCGGTTGCGAAATCTTCCCGAAGCAGACGCAACGGGCAGGCCCGCAGGACGTGGGCAACTGGATCAACCTGCCATACTTCGGCGACTCCCGTGTCGGCGTCGTGATACGATCAGAAACGGAGAAGGTGCTCGACGAGTACCCACTCGAGCAGTGGCTCGACTTCGTGGAAGAGAATACCACGATGGTCACTCAGGAGGAACTCGACGAGCGTGCTCCTCGCGTTACCGGGACACGACGGTCGGGCGCAACCAAGAAGGACTTCGAGGATGGGCCTCCGTGTCTCGAGCGCATCATGCAAAATGGCATGGGCGAGGGTTCGCGGAATAACGTCATGTACCAGTGCATCCAATACTTGGTGCGCAAGTACACCTCAGCCGACGAGATCGAAGGCCGGGCGATGAAGTTCAATCTTGAAGCCTACGACCCGCCTTTGCCAGCGTCCGAGGTTCGGGCGGTTCTCAAGTCAGTGATGGCGAAGGAGCGCGGGTTCAAGTGTCACGAGGAGCCAATGTCCGGCTACTGCGACCGACAAGCATGTCTTCGTCGCACGTTCGGAGTCGGTTCCGACACAAGCGACCTTGAGTTTGAGATCGGCGGCTTCTCGAAATTGCTGTCTGAACCACCTATGTATGCGTTCAACGCAGACGGCAAGCGAGTCATTCTGCCGAACGTCAAAGCGCTGTCCAACCAGAAGGAGTTCCGCAACTACCTAATCGACGCGATCTCGAAAGTCATGCCGATGATGGTGCAGGGTAAGTACGACCAGCTCCTTCGCCAGTGGCTGTCGAATTGCGAAGACGTGCCCATGCCACCGGACGCTGATTTCCGGACACAGTGGGCGGATGCTCTCGTCGACTTCGTCGAGTCGCATCTTCACGACGACCGGGCCCGTATCGTCAAAGGGCACGCTTGGATCGACATGGAGGCGGGACGTGCTTATTTCCAGCTCCAGGCATTCAAGAAATATCTCGGTCAGCAGCGTATCACCTTCACCGACGCGCTCCTTTCCGTGTACTTGGTCGAGAAGGTCGGAATGACTTTCCACGCGAAGGGCACGACGGTCGCGGGAACGTCTCAAAGGTTATATAGTATCCCGGTCGCGATGCTCGATCCAAATGCTGGGAACTAGATATGCTAACGCTCGTCTTGGGAGGGCCAGGTTGTGGTAAGACCACCGCTTTGTTGAATATCATCGACGACCTGCTCTCCCGAGGCGTGGCGCCTAACAAGATTGCCTACCTGACATTTACGAAGAAGGCCGCTCAGGAAGGCTTGACTCGAGCCATGGAGAAGTTCAATTTCGAGGCGGACGATCTCCCATACTTTCGCACGCTGCACTCTCTCGCATTCCAGCAACTTGCCCTCGATCCCAACATGGTCATGACCGAGACGAATTGGCGCGAGTTTGGCGCCGTCGTCGGGTTGCAATTGACGGCCCCTCCTGAGGGTGAAATTGGCGGCAAGCCGGGATCACAATTTCTAAGCGCTGTCCAATTCGCGCGACTTCGTCAGAGGCCCCTCCGGTCGGTTTGCCAGGATCTCAAACTCGACCTCACCGAGGCCGAGTACATCGAAAGTCATCTCGCCGCGTTTAAACGGGATCGAGGGTTGGTCGACTTCACCGACATGCTCGAAGCATTCCGAACCGAAGGCGTCGTCCCGCCCGTCGACTATTTGATCGTTGACGAGGGACAAGACCTCTCAACGCTGCAATGGCAAATCGTCGACCGCATAGCGAAGCGTGTTGACGATATGTGGGTTGCTGGTGACGATGACCAGGCGATCTACGAATGGGCGGGCGCCGACGTTGAGCGGTTCCTGAAACTCGAAGGCAAGAAGATCGTCCTGCCTATATCGTATCGACTCAAAACCAGCGTCTTCGACGTGACGCAAGGAATTGCTCACACGATCCGAGACAGGTTCGACAAGGATTGGAAGCCGCATGCTGACGGAGGCGAGATTGACCGCGTCAATGGAATTGAGCATGTAAACCTCGACGAGGGATCTTGGTACCTCCTCGCCCGCAATCATTACCTCCTAGAACCCTTGCGTCGGCATCTGCGTGACAAAGGATACTCCTACCTCGAGCACGAACAGTCCTCGACTGACAACGCGAACGTCCGAGCCATGATCCATTGGGAGGCATTGCGCAAAGGCGAGAAGATCAACGTAGAAACCCTGAAAGAAATCTGGAATCGCCTCAAGAGAGACGCAGTAGAATCGTCTCGCCTCGACATTGACCCGGAGGCAATCGTCTCTCTTGCGGATCTCCGTGGGCACTACGGCTTGTTGACGGACGCGCCTTGGTTCGAAGTGATGCGGTTCAACGATTGGGAGATTGAGTACTACCGGGCATGTAGACAGCGTGGCGAGAAGCTGCTTGCACGTCCGCGGATCACGCTATCGACCATCCACGGTGTCAAAGGTGGGCAGGCCGACAACGTTTTCTTAATGAGCGACATGGCGCCCAAATCATACGAGGCACTGGTGCGCAAGAAATCGGACGAAGAAAAGCGGGTGTTCTACGTTGCGACATCTCGCGCGAAGGAGCGCTTGATAATCAACAACCCCGTCTCGCCTCGATACTTTGACTTAACGCAATAGGAGAAAATAATGCTACCAATAATGGTACCTTTAGACAGAACAACACAATGGATGGAAACGCATGCTGGAAAGCAGCTGTTCCTTCCCGTCACAGAAGACATGATCGAGATCGAAGACATCGCCCACGCCCTTTCGATGCAGTGCCGCTACGCTGGTCACACGAAGCAATTCTACTCGGTCGCGGAGCATTGCTGCCTCGTGTCGGATTGGGTGTGGCGCTCGATGAAAAATCATCCAGACTCTGAGCACCGAGTGAAGACAGCCCTTGCCGCGCTCATGCACGATGCGTCCGAGGCGTACTTGGTCGACATTCCGAAACCCATCAAGCCCTACCTCACCAACTACGCCGAGCTGGAACAGCAGATCGAAGTCGTGGTCGCGGACAAGTACGGCTTTGAGTACCCATATGCGAAATTGATCAAAGAGGCGGACGTCCGTATACTGCTCGACGAGCGAGCACAGCTCTTTGATTGGTCAGGACACGACTGGGAGTTGCCTGTGTCCGAGCCCCTCGGTGTCCATATCGACGCACTCTCGCCGCAACAGGCGAAGGCGCAATTTCTTGAAAGGTTCCACGACTATGCCAGCTAAAGAACATTTGATCACGCGGGAGATCGGCATCGACGCCGGTCACCGCGTTACCTACCACGGGTCGAAGTGTCGCAACATTCATGGGCACCGATACACGATCCAGGCGACCTGCGCCGGCCCGTTGTTCGATCAAGGCGAGCAGGAGGGCATGGTCCTCGACTTCGGCTTCCTCAAGGAAGAAATGATGGACGTCATTGATGGGGCCTGCGACCATGGCTTCATTATGTGGAACAAGGATCCTTTGCTCGGTACCTTCTTGAACATGGATCCCGCCACATTGACGCATGAGACGGAGGCGCATCGCATCACCGAGACGGCGGTCGGCAAGATGTATGTTGTCCCGTTCGTCCCGACGGCCGAGAACCTCGCGCGTCACTGGTTCGACCTACTCGCCAAGCGCGTCAACGAACGAACCGATGGGCAGGCGCGGATGTATCAGATCACGGTGTGGGAGACGCCAAATTGCTCTGCCCAATATCCCTCGGTGCCCACCTAGGACGCAAATTGTTTTGACCGTTTGACCGTGCTACAGTACAGTCATTCGACGACATGGTAACCTCCGAACTTGGGCCCGGATTAAACCCCGGGCCCATTTTTTTCTTGACACCTAGGTATAAGTCGCTTATAAGTGTTGGGAAGGTTCGATAACGAGCTTTCTTAAATAACGCAACAACGGAGAAGATCATGTATATCGTAACTCAGAATTCAAAAGGCGTTGCCGCAGTTTTCACCGCGAACGAAGACGAGGCAAACTTGTTCAACAACGAGCCGGAGCTTTTCGCGGACGACCTCAGCGGTTGGGTGATCAGCGAGGCGGCTGATCTCGAGGCAAACTTGTCCAAAGGTCAGATGGTCGCCATTTATAATTCACTGGCGGGTGAGAATCTGGTCAAGTTCCAGAACAAGGCGATGGGCGCCCAGCGCACAATGCCCTTGGTCGAGCGCAACGCCAAGCCGTTCGATGAACTCGGTGCCAAGCCGGTTTCGACGGATGACGGCACGACCTTGGTCGATCATCTCGACCACATCGTTGTCCAAGACAAGCCGAAGTCGCGTGGTCGCTCGGACAAGGGCATCCACAACATCCCGCCCAAAGATAGGGCGGTGGCTTGCCGTGCTGGAACGAAGCAGCAGGCTCTCATTGACGCTCTCGCGAAGGGTGCGACGATGGCCGACCTGCTCGACGCGACGTCCGCGAAGAACGGCGGCAAGGATTGGACGGAGGGTTCTGTCAAGTCGGGCTTCTACGAAGACGTCAACACCAAGAAGGGTTATGGCGTCCGGACGGAAGTTGTCGTCGAAGGCGATCCTTCGACCTACAAGTACTTCCTCGTGTACCCTGAAGGCGCCAGCGCACCGTTGGCACCTACCTCGAAAAAGAAAGTGGAGGATACCGACTCCTAAGATCGTTGTTGCGCCAAACGGTTCGGCGCGCTAATATGTGATGGACGGCCCGGGCCTTCGTGCCCGGGTCATTCATTAACGCCTCACCGTTTAAACACCTGTGATGGTTCAACCAGGAGACAAAAACCATGGCGAAAGCGACTGTTGTCCTTTCCGGAGGACAGGATTCTACGACCTGCCTCTATTGGGCACTAAATCAAACCTTCGACGAAGTAGCCGCGGTCACGTTTGACTACGGTCAACGACACCGCACCGAGATCGACTCGGCAATCAAGATCGCTCGGATGGCAGGCATTGCCAAGCACGTCGTCCTCGAGCTGTCACCCGACACCCTGCGCTCAGATTCGCCTCTCACGTCAGGCAACGACCTCGAGCAGTACGACGACCACGCATCCTTGCCCGGCGGTCTCGAGAAGACCTTCGTGCCGATGCGCAACCAAACCTTCCTGACAATCGCCGCAGCCGAGGCCTACCGCAACGGGCACCAAATGCTGATCACCGGCACCTGCGAAGAGGACTTCGGAGGCTATCCTGATTGCCGCCGCGTCTTCATCGACGCGCTCGAGGCTGCTTGCAACCTAGGCACGTTCACGGGCAAGGACGGGGCGCTCGGCAAGTTGACGATCTCCACGCCTCTCATGACGTTGACGAAGGCCCAGAGCGTTGACCTCGCGATCCGGCTCGGTTGGGATTGCTGGAAAGCACTTGCCTACAGTCATACGGCCTACGACGGCGCCTTCCCGCCCATCGGTCACGATCACGCTACCTTGCTGCGAGCCAAAGGGTTCGAGGAGCACGGCACGCCTGACCCGCTGGTCATTCGCGCAATCGTCGAGGCCGGCATGGAAATCCCGGAGTCCGAAAATTACGACGTAGTGTCGGGCCTCCTCAACGATCCTTCCTTCCACAACGAGAACGAGATGTCCTTGCTTCTCGCCGTATGGGAAGAGATGCTAAACGGGTTGGGTGCGACCGATGGTTGAGAAAGTACGTCTCGACCACGCAACGGTCGAAGCCGCCGTCCAGAAGATGTTCAACAACATCGTTGACACGGTTCCCGGCTACTCATTGAACGTCTACGGAATCCCGCGCGGCGGAATCCCTATCGCGTACCTGTTCAAATCCATTTGCGAGAAGACATGCAAGTTCGCCGTCTCGGTCGTCGATGATCCCACCGAAGCAGATATCTTCGTGGACGACATCTACGACACAGGCAAGACCGCTAAACGGTACGCCGACGAGTATGGCAAGCCTGTGTTCTGGGCGTTCGACAAAGCGCACGAGGAGGGCCCCGACCTATTTGGAATGAAGGTGCCCAAAGACAAATGGATTGTCTTCCCTTGGGAGGTGTCCGACGACCACGAAGAGGCCGGCGAGGATACGGTCACCCGCATGCTATCAAGGATAGGAGAAGACCCTAATCGTGAAGGCCTTTTGGAAACACCTGCTCGCGTTGTTAAAGCGTGGAATACATGGTTCGGCGGTTATGGTGTGGAACCAAGCTCTGTTCTCAAAGTATTCAAGGATGGCTCGGAAGGCGTTGACGAGATGGTGCTGGAAACCGATATACCGGTTTACTCGCACTGCGAGCACCACCTTGCTCCTATATTCGGCGTTGCTCATGTCGGGTATATTCCTAATGGGGGCGTTGTTGGGCTTTCTAAGCTTGTGCGCCTTGTTGACGTGTTCGCGCGTCGTCTGCAGGTGCAAGAGCGCCTTACCAACCAGATCGCGGACGCACTCCAAGAAGAGTTGGGTGCGCTTGGTGTGGGAGTTGTCCTGCAGTGCCGTCACTTCTGCATGGAATCGCGCGGCGTTAAATCGTCGGGCGTGATCACGACCACGTCCGCCTTACGCGGTGCGCTCAAAGACGAGCACGACGCCCGGGCGGAATTTCTTTCCCTGATCAACATGACTCGAAAAGGTGGACCATTATGACCGAGAAGCTTTCCGAGACGAAAGGTCTTAAGAAGCTAGGCAGCGCTACCGAGTACGTCTATGACGGCGCGGACAAGGAGCTCCTCGAACGCTTCCCGAACCCTTTGAAGAAAGGGCCGGGTGTAGGATCAGTCGAGATCGTCGCTCCGGAGTTCACGTCCCTTTGCCCACTGACGGGACAGCCCGACTTCGCCACCATCGTCGTCGAGTACGTCCCGCGGACGTGGTGCGTTGAGTCGAAGGCTTGGAAAATGTATCTCGGGTCCTTCCGTAACTTCGGCGAGTTCCACGAGTCCTGCGTCCGTCGAATAGCGAATGACTTGATCGAATTGCTCGATCCTCACTTCCTCAAGATCGAGGGCCAGTTCACGCCGCGAGGTGGTATACCGTTCTGGCCTACTGTCGAGTACACGCGCCCAGAAATCGCTTTCGAGTTCAAAGAGACGCCCGGCGTCCTCGAAGACAAAAATGTCTTTTTCCTCGGTGAGTCGACTTTCGAGAAATGCGAACACTCCAAGACCAGTGACTGCCTCCTTGCACGCCAAGGCGTATTGTTGGGCACAGCCGAAGTCGCCGAGATCGAGGTTGGCTTGTTTGACGAGATGGCTCGCAAGTACGCGGCCGGGAACTACGCTGTTGCTGATCGGGCACGCCTCAAGGAGTTCCTGGAGGAGACGACCGAGTACGCAATTGACGACGAGACGGTGGTCACCGTCGTGTGGTTCAAGAACGTTACCATCTTCGAGGAGGCTCAGGAGCTCGGCGACGCGTCTAGCATCGTTCCTCTGCATAAGGACTGATCCCATGGCAATGGTCGACTCGCTCGACAAGATTATTTCTATCTACGTCGCCTGCGTTGCGGCGGAGTCGTTCGAGTATAAGGGCAAGGTTTACAATCCCAAGCCCCTGCAGGTGTCGCCTTTGATTTTCAGGGGCTTCACTTGCCCGGCTGGGTGTGGTGGATGCTGCCCACGATTCTCACTCGACTATTTGCCTTACGAGGACCTTCCTGATCTCGATTTGCAGCCGCGAGTTATAGAGGTGATCACGACAAACGGCGTCCAAGAAGTCAAGATCCTGTCCGACAAGCAGGACGACCACAAGAATCACCACTGCCGCAACCTCAACTTGGATGACGGGCGGTGCGGTATTCACGGTCGGCAGCCGTTCTCGTGCGACTTCGAATTGATCCGGTTTCTCGAGTTCGCTCCTACCGAGGTCAGAGATGCGCGGAGCGTCGTCACCCAGAAGTTATTCGGGCGAGGATGGGCGATGCTTCGAGTTGATGGAGAGCGAGGCGCTCTGTGCGAGATGACACCGGCGGACGCTCATACCCAGGCCGAGACTCTGCGGAAACTTCGCCGCCTTCAAGAATGGTCGGCACATTTTGGAATCCGTACTAAACTCGGGACGATTATGGAATGGGTCGCTTCGGGCCCGCACAACGAACCACTGGTAGTATAGGAGGGCGCTATGTTTGGTGCAGTCAAAGAAAAGATTGAGGAGCGCAAGCGAGTGCTGGCGCATCTCATGACTTCACTCGAGAAGTGGAGAGCGTCTGACCGTTTAAACGCGGAGCCTGGCACGCCTCGAAGTCACCTTCTGACAGACGAGGAAAAGGAACTCGCCCACGCCTACGATCTGCTCCAGAACTTAATTGGGCAGGTCCAGAAAGAGAAGCCCGGCGGGAACGTAGACATTTCCTGCTGATATATAACGCATCAAAGGACCCGAATGGTATGTTCTTCTATATGAGCGGCACGCCCCGCAACGACGTTCTGCAACGCCAGGAAAATAGCCTTTGCTCGCATCGCCTATTCTCACTTCATGGTGACTACCAGCGAGCGGTTCACAAATGGCTTGACGACGTTCTGGAAGATCCTTCGCACCCCTACCCTCGTTCGATCATGCTCGATTCCGGCGCCTTCACGGCGTGGAACGCGGGCGGCGAGGTAACGGTGGACGAAGTGTTCGACTCCTACAGCCGGTTCGAGGAAAAGTGCGGCGACCTGTTCGATGAAATCTGGATGGTCAACCTCGATAAGATCCCAGGCAAGCGAGGCGAAGATCCTACCGTCCAAGAGATCAACGATGCCTTGAGGATCTCGGATATCAACTACAAGAAATTGGTCGACCGTTTCGGTGAACGAATCTTGCCGGTGTATCATCAAGGCGAGGATACAGGGCGGCTTCTCGAACTTGCTAGCATGGCAAAGTACATTTGTGTCTCGCCTCGAAATGACATGCCCGAGTTGAAACGAGCCAAGTGGGCGGGTGAGAAACACAAAGCCCTCGACAAGCACGCGCCTGGGACGATGACTCACGGTCTCGCGACGACGGGCAACAACATGCTACGAGACGTGAAGTGGACGTCCGTCGATTCCGCGGCCTGGATCCTTCACGCTGGTTTTGGTAAGGTTGACATTTTCGAAGGCGACCGGTATCGGAATTACTTCGTGTCGGATGATCCTCGCAAGGCCGGGTTGATGAACCAGCATTGGGGCGCCCAGATCAGCAACAACCCCGAGACAGGTGCTGTGGAAGTAGCCGTGCCCGAGGCGGTAGAGCGGGGTGGTAAATTGATTGGTCCTGGCATGCCTACGTCCCAGCGACTGCGCATCCGAGAACGCATCGAGAAGTATGGCTTCAACACCGAGGAGATCGTCACAAACTCCCGGGCCCGGTCAATTGTCTGCATGGGCGAACTAGCTGACTATTGCCGCTGGGCAACAGAATACCAAAAACGAAAGACGCGGCAAGACGGCCTGGGTCTAGATTGATGGCGACGAAAAAGAAAGGCGTCCTTGCAACGTCAGGCGAATGGTGGAAGCACCTTCGTTGGACGAAACGATCCTTCTGGAAAAAGAACCGGCGGCTCGAGCGCAAGGCAGTACAGGAGTTGCGCGATGCAATGGACCGCTGAGCAAGAAGGCGCCCTGCAGGCCGTCGAGCATTGGTTCCGTAATAAGACGTCTCCCTCGTTCTACCTTGCGGGTTATGCCGGGACGGGCAAGACGACTCTCGCGCGTCACTTCGCTGAAAATTGCTCAGGCGTCGTCAAGTTCGCAGCGTTCACGGGCAAGGCCGCTTCCGTCTTGAGGAAGAAAGGTTGCCCCGGCGCAACGACGATCCACTCGCTGATCTATCGACCAGTCGGTCAGACGAACGAGAAGCAGCGACGGTCGTTGGAAATCCTTATCGAGGTCGAGGAGAACAAAGACAAGGCCGACCGTGACCCGATGGTCGAGACGTGGCGCAAAGAACTTGCCGACCTCACCGCACGTTCGCGCGCCATGTTCGAACTGCGCAAGGAAGGCGAGACCGAGATAATGGAAGCCGACTTGGTCATCATCGACGAATGCTCGACCGTCGATGTTAAGATGGGCGCTGACCTCGAAGGATTTGGCGTCCCGATCTTGTACCTCGGCGATCCTGGGCAGCTCCCGCCCGTCAATGGCAAAGGCCTGCTCGCGAAGCGTCGTCCCGACTATACCCTCGAGGAGATTCATCGCCAGGCGAAGGACTCGCCCATCATCTGGCTTGCCCACGAGATCAGGCAAGGCCGGAAGACGGCTTTTGGCTCGTTCGGAGACGGGCAAGTTGAAATTCTTAAGAAGCGCGAGTGGGATTGGCAGCGCGCAATCGAATCCGATCAAATGATCTGCGGCATGAACAAGACGAGACGTCGTTTAAACGCAGGCGCCCGGGAGCGCCTTGGCTTCGATAAGCTCTACCCGCTGGTCGACGACAAACTGATCTGCCTCAACAACGACCACGACGAAGGCCTACTCAACGGCGTCACTTGCTCGATGCTTGCCGACTCGATCAAGAAAGGAAACCTGCTCGAGGCGCGTATCGACTACGAAGGCATGAGAATGCTCCACTACATCGACCCTGGGCACTTCGAGGAGAACTACCAGAAGCGTTTATCCTACCCAAAATACGACACCGTCCAGCACTTCGATTATGGCTACGCTATCACGGGGCACAAGTCGCAGGGGTCCCAGTGGCCGAGCATCGTCGTCTGTGACGATAAGATGAGGGCGGACGATGTTGTTCATAGACGGCAATGGCTCTATACTGTCGTCACAAGGGCCGAGGAAGGCCTAACCGTCTATGCCTGAGGAAAACATGCCATTCCCAGAAAGTGTTCGCGTCAAGTACGAGGTGTTCTTAACCTCGAGCGATGCGGATGCCACTTTCGTTGTATCGTCGCCCCGGCTTGCCGGCACGCTTCGAACCGACCAGATCAATGACTACGTCGAGGAACGCATCGGTGAAGTCATCAAGACCCTAAATGAATTGCAAGGCGTCACCGACTTCCGCCTCATGAACGGAACAGAAGTCGAGTGCTTCGTGCGAGGGTTCCACAAGCACAATCTACTCAATCCAGAGGAATATGATGCTGACATTGGTTTTCGACACTGAGACGACGGGCAAGGCCGACTTCAAAGCGGCAAAGCTGAACCGCCTCCACTGCCAACCCTACATTGTCCAACTTGGCGCGATCCTTTACGAGGACCAGCAGGTCGTTGCCGAACTCAACCTGATCGTTGATCCGTCCTACAAAGGAACTCGAGTCGAGGTGCCGCAGGAGGCAATTGACGTCCACGGGATCAGCAACGAGATGATCGAAGCGGCCAGTTTCGACCATAAGGTGGTCATTCCGATGTTCAATCAACTTGTCCGCAAGGCTGACCGGCTCGTCGCTCACAACATGCAGTTCGACTTGCTTATGGCTCGGTCGATGTTCACGCGGATCGCCGCCTCGCACGATACTCTCCTAGGTGTGCCTAAGGTTTGCACTATGTTGTCCGCCAAGCCTGTGCTAAAGTTGCCGGGTAAATACGGCGACTACAAATGGCCGTCACTCGACGAGGCCTACCGCACTTTGCTTGATGCGGATGGGTTCGAGGGCGCTCATGATGCGATGGTCGACGTCCGAGCAGCGGCCGCTGTCCTCTTCGCTTTGGAAGACGCCGGTCACCCACTAACGCACTAAGGAGTCACCATGTCGCTCGCTTCGCAGTTCCGAAAAATCCGCAAAGTGTTCTCGACGTTCAACGCCGGGAACATCAACCGCGTTGCCGTCATGGATGGACGAATTTTCGCGACGGACGACCGCATCATCGTTTCCACACCGTTTGATAGCGACCTATCGTTTATGGTTGACGGTGAGACGTTTGGGAAAGCCGTGACTCGCGACAAGGCAACGCTAACCATTGACGAAGCCGGGGACGTGATCGTAACAGCCGGCGTCTTCACTGCGTCGTTGGTAACCAGCGAACCTGACCCGCGGATGCGCCCAGATGGTGAGTGGCAACCCTTGCCCAAGAACCTCTTGATGGCGTTCGAGGCGCTTCAGCCCTTCCAGTCGGACGACGTGTCACGGGAATGGGCCTGTGCTATCACGATCAAGGACGGTCACCTGTTCGCGACCAACAACTACATCTTCGCCGTATGGGACGACGAGGACGCCGCGGACATGGACGTATCCTTCCCGGCCTGGGTCGTTGACTACATGCTCGATCTCGACGAGAAGCCGACTGGTCTTTGCGTCCATGACGATTGGATCGGGTTACGGTTTGAGGATGACACCGAGATCCTTGCCTTCCGGTTGAGCCGCGAGATGGAACAGTCGGTCATGGACATGGGCCTCGCAATCGAGCGCGTAGGTGAGAAGATTCCTGAAGGTTGGAGGAAGATCCTTTCCGAGGTCGTCGAACAGCCAGGAGCGGACACCGTCGTCATAACGCCCACCCAGTTAATATGCGAGACAGACAAAGGCACGTTGGTAGCGGAAATCGCATCACCGACGACGGTCGAATCTCAATTCTCGCCCAAGCTACTACTCACCGTCGTTGGGATTGCGACTCACATTGACCTCGACGCAGCCCCTAATCCTTCTACTTGGTACGGCAACAACGTCCGGGGTCTCATAGCAGGGAAGACAGCGTAATGAAATTCTCAGAATTTATGGGCAACTTGTTCAATCAGGTTGCACCCGTTCCGAAGCGCATGCCGCTCAAGACCGGTCGCCCTTGGAACGTCGGTCAAGACGGGCGTGTCTATCGGCATCCCGGCGTCGTCGTGGCGCGGAACATTCGCCAGCACGTCACGAAGGAAGGCAAGCCTTGTTTCCAAGCCGTCAAGGGCGGTAAGCGGCCACCCATCGCGACAATGGTGCACCGCGCCGTGCCCGTCGAGGTCTTCAACGCCCGGAAAAGCGCAATCAAGAGAAAGGCAATGGGTCGCTATGTTTGGTAAGAACACCCCACGCAGTCGTGAGCACGGCACCTCCCTTCAGTATCGGGAGGTGTTCTACACGATCCAGGGAGAGGGCCCATTCGCGGGTCGCCCTGCGACGTTCATCCGCCTAACCGGCTGTAATCTCAAATGCTGGTTCTGCGATACTGAGTGGGACGACGAGAAAGACGCCTCGTTGAACTTTCAAGACATCGCGGACCTTGCACGAGACGCCTCGCCGCCTCATTCGACGCTCGCGGTTCTAACGGGCGGAGAGCCCATGCGTCAGGATTTGGGCCCGCTCATACAGGCTCTCCAGAGAAACGGGTTCTGTGACGTGCAGATCGAGACGGCTGGGTCATTCTGGCAGGCCTGCGTCCTTTGGCCAGGAGTGACGACCGTCATCTCACCCAAGACGGCGAAAGTCAACCCGGCCTTTAGGAAATACGATGCGAACTTCTTCTGGAAATACGTCCTCAAAGCCGGTGACATTGACCCAAGCGACGGCTTGCCTTCGGGCGAGTTTCAAAGAGCTGGGAATGGTGTTGGCGGAGGAGCTCCGGCTCGACCACCTGCTGACGCTATTGAGCAAGGTCGTGTCTCGCTTCAACCGATGGACGAGCACAATCTCAGCTCGATGGAAAACAACGCGAAGGCGGTAGCCAAGTCGGCCATGGAATTCGGCTACAACGCCGGCCTGCAGATGCACAAATACCTAATGGTTGACTGATGCCAACTGCCGGCGGAGGATTGATCTGGGAAGATCACGTTCACATTGAGAACACTCGAGGCAAGAAGGGTCTCGAGTTTCGCGCGAACGTCAGACCCCTAGAAGGGTATATGCCACCCGATGCACTTCGCAGTTTTTGCGAATTGCCGCGGATTGGATTCGACATTGAGACCCTGGACCCGGACATCAAGGCGAAGGGCCCGGGGGCTCACCGGGAAGACGGCTTCGTCACAGGCGCGGCCATTGCCTACGGGAAAGACGACGCGACGTACTACCCGACGCACCACGCCGGTCTCAACATGGTCGACCCAGACAGGTTCTACGACAACCTGCGAGAAGAGGCGCTCAAATTCCGCGGCGAGATGGTCGGTGCAAATCTGCAGTACGATCTCGACTGGATGTGGAAGCGGCACAATATCAAATTTCCGCACGCCAAAATCCGGGACGTCCAGACAGCGGAGCCTTTGCTCGACGAGAATAAGTTTTCCTACGCGCTCGATCTCCTAGGCGTCGAGTATGTCGGCGAAGGGAAGTCGAAGAACAACCTTCTCGAACACTACGGCCCTGGGTACATCGAGAACATGCACAACGTAGACGCCGGGCACGCCTCTGAGTATGCGGAGCGTGATACGACGCTGCCTTGGGAGGTCCTGGACGAGCAGTACAAGGAGCTCGACAAGCAAGGCCTGACTGATCTGTTCCACCTCGAGTCCCGCCTGACGCCTTTGCTCGTTCGGATGCGTCAGGAAGGCGTCCGCGTCGATCTCGATGCTGCGGAACGGGCTTGGGAGATGACGAAGGTCGAGGCCAAGAAGGCAGGCGAGGAGATCAAGCGCATCGCCGGGTTCTACGTTGAGCCATGGGCCGCGGAATCAATCGCCCGGGCGTTCGATAAGGAGAACATCGAATACCCGCGGACAGCGCCGTCGAAGAATCATCCCAAAGGACAGCCCTCGTTCCGCAAAGCATGGCTCGAGGCGCACCCGTCGAAACTTGCCCGCCTGATCGTTGACCAGCGCGGCTTCGACAAGATCGGTGGCACCTTCCTTCACAACTACATCCTGGAAGGCCATATCAACGGCCGCATCCATTCGATGTTCAATCAGTTGAAGTCGGACGGAGGTGGCACAGTGTCGGGTCGCTTCTCGTCGTCATATCCGAACCTTCAAAACATCCCGGTCAGGCATCCGATCCTAGGACCACTGTGTCGCTCGATCTTCATTCCCGAAGACGGCATGCTGTGGGGCTCGGCTGATTGGTCGCAGATCGAATACCGCTTCCTCGTTCACTACGCGGCGTTGCTTCGTGCCGAGGGCGCCTTGCGCGCCGTGCGCATGTACCACGACGACAAGCGGACAGATTTCCACAAACTCGCGTCCGAGATTTCAGGTGTGCCTCGCGGTGAAGCGAAGAGCATCAATTTCGGCGTTGTCTACGGCATGGGCGTTCCGACGATGGCGGTCAACTTGGGCGTTACGCTCGAGGAGGCGGAAGAGGTCCTCGAAACGTTCCACGGTGAGATGCCGTTCATGCGGTCGACGTACCGCACGGCATCCAGTCAGGCCGCTACGAAAGGTGAGATCAAAACAATCCTCGGGCGCAAGCGTCGGTTCCATCAATGGGAGTTCGGCGGTAAGATTTTCAAGTCGCAGGATGCGGCTCAGGAGTACCAGGCGCAGCAGGTTGCCGCAGGCAGACGCATCCGAGGCAATCCTCGTCGCGCGTTCACCCACAAGGCCCTCAATGCGTTGTTGCAAGGCTCAGCCGCTGACCTTATGAAGAAGGCCATGGTTGAGATGTACGAGGGCGGCGTCTTTGATGTCTTGGTCCCGCACCTTACCGTCCACGATGAAATGAACGTCTCGGTGCCCGACACGAAAGCGGGACGCGAGGCGTTTGCCGAATTGACTCACATAATGGAATCCTCGCTCGAGCTCCGCGTTCCGGTATTGGCCGACGCGAAGACGGGCGCGAACTGGAAAGAGGCGCACTGATGAAGTGCCCGACTTGCATCTACGACGAGTGCGAAGATGATTTCTGCTTACGCTACGACAATTACCAGAAACGAAAGGCTTCTAAAATGATGCGAGAAACGAAAACCTGGGACCAGACATTCATGAACCTGGCCCTCTCGATTGCGCACGACCGCTCGAAGGATAATAGTACCCAGGTCGGTTGTGTCCTCGTCGATGAGCACAAGGACCCGGTCGCCTTCGGCTATAACGGCTTCGGTCCGGGCGCGGAAGAAACGGATGAGCTGTGGACACGGCCCGAGAAGTACGACCACGTCATCCATGCTGAGGCGAACGCCGTAGGGCGTGCCGCGCGTCGGGGTTGCTCGACTCAAGGATGCACCGCATACCTCACCGTCTTCTGTTGCCTCCCATGCGCCAAAGCCTTGATCTCCGCTGGAATTGTTCGCGTCGTTGCGCTACGATTGCTGGGACATTGGGACGAGTCCCACACCAAGGCAGCTAAGGAGTTGAAACGATGCGGGGTTGACTACGAGATTTGGAACGAATAGGAGACGGGGCAGACTCAGGGGTATTAAATGAAATTGCAGCCCCGGCGTATACGCCACAGCCCCGTCTTCTTTAACCAACGGAGACAGAGATGACTTTACATACCAAATACCGCCCAACGACCTTCGACGAAGTAGTAGGACAAGAGGACGCTGTGTCCGCGATCAAAGGCGCGCTCGAGTCAGGCAACAGCCGCGCGTTCTTGCTACATGGGCCCGCGGGCACAGGCAAGACGACGCTCGCGCGGATCATTGCCAGTGAGTTCGGGGCCGACGATATGGGCCTGATCGAAATTGACGGCGCAACCCATACGGGCATCGACAACATGCGGAAGGTTGCCGAGACGTCATACTTCAAGTCGCTCGGTGGCTCGGGCAAGCGTTGCTATATCGTTGACGAGTGCCATATGCTGTCCAAGCAGACCTGGAATAGCCTTCTCAAGATCGTCGAGGAGCCGCCTGAGCACGTCGTCTGGGTTTTCTGCACTACCGAAGTTCACAAGGTCCCGAAGACAATTCGGTCTCGGTGCATCGACCCAGAATTGAACGAGGTCTCGGTATCGGTCCTGCGGCAGATGGTCACCGAAGTAGCCGAAAAGGAAGGCCTTGATATCTCGGAAGACGTCGCGCGCCAGATCGCTCGTATGTCGATGGGTTCGCCTCGCGTTGCCCTTGTCGGACTCGCGAAGATTGGTAGTTGTGACGACGCCGAGAAGGCAACCATGCTGATGAAGCAGTCAGACGGCGAGAAGGAGGCTTTCGATCTTGCTAAGCTGATCTTTGGCAAGTCATTCACGTTTCCGAACGCCGTGGACATCCTCAAGAACCTGAAGGACAATAACCCGGAGAGCGTGCGGATCGTCGTGTTTGCCTATGCTACGTCGGTTTGGTTGGGTAAACGCAGCGCTACCGACGCTGAGTGGGCCTCTCGTGTCCTTGGCGTGTTCGAATTGCCTTGTACTGACCAGAACAAGATCGGAGACATTGCGCTTCGTGTCATGCGCCTACTGCAATTCAAGAAATAAAAAGGTGTTGACACTTCTTTAATAACTTGCTTATAGTATGGCATCATCGAAACAACGAAACGGAGACGAGCCATGCGCGCCAATGTTTACTTCATCGACCTCACCGACGAGATGGTAGCCGCGATTAACGCACCGGGCCCAGACGCAACGAGTGGTTGGGCGTCGCCTGAGGGCAAGGCCTACATGAGCGCGAAGGCCGGCAAGATCGACGACACCAACAAGCACCTGTTTAAACACACCGCGGTGGTCGATGTTGACCACGCCGAGGCGGCTTGGGTCATGCTTCAGAACCTCGACGCTCCTTGGGACGCGAACGAGGACTACTCGAAACTCGTCCAGGTCGTGTCCAAGAACAATCGCTCAATGGACGTTGGTGACGTGATCGTCTGGGAAGACGGACGCACCGAGATGGTCGCCTCTTGCGGCTTTGAACCCTCAACCTTTGTGGAGGCGTAAGTGGGACCCGACAGCACACGGGACGCGATGGTCGAGGACCTGGTGAGGACAGACGAAGTCCTCGCCTCCCTCCACACCGACCACGACCTCGCCGTTCTTGTCCGTAAGATTCGGGAGGCAGGTCATGCAGGTTAAAGACCTCATTAAAGCCTTAGCCGAGTTCGATCCTAACCTACCAGTCGCCATCGGTGCCTACGGTGAGGAGCAGAACATCGAAACGGTCACCTTGACCGACGACGAACGCCAAGTGACGCTCGAAGCGACCCAGCACAGGGTTCGCTGCAAGTGGGTGAGGATCGGATGATACCGTTGATCTACATCAATGGGACGGTCGAGTATCGAGACGGCCAGTTCTACGCGCGTCCGTTCACAGGACCCCCAGGCAGTGTTATCAACGAGTACGGCCCCTTCGACATGCTCGAGGACGCCGAGAAAGCATTGGAGGACGCACCATGAGCCCTGACATTGCCAATGCTTTATTCGAGTTCGTCGGCGGGGCTTTGATATGGGTCAACGTCATGCGCCTGCACAAGGACAAAATGATCCGCGGTGTTCATTGGGGCCCGACTGGCTTCTTCGCCGCGTGGGGCCTGTGGAATCTGTTCTACTATCCTCACCTTGAGCAATGGTGGTCGTTCGCTGGCGGATTGTTTATTGTGACGACAAACACGATCTGGGTTGCCCAGATGCTTTACTACAGGAAGAAGTGATGCTGACTGAAGAACAAATCCGGCGCATGACGCCCGAAGAAATGCTAGCCGTTGTCATGCGCGCCTCTGCCGAGGTCACGATTGCGGCGAGCAATTGCCTCCGGTTTGGGTGGGACTTGCAATTCGGTAGCGGGTCATACAACGAACATCTGATTGAGAAGAAGAAGGAACTCGATCAGATCACCAAAGCCTTCCTTCTTGCAACAAGACGAGGAATCTAACTATGGGCGACTTACAAGCATCAATCGACCGCGCAGTACTCGTGCTTACGCGCGAGGGCCAGAACGCGGCCGAGATGCGCCGCAAATTTGAACCAGGCGGGTCACTCTATATGCTGATCGAGAAGAATTCTCCGGCAGCCATTGAGCGCGTTGCTTTGATCGACCGGGAGATCGTCGAGCTCCAGCAAGCCGTCGACTACCTCGAACGGGACCGAATCTAATGCCCCTTCTTCGCATCGTGAAAGAGTATCGCCGCAATTCGAAACTTGCCGGCATCATCGAAGCCGACACAGTCGAGTTGGAACGCGATGCTGCCGCGCAGTTCATTTCTGCAGTGAACGCGAACCCAAAAGCGGAGTTCACCATCATCGACCACAGTTGGGCCTTGATCGGTGGCGCCAATGAGATCCTCGAGAACCCCACGGGTGGCTGGATCGGGAGGATGAAAAATGGCGAAGCAGACCCCAAGTAGGGTCATCCTACTCGACAACGGCGACATCTTGACCGACGAGATGACGCATAAGTGCGGGACGCCTTTTACCGACAAGTTCGTCTTCTGGATGGAGCACATGGGTCGTCTGACGACGGACGAGGCTATCTCCTACCATCGCCAGGCGCTGCGTTTAAACGTTTCGGCTTGACACTTTCTTAATAACTCGCTTATATGATGGCATCATCGAAACAACGAACAACGGAGACGATCATGCCAACAACATTCAAAACTCGCGAGCAGTGGTTAAACGCTTTCATCGCCAAGGCTGGCAAGCAGTTCAAACAGGCCGGCGCGCCGCTCCCTGAGAAGGTTCGCGCGGCAATCGGCTTCACCTCCGTAGGCGCCCGCGGCAGTCGCATCGGCGAATGCTGGACCAACGACGCTTCGGACGATGGCACCTTCGAGATCTTCATTGTTCCCGGAATCGACGACCCCTCGCGCGTCGCCGGAATCCTGACCCACGAACTCGTCCACGCAGCGGTCGGCCTTGCGGCCGGGCACAAGGCGCCTTTCCGTAAAGTCGCGACCGACCTGGGCCTTGAGGGCAAGATGACCGCGACGACCGAGGGCGAGAAATGGCACGAGTGGGCCGACCCGATCCTTGAGAAGCTGGGCCCGCTGCCTCACGCCAAATTGACCGGCTCGAGTTCGTCGGAAAAGAAGCAGACGACTCGCCTGCTGAAGTGCGAGTGCGACGAGTGTGGATTTGTTTTCCGCGCCTCGTCGAAATGGGCCCTGGAGACTGCTGAAGAGCTCCGCTGCCCCGACCCGTCTTGTGACGGCCATGTCCAACCGCAAGCCTGAGGACGAATGGGTGAGGCGCGAGCGGGAGCGCCTCACCGACCTGCAACGACGCATTGAAGATGCAAAGGAGAGACTAAAATGGAAACCCCTACGCCGGCGAACGAAGCGCCGCAACCTGAAGAAATGACCGATGCTGAATTCCAGCACGTTCATAACCGGCTCGCGCCGATGGTCTGGGCCCTCGCCTTCGACCTGTGCCGTGAGAACCCGGGACCGGCCCGTTTAAACGCGGTCCTGAACTCACTGCTGACTCTCACCTGCGGGTGGGTCGTCGCCGTGACGCCTGAGAATGTGGGCATTGAATCCGAGCACTACGACATACTGGTCGGCAAGTTCAAAGAGAACCTCGCCGCGATGCTCAGTGAGCAGGAGACAATCCGCGCCGACGTTTCCCAGATGGGAAATTACCAGGGCCGGCAATTGCTCCTGCGCCACCAGAACGAGGCATTGGCGAACGCTGTCCAGCAGCTTGTCGTCATGCTGTCAACGCCTGGGCCTCAGGACGGTGTCCAGTAAGCGCAAACCTCCGAAGAAGCGGGTGCTCGTGGCTCATGCTCTCGAGCACCCGTTGTTTCGGCCCAAAACTATTCCCAACAAAAAGAAGGAGGCGAATAAAAAATTACCTAGGAGAGATGTCCGGCACGCGCCGGATGATGATACAAACAACGAGTAACCTATTAACGCAATCAAGGAGACGACCATGAGCGATCAAGCCCCTACTGTACCCGAGCACGACCTCCCAGGTGAGGGAGTGTTCAAGTCAACATACACTGGCAGCTCCACCGCTGTCGTCACCGGCGAGGCAGGCATCGAGTTCCTTCGTGACCGCGGCTTCTTCAGTGAAGAGGATTCTCACGGCCTCACTTTGTGGATTGGATGTGCGAGAGGTGTCTTTCGTCTGTTCCCGCGACCCCTGGAGCATTCCTCAATCAACCTTTTCCGGCGGAAATTTGTGAAGACGGGAAAGACAAGCTACCGGCTGAACGCAGGCCGTCCCGAGATGCACGGAGACACTCCCGAGCACGGCGAGAAAGCTTGGTGGCTGTCGAACCCAGTTGCCAGAGTTCTTGTCAACGAGATTGAGGGTCGTCCTCAAGTGCTGCTCGGCGCCCCGGATGACCAGTGGATGTGTACCGCTGGCGAGGTCGAGAAAGCGGTCGGTAAACTCGACGCGAATAGCATCGAGTTTGGCGACGAGGTTTCGCTGTGCTTTGTGTCGCCTGGGTACAATAAGATTTTCCAGACAACCGAGGAGCGTGCTCGTATTGCCCTAAAAATAGTCAAGGGCGAACTCGACGACCGCACACTTCGCGCGCTCAGCGCCTACTAACATGACAAAGTCGACACGTTGCCGGCGGGATCGTCGCGCAACGTGTCACTTCTGACATATTAAAGGACCAGCGATATGAAAGCATTTCTACTCAACGCACTAGTCCTCGGGCAATCCCTCTTCATGCTCGCCGTCTACACGTCGCCCTTCTGGGGTGGGTTCCTGTTCGCGCAATGGGTGTTCTCGTAAGAAAGGTGTTGACACTTTTTTAATAACTCGCTTATAATATGGGAACATCAAATAACGAAGTAACGGAGACGACCATGACGCAATTCAAACCTTCTGCCGCCCAGCAGGCCTACTTCGATTGGATCGACGGCTCAACCGGTTCGGTCATTCTTGAGGCCGTCGCGGGTTCGGGCAAGACGACCACCATCATCAACGGTCTGCCTTTGATGGCGAAGCCGGTCGAGACGGCTTATGGCATGTTGCCCGCTCGCATCCTCCTCCTCGCCTACAATAAGTCGATGGGCAAGGAACTGCAGCAACGTGCCGCGGGCGTCGAAGGCGTGAAGGCCGGAACGTTTCACTCGGCTGGTTCGTCTGCGTTGTGGTTCGCCTATGGCAAGTCGGGCAAGTACAAGCTCGAGTTGGTTGAGAAGAAAGTCATCATGATTGCGCAGGCAATCGCCGACGACAAGGCCCGCCCTGACCTCGAGGAGATCGTCCCGACGGTCGCCAAGGTCGTATCAATGGCGAAGAATCGCGGCATCGGCGCCTTGTCTTCGATCACGGACGATTCCGTCTGGATCGAGATGATTGAGCATTTTGGGATGGTCGATGAACTGCCCGAGAACACGAGCATGGAAGCCATCGTGAAATTCTCGCAGATCGTCCTTCGCCGCAGCAACGACGACCTCGACACCATCGACTTCGACGACATGGTGTACTTGCCGCTGCAGCGTCGCCTCAAGCTGTTCCAGAACGATTGGGTGCTCGTTGACGAGGCGCAGGACACCAACCCGACTCGTCGCGCCCTCGCGCAGCGGATGCTTAAGCCGGGCGGACGTCTCGTTGCCGTCGGCGACCCGCACCAGGCAATCTACGGCTTCACCGGCGCCGACAATGACGCCCTCGACCAGATCGCGCGTGACTTCGACGCGACCCGCCTACCCCTCACGATCACCTACCGGTGCCCGAAGGCCGTTGTCCGGGTTGCGCAAGAATACGTCTCTCACATTGTTGCCGGCGATACGGCGCCCGAAGGTTCGGTCGAGGAACTCGACTTCGCGGACATCGTTGACGCCGCCGCACCTGGCGACGCGATCCTGTGCCGGTACAATAAATACTTGGTCAACCTTTGCTTCAAGTTCATCCGCGGCGGCAAGCCTGCGAAGATCGAAGGCCGCGCGATTGGTGACGGCCTGGCGAAGCTGGCGAGCCGGTGGAAGGTCAAGAGCCTCGACGCGCTCACGACCCGCCTCGACTCCTACCTCGCCCGTGAAGTCAAGAAGGCGATTGCGGCAGGTAAGGAAGATCGCGCCGACCGCGTGACCGACCAGGTTGAGACCCTCTTCGTTCTGATCGACCGCGCCCGGGAGCAGGAAATCTTCGACGTGAAGGGCCTCAAGGAGATGATCCTGACTGTCTTCGACGACAAGGTAGCGGATAGCGGCAACATGATCACGCTGGCTTCCGTCCATAAGTCGAAGGGTGCTGAGTGGAACAAGGTCTTCCTGCTCGGTCGTCACGAATTGATGCCTTCGCCTTTCGCATCGCAGCCCTGGCAGCTCGCCCAGGAGATCAACCTGATCTACGTTGCCGTCACTCGCGCAAAAGAGACCCTGGTCGACGTGTTCGGCGTCAAAGAAGAGGAGGAGCAGAAAGATGGCTAGCATTATTGAAGCAGTCAAGCATGCTTTGGTGAGTCGCAACTACACCATCCATGGGGTGTCATACTCCTTCGATCATACCGACATAGGAGACGCTTTTGAGCGGCAGGAATCTACCATGTCGTTTATCACGCTTGGCGGTGATGTAGCGCCCGTGCCTAACGAATTGAGGGCCTTCGGTACCGACCCGATCTCAGGAAAGAACGTAGTCGCGGTACTGGTAGGCGCTAGCGGCATGATAGGTTCCTTCGCTGTCCAGTTTCAGCTAAATTTCGCGATAAAACTAGGGGAGCCGTACCGTGGCTGAGATATTCGACTTCCTAACGGGTAAACGTTACCAGAGCGACGCGGAGAGCGCGTCGTCTCTTGCGGAGGAGGGTTCAGCCCCCGTGATCATGCCTGAAGAGGTCGAACGTCGTCACGCTGAGGCGCTTCTGATTGCCCAGGCCGACAAGGAGAATGCCAGATGGGCCAAGAAAGTTAACGCTCGCCGGTGGTGGGTTTCATTGTTCCGCATATCTTTACTCCTCCTAGGAGTGGTCGCGGGACTCCTTCAATGGTGGTGGGTTTGCGCTGCCGCTTTTTGTATCATGCTGCTAGCGTACAAAGTAGCGAAATAACGGAGAAAGAATATGGCTGGTTCACTGAACAAAGTTATGCTGATCGGCAACCTCGGGAAGGATCCTGAGATTCGCGACACCCAGTCGGGCAAGAAGATGGCAACACTGTCCATCGCGACGTCCGAGACCTGGGGCAAGGGTTCCGACCGTCAGGAGAAGACGGAATGGCACCGCGTCGTGATCTTCAACGAGGGCCTGGCGAAGGTCGCCGAGTCGTACCTGCAGAAGGGTTCCAAGATTTACGTCGAGGGCACGTTGCAGACACGCAAGTGGACGAACCGCGACGGTCAGGACGTCTACACGACCGAGGTCGTCCTCGGCGCCTACGGCTCGACGTTGACCATGCTGTCCGGACGTGACGGCGGTGGGCATCGCGAGACGCCCCCGGACTATGAGTCGGACGACCAAGCCTCGGGCGGTGGTGGTTCAGGTTCAAGCGCGGACCTCGACGACGAGATCCCGTTCTAGGAGCCCGTCATGTTGATTGAAGCATTCGTCTGCCTCGCGCTCAACGTCTACTTCGAGGCCCGGAATCATACCGAGGCCGAGATGGTGAACGTTGCCCACGTTGTCCTCAACAGGGTTGCCGATGATCGGTTCCCGGACAACGTCTGCGCGGTGGTGAAGGAGGGCGGTGAGGTAAGACACCGCTGCCAATTCTCCTGGCACTGCGATGGCAAGTCGGACGTACCCTACGAGAAAGAAGCGTGGGACCTTGCGCAGCGCATAGCAGCCAAGGCCTTCGCGTCCGACGACACGACCAACGGGGCGTTGTTCTATCAAGCGACCTGGCTGAAACCTGACACCTGGTGGTCGTCGCTTCAATTGGTGCACACCGACAACGCGCACCGCTTCTACATTCCTCGGGAGCCTGCGTCATGAGGGCCCTCCGTTTCCTCCTGTTCATGGTCGCGGGTGCGGTGATTGCGTTCGTTCTCCTCACGCTCGCGGCCATGGGCGTCATCTTCACTGATGGCGAGGACGTGCTCAAAGCGTCGATCTCGACATGGGCACCCACGCACTATTTCTTCGCTGGGATCGCCTTCGCCGTCATCTATCCAGAAATCAAGCAAAGGATCAAGAAATGTCTAAATGGGTAATGTTCGATCTCGAGACGCTCGGCGTTGGGCCGCACTCGGTCGTCGTATCAATCGGCGCCGCGCGCTTCAACGAGGTAGACGAACCTCGCGACAAGATGGCATTGCTGCTCGACCTCGAAGAGCAAGACGGCCTCGGTCGCAAGATCGACCTCGGGACGGTCACTTGGTGGCTGAAACAAGACCAGAAGGCGCGGGACTGGAACTTCGACACGAACAATCGCTACCCGGTCGACGTTGCCCTGCGCGCCTTCACGACATTCTGCCAAGGCGCCGAATTGTTCTGGTGCCGCGGGACGACCTTCGACGTGGTCCTGCTCGAGGACCTGTTTAAACAGTACGGAATGAACGTGCCCTGGAAGTTCAATCAGGTGCGCGACGTCCGGTCGCTCGATGAACTCGACGACGGCGGCGACTCGTTGGTCGGCGTCGTTGCCCATAAGCCCTTGGATGACTGCCTCATGCAGATCGCTCAGGTTCAACGTGTCTTTGGGCAGCCGCCCAAGCCAGACCGACTGGTTCCTCGCCTGTTCGAGGAATCCGTCCAACCAGGAGACTGAAAATGGCGAGCCAGATCCCCGTCCAGCTAGGCCTGGTCATTCAGCAACACCTCAGGGCCGAACTCGAAGCAGCAGCGGAGCCTATCGTTCAGGCAGCCATTGCTGACTTCAAGGCTGAGGTCCGGCGCCGGGTCGCGACGACCGTCCTTGCCGCTGTAGAAGGCGGCTACTCGATGGAACGCATGGGCCCGGACATTCGCATAACGGTGAGGATGCCAAAATGACCGAGCAGTTCGATTGGTGGTACTCGAACAACGAGGAGTCCTACCAGGGCCCATGCGGGTCGCGCGAAGAAGCGATCTCGACGGGCTTCCACGAGTATGGCGGCGAGGGCTGGCTTTACATCGTCGAGGCGACCCAGGCCGTCCCGGGCACGGACATCTTCGACTTCGACCGCGTGCTCGAGGACTTCGAGGAACGCAACGAGGAATGCTGGGGCGAGGATGGTCAACCTATTTCCGGTATCGAGTTCAAGGACAAGCGGCAGCTCGAGAACATGCTGTCCTATACCTTGCGCAACTACCTTGAGCGCAATGGCGCCTTGCGGTCCTGGTCCTTCGGTCAGACGCGCAATGCGGAAACGATCAACATGGAGGCCGGCGGCTGGATCGAGTCGTTCTCCTTCCAGTCGATCATGATCTCCGCATTCCGGTACGCCCTCGGTCGGAAGACATACGTTGTGTCCGAGACGGTCGGTGTCCTGATTGATCAGTGGGACCGGCTCGGTCACGCCCAAGACATCATCCTGAAAGAAATCCAGGACGCAATCGACGCCGGGACCTCGGGCATGGAAATGGACGTGGTGCAGTGGATGAAAATCCAGGCGCACGCTGAGGAGGCGAAGAATGCTAAGTCGTAGATTATTCCTCAAAGGAGCGGCATCGGTTGGCGCCGTCGTCGCAACAGCCGCCATGCTGCCTCGTCAGGTTCTCGCGAAGTTCTACGGGACGGCTCGTGTCCATGGTCGCATTGTTGAGTGTGGCTCGATCACCGAGCGTTGCAACTGGCCTGGTTGGGATGGGACCGCTATTCGGTCGTCCTACAAGTACAGCGTCGACCATGTCCGATATTATTTTCCGGAGGGCGAGATCAAGCGAGTGTGGCTCGACGGCCAGGAGGTCTCGTTCAACCAGCAGGGTCAAAGTGTCCGGTTCTACCATCTTGCCTTAGACCCGTTCGGCAATCGCGTCCCGGTCGCCACGGCGGAAATCGTCGCATGAGGAAGGTTGACATATACGACGGCAAGTATACTTTCGTCATGACCGACGCCGGAACGATTGACCACGTCCTGCGACACGGCGAAGCGTGGCCTGCCGCAGATGACCTGACGGGCATGGGCGTTGTCCTTGCGCTCGTCCAAGAGGTCGAAGAGAACCGTCAAGAAATAACTCGTCTCGAGGAAGAATTGTGCGATTTGAGGATTGATGGATGACCGCGACCATATCAGCAGACGGCTTGTACCGGTACGACCTAGTCCGCTACAACGGCAACCACAACCTGACCACGCCTTGCGTCTTCATCATGCTGAACCCGAGCACGGCGGACGCATCGAAAGACGACGCGACCATCCGTCGGTGCCGCGGCTATGCGGAATCGTGGGGCTATGGAAAGATGGTCGTGCTCAATTTGTTCGCCTTTCGCGCGACGAAACCCGAGGACCTCAAGGCCGCGGAAGACCCTATCGGCCCATTGACAGACGACTTCCTGCGCCGGTACCTCGAGTATGCAGTCAAGTGGAAAGGCCCGTTGATCTGCGCCTGGGGCACCCATGGGACGTTCATGGATCGCAACAAGGAGGTGCTCAATATCATCCGCCTGATGGGCGGGACGCCAATGTGCTTGCGCACGACGAAGGACGGACATCCATCCCATCCTTTATATCTCCCGAAGAACCTCAAACCGTCGTTGTATGAGGGACCGAAGTTGCGCTATAGTAAGCGCATCAAATTGAAATAACGGACAAGCCAGATGCCTACCTCAATTGAACTCGCCAAGCGCATGATGGAGCTGGACAAGACCCTCAAGAAGGATCTCGTCTCACTCGTCATGAAGCAGGAAGCGTACTCGCGCGAACTGGAGGCGAAGCTCGACGAGGCCCACGACGAGTTGCGGGAGGAGCGTATCGCTCGCATGGCTGCTGACTCATGCTATCGCCTCACCAAGCTTTGGTGGAAGCAGGCACAGGAGAAGTACCATCGTGCAATGTGGGAATACCATTCGGCCATGATGAAACTTTCCAAGCAAGAGGTCGAGGCAGCAGACAAGGAGTCGAAAGGTGAGTGAAGCATCAGCATGGACGACTCTTCGCTCGCACCTCGTGGGCATGGACGGGCGCGTTCACATCCAACGGCTCGAGGACAAACTCACTGGCGGCATCCCGGACACGAATGTCTGCTGGAGTCGTGACACGCGACCTGGTATCGAATTCTGGTTGGAAGGAAAGTACGTTAAGGAATTGCCGAAGCGGCAGACGACCAAGGTCAAGGTTGACCTTCGCGCCGACCAGGCCCTATGGCTCGAGACACGTCAACGAGCGGGCGGCAAAGCCTTCGTCTGGATCCGCGTTGCGGATTACGGATGGCTCCTGTTCGACTCGCGCTTTCGCTCGCTTCAAGACGGCATCGTGCTGTCTGACTTCATCAACGAACCTGTCTACCCGACGTGCAAGGCGATGGTGCAGGCACTGAAGGTGTTCTTAATCTCGGAGCCTATTTAATAGTTTCTTAACCTTAACATGAAAGGATGCTGCCTTTGTAGATTTGGAGTAGTAGAATGGCAACCTTTCAACCCGTCACAGGACTTCTAGCACGATTAGGAGACGACCATCATGTCTACGGCGACCCCTACACAGCGACTTGCGTTATCGTTGCCCTTCCTGGGCAGCATGGCTGCTGCACCGTTGTGGGTCTTTCAGGAAAGATCAATGGTCGGCTTGTTCGCGGAATGATGCAACAGTTTATGAATGAGTATGGCTACCGAATAACGGAATGGGAGCGTTCCAAAAGCGGAGTCATGCTACCAAGGAGTTACAAATGATAGACCGTCCCGAACTGGAACGACTGCTCGAGGCAGCGAAGGGCCACGTCATGACGCCGCGCGAGATATGGCTTCAGCGGGTCTCGTTCGTCTACGGACAGTTGATGGAGGTGCCGAACGTCACGCGCGAGCACGTCGAGCAGGCAGCCGTTGACCAGTACGGACCTTGCCCGGCCCTCGATCCGACGGATGAGGACTACGACGACATGCTCCACGCGATGGGGCAACCCAAGCTGCCGATCTTTGACGAGGTGTACCGAAATTACTACTGCTGCGCCGCCGACTCCGATCAGTCGCGCAGGTTCGAGGCGCTCGGCTGCTGGGACTTCGTGCGCTACATCAACGAGCACCGAGGCGATCTCAAGGACGCGATCTACGAGGTCAACGGCATGGGGAAACAAGCCCTAGAAAGATGGATGAAGAAATGAACACTGACAAGGTACTCGACCTCGACTCATTGCGCGAACGTGGCGCACGTCCCCGCGTCCACGGCAACGGCTTCATTCAGCTTGACCTGACCGACCGGTTGCGCCTGCACGTATGGGGCGACCCGGACATCCCGCGTCAGACGACGCGCTCTCCTGTTCACGACCACGTCTTCTCGTTCACCAGCCACATAATCGTTGGGCGGATGGTCAACGTCGTCTACGATGCGTTCGAGAACGCTCACGGTGACTACCTCGTCCATACCCCTCGGATACGTCGAGGAGAAGACAGCATCCTCGTGCCTACGGAGGAGCGCGTGACGATCTTCCCACGTTCGGTCAACTTGATCGAGCAGGGAACGTCGAAGCGTCGGTACCCGATGCCCGCCTTCCACTATCACGAGACCCTGACCGACGGGCCCTCGGCAACAATCATCGAGAAGGACGGCCCGACACAAGCACAGGGCGCCGAGGCCCTCCCGCGCGTCCTCGTTCCTTTCGGCGTGGAGCCTGACAACGAGTTCGACCGCTACGATTGCGCGACACCCGACCAGCTGTGGACGATCATCGACCGCGTTCTGGCCCTCAGAAAGTCATAGACACGGACGACGCCATACGATAAAGTTAGCGGATCAATGAAGCAACGGAGACGATCATGACCAAGACCGCTTACCTCTTCGACGACACGCAGAAGAACCCAATCAAGGCGTGGGTTCACGGTGTGCCGGTTGCCCATAACGCAATCGAACAGGCCCGGGCAACGGCGTCGATGCCTTTCATCTATAAGCACGTCGCGCTGATGCCAGACGTCCACCTCGGTTATGGCGCGACGGTCGGCTCCGTGATCCCAACCCAAGGCGCGATCATCCCAGCAGCCGTCGGCGTGGACATTGGCTGCGGCATGATGGCTGTCCGGACGAACATCACCGCGAACGAATTGCCGGACAGCTTGGTTGGCATGCGGACGGCAATCGAGGCCGCAATCCCGCATGGGCGAACGAACAACGGCATGCCAGGCGACCGCGGCGCGTGGGGCAATGCTCCCGCGCACGTCGAGGCGTCGTTTGAGTCCCTGAGTCGTGGCATGCAGACGATCATGGAGAAGCATCCTAAGATCGTGCGCCTCGGTTCGGCCCTTCACCGAAGCCTGAACCATATGGGCACGCTCGGTACCGGCAATCATTTTGTCGAGGTGTGCCTTGACGAGTCGGACGAGGTGTGGATCATGCTGCACTCAGGCTCCCGCGGCATCGGTAACGCAATCGGCTCCTACTTCATCAACCTGGCGAAGGAGGACATGCGGAAGTGGTTCATCAACCTGCCCGAGGCCGACCTCGCCTACCTGCCCGAGGGCACTGAGCACTTCGACGACTACCGCACCGCGGTATCCTGGGCCCAGGCGTTCGCGCTCATGAACCGGGAGATCATGATGAAGGCCGCAACGAAAGCGGTCGCCTCGATCATGAAGCGAGACATTCGCACGAATGAGGTAGCGGTCAATTGCCATCATAACTACATCGACAAGGAGAACCACTTCGGACAGAACGTCTGGGTCACGCGCAAGGGAGCCGTCCGCGCTCGCAAAGGCGATCTCGGAATCATCCCAGGATCCATGGGCGCCCGGTCCTTCATCGTCGAAGGCCTCGGTGAGGCACAGTCATTCCATTCTTGTTCGCACGGTGCCGGACGTGTTATGTCCCGCACCCAGGCCCACAAGACGTTCTCGGTCGAGCAGCACATTGCAGCCACCGAGGGCGTCGAGTGCAAGAAGGACGACTCGGTCATTGACGAGACGCCCGCGGCCTACAAAGACATCGACGCGGTCATGGCAGCACAGTCAGACCTCGTCAAGGTAAAGCACACGTTGAAGCAAGTCGTCTGCGTGAAGGGATAGAATTGTGGGAAGGGCCGGACGTTGGATTCGGCGCGGCAACAAGGAATACTAGTTGACCGGTTGCTGGGGAGGTTCGACTCCTCCCCTTCCCAGGACGTTTAAACAGGGCGTAGCTCAGTCGGTAGAGTGCCGGGTTTGGAACCTGGAGGCCGTAGGTTCGAGTCCTACCGCCCTGACCAACAAAGGAAGTAGCATTGGGTCTCGTCTACGTCGCTTTTAATTTAGTCAATGGCAAGACCTACGTCGGGCAGACGTTAGGAACCCTTGACGCGCGGAAGTCGTGCCATAAGTCAGAAGCGCTCAACAACAAGACGGGAATGATATTCCACAAAGCGATCCGTAAGTACGGCTTCGACGCTTTCGAGTGGGAGGTGATCGTTGAGTATTCGCGGGACTTCATCCAACAGACCCACGTTGACTCTGATCCACGACTCGCATGCTTACCCAACGACGACAAGCAAGAAGTGATTTCCAAGTTCGAGGTTGCTTTGACAAACTCAGCCGAGAAGCTTGGCATCGAGACGCTGAACTCCCTCGCCGGAGGCAACGGTTACAATCTTTTCACCGGCGGCGACAATCGAAAGATGAGCAAGGAACAGCACGCGCGCCATATGGAAAAGGTTCAACGTGAGGACTACCTCGTTGCCCTTCGTGCAGGTGTCAAGGCGAGTTATGAAAGAGCCGGCCCTGAGCACAAGAAAGCTCGAGATGCTGCTATCGCGAAGGCGAATACCAAGCGGTCGGGTCTAAGGACGAAGGTTCACGGTATCGAATACGCGAGCCGGGGAGACGCGGCACGGGCCCTAGGAATATCGTCCGCCCTCCTAGGACACCGATTGAAGTCAGACCGCTATCCTGCCTATATCATGGTCGAAGAGGCATCGGAAGAGTACAAGGAAAACCTGCGCCGTCACGTTCGCAAGGCCTTAACACCCGAGAATCATGCCAAGCGAGTAGAAGGCATAAAACGTCACTGGAGCAATTTGAACGAAGAAGAATATGCTACTCGATGCGCCGCCGGTCGACGCATAAATCCAATTCTCAAAGGAGAAGGCAATGACTAAGAAGTTTCAGGAACCCATGACGAACAGCGACGGCAGCAAGCGCCTCGGCCTCACGTCGAAGGACAGCAACCCGAAGGACGGCGTGGGCGTCAAGAAGTGGCGGCAATTCTGCTGCGTCCCGTTCACCGTCGTTTGGGAACTCGGTGTCGCGATGCTCGAGGGCGCCATGAAGTACGGTCGCCATAACTATCGAGTGTCGGGCGTCCGCGCTTCCATTTACGTCGAGGCGGCGCGAGGTCATATCGACTGCTACTGGGAAGGCGAAGACACCGACCCGGACAGTGGGCTTCCGCATATCGTCAAGGCCATGGCATCACTCGCCGTCCTGCGCGATGCGCAAATCCAAGGCCGGTACGTCGATGACCGCCCGCCCAAGACGGACATCACCGAAATCTCGGAAAGGCTCCAAGGCATCGTGGATGAGCTGTTCGAGAAATATCCCGATCCCATCCCACCTTACGTCGAAGGAGATCAGTACACGGACGAGGAACGCGCCTGGAAGCTGTATTGCCAGGAGACGGCGGGAGACATGGACGTCAAAGACTTCTGGTCAGAATTAACGCCGAAGATTCAGAAACTCTATCTTGAAAAGGTAACCTAATGGACATGACGAAATATGCCAAGTTCGTGGAGATTGGCAACTTCACAGAGAGCCCGCGAGACGCGCGCTTCCTATCCGCGATGGGTCTGTCTGGGGAAACGGCTGAGGTCGCAGCGCTGACCGAGCAGATGATCACGGCTCACCTTGCCACAACGTCACTTGCCATCCGTGGCGGCAATGTCGCTGACATTCTCAAGAAGCATCTGCTTCATGGGAAATTTCTTGACAAGGAAGCCCTGGTCAAGGAACTCGGCGACGTTATGTGGTATGTCCAGCACACCTGCAACGTGTTCGGGATCGAGTTCGCGTCGGTCATCGACTCGAACGTCGCCAAATTGTGCGACCGATACCCCGACCGATATGGGAAGGCGGAGGACTACGGTGTCACGTCGCGTCCGGGATCGGGTGCCAGATGATACTCAAGGACTCAGAGCTGTTCTCGAAGGAGGACATTGCCAAGATCGAGGACATGAAGAACGCGGTATACGTCTGCGAGACCTGCCTCAGGAGTCGGGAGGGTGGCTGGGCGAACCAAGCGGTCGCGATCTTCTGGAACAAGGACGAGGCGAACGTGCCGCCTGGCGGTTCACGTTGGTTCGGAATGTTCTGGCGCGTCGAGGTATCGGGCCACCAGTCGCTCTTCATCACCAATGCTCAATCAGCCGTCGAGCATCCCATCACCGGCGTTATCGCCGAGAACGGAGACATCATCTATTCGAGGTACCGGCATGACTATCGAGTGTCACCAGATGGGACGGCTATGGTCGATGGTGGGCGCGATTATTTTCGGACGGGTCCCGTTGGAATCGGCACCA
>Ga0316189_10000078_pt1 | contig 83321 bp, 81 predicted proteins | sample LowCovwburrow_MG_FD_204930 | JGI IMG/M metagenome (GOLD analysis project Ga0316189, IMG submission 204930) | Coastal sediment microbial communities from Maine, United States - Lowes Cove worm burrow | ecosystem: Environmental > Aquatic > Marine > Coastal > Sediment | place: USA: Maine...
GCGTGTGGGCACAAGGCCCTTGCCCTGTTGCTTCGCAACTGCAGAACTTTACTGGATAAACAGCCATGAGCCCGTTCCATGGGCGTTGTCACTTACAACGACCGGGAACAATCAAGAAAACAACCTTGAGCCCAATTCAGGGGATGATCTTGATCATACCGGAAGCGATGAGGAAACAGCCATAATTTGGTCCAAATGAAAACATATGTTCCTGATATGAGAAAGTCTTATCGAACCATATTGGCCGTGGCAGTCCTATTTAATCCATCCTTTTTGATGGCGGACGATATCGATGTTGTCCCTGTTGATGAGCGGTTACCTAGGTCCATTCAGGCTTCAAGTGCCGAAGCTGCTAGTATATTTTTTCCAAGTGCACAGGCCTTACCTGCACAGGCCTTAACCGCACAGGCGCTAACTGACTGGGCTTCGAATGTTCAGCATGAGAGTGATAGAGCGAAAGCTGCGGCAATGCATTTAAGCAGGGCTTGCGAGCAGAGGATGGTGAAATACGGTTCCACACAGGCCTGCCAGTATCATATTCCTGATAGCCGGGTGGATCTAGACGACGATATCAGTGCAACACAGCGTGTTGGCCCCAGTGTAACAGATCGTCGTCATCCCTACTATGATCACGGCCCGGAGCGACGCCAAGGTGCTGTAGCCGGCGCTATTATCGGCGGTCTGGCAGGGTCTGCGATTGCCGGAGATGGTGACGAAACAGCAGGAGCGGTGATCGGAGCAGTTATCGGGGGCTTGTTTGGCTCGCGTAAGAATGCTGCGCCTGAGCCTTGGGAGATGCGAGAATATTACCAACGCCAGCGCGAGATACAATTGCGGGGACTGGGTAATCTATATGCGCCACCAGCTGCCATGGCCCTATACGGCTATGATGGCCACTGGAGCGTGGGCGATAGCGCACAAAAGCAGGGTTGCCTGGATGAGCTATCTTGTTGATCTTATTCCTGAGTTCCTTATAGTACGGGGCTGAGGAGCGCTGTGATGTCAGGATCAATTTTCAAAGGCTTGATGGCCATAGGTGTGGTTGCTGCTTCTGCGCCCAGTCAGGCTCTTCTGGCGGATGATGAAGATGGTCAGCAGATCATATCGCTGCAACTTGAGAACGACCTGTTTTTTGGCTTTACCGATCAGGAATACACCAACGGTTTCAGACTGAATTATATCTACGCGCCAAATAAAGTTCCTGGGGCGGTCGAAGACGCGCTGTCTTGGATACCCTTTTTTCCCAAAGATGAAGCGAAGCGCTTTTCTCTCGCGTTTGGACAGAATATATATACCCCTTCCGATATCGAAGTTGCTCAGTTACTGAGTGATGACCGCGCTTATGCTGGCTACATGTATTTGGGGTTTGGTGTTGCGTCACAATCCGATTCGCATTTGGATGTTTTGGAGCTGGATATCGGGATCGTCGGCCCGGCCGCGCTTGGTGAGCCAGTTCAGCGGTTTGTGCATGGGTATATCTCTGATAGCCCGGAGCCGCTGGGCTGGGATAATCAGCTGAAAAATGAGCCGGCCTTCGTTATACATTATCAAAGGCTTTGGCACCCCGAAATAGCAAGGGATGTGCTAGGGGCGAAATGGGATTTTTCGCCGCATGTAGGTGTGTCCGTAGGCACTGTATTTAATCAGGCGAGCGTTGGTGGGACCCTAAGACTTGGCACTGACCTCAATCGGGATGCAGGGGCGCCGCCTCGTATCCAGCCTAATTTGCCGGGCAATGATCGTTATCGTGTGAGTGATCAAGATGCTTTCTATGTATTCATGGGGGCAGAAGCTAGAGGGGTCGCCTCTAATATCTTCCTTGACGGCGGGGTCTTCCGCTCCGGTCAGTCAGTCGATAGGAATATTCTGACCGGGGAGATTTACTTTGGTGCTGTTTTGTTTGTTAATGATTGGAAATTAACTTATACGCAGGTCTTTAGAACCGATGAATATAGTACCCAGCAAGGAGGCAATAGTTATGGCGGCTTTATGCTGGCGAAACAATTTTAGAGAGTGGGTTACTAATGTTTAGGCGGATGCTTTGTTTGGCAGTCCCATTGCTATGTGCTCCTATCCTGGGACAGTCAGCGACGGTAGCTGATGAGTTGCCCGCCGACATGGGAGCAATAGTCTCGCTGCAGACCGATAATGACGGCGTCCTTTTTGATCGCGATACCAGAGGATACGCTCACGGCGAGCGCGCAAATTATACATTCGCTAAGAATGACGAGCCTGCATGGCTGCACAGCTTAGTGTCTTGGGCGCCGTTTGGGTATAAAAGCCGCCGGTACAGTTTAACTGCAGGGCGTACAGCCTTTGCCCCCGTGAATGGCTCTGGCATAGTGCGCCCTAGCGCATCTTTGTATTATGTCGGTGCGGGTTTATCGGGACAGGGTAGTGGCAAGACGGATCTGCTGCAAATACAGGTTGGGGTGATTGAAGGTAAAAGCCCGAACGGAATGAATGTATCTCCCTATCGCTTTAAGACAGAGCCTACGATCTTGATCCAGCATACTCGGCTTTGGACCGGGGAAAACGGGGCGGTTTTTGGAAACAAGTTTTGGGATTTGACTCCGCACTCGACTATTTCCCTTGGGACAACAAGCACCTACATTGGCGCCGGAGCTATGTTTCGCCTTGGTAACGCTATCTTCCGTGAAAACGCTGCGCTGCCAGCTTTACAGCCTAATAGTGTTGTTCATGATCGTTTCCGAATTGAGCCCAAGCTAGGCATTAATTTGGTGGCAGGCTTTGAAGCAAGAGCCGTTGCGCGTGATACTTTTTTGGACGGCAATATGTTCAGGGGCAATACTGGCATTGATAAAAAGTGGTACACTGGCCACGGATTTGTGGGAATTGTGATGTATAAGCAGTCTTGGAAACTGGCAGCTTACTATGTCAAACGGGCGAGAGAGTTTAGAGGCCAAGAGCAGCGGTCCAGCTATGGCTCTATGTCGCTAACCAAGCATTTTTGAGTGCAGAGATGTAGCGAATAGTTTGGAAATATTTTGGCACTGTTCTGAATAGTGTTTTTCTGATATCATTGCGGAGAGAAATGGGGGTCTCATATAGGAGGCCAGAATGAATACGCGGGATGAAAATTTCGATCCATATGTCTGTGAGCGCTTGAGTGCTGCTAACAATGGAAACGCAAAAGCTCAATACGATTTGGGGCTACTCTTTGCGACAGGTCAGGGTGTCTCTCAAAATTTAGTGGAAGCTCACAAGTGGTTTAATCTTGCAGCATTGTCTGGAATGCAGCGCGCTCAAGTGGATTGCAGCGAGGTTGCTCGCGATATGTCGAAGCGAGACTTGCAGCTAGCGCTTCGATCTGCTCGCGAATGGCAGACTAAGCACTAAAACAATTGATTAAAGCCTCGCGCTGGCTTGCTTTTGGATAATTTCGCGCTCAATCGTTTTACAGTCCGCTCTGGGTTGCTTAGCCGCAGAAATCATACGCGTGTCGCCCAACCGAATGCGGGCGCTTACTTTGTCAAAATCGTCTTCAGCGATAAGGGTGATTTGGGTCTCGGACCAAGCCAAAAATTCTTCGATAAAGGCTTCATCAAGTTTGCACCAAATGGCGGCGCCTCCAAGTGTGCCCAGTTCCCGGGCAAGGACGATCGCTTTACTGTCATCTTTATTATAGCCCAAATCCTGCGCGCCGATGGGCTGCGTCAAGGTTATCATCGCTGCAGTAAAGAAAACGGCACGGGCCACATTGTTGATCATCGAAATACCTCTTAAAAGCTATAGATAATATTTGCGGGTGGATTGTGTCAAAAGAATGCCGCGCTGTCACTATCTCTATTGCTGATCTGAGCATTATAAATGAGGGTGAGCAATTTTTGGCACTCTCCAATGGGACGGAAAGCCTATTTTTCAAAAGTAAAAACGCAAACCTTATTTCTACCAGTTTCCTTGGCTTCATATAGGGCTTGGTCTGCAGCGTCCAAAGCTTGCTCGACACTAAATTTTGTTTTCTTGTCGATTCGGCACAAGCCAATGCTAGCTGTCATGCGAATTTCGTTGTCTTCATAATAAAGCGGCGTGCTTTCAATCTTGGACCGGATTCGCTCAGCGATAGCCATAGCGTCTTCGATAGTGCAGTCTTTGAGGATGGCCGCATACTCTTCGCCGCCCATGCGTGCTTTAACGTCGTCCGGCCTAACGCTCTCAGAGATCACATTTGCGAATAGTTTGATGGCTTCATCCCCGCAGGCATGGCCCCAGGTATCGTTCACTTTTTTGAAGAAATCCAAGTCAGCCATCAAAAATACACAGCCGATTGATTGCTTTAAGCCCAGTAGATATGACTCGCCCTCGGTAAAAAAGGATCGGCGATTTGGTAGCCCTGTCAATTGGTCGGTTGTCGCAAGGATTTCTAGCTCGCGCTGAGCCATAGCCAGTTCTTGATTGGTTTGCTGCAGTTCCTCGGCCAACAAAATTTGCTCCTTAACACTGTCTTCCATGTAACTTGCTGTCATGCTACTGGTCGAAAAGAAGCTTTGAATATGACTGATATCACGTAATCGCCAAACGCGCCCACCATCCTTTTGCTCGGACGGGTAAGTCACCCGTTCAAAGACCTGACCGTTTATACAGGCGAGAAAATCTGTGTAAACAAGCTCTGCCATATGGCTGGCGGTGTCCACAACAGCCTTTGCATGATCAGCATCTGTGCATTTGTTATGCAAAGCCTCAAAAGCCTGACTGGCTGACAGGTTATGCTTCGAATCAGCGCCGATCTCTAAAATCTCTAAAGCTGTGGGGTTGATCCAGATAAGTTGTTGGTTGGCACCAAACTCCAGCAAGCCAAGCGGCGCAAAGACATTTGATAATGCTAATAACTCGGTCTGACGGTCCGATTCGACAACATCCATTTGGATGACAACCCCTAAATATCCTTATCAGGAAACATTACAGCGTTAAACTAGACAACGATAGCATTGAAATCAAGTGCTTTTCCGTAACTAATCGGCTGCTCATTAGCCAGACTCCATTAACGTCTATCCGTCCCATCAACGCGATTAATTTTAAGGTGTTCGAAGGGATATTTGGACACGCTTCGTAAAAACTATATCTGGTTGCACTGCCGACCAGTAAACCGAGACACGACGATAGCCAAAAGGATAAGAAAAAATGGTAAATACAGTAAAATCAGGACTAATCATTTCATTGTTAAGCCTCACAGCAACAGCCGCAATAGGTGATGATCATACTGGCAAGATACATCCCGCTGATAGCAATCAAGACGGCATATTGGAACTGGCTGAGATGAAAGCGGTCCAATTGGCTAGATTCAGCCGGATGGACTCTGACAGTGATGGGTATTTGGCCTTGGATGAGCTACCCAAGACTATTAAGATGCCTGACCGCCCCGGTAGATCACACAGGCCGCCGAGAGGCGCGGGGAGTGATAAAGATATGAGAAAGATGGGATTCGAGGACCGCTGGCCCCGAATGCTAGAGAGACTGCAAGAAAAGGGACTATCTGACGAAGAAATAGCCGCCCGTAAAGCCAAGATGCAAGCTAGGTTTGAAGAACGGGGTGCGCGCCGTGCGGAACGTCGCAGCGCCAGACGAGAAGAGGGCATTAGTCGCCTATCGTTCATTGGGCGGCTTGATAAAGACGGCGACGAACGTGTTTCTGAAGCTGAGTTTTTGAGGCCGGGAGAGCGCCGGTTTCGGCGCACAGATTCGAACGGTGATGGAAAGATCACAACGGACGAACGTCCGAACAGAGGGGCGCGCAAAGGAACGAAGTCCTAGGGATTTGCACTTTGTTTGATAGGTGACGTTAAGATAAGAGAGTCTTTAATGTTCGGTATTTTTAATACCGGACATTTTTTTCGTATATTTACTTGTCATGGGTGCCTTTACTCTGTATAGCCTAGGTCGATGGGGACCGTAATGTACAGAACCGATTGAAGAAAGGGTTCAAGATGGAAAGCTATCAAGAATTGCTGGATGGCCACAAAGAGTTTCTCGCCGGTTTCCTTAACCCGGAGTTTGATGGATATCGGGAGTGGGCAAAGGACAAGCAGGCTCCAAAGGTAATGGCGATTGCGTGCTGCGATAGCCGCATGAACCCAGCAATTATAACGCATTCAGGCCTTGGAGAGATATTTGCCGTCAATAATGTCGCAAATATAGTCCCCCCGTATAGCTCTGGCAAAAACAGTCATCATAGTACCAGCAGCGCAATCCAGTTTGCTGTTCAGCATCTGGGTGTTGAGCATATCATCATCATGGGCCATTCCAATTGTGGCGGTATCCGCGCACTTGTGTCGCAAGCGCTTGTTGATCCTGAGGATGGCGAATATAGCTTCATCCATAATTGGATTGATATTTTAGACTCAGCCCGCCAGCGCGTCGAGGAGGCTATTCCCGACGCCAGCGAGGACGATAAAGCTGCACTGTGCGAGAAAGAGGGCATCAAGGTATCCTTATCGAATCTTGCTGGTTTCCCGTGGGTGAAAGCAGCGATGGCGGACGGAAAACTTAATATCCACGGCTGGCATTTCAACGTCTCTAGTGGAAAGATATTGGCCTATGATCAGGTTAGCGACGGTTTTAAGCCGCTGATTCCAGAAGACGCCTAGCCTTAAATCATGGGGCGACCCCAAAGAATGAGTTTCAAGAGCCAATAGCCGATAGGTTGCGGGCTTTTTGGCTCTTAAGTCGCACATGGTGATAAATAGATTTGTATTTGGCTTGCGATTCTTGCAGTATCACCAAAATTTAACAGCTGCAAAATAGGTATTTTCATGATGACTCTCGGCAAGGCACTCTCCGTATTCTTGGTCTTAAATATCACGGTCACACTAGCAGCATGCGGTCAGGATACAGCAATGAAACAGGCGGATATGATTGTTTATGGTGATTGGCTGCTTTCCATGGATGAAGACAGCCAAAACGCAGGTCTGTACGAGTCGGGAGCTGTGGCAGTCGTTGACTCTAAAATTGTCGCGGTGGGTTCAGCTGCGGATGTTGATGCCAATTGGCAAAGTGCAACCAAGATTTCAGGCGAAGGCAAAGTTTTGATGCCGGGCCTAGTGAACGCTCATACCCATACAAGCATGACATTGTTTCGGGGTATGGCTGATGACTTGCCGCTAATGGAGTGGTTGGAGGGCTATATATTTCCGATGGAAGATCAGTTTGTTGATGCAGATTTTGTCCGGGTCGGCACGCAGCTTGCCTGCTACGAGATGATCAAAACGGGCACCACCAGTTTTGTTGATATGTATTTTTATCCTGATCAGATTGCTGATGTCGTCGATCGATGCGGGTTGAGGAGCGTTGTCACTGCGCCCATGATTGATTTTCCAAGTCCCGGGTTTGCGGGCTGGGATGACAGCTTCAGCGCGGGCGTAGAGTTTGTGAAACGTTGGCAGGAAAACGATCATCCTCGCATAACGCCAGGTCTCGCGCCCCACGCGCCTTATACAGTGTCGAGGGAGCATTTGGTTGCGGTCGGCGCTGCTGCGCAGGAGCTGGGAGCACCGATCTCGATTCACTTGGCAGAGGATAAGTCAGAGATTGCGATTGTTGAAGATCAGTACGGCATGACGCCGGTTCGCCATGTGGCAGCGACGGGGTTGTTTGATGGTCATGTGATCGCCGCGCACGTTGTTTGGCCTGACGCGGAGGAAATGCAAATCCTTGCTGATAAGGGTGTCGGGGTTATCCATAACCCTACGTCCAATCTAAAAACTGCCGCGGGCGTAGCGCCCGTGCCGCAGATGTTAGCGGCAGGCGTGACCGTTGGTTTGGCCACCGATGGAGCCGCTTCTAACAATGATCTTGATATGTGGGGTGAAATTCGTTTTGCAGCGCTCTTGAACAAAGGCGTACAGCGCGATGCAACGCTAGTCCCAGCTATGACCGCCCTGAAGCTCGCGACATCATACGGCGCCAAGGCCGCGGGGCTTAGCGCAAAAACGGGTGTGTTGAAGGTAGGGAAACAGGCTGATATGATTCAAGTCGCTTTTGATCGTCCATCCGCCCAGCCCATGTATAATATTATTTCGCATCTAGCCTATGTGCTTGATAGCCGCGATGTGCGAACGACCATCGTTGACGGTAAGCTTTTGATGCAGGACGGCAATGTTTTGACAATTGACCAAGAAAAGCTGAGCGCGGAAGTGGCGGAGAAGGCGGCTCAGATTAAGGCAGCACTAGCTAAGTAGCATCTGCGCCAGCGCTGTTCTCTTGCTCGATTTCTGAGGCCCAGTCCAAAATGTTAAGCTCGATAAAAAAGAAAGCGAACAGCCACAAAAAGGCATCTGCAAAGTCGATAAATCCGCCGTGCATCACCCAAAAGATGAGGCAGCCGACAAGGATTGCGTAGGACGCACCTTTGATTGCTAGTAGCAATTTTGACTTTGACCATTCAATATTATTGATGCTTTGCAAGCGTAACTCAATTTCTAAAATTGCCACGATGATCAGCCAAATACTGGCGTTGATGACATCAGTTAGGGCGAGCGCGACACCCGCGTCCACAACATTCGTCTCGCCGATCAGCCCCAGTGATTTAATATATTGTAAGTTTACTCCGGACAGCTCTGCACAGTTTGTTGCGGTTAAGGCCGTATAGTCGTCAAACCCGTTGATCAGCGATAGCGATGCGCCGTTTAAGCCTGTTCCAGCCAGCGCGCATAGATCTTTTACCACAATCATCTCACCGCTAGTCCAGTCCCACCACGTCCCAATATAGCCATACCATGCAAAAACGATGGCGATATAGCAGAGGACCCGCAGCGTCTGCAGTGTGCGCTCCACCATCTTTGACCACTTATGATCAGGAATAAGGTTGGTCTCCAGCTCCATAATATAAAGTAAAATGACCCAGCCGATTGTATCAATCGTTGCTGAAAATGCCGCCAGGAAATCGCTGAAGTTAAGCGTGCCGGCATGGGTTGCTTGAACCGCAGCAAGCTCTTCTACTAAAAAGGCGCCAGCATTGTATGTCAGCCAGCCATAGACGATTATCTTAAGGACCGGCATAACTTTAATGTCGTTATAAAATGTGGAAGGCTGGTTTGCAGTCACTTATTTACCCCAGGTTATTTTCGTTTCAAGAAACACACTAAGTGATATTTCTGTGTTCAACAATCCTTCAATCTGCGTAGGTCGATGCGCGATGTAAGCCTAACTGGCCTTCGGCTCTGCGGTCGAGGACCTGACTTTCAGATCGAAAGGGAATTCTATGTGTCGGTCTTCTAAGATTTCATCTTCGCGTTCAGCTCGAAGGCTTGATACCAATAAATCTACCGCGCCGGCACCCATGCGGGAGATTGGTTGGCGAATTGTGGTTAGGCCAGGCCAAACAATGGAAGCTATTGGCGTGTCATTGATTCCAGCCACGGATATATCGTCAGGGACCGATAGGCCAAGTTTTCCAGCGATTGCCATAACGCCTGCGGCCGTGTCATCATCGGCTGCAAATATTGCTGTGGGCCTGGGATTAGCGTTCAATATTTTGTTCGCGCATTCCATGCCTGATTTGTACGAAAAATAGCCCTGGCATATCCATTCTTCGTTGATAGTAAGGCCTGCCTCACTCATTGCCTGGCGGTATCCGGCTTCTCGCTTGGAACTGGCGCCGTGACTGGGGTGCCCTACGATATGGCCAATGTGTCTATGGCCCAAATCTATCAAATGTGCTGTTACCGCATGGGCCGCCTTAACTTCATCGAACGCAACCGTGCATTCGGTCTCGCTCACAATTTCTGGAGCAATAGCAACGAAGGGAATTTTCTGTGCTTTAAGCTCTTGAATTACCGTGGAATTATCAGACACAGGAGGCGTCAAAATCAGCCCGTCAAGCCTAGACTGCTGGATCATCTTATCCAGCTGGTCCCATGCGTTCGGGTCAGTGATGTCATAGCGATGCATCAGCATATGATAGGCGTAGTCCGTACAGCGGGACTGAACGGCGGTCTGCATCTTCATCAAATAATCTGGCCCGGGTTCATCGTGAATAAGGCCGATCAAAAATGACCGACTCCCAGCCAACGACCTTGCCGACATGTTTGGCCGGTAGTCTAAATCAGAGATCGCCTCCGAAACCTTTTTGCGGGTCGCTTCGCGAACATGCGGCTCGGCATTGACAACCCGCGACACGGTTTTTGTTGATACACCGGCCCGAACTGCAACATCATCGATGGTTGCCCGGTTGGCACGTCCTGATACTTTAATTGGCTTATCGCTTTGATCCAAGATTATGGTCCCAGTCTTCTTTAAGGTGACGGTCATGTTAAGGGTTAGAAAAAATCTTTGCAACGGGGATGACATTATGGCCAAGAATAGCTATTGTCACTTGAAAAGACAGCGCTGTCAGAAATGGAATGTGATGAGCCGTTGTTTAACCGACCAAAGGCCCGATTCATAAATAGAATAAATAGGAGTGATGATGAGCTTTGAAGTAAAGAAATTCAGTAGCAGGGATGCGGCCTTTGATAGCCTGAGCCATGATGTGCAAAGATGGCTGAGCGCAGCGGTGCTGACCAGAAACGCTGCGTCTATCGCGTTGTCGGGTGGCACGACACCCGGCCCGTTGTTTGAGCGCTTATCGACGGCATCGCTTGACTGGGCAAGGACGATGATCACGCTGACCGATGATCGCTGGGTGGATGCGGATGACCCTGCTAGCAATGAGCGTCTGGTCCGCGCCACGTTAATGAGCGGCGAGGCCAGCGCGGCAACAATTGTGCCCTTAAAGGCACCAGGGGCAGCGCCTGCGGATGGGTTAGCCGCGGTGAAAGCTGGGTTGGATGCGATCGCTTTTCCTCTTGATGTTGTTATAATGGGAATGGGTACTGATGGTCACTGCGCCTCGTTGTTTCCAGAGTCGCCCGACTTGCAAGACGGCTTAACCGGTGCTGAGCGCTGTGCAGCCATCCGCCGGGACGACGGCGAGCTGGCGCGGATGTCCTTAACTAAGTCGGCCTTGTTAGACAGCCGTCAAATCATCCTGTTAATTTTTGGTGATGAAAAGATGGCTGTATTAAACGCTGCAGCGAAGGGGACCAGTGACAAATTGCCAGTCAGTCACTTCCTTTGCCAAGATAAAGTGCCGTTAACGGTTTATTGGGCGGCTTAATGTCGCTAAGCTAATTGAAATTTTGATCAGGAGTTGTTGATGGTTCAATCTATTATTCAAGACGTCACTAGGCGTATCGAAGAGCGTAGCCGCGATAGCCGCGCGTCATATCTAGAAAAAATGGAGATTGCGGGCCGTTCAGGTCCAGCGCGCGGGCACTTATCTTGCGGTAATTTGGCGCATGGCTTTGCTGCTTGTGTTGACGCTGAGAAAGATGCGCTTGCAAGCGCCACGACAACCAATATCGGTATTGTGACGGCCTACAATGACATGCTGAGCGCGCATGTGCCCTACAAAGATTATCCTGATCAAATTAAAGCCGAGGCAAGACGGCTGGGTGCGGTCGCGCAGATCGCCGGCGCTGTTCCTGCGATGTGTGACGGGGTAACCCAAGGTCAGCCGGGCATGGAACTATCACTGTTCAGCCGTGATGTGATTGCGATGGCAACTGCTATCGCGCTCAGTCACAATATGTTTGACGGCGCGATGTATCTGGGGATTTGCGATAAAATTGTACCGGGATTATTGATCGGTGCCTTGGCTTTCGGCCATGTGCCCGGAATTTTTGTACCCGCAGGTCCAATGCCCTCGGGATTGCCGAATAAGGAAAAAGCGGCGGTAAGGCAGCGCTATGCGGTCGGCGATGCCACAAAGGAAGAATTATTGGCTGCTGAGAGCGCATCATACCATAGCGCGGGTACCTGTACCTTCTATGGTACGGCGAACAGCAACCAGATGCTGATGGAGATTATGGGTCTGCAGCTTCCGGGCTCTAGTTTTGTTGGGCCAAACGATCCGCTTCGCCCAGCGTTAACGCGCCGCGCTGTTCAACAGGTGGCAGGCCTAGCGGGCGGTGATAGCAAAGGTGTGCCAATAGGTAATATTGTCTCAGAGAAAGCCATCGTAAACGGTGTGATCGGGCTGCTCGCTACGGGTGGTTCAACCAATCACACACTTCATCTGATTGCGATTGCTCGGGCAGCAGGTATTCAACTGAACTGGGATGACATGTCGGACCTTTCAGATGCGATTCCGCTTATTTCGCGGGTATATCCTAACGGCCTCGCCGATGTGAACCATTTCCACGATGCTGGCGGCATGACTTACCTAATCAGCACATTGCTGGAGCACGGCTATCTGCATGATGATGTTGTTACCATTTTGGGCGATGGAGGTTTGCATAGCTTTGGGCAAAAGCCTGAGCTTGACGGCGATGAGGCTGTTTGGACTGACGGCGTGAGCGCAAGTGGGGATGATATGGTTCTGCGGCCTGCTGATAAACCCTTCCAAAAGGACGGTGGACTTCGCGTGCTAAAAGGCAACTTGGGCACCTGCGTCATTAAAACATCAGCTGTGAAGCCTGAGCACCGCGTTGTAAAGGCGCCAGCGCGTGTCTTCGATAGCCAGCATGATTTAGTAGATGCCTTCGAGGCTGGTGATCTAACCAGCGACATGGTCGCCGTGGTTCGTTTCCAAGGCCCTGCGGCCAATGGCATGCCGGAGCTTCATAAGCTAACGCCACCGCTTGGTGTTATGCAGGACCGCGGACTGAAGGTCGCGCTGGTCACCGATGGCAGAATGTCGGGTGCTTCCGGGAAGGTGCCCGCTGCCATTCACCTAACGCCTGAAACGCTGCACGGCGGTGCTATTGGGCTAGTGCGCGATGGGGATATGGTTGAAGTGGACGCTGCTGCGGGCCGCTTGGAATTGTTAGTCGCTGAAGATATATTAGCAGCTCGCAGAAAAGAGGAGCCCGCTAAGGCCCCGGACACGTTTGGTATGGGAAGAGAGCTATTTGCGCCTATGCGAGCTATGGTGGGAAAAAGTGATGAAGGGGCGCCCTTTGTTGGCGCAGGATAAGGGGAAATTGGATGCAAACGAATATTAGTGAGGCGCTAGCAGCGAGAATGGGCGAAATATTGGCTATGGGGCCCGTTGTTCCGGTGATTACCGTGTCGGCGATTGAAGACGCTGCCCCGCTAGCTAAAGCACTTGTTGCAGGCGGCCTGTCGGTCCTAGAGGTGACGCTTAGAACAGATTGTGCGATGCAAGCGATTGAGGCGATGGCGAAGGTTGAAGGCGCGGTCGTCGGTGTCGGCACTATCATTAACGCAGCGCAGCTGGTCGAAGCCAAGGCGGCTGGCGCAGAATTCGCTGTATCCCCTGGGGCTACAGATACGTTGATTGAAGCGGCAATGGCGGTCGAAATGCCATTTTTGCCCGGTGTGGCAACGCCCGGCGAGGCGATGCGCTTGAATGAAAAGGGCTTGCAGTATTTGAAGCTTTTCCCTGCCGAGGCAGTTGGCGGTAGAACACTTTTAAAGTCAATTGGTGCGCCCTTGCCGCATCTGAAATTCTGCCCGACAGGAGGAATTTCGCCGGAGTCAGCGCCTGAGTATTTGAAGCTGAACAATGTTGTTTGTGTGGGGGGCAGCTGGATGATACCAAATAATATGATAGCAAACCGAGAGTGGGAGGGTATTTCCGCTCTTGCGCGCGAGGCTGCGGCTCTGAAATAAGGCGACCAAGATGACGAAAACGACTGAAGATATTGTAAAGCAGCTCTTGTGTGAGGTCCGCGAGAGCCGCACCCGCGACAATAATACGCCCGTTGTTAATCCATACTCACCGATTGCTTATCGAATATCTCAGTCCATTGATAAAGGCGACTTAAGCCTCAAAGATCTCTCGAAAATGCTTGATCATTTGGCGGTTGATGGTTTCACTTCGCGTGCCAAGCGTCTGAAGCGGTACCTTGGTGAGCAAGATATGGCCAAAGATTTGCAGGCTTTATTGAGGGGGGTCGCAGATCAGGCTGATGGCTTTGCTGGTTTTAAGGCTGCTGTAGAGCAAGAGCTGCTCGGATTTGTTATCACCGCGCACCCAACATTTGCCTATGACCGGAAAACCTATCAAGCTTTGGTGGAGGCCGCGACGAATGACGCCCCGATTGAGGGACAATTGAATCGCCCAGAAGCTACATTGGACCTGAAAGCTGAGTTCGAGCAGGCGGGAGCCGCCATCGCTAATTTTCAGGTCGCGTTTGATCGCTTTGTACAAAGTGTTCTGGAGGTTGCCGCTGAGGTTTATCCAAATGATTGGAAAAATTTGACGCCTCGGTTAGTGACGATCGCCAGCTGGGTTGGTTTTGATCTTGATGGGCGCTCTGACATTACATGGCTGACCAGTGTTTGGTTCCGTTTTAGTATGGCAGCGACACAGCTGAATTTCTATGAAGTCCGTTGGTCACTGCTCGCTGAAATGGTCCCCGAAAGCCCTGCTCGTGACAAAGTGAAAGCGGCCTTAAGGGCTATGATGCGTTTTTATCAGGGATGTTTGGACACGATTCCGGGCGATGCCGGTGATCTTGATGGTGTCAGTGTCTTTAGCCAGAAAGCATCTGAAGGACTAGGACCGGAAGCCCTATCAATCAGCCAATTATCAGCGCTGGTGCAGGAGGTTGCCGAAGGCGTTGATGATCAGTCGCTGGCAGTTCGTCTGCTGGTCTTCCGTGCACGTCTGGTTGCTTTTGGTTTCGGTCAATCTCATATCCATTTCCGTTTAAATGCTAGCCAGCTGCACAATGCAATCAGGCCTCTGGTTTCGATGGAAAAAGCGCCAGATGAAGCTTCAAGTCGTCGTCGTTTTATTGGAGCGGTCTCAAGTCTTTTGGATAATGTGAGACCACATTCTATCAGTTTTGATCAGGTGGCCCGAGAGCGCACAACTGCCAAGCGACTGTTCATGTTGGTCGCCCAGTTTCGGCGCTATTTCCCTGATGATATCCCAATTCGCTTTTTGATCGCAGAGGCTGATACGCCCTTTACCGTGCTGTCGGCGCTATACTATGCGCGGCTGTTTGGAGTTGAGGATAGTATTGATATATCACCGCTGTTCGAGACTGAGATCGCACTCGAGCGTGGCTCGAAGATAATTCAAGAACTCCTAGATAATAAACATTATTTTGATTACGTGAAATCGCGCCGTAGGCTGGCTATTCAAGCAGGTTATTCTGATGCTGGCCGCTATCTGGGTCAAGTTGCTGCGGGTTTATCGATTGAGCGGCTTCGCATGAAGCTAATTCGATTGATGGATAGTTATGATTTGGCTGATGTGCAGTTGCTGGTGTTTGATACAGGCGGCGAATCTGTGGGGCGCGGCGCTCATCCTGATAGCATTAATGACCGCCTAAACTATTATCATAGCCCAGCAGCGCGGGCGCTTATCGCTAAACGCGGTATGTCTTATAAACAAGAATTTTCCCTTCAAGGCGGCGATGGGTATTTGCTACTGGGGAACGAGGCTGCGGCCCATTCAACGCTGTCACAGGCGCTGGTTAATAGCCTAACACCGCATGATGCTGACGATAATGATCTACTGTATGATGATACGGATTGGTCGCTGGATTTCTTCTTGAAAATGAAGGAGTTCCAGAGTCGATTGACAGATGACCCGGATTATTTGGCGCTTATCGCCTCATTGGGCCCGGAAATATTATACCCGAGCGGTTCACGGATGACGATCCGACAAGTTGAAGGTCGTGCGCCCAGCCCTTTAGAGCGCCTTTCGCAAATCCGTGCTATCCCGCACAATGCCTTGCTGCAGCAAATGGGCTTTTTCTCAAATACCGTTAGCGGCATGGGCGGCGCTATTGCTGGAGATCAGGAAACGTTCGCGCAGGCGATGGATGGTAGCCAGCGGCTTGGCCATATCATGAAGCTGGTCCGCGCCGCTATCCATTTGACCGATGAGGATCTGCTGCGGGCTTATATCAGTCAATTTGATCCGCAATATTGGATTGATTGTCTTCGCTTTGAGAAAGAGGTGCATCGCCACAAACGCATCAGGCGCTTGATTGCGTTGCTGGAAAAGTTGAATATCCACGAGCCCCTGCGGCGTATGAACCGTGTGTTTAGTGAAGATTTAATCGACCTGAAAGATCAGCTGGAAGGCTATGATGATGTCGGCGGTTACCGATTGGATGACGATGAGCGCGATCGCTATATCTTGCTTCACGTTATCCGAATTTCCATTATGCAAAGTTTGTTTATTCGCACGACGCGTATCCCACGGTTCGCCAGTCATCGGGGCACAACGACCGAGGCTTTGAAATTGCAGTTACTGAAATTTCAGGTGCCGGGCGCATTGGCTCAAATCCGCGATATTTTCCCCCTTAGAGCGCTGCCAGCTGCGACGGGGCCAAACTATGAGGACGCGACCTATGATCAAAGCAGTGAAGGCGGTTATGCATGGGAGCATGAGAATGTCTTTGACGTGGTCGAGGACCTATTTGGGATGACGCGCCGCATATCAATGATCATTTCTGGCTACACGGGAGCGATGGGGTAGTTTGGGGCGGTTTTTACTGGACATTTGCTCTCAATTTTACGACCATCCCACATTAGTTTTTATGTCTTATCAGGGAGGGTGAGTTGTCTGCCTCGTTTTCTTCTACTCAGTTGATTTTAGTTAGTGCCTTATCGCTCGGTATAGGCTTTACCGCCTCGCCGGTAGCGGCGCAGGACGGCTCGCCGCGTATCGTGAAACCCGGAGCGCCTGGGAAGTATAGCGAAGTGATAACAGCAGAACATTCCATAAAACTTGGCCAAAGCTATTTCACTGAACATGATGTCAGCTTCATGCAGGACATGATAGTGCACCATGATCAAGCCGTAGAAATGTCAGCCCTGATTAAGGGGCGGTCCGCATCTCAGCAGATGGCTCTCCTTGGCAGGCGGATAACAACCAGTCAAACGAGCGAAATCGAGATGATGCGGACTTGGCTGCGCCGCCGCGGCGCACCAGCGGAGAGTCCAATGGGATATGGGCACCATGCTGGACATGCCGATCAGCCTATGATGCAGGGGATGCTGTCCCCAAAGCAAATGGATGCACTAGCGGCTGCGACAGGCGATGGTTTTGACAATCTTTATCTATCTGGGATGATTTTGCACCATCAAGGCGCGATTAGTATGGTGAACAGTTTAATGCAGAATGAGCGATCAGGTGAAGACCCCGAACTATCGGGTTTTATCGCCTCAATCCGGGCCGATCAATCGGCAGAAATATTAAAAATGTCAGGAATGTTGGAGCGATATCAATCATCTAATGTCGATTGAGGCTTTAACGGTGTAACTCAGAACAAAAGGGGACAGACAAATGAAAAATCTAAACAGCTTTAAATGGAATGCCGCGATCATTGCTTTGGCAATGGGTGTGGCGGGGTGCGCTGAAACGCCGTCGGGGAACGAAGATATAAGCGCGGCCGAGACCGCGGCGATGGCCAAGTCGACAGTGGACCCCCGGCAGGGTTTGGCTGCCGGTCTGGAAGATGCGGGCACGGCAATTTTAAATTTGAAACTTGTTCAGGAGATTGCAATGCCTGACGGTTTTTATGAGCCGAATTCTTTGTGGGCTCCGGCAGTTGAAATGGCATTGGTTGAAAAGTTGCAGAAGGGCGAGGAAGTTGAGCGCCCCCCAAGTCCAATTTCTTTTGCGAATACTGATCTTGCATTTTCGGGTGACAAAGTTGTGATGGGCAACTTTCATGGCTTTAATATCTATCAGGCTGGTGAGCAAGATAAGTTAGATCATGTGGTATCTGTGGTCTGCCCCGGCGGGCAGGGCGATGTTTCCATACACGGTGATCTTGTGTTTTTATCAGTGGAGGCCAACCGGGCGCGACTAGATTGCGGCTCAGACGGGGTCGAGGGGGATAGCAATCCTGATCGGTTCCTGGGTGTTCGTATTTTCGATATTTCGGATATTATGTCACCGCGCCAGGTGGCGGCCGTGCAAACTTGCAGAGGATCTCACACTCATACGCTTGTGCCTGACCCGAAAGATCCTGATACTGTTTATATCTATGTCTCGGGTGCGCAAGGCCCGCGTCCGGGTAGTGAACTGGACGCCTGCTCAGCGGGCGACCCTGATGAAAACCCAGAGACGGCCCTTTACAGCATTGATGTGATCAAGGTGCCTGTAAAAGCGCCGGCTGAGGCTGCCGTTGTTAGTCGCCCCCGGATATTTGCTGACGCTGAAACTGGTGAGATCAATGGCCTTTGGAAGGGGGGCAAGATAGCCGAGGGCGCTCAAGATACGTCGGTTACCAATCATTGTCATGACATCACGGCCTTCCCAAAGCATAATCTTGCAGCGGGCGCCTGCGCTGGTAACGGTATCTTGCTTGATATTTCTGATCCTGTGAACCCCACCAGAATTAGCGAGATCGGTGATCCCAATATGGCTTATTGGCATTCCGCAGTCTTTAATAACGAAGCTGACTCGATTGTCTTTACGGATGAATGGGGTGGGGGTGTATCAGCGCGCTGCCTGCCTGAAGATCCGACCAATTGGGGCGGCAATCTGATCGCTGATATTACTGCCGATGGCTTAAAGGGTCGTGGGTTTTTCAAGATACCGAATGTGCAGTCCGAAACTGAGAATTGCGTCGCGCACAATGGATCGCTCATTCCTGTTCCTGGCCGCGATATCAAAGTCCAAAGCTGGTACAGCGGCGGCATATCGATAATTGATTTCACTAATCCAGAAAATACTTTCGAAATAGCTTATTTTGACCGCGGCCCCATTAATGCAGATGAATTATATTTGTCAGGTTACTGGGCGGCCTATTGGCACAATGGTAAGATTTACGCCCCTGATATTGTCCGAGGCTTGGACGTATTCGAGCTTGTCGCGAGCGAGTTTATCAGTGAGGACGAGATCGCTGCTGCTAAGCTGGTTACCTTTGAAGAGGCTAATACGCAGACGCAAGAGTATTTCGAATGGCCAGCGACACCGTTAGTGGCGAATGTTTATTTCGCGCAATTGAAGGACAGTCACGCCCTTTCGGCAGAGCTGATCACAGCAATTAGTGCAGCGATGGCCGGCGAAATGTCAAAGGCTGAAGTTGCTCGAAGGCTGCGCGATGCGGCAAAACTCAAAGGCGGTCAACATAAAGCTCGTTTGATGGGCCTAGCTAATACGCTGGATGGATTAGAAGCCTAGGGTAAAGCTGTGAAAAACCTCTCGAGAGGATTGCTGCCAAAGGAATTAATGCCTGAAGCTGTGATCGCTGCCAGTCGGCGATTGCAGGGAAATATTGTGAGGACTCCTACAATCGAGTGGGCGCCGGATGAAGTTGAGGCTATGTTCGGCGCTGGCACGCGCGTTTTTGTAAAATACGAGGCGATGCAGCGTACGGGAAGCTTCAAGGTTCGAGGAACGCTCAATCTAATCGGTGGTCTCAGCGATGCTGATAAAGCGAGGGGCGTAGTGGCCGTTTCTGCGGGCAATCACGCTATCGCGGTTGCTTATGCGGCGAGAAACTTTGGCGTGACGGCAAAGATCGCGATGCCTGCCAGTGCTAGCGTATATCGGCGTGAAAAGGCTGAGGCGCTGGGCGCTGAGATTGTTCTTTGTGAAGATGTTGGTGCTGCATTTGCTGCGTGTGAGGCCATTCAAGCCCATGAGGGGAGGGTTTTTGTCCATCCTTTTAATGACCTTCCAATGATTCAAGGGTCAGCGACCGCTGGTTTGGAAATGGCTGAAGACTTGATTCAGGATGGCATTTGTCTTGATCAAATGCTGCTATCGATCGGCGGCGGTGGATTTGCTGCGGGATATGCTAGCAGTATTTATCACGCGTTTCCTAACTGCGATATCATCGGCGTTGAGCCAGAGCTAGCGGATGTGATGCACCGCGCCTTTGCGGCGGGAGAGATCGTTAAGGCGCCACTTCCAACTTCGATAGCCGATAGCTTGGGGTCGCCGCTTGCCGTCGATCCGTCGCACAGCCTATGTCGAGCGCTATTGTCGCGCGTTGTTCTTGTCAGCGAAGATCAGCTAGTTGACGCAATGCGACTGACCCAGTCGGAATTAAAGATGGTCGTAGAGCCAGCGGGCGCAGCAACAATCGCAGCACTATTGGGGCCTATGCGGGAGCAAATTGGGGGCAAAACCGTCGGTGCCGTACTCTGCGGTGCGAATATTGGCCCAGAAGAATATTTTCAAATCGTACGATAGAAATTTGAATAGTTATTCTAAACTAGACCTATGGGTCTTGTAACACTCTCGCTCTTGGTTAATATGGCAGTTGAATTGAACAAAGGGTGACGGTGTGCGAGGCTTGACCATTAAGGCTGGAAGATCAGCATTTACAAAAATAGAGCAACATGGTTTATCACCAGCATCCGTCAGAACCGTTGTGGGAGCGTCTGGTGGGGCCAAGTGGCTTGTCTTGCGACATATCGACCGGGTGATTTTTGGTGAATGGTTGACTGAAGCCGAGCAGAAAATTGATCTTGTCGGATCTTCAATCGGCGCATGGCGGATGACCTTGGCAGCGATGAAGGACCCTGAGGCTGAGTGGCAACGTTTTGAAGAGGGCTACATATCATGGCGCTCAAGCCCTGGGATGAGGGTTGATGATGTGACCCGAGAGACGTGGCGTACGGTTCGTGAATTGTTTCCCGAAGATAAAATTAACGAGGTCCTCAGCAATCCTCTGCGTAACCTTAATATTGTGGCGGTTAAATGCAAAGGAATGGCGGCGGCGGATCATTATGTACCCCTCGGATTGTCTACACTGGCGGCAGCGGGTGCCAATTTAATTAATCGCCAAGGCCTTAAGCTATTTTATGATCGGGCGGTGTTCCACTCGCATGATAAGCCAATTGCAGGGTTAGCGGGCTTTAATCGGAAAGACATTCGCCTCACGGAAAATAATCTTACGTCGGCAATTACGGCTAGCAGTTCGATTCCATTTGTGATGCATGGTGTGAGAGATTTTGAGGGCGCTAACGGCGGCGTCTACCGGGACGGCGGCTTCACGGATTATCATTTTGACGAACCCTGGGACGGTGGCGGCGGTGTCGTGTTGTACCCGCACTTTTATGATCATTTGATTCCAGGGTGGTTCGATAAAAGCTTTAAATCGCGGAGAACCAAGCCAGCGGCCCTAGGTGACGTGGTTTTAATTAGCCCGAGTCAGAGTTTTATTAAGAGCCTGCCTGGTGGAAAAATTCCGGACCGGAGAGATTTTAGAACGATGGAGAACGATGAACGGATTAAATATTGGCAAACTGTACTTGAGGACAGCCGCCGTCTTGGTGATGAACTAGCAGAAATGTTGCAGGATCATGGTAAGTTGATGGACACCCTGTCGATAGTTGAATAGCCTATTTGTAAATCCTGTTGGAAAAAGGAAGATGAGATGAGTAAGACTGGTATTTATACCTCGGAAATTCCATTCGGTGAGGAGGATATGCTCGGCGATAATTTGGCAGATGTCGTTGTAAAGGCTTGCGATAAGCATGCTGCTCTTCCAGCGTTGAGCGTGGTCCTACCGAACGGGCAGTCTCAGACACTCAGTTACAAAGACCTTCAGCATTATTCAGACGCGGTTGCGGCTTGGCTGGTGAAGGATTGCGGCTTGAAAAGTGGCGATGTTGTTGCCCTGCAAAGCGTGAATAGTTTGGCTTTCCCCGTGGTTGCTTTTGGTGCATTAAAGGCTGGCGTCACGCTGACAAACATCAATCCCATGTATACGTCCGCTGAAGCACAGTATCAATTGCAAGACAGCGGAGCGGTGATGCTATTTGTTATTGACGTGTTCGGCGCGACCGTTGCTGAAACGATCAAGGATACGAAGGTTCGCAGCGTTGTTAGGTTGTCGCTGACTGATCTTTTTCCAAAAGTAAAAGCGGCAGCTATGAATTTCCTGCTGCAAAGAGTTTTGAAAAAAATACCGGAGTTCAATGTACCCTATGAAGATACTCTGGGATCAATACTGAAAAAAGGTAAGATGCACCTTGCAAGCGGCTTTGATGCGAAGACTCATATTAAAAGTATAAACCCTGAAACTGCAGTTTTTTATCAGTATACGGGGGGCACAACGGGCCGGTCCAAAGGCGCCGCGCTGAGTCATCATAATTTGGTGTCTAATGTCTCTCAAGGTAGGCTTCACAATGGCATTACTGATGAGGACTCGGGTGAAAGTGTGCTGTTGGTTTTGCCGTTATATCACGTCTATGCACTCGCCGTTGGCTGTATAAGCAGTATGGTAAATGGCTTTCATGTGGTTTTGGTGCCATCACCCAAACCGCTTAGCAATTTGAAAGCAGCATTTGAATTATGCGAGATTAGCATGTTCCCTGCCATAAACACGCTATTCCTCGGTCTCTTGAACGAAGACTGGTTCAAGGGCGATTTGATCAAGCCTCTGCGCGTATGTATGTCGGGCGGAGCGCCATTAGCGCCAGAGACGGCTGATGCGTGGAAAAAGCACACTGGTATTGAGATTCATGAAGGCTACGGGTTAACGGAAAGCACCTGTGCCGCGATCTCTAATCCCCTGGCGAGTGAACCCGTTCGTAGTAATGTTGGTAAGCCTCTGCCCGGCACGGACATAAGATTTGTAGACGACGATGGTCACAATGTCCCTCGGGGCGAGCGCGGCGAAGTATGGGTCCGAGGCCCTCAAATTATGACCGGGTATCTGGGCAACCCAGAAGCGACAGCCGAAACTATCGAAGATGGCTGGCTCAAAACTGGCGATATTGGCTTGATTGATAATGAAGGAAACGTCCATATCGTAGACCGTAAAAAAGATATGGTTCTTGTGTCTGGCTTTAACGTATTCCCGACTGACATTGAGGCGGTTCTTGTAACCTGCCCGCAGGTTGCTGACGCAGGTGTTGTGGGTGTGCCGGACCCTGCCACGGGCGAGAAGCTGGTGGCTTGGGTGGTTAAAGCCAAAGGCTGCGAAGACTTGGATGCTAAAACGGTCACAGAGCACTGTCGGGGTGAGCTTACGGGCTATAAGGTCCCACGCGATGTCCGCTTTATCGATGAGCTACCGAAATCACCAGTTGGGAAGGTTTTGCGGCGCGAGCTAAGAGATCAAACCGAGACGTAGGCTGCAATGAATTGGGGAGTTGATATGCGAAATCTTTTGGGTGGCTGGGCTTTAATGCTTCTTATGGCAGTATCCGTGGCGGCGGGAGATTCTGATGCAGCTAGCGATCTACATAGTATATTTTCAGATCAACAGACATATAGTTTGCAAGCGAATCCGATACGAGCCTTGGGCGCTGAAAAGCGGGAGTATGTGACCTCATTGGGCGATGTCTCCGCTGAACAAAATGGCCGTTTCATTGCCAAGTATTCTGAGTTTTTGGATCGCTTAGGCGCCGTGGACCGCACAGCCTTAACGCCCGACGATCAGCTTAATTACGATATTTTTTCCTTCATGCTGAACCAGCAAATCGCCAAAGCTAACTTGCGTGATTGGAGAATCCCCTTTTTCGCTGATAGTGGTTTTCACACGTCTGTGGCCAGGCTGTCTTCAAGCTTTTCTTTTAAGAACGCCGACGACTATGAACTGTACCTGAAACTACTGTCCGACATCCCGCGCTATTTTGACCAGCATAGAAGCAATATGCGCCTCGGCATGGAAACAGGATTCACCATGCCTAAGGTTGCGCTTGATGGCCTGCTACCCACGTTTAAAGCCTACACAAATTCTGCGGTTGAGGACAGCTCGTTCTACACGCCGTTTAAGACGATGCCCAATCATTTTGATGAAGCCGAAAAAGCGGCTCTGCGCAAGAAAGCAGTCGATGTAATTTCCAGCCAGGTTTATCCGGCGTATAATGGCCTTAACAGCTTTATAATAGATGTCTATTATCCAGCCGCCAAAGAGGCAATTGGCGCTAGTGCATGGCAGGATGGTATGGCCCACTATGATACGCTGGTGGGTCATTACACATCGATGGATATTACGGCTGATGAAGTCCATGAAATAGGCTTAGCGGAGGTTGCGCGGATCAGAGCAGAAATGGAGCAGGTCATTGATGACACCGGCTTCGAGGGCGGTTTCGCTGCGTTCATCGACTTCTTGCGTACCGATGAGCAGTTTTACGCAAAAACCGCTGAGGAGTTGATCAAAGAAGGCAGCTATATCGCTAAGCTCATTGATGCAAAGATGCCATCTTTGTTTAAGGTTATGGCGCGCCAACCATACGGCGTTGAACCTGTTCCCGACGCCATAGCGCCTAACTATACTACCGGTCGCTATGTGCCTGCGCCGAAAGGCAGCACGCGAGCAGGTACCTATTGGATCAATACGTACAATTTAGATAAGCGTCCGCTCTATGTGATACCGGCTCTTACGCTCCATGAAGGCGTGCCGGGGCACCACCACCAGCTAGCGCTCGCCGCTGAGATGGAAAATGTACCGGCATTCAGAACATCGCTGCGGGTAACGGCCTACTCGGAAGGCTGGGGCCTGTATAGTGAAAAGCTGGGGCTCGATATGGGTATTTACCGCACACCTTATGAGCAGTTTGGTCGCCTGAGTTACGAGATGTGGCGGGCGTGTAGGCTGGTCGTTGATACCGGTATGCACGCCAAGGGCTGGACGCGGGCCGAGGCCATCAAACTGATGGAAGATAACAGTGCGCTCTCAAAGCATAATATCCGGACCGAGGTTGATCGCTATATTAGCTGGCCGGGGCAAGCGTTGGGCTATAAAATGGGTGAGATTAGCATCATCAAGCTCCGCGAGAAGGCCGAGGAAACGCTGGGCGGCGATTTCGATATTCGGGCTTTCCACGATCATCTACTGGCAACCGGCGCGGTCCCTATTCCAATTATGGAAACGCGGATGCATAAATGGATTGCTGATCAAGCAGGGCACTTTGCTGATTAGAATAACTGACTTGTCGCCTTAGGGAATACTCCCCATATATGGGCTAGTATCAATCCACGTCGTTTTGGAAGGCCCTTAATGCAAATCAGAGACAATATCTTGGACGCTATCGGCGGAACCCCGCTCATTAAGCTTGAGCGCCTGTCACAGATGACCGGCTGTACGATCCTTGGGAAGGCCGAATATTGCAATCCGGGTGGCTCGGTTAAAGATCGTCCCGCCCTTGAGATTGTCGAGGACGCTGAGCGTAAAGGCCTGATCCAGCCCGGTGGCCTAATTGTTGAAGGCACCGCTGGTAACACGGGTATTGGTTTATCAGTGGTTGCCAACGCCAAGGGGTATCGCACGTTGATCGTGATGCCCGATACGCAGACCAAAGAAAAGATCGATACGCTCAGAACTATGGGTGTTGATCTACGCCTTGTACCAGCTGCACCCTACAGCAAGCCTAGTAATTTCCAGCATGTGGCAAAACGTTTAGCCGAGGAGCTATCCAGCACCGAGCAAAATGGCGTCCTGTGGGCCAATCAATTTGATAATGTTGCCAATAGGGCAGCCCACTATAAAACCACCGCTACCGAGATATGGCAGCAGACGGACGGCAAGGTTGATGGCTTTGTCTGCGCGGTCGGCTCCGGGGGCACGCTCGCGGGCGTATCGATGGGCCTTAAAGAAAAGAATGCTGATATCCAAATCGGTATCGCCGACCCGATGGGGGCCTCACTTTATAGCTATTTTAAAACGGGCGAGCTGAAATCAGAAGGCGGATCGATCAGTGAAGGTATCGGCCAAAGTCGGATCACTGCCAATATCGAAGGCGCTGTTGTTGACCATGCTTGGCAAATCCCGGATCAAGAAGCATTGCCTATCGTGTTCGACCTGCTGAAGAAAGACGGCCTGTGCATGGGCGTCTCAACCGGGATTAATGTGGCTGGTGCGCTGAGAATGGCCAAGGAAATGGGACCCGGTCATACGATTGTTACCATCCTTTGCGACAGCGGTATGCGCTATCAAAGCAGGCTCTATAATGCCGATTTTCTACGCAGCAAAGACTTGCCCGTGCCTGAGTGGCTGGCCACCGAGTAGCTGCTACCCCACGTCAATTGCAGGGAGCCGAGTACGTTTAACGATGGTGCGCAGGGCAAAACTGGAGTGGACACGAGCGACTTTCGGCAGACGCGTTAGTCGGTGGTGGACGCGCTCATAATCGGCGGCGTCTTCCACTGCAACCCGCAGCATAAAATCAACGTCACCGCTCATAAGATAACATTCCATCACCTCGGGCACGGCTTGCACCTTGGCGGCAAATAGCTCCAAATGATCCTCGGTCTGGCTCTCCAAGCTGACGCGGACAAAGACATTCCCGGGTAGGCCAGCACGGGCCTGATTGACAATCGCCACATATCGGTCGATCAATCGGCTGTCTTCCAGTGTCTTGACGCGGCGCAAACAAGCACTCTCGCTGAGGCCCACTTGTTTGGCGAGTGCAACATTGCTGAGTCGCGCATCTTCTTGCAAAACATCTAGAATTTTTCTGTCGATCTTATCTATATTCACAGTTTATCTTTCAATAAATCTTTTTCAGAGACATAATCTTGTGTCAGAGTAACACTTGTGAGGAAAACTCGCAAGAACCTGCTTTTGATTTCTGATAAAATGCTTGCAACATTCAGCTGGGGCAAGGGGCACTGGCTAATGCCGTCATTTTAAGGAGCAATGCCATGCTTATTGGTGTGCCAAAGGAAATCAAGAACCGCGAGTACCGCGTAGGGTTGTCACCATCATCTGTTCGTGAATTAGTTGCTAACGGCCATGATGTGATTGTTCAAAAAGACGCTGGCTTTGAAATCGGTTTTTTGGACACGCATTATCTAGCGGCGGGGGCGGAGATCATTGATCAGGCTCAGGATATTTTCGCCAGCGCGGAAATGATCGTAAAGGTCAAGGAACCGCAGCAGGGTGAGTGCCAGATGCTCCGTGAAGACCAGATTTTATACACCTATTTGCATTTGGCTCCAGACCCTGCGCAGACGCAAGGCCTGATCAATTCTGGCTGTCATGCAATTGCCTATGAGACAGTTACAGATAGGTTTGGCGGCTTGCCACTGCTTGCACCCATGTCTGAGGTTGCTGGCCGGATGTCGATCCAAGCGGGCGCGCATGCGCTGGAGATGAGCCAAGGTGGCCGCGGCGTTTTAATGGGCGGCGTGCCGGGCGTTGCCCCTGCTAAGGTGACGATCATCGGCGGCGGTGTCGTGGGCACCAATGCTGCAGCTATGGCAGTTGGTATGGGCGCTGATGTGACGATCCTCGACCGATCTGTGCACCGGATGCAAGAACTGGATAATCTTTTCCACGGTCGCGTAAAGACAGTTTACAGCACTGTTGATGCGATTGATGAGTATGCTATGCGGTCAGACTTGATTGTTGGTGCGGTCTTAATCCCCGGCGCTGCAGCTCCGAAATTAATCTCTGCGGAGCAGGTAAAACGTATGGCGCGCGGGTCTGTTCTAGTAGACGTCGCGATTGATCAGGGTGGTTGCTTTGAGACGTCTCATGCCACAACCCACGAAGACCCCACGTATTTGGTGAATGACGTCGTTCATTACTGCGTCGCCAATATGCCAGGCGGTGTTGCCAGAACGTCAACGATGGCGTTGAACAATGCAACGTTGCCGTACGCGCTGCAGATCGCTAATCTTGGCTGGAAGAAGGCCTTGTCAAATGACCCGCACCTTGCAGCCGGTCTGAATGTATCTGGCGGTAGAATTACCTATGAGGCGGTCGCGCAGGATCAAAACTTGGATTATGTCCCGACAGCGGACGTTATCAAGTCATAGAAAGCAAGGCCCCAAGGTTATGACGCCCCAACGTTATACGGCCCCGGCGGCACTAATCGCTGGGGCCTAACTTTGTTCTTGCGGGGCTTCGCGGGGAGGTCTAGTTTCACCCCATGACTGATAAGAAAACCATACAGATATTTGCCCTTGGTGGAACCATTGCTATGACCCCTGATCAGGTCACTGGCTCGGGCGTTGTGCCAACTCTGGACGGCGATCAATTGATTGCAGCTGTTCCCGGTCTTGCTTCGGTGGCAGATATTAAAGCTGATACGATTGTCAAGCTAGGCAGTGCTAATCTGACATTTGATCATGTGCGCCAATTATATGCAGCAATTACAAAAGCAATTGCCGCGGGCACAGATGCTATTGTCGTAACGCAGGGCACTGATATGCTTGAGGAAACGGCTTTTCTGCTATCGCTCATCAGTGATTTTGATACACCAATCATGGTCACAGGTGCGATGCGTCACCCCGGACAGCCGGGCAGTGATGGCCCCGCTAATTTATCTGCTGCGGTCAAGGTCGCAGCATCCGAGTGGGCCGAGGGCGGCGGTGTCTTTATTGTGATGAATGATCAGGTGATGGACCCTGTTTATACTAGAAAGCGTCACACCAGCTCGGTGGCGGCCTTTGAAAGCCAAGCGGGGCCGCTCGCGGTTGTGGTTGAAGACCAAGTGCGGGGTCTTTCAATGGGACGGCGGACAGAGCGCCTGCCTGCTGACTGTTTAAATAATCCGGCCGACATTATCGTTATCGGTCCGACCTATAGCGATGATGCGTTACCGCTTGACCTGATAGATTTTGAGCGGGTCGACGGCGTTGTGATCGAGGGCGTTGGCGGCGGACATCTGCCCGAGAATTGGGTTGAGAAAGTCCATAGCCTAGTCGGTACTATGCCGATCGTTCTAACGAGCCGCGTTGGCGGTGGACCGGTATTAACCAGCACCTATGGCTACAAGGGCGCAGAAATCGATTTGATCAAGCGCGGATTGATCCCGTCAGGCTGGTTGGATGGCCGTAAAGCAAGGTTGCTGATGTGCCTTACCGCGCGCGCCGGTCAAGATGCTGTAAAGGCTAGCTTCAAACAGTTTTCAAAATGATCAAGCGCCTGCGCTACCCTTAAAGACAGGGCTTTCCATCAATTTAGAGATCAAAAGGTCCAGTTGCTGCAGCTCATCTGGATTTAGGGTTTCCAGAAATTCTCGCTCCCATGCGATCGCCAAGGGGACAACCTGCTGATATATATCCTGACCCTTTTCAGATAGTGCTAATACTGAGCGTCTTTTATCTTCGGCGGCAAAATGGCGTTCTAACAGTCCAGCCGTCAGCAGCTTCTTTACCGAGCGCGATACAGCAACCTTATCCATCGCGGTCTGCTTGGCTAGTTCGCGGGCGGAGATATCAGGCAGGTTACCGAGAACAGCCATTATCCGCCACTGTGGAAGACTGATTCCAAAGCGGTCCTCATACAGCGCGGCGATCCCTTGGCTGGCCCTGTTCGATAGAACAGACAGGCGGTAGGGTAGGAATGCTGATAATTCCAATGTTTCCGACATAGTTTTTTCCCGCTAAGACTAAAAAGGGCTTGAATTTATCCGGCGAATAGGCCAAAAGGTTTCATATGAAACTAATTTGACAAGACCTATAAGTCAACCACCTTCAGCCAGTCTTTCAATGCAGCAACGGCTGATCTGAATTTATCGTTATAAAAAGGAATGAATGATGGCAGATCTATTTGAAAACCCGCTTGGTCTCGACGGCTTTGAATTCGTCGAATTTACTGCTCCTGAGAAGGGTACTTTAGAGGCCGCCTTCCACGCGATGGGGTTTACCCACGTTGCCAATCACCGTTCTAAGGACGTCCAACTTTGGCGCCAAGGCGATATCAACTTCATTACAAATTATGAAAAAGATAGCCACGCTTGGTACTATGGCGAAGAGCACGGCCCCTCAGCTTGTGGTATGGCTTTCCGCGTGAAGGACGCTCAAGAAGCCTATAAGATGGCGATAGAGCGCGGCGGTCAGCCGGTTCATGTGGATACTGGCCCGATGGAGCTAAGATTGCCCGCGATCAAAGGTATCGGGGGCGCGACGCTTTATCTAGTGGATCGCTACGGTGATCAGCTTAGCATCTATGACATTGACTTTGAATGGCTGGACGGCGTTGACCGTAATCCCGAAGGCTGCGGGTTCCATACATTAGACCATTTGACGCACAATGTTTACCGGGGTCGGATGGACTATTGGGCAAACTATTATGAGAGCATCTTCAACTTCCGTGAAATCCGCTATTTTGACATTAAGGGCGAATATACTGGGCTCCTATCAAAGGCAATGACAGCACCTGACGGCAAAATTCGTATCCCGCTGAACGAGGAAGCCGGCGGTGGTAGCGGTCAGATCGAAGAGTTTCTAATGGCCTACAACGGCGAAGGTATTCAGCACATCGCGTTTTCTTGCGATGATTTGCCAGCGTGCTGGGATCGCTTGAAGAAGCAGGGCGTGAAATTTATGACACCGCCACCTGCGACATATTATGATATGCTCGAAGAACGCCTACCCGGGCACGGTGAGCCGATTGATGAACTGCAAGCGCGCGGTATTTTGCTGGATGGCACAACAGACGGTGATCAGCCGCGGCTGCTATTGCAAATCTTTTCCGAGACCACTCTTGGACCAGTTTTCTTTGAGTTCATCCAACGAAAAGATGACGATGGCTTCGGCGAGGGTAACTTTAAGGCACTGTTTGAGAGCATTGAACGCGATCAAGTGGCCCGGGGTGTGGTTGGCTCGAAAGCTTAATCTGAGACGGGAGAGATACCATGAACATCAAACGTATTCATCATGTGGCTTATCGCTGTAAGGATGCCAAAGAGACCGTTGATTTTTATCAAAAAAATCTTAATATGGATTTCCTTTTGGCGATCGGCGAAAACGAAGTGCCGTCAACCAAGGCGCCGGATCCCTATATGCATGTCTTTTTGGACGCAGGTCAGGGCAATGTACTGGCGTTTTTTGAATTACCCAACAGCCCAGAAATGGGCCGAGATGGAAATACACCAGACTGGGTGCAGCATATCGCTTTCGAGCTGGAATCTGTCGCAGAGGTTGAGGCTGCAAAGGAACGCCTAGAGGCCGCTGGCATTGAGGTGCTGGGACTGGTCGATCATGCGATTTTTAAGTCGATCTATTTCTTCGACCCCAACGGTCACAGGATTGAACTGGCAGCGAATACAGTTGAAGATGGGATGCTGGAAGAGTTGAAACGTGTAGCGCCTGATATGATTAACGAATGGGCGAAGACAAAGCGCGCACCTTCCCATGCGGCATGGCTACATAACGGCCAGGACTTCAAGGAATTTATGGCCGACAAGTACGGCAAGTAGAGTAAAGAGGATTTTGATATGAAATTAGCATCACTAAAGAGCGGCCGCGACGGAGCCCTTGTCGTTGTCAGCAGCGATTTGAGCAAGATGACAAGCGCAGCTGATATCGCAGCAACAATGCAGGCGGCTCTTGATGACTGGGCAGTGACCGCGCCAAAACTTTCAGCCTTATATGATCTCCTGAACGCAGGCGCTTTAGACAGCCAACCGTTCGATCAAACGGCCTGTGATTCGCCGCTACCGCGCGCTTATCAGTGGGCCGATGGCTCGGCATACGTCAACCATGTCGAGCTTGTCCGCAAGGCCCGCGGCGCAGAGATTCCTGATAGCTTTTGGCACGATCCGCTTATGTATCAGGGAGGCTCCGATAGCTTCCTTGGGCCTCGTGATGATATTGTTATGCCGACCGATGATGGCTGGGGGATCGACTTTGAGGCCGAGATTACCGTGATCACGGATGATGTGCCGATGGGCGTGTCGGCTGATGATGCGCTGGACCATATTAAGCTAATCATGTTGGTGAACGATGTATCGCTTCGCGGCTTAATTCCTGGTGAACTGGCAAAGGGCTTCGGCTTCTTTCAAAGCAAGCCATCAAGCGCTTTCTCGCCAGTATGTGTGACGCCCGATGAACTTGGTGAAAAATGGGCTGGCGGTGTTCTATCGCTGCCGCTGAGTAGCTACTATAATGGTAGCAAGTTTGGCGAACCAAACGCTGGTGTTGATATGACATTCCACATGGGGCAACTGGTGGCACACGCAGCCAAGTCACGCCCTCTAGAGGCTGGCTCGATCATCGGCTCGGGCACTGTGTCCAACAAGCTTGACGACGGACCGGGAAAACCGGTCAGCGAAGGTGGTGTTGGTTATAGCTGTATCGCTGAAATTCGCATGATTGAAACCATTCAAAATGGCGAACCGTCGACTAGCTTCATGAAGTTTGGCGATCGGATTCAGATCGAGATGCTTGATGAGAGCGGTACAAGTATTTTCGGCCAAATCGACCAGAAGGTCGTCAAGCAATGACAGCAACACTTTTCAACTATTGGCGGTCTAGCGCATCGTATCGGGTGCGGATCGCACTCGCGCTAGTGGGCGTTACGTACGATCATATAGCGGTCAACTTGGCACCTGGTATGGATGAGCAATTAACAGATGCTTATCACGCGATCAATCCACAAGGCAGGGTACCTTTCTTCCGCGACGGGACGGTTGAATTGTCCCAGTCACTTGCGATTATGGAATATTTGAATGAGACGGTTGATGGCGCAACCCTGCTACCAAGCGATCCGGTAGAGCGAGCAAAGGTACGCCAAATAGCGCATATCGTTGCAATGGACATGCAGCCAGTACAAAATTTATCAGTGTTGAAGCAATTGAAACTGCAATTTGATGCTAGCCAAGATGATGTGAACACATGGGTGCGAGATTTCCTTGCCTTAGGCTTAGCGGCGATTGAAGACTTGCTAACCAAGACACCTCACACAAGCGTATACTGTTTTGGGGATACGCCGTCGCTGGCCGATGTTTGCTTGGTGCCGCAGCTTTATAATGCGGAACGGTTCAATGTTGATCTAACTAGCTTCCCAACCATCGTGAAAGTATGCGCAGTGGCCCGGGCACACCCCGCTTTTGTTGCAGCACACCCCGAAAACCAACCGGACGCGCCAGCATCATGACAAAAAGGGCTTCATCAAAATCCATAGCAATCCTTGGCTTTGGTATTATATTTGCGCTATTCGGCGGCCTATTTCTCTCGGGCGTGTTGGATGATTTGGTGCCGGAAGACAACGCAGATGGGGAAATAAGACTGCGCCCTGATAATGCCGAACTTGTGGATAGTGGACGTCAAGTTTATGCGGACTATTGTGCTGCTTGTCACGGCGCCAATCTGGAAGGAGAGCCAAACTGGCGCATCCGTAAACCAGACGGGCTTTTGCCAGCACCTCCCCATGATGAGACTGGCCACACATGGCATCATAGCGACAAGCAACTGTTCCAGATGACTAAAATAGGTGCTGCGGCTCTAATTCAAGATCCCACTTACCAGACAGCCATGCCGATTTACGATGGGGTGTTAAGTGACCGGGAGATCATTGCCGTACTGTCCTATATCAAAAGCACGTGGCCAGCACATGTCAAACAGCACCATGATCGCTTAAATGGCCCCGCAGGAAATTGATACCGAATGATCAGCCAAGATACTTGAACCATCCAAGCGTCAGGCACGTATCGTTGAAGTCTTGATCTGCGCCGTCTTCGCTTACATAAATCAGCTGGGAAAAATAATTATTGCCCGATTGGGATAGGATGGCTTCATCCCATATGACTTGCTGCCACGTTCCCGATCCTGATCCGATGTACAGTGTATAAACCCCGGTCCCGTTAGGATCAGCTTGGAACATACCTTGCCCAAATTGAGTGGGAGAATGACCATCACTGCTCTGCCCCGATGCTTTGAAGACAGCTGTTCCGGTGGCGTCATTTAGGACGATGTTTTGGGTAAAGGCAGCCTGTGCGACCGCTGACCAAAAAATCATAGAGCCAGGGGGGACAGTGACAATGATACCATTGCCGGATACGGGACCATTGGACATAGTGAATTCCTTTCGAATGATTGTTTTCTAAATGTTGTTGGCCTATTTTAACGCCTGTTTTCAACCCGGCGCATTGTTGGCGTCCCAGAGCAGACATAAGCAGGATTCTGGGCTTTAAGGGCATCGCAGACCTGCTCTCCTATCGATGTTTGCTGCGTGTGAGTGATAGAGTTCGGGAATGACTGTCCAGCGCTGAAACCTGCCTCAAACTGTGGATAAAGTGGGTCAGTCTGAACCCACGCTTGCTGGTAAAAGGACTTGGTCGCCACCAAAAGGCGGCGATATGGAGCGTCTGCACCAAGATCAGTACTCTGTACGAACCAGCTTTTCATCGCATCGCTGGTCATCAATGTAATCAATTGCGTTGCATCAGTTTGGCAAGGCTCACCGGCGCAGGTTGCGGTGCTTTTTACAAATGCATCAGTGTATAAGAGGGGCTTGCTTGTAGGCCCCCAAGGCGTTGGGATAGCATACAAATTTGGGATGCCTGCGCCGTACTCATTGATATAGAATGATTGCTCAGAAAAGCCGATATCAATCACTGCATTTTCATCAGCGAAAACCTTCTCCACACCGCCATCAGGCAGCGCGTGATAGACCTTGTTGATGCAATTATTATCGCCGTCAAAGGCACATTCACCAGTCAATTTGGTGAGGTTTGCAATCACCGCTGGGTCCGGGGGCATGGTTAGGCCGTTCGATATGGGGTCGGTGGGGTATGTTTGTGTCCAAGCCCCTAAATAGATCGCAGGCAAGCGCCAAGAGCCGTTAAAATTCGCTGCTACCTTCGGAACAGTTTGCGACTGTGCTGCCAAAAAGCTAACCAATTGATCAAGTGTTGTGACATCCCGCACGCCAGCGCTGTTGGAGAAAGTAAAATCCATACACATCCAACTAGGAACGGCGAAGGCTTGATTTCCGCTTGTTACTGCGGCAAGCGCGATGTCTTGCATATTTGGTTGGGGTGAGGTTACAGGCGTAACGAGCTGGTTTTTAGCGAGAAAATCGAGATAAAGCATATCAAGCTCCATCACGTCAAAGCCCTGAGCGCCTAACAAGCCGGTTAAGCCTGCTTCACTGTAGATATCCAAATTTTGATTGAGAACAAGATTGAGCAAAACATCTGGGTTAGCCGCCTGATAGCTGTTGATCACATGCTGCAAATAGACGTCAAACTCCCCGTTTGGTTCGCTTGGCAGGTAGGGATAAAGGGCTACGTTCAGGGTCCGTGTTTGGTTTCCAGTATAAACATAGTAACCATCAGGACCAGTGGGTGTAATGCTCATCTGACGCGTGGCTAGGCCGTTACAATCAACCCAGTTTATTACCGCTGGGGTTCGCTTGTAGCTAGGGCCGACTTGATAAGAAGCGCCAGCATCAATTGTGATCGTCCAATCAATCGGCCAACCATCATTCACTGAATAACCGTCAATAGAGCACTGAATGGAAGCAGCTGACATGTTCTTAATTATGGCTTCGCCAGCAGTTGTGGCTGCAAGACCGACTGCGCAGATCATCCCCGATAAGATCGTATGTGCTATAAATTTCATGGAATTTGGTTCCTTTCAACAGAGCTGATACTAAAGGATATCTGAAAAGAAAATCTCCCGTTAATTGCTTGACAGCATTTTTATCTCGTAATAAGAGTACCTAAAATCGAGCAAAAGGCAAGTGATTTGGCACTTAGGTAGTATTAGTCGCCTCTATCAAATTGCTGAAAACCGCAGAGTAACGCTTCGGCGATCATGCCAAAGGTCTGATATTGCCATTTTTTCTGCTACTAATTACGAATTATCGGATGGTACTGCTGCTCTGATGATCTCTTCGGCCATTTCATTGGCTACGCGACCCGTGGAGCGCGCCTCCCTGTCCGAGCGCACGAAGATGTTGGTCAGTGTGTCCCCAATCTGAAGCAATTTTTCTTGGATTGCATCAGGATTTGGTTTTTCTTTATAGATCTCACTTTCAAGCGAAATAATACCGCCTGCGTTGATGACATAATCGGGGCAATATAAAATGCCTTTTTGACGAAGCTCTTCGTCCTGTACGCCTTCGGTTTCAAGCTGGTTGTTCGCCGCACCCGCAATTATTGATGCTTTGATCTCGGGAAGGGTGCGGGCATTTAATCCGCCGCCCAAAGCGCAAGGGCTAAAGACATCGCAGGCCATACCGTGAATAGCTTCAGGTGCTACCACTTCTGCCGGCCCCGTGTCTAAGACAGCTTGTATGTTGGACTCGACGATATCGGTCACGATGATGTTGGCGCCGCTATTACGCAGATAATTGATCAGGTGTTGCCCAACATGTCCAGCGCCTTGCACTGCTACGGTAATGCCTGCAACACTGTCTTTGCCAAGCCGGTGCTTAACCGCAGCTTTTAAGCCTGCATAAATGCCGAGAGCAGTGCTGGGGCTTGGATCGCCTTTTCCGTATGCGCCGCCCTCTAATCCTGAAACATAATCCGTTGTCTCAGCCGCATGCGCTAACATCGCTGGACTGATTCCAACGTCCTCAGCGGTATAGTAAGTGCCGCCCAATCGCTGGATTTGACGACCGAAGGCCCGCATTAACTCGGGCGTGCCAATCTTCTTGGGATCGCCGATAATCACAGCTTTGCCACCACCAAGTCGAAGCCCAGCGAGTGCATTCTTATAACTCATGCCCCGCGATAGCCTTAGCACATCATAAACGGCGTCTTGCTCCGAGCGCGATACAGCAACATCAACAGGGGCCTGCATATGATTACGGCTATAATCCCAAAAACGACATCCGCCAGCAGCAGGACCAAGCGCAGTGGAATGAACGGCAATGATCGCCCGCAAGCCTGTCGCTGCATCATTGCAAAAGACGACCTGTTCGTGGTCTTTAAAGCTAGGCGAGTCAAAAACGGGCATCACATTCTCCTTGTCAAACGCATGGTCGCACTGACACGTGCGGTCCGTCGCGCTTCTATTGTTCAGCAAAAGCCAAAACTGAATAACAAACATACTTTAAATTTTTTGAAATGACCTTGCCAAGTTGGGACGTTTACGATGGTAGGCATGCCTATAAGGCTAGAATTTTGAAATAATATGTCTTCAAACAACTTTTGTTTTTCTCGGAAGCGACCTTTTAAGGTCCGTTTTTTGCTCTTAGGTAGGCCATTACGAATCGTTTTGACGTAATTTCAGTTGCCGCAAATTGAGAGCTGCCCGCCGTGCTACTTAAGACAATGAAGACACATTATAAGCAATAATATCACATGAAAGCGCGACTACAGATGATTTCATTGATATATGTGAAAGATTGTTTCTCGGAGTTCAGGAGTCTTCAAAAACGATTGCTTTTTGAGGAAAAATGGTCAGTATCGCTGACATAATTTTCGCTTAGGAGCTCGGTTTTTATGTCTGATTATAAGCCTCTTGAATTTCATGTCCCCGAGCCGACGACGCGTCCGGGCGATGAGCCAGACTTCTCTGCAGTCGTTATTCCGGATGCAGGCATTGTATCTCGGCCAGAGATTGATGTGCATCCATCGACGATCAAAGATTTGGCGTCAACGATGATTAGAGTCCTCGATAAAGATGACCAAGCGGTTGGTGAATGGGCTAAGGACATCGATGACGAGGTCCTGCTAGACGGTCTGAAAACAATGATCAAGGTCCGCACCTATGATGAGCGGATGATGATGCTGCAGCGCCAAGGCAAGACGTCTTTTTATATGAAGTGTACTGGCGAAGAGGCGATCGCAGTCGCCCATAAAGCAGCGCAGCGAGACGGCGATATGAACTTCCCGACCTATCGCCAGCAGGGTCTTTTACTGTCAACCGATTATCCTCTAGTCGACATGGTATGTCAGGTTCTGTCCAACTCGAGGGATCCTCTAAAAGGCCGTCAGTTGCCAATTATGTATAGCTCTAAGGAGCATGGATTCTTTACGATTTCTGGCAATTTAGGTACGCAGTTTGTCCAAGGCGTGGGCTGGGCGATGGCGTCCGCAATTAAAGGTGATACCAAGATTGCGTCCTCCTGGATCGGTGACGGCTCGACAGCGGAAACTGATTTCCATGCAGCGCTCGTAAATGCATCCGTTTATAAGCCTCCTGTCATTTTAAACATTGTCAATAATCAATGGGCGATTTCTAGCTTCAAAGGGATTGCTGGCGGTGATCATGCCACATTTGCCGAACGGGGCATTGGCTATGATATTGCGTCACTCAGAGTGGACGGCAATGATTTCTGCGCTGTTTATGCCGTGTCAAGATGGGCCGTTGAGCGAGCTCGGCGAGGCTTTGGACCTACGCTGATTGAATACGTGACCTATCGTGTTGCGCCCCATTCAACCTCGGATGACCCTTCACAGTACCGCCCCAAGGAAGACTCGGCAGCATGGCCGCTGGGCGACCCTATCGTGCGTCTTAAAAAGTATTTGATCGCAAAGGGTGTCTGGAGTGAAGAGCGGCAGGAGCAGACGGAGTCGCAATATAACGATGAAATCCGCGTCGCTACAAAAGAGGCTGAATCATATGGTGTTATGGGGTCGGGTGCGAGCCCGCGTGATATGTTTGATGATGTCTATGAAGAAATGCCTCCCCACCTTCGGGAACAACGTCAGAAGCTGGGAGTATAGTCATGCCTCAAATGTCAATGATTGAAGCCATCCGCGATGCGATGGATGTTAAAATGGGCGGCGACGATAATGTCGTCGTCTTTGGTGAAGATGTTGGGTATTTCGGCGGCGTTTTCAGGTGCACCCACGGTCTTCAGAAAAAATACGGCAGCTCTCGCGTTTTCGATAGTCCAATCAACGAAAGCGGTATCGTCGGCACGGCGGTTGGAATGGCTGCCTACGGTCTGCGTCCCTGCGTCGAAATTCAGTTCGCCGATTATATTTATCCGGCCTATGATCAAATTGTGTCAGAGGCCGCGCGCTTACGCCATCGCTCAAACAAAGATTTTACCGCGCCGTTGACGATCCGTACGCCGTGTGGTGGCGGCATCTTCGGGGGTCAAACGCACTCGCAGAGCCCAGAATCGCTATTTACCCACGTATCGGGCGTAAAGACGGTGATGCCGTCTAATCCCTACGACGCTAAAGGTCTGTTGATCTCGGCGATCGAGGATAATGATCCGGTTATCTTTTTTGAACCAAAGCGGCTCTATAATGGACCGTTCGACGGTCATCACGACCGTCCTGCTAGCAATTGGTCAAAGCATCCCCTGGGTAACGTGCCTGAGGGCCATTATACGGTGCCAATTGGCAAAGCTTCGGTCTATTCTGAAGGCAATGATGTAACAATTTTGACATATGGTACAATGGTTTATGTCGCAGAGGCCGCGATGCTAGAGACCGGGGTTGATGCTGAAATCATTGATTTGCGCTCTCTAATGCCACTTGATGTTGATGCGATTGTAAAATCGGTGAAGAAAACAGGGCGCTGTATGGTGCTGCATGAGGCAACGCAAACGTCGGGCTTTGGTGCTGAATTGGTGGCGCAAGTTCAGGAGCGGTGTTTTTATCACCTTGAAGTGCCGGTCGAGCGGGTCGCAGGGTGGGATACGCCTTACCCCCACGCTCAGGAATGGGATTATTTCCCGGGCCCAGACCGGGTCGGCAAAGCGCTAAAAGCAATGATGGAGGCGGAATAATGGGACTGTATAAGATCCAAATGCCAGATATTGGCGAAGGTATTACGGAAGCCGAAGTCGTTGAGTGGAACGTAAAAGTTGGCGACGTGGTCCGCGAAGATGACTGTCTTGCAGCCGTTATGACGGATAAGGCTACTGTGGAAATTCCTTGCCCGATTGATGGTACCGTGTCGAAGATCAACGGTGAGGTTGGTACAATGATCCCTGTTGGACAGGTGATCGTTGTCCTCGAGGTCGACGGTGAAGGCAATATGGATGAGAGCGCCGCGGAAAATACCGCCGCTCCCGTATCCGAGCCAGCTGTAGAAGCAGAAGCCGCGCCCGAAGAAAAGCCTGCGCCAAAGCCCGCGCCGGCAAAAAAGAGCGTTGCCACGGTGAAGAAGCCTTCCGCTCGGCAGGCTTCTAGCGCCGCGCGTGCGCCACGGGCTGAAGGGGAGGCTCCACTAGCCAGCCCTGTTGTTCGCAGGCGCGCGGCAGATGCAGGCATCAAACTAGCTTACGTGCACGGCACAGGGCCAGCGGGCCGGATTTCCCACGATGACTTGGATGCCTATATTGATGGCTCCAGTGCGCCGGTGATTGCAGGTGGTAAACGCGCAGATACGTCCGTTGAGGAGATCAAGGTGATTGGCCTGCGCCGCAAGATCGCAGAGCGGATGCAGGACGCAAAGCAACGCATCCCTCATATCACATACGTCGAAGAGATTGACGTGAGTGAGGTCGAGAAACTTCGCGCCCACATGAATACAAAACGCTCTGAAGGCCAGCCGAAGCTGACGATCCTGCCCTTCATTATGAGGGCAATGGTAATAGCCATTGGTCAGCACCCAAAGCTGAACAGCCATTATGATGACGGCAATGACTTGCTGTATCAATACGGCGGCGTTCATTTGGGCGTGGCCGCGCAGACACCAGGGGGATTAATGGTTCCCGTTGTCGCACACGCCGAAACTATGGATGTGTACGGCCTAGCAGGTGAGGTCACACGCGTATCAACAGCCGCTAAAGACGGTAGTATTTCACGCGAAGACCTAACCGGGTCAACAATTACCCTATCCAGCTTGGGCCGGATGGGCGGTGTTGTCTCTACGCCAGTGATCAACAGCCCCGAAGTTGCAATCGTCGGTGTTAACAAGGTCACCACTAAGCCTGTTTGGCTGGATGGTGGATTCGTGCCCCGTCAGACAATGAACCTGTCGTCGTCTTTTGATCACCGTATTGTCGACGGCTGGGACGCTGCTGAGTTTATCCAGTGCATCCGCGAATTATTAGAGAACCCAGCGACCCTATTTATGGAGAGTTAAATGACCGTCCTAAAATGCAATGTGTTAGTTTTGGGTGCAGGCCCTGGTGGGTATGTAGCTGCGATACGGGCAGGGCAGTTGGGCCTAGATACCGTGATCGTTGATGGTCAAGCGCCGGGTGGTACATGCCTGAATGTCGGCTGTATTCCGTCTAAAGCGCTGATCCATGCGGGTGACGAGTTTGAAAAGGCTGTTCATTTCACCAAAAAGAACGCGCTTGGCATCTCGGTTAAGAGCCCCAAGCTAGACCTCAGCCAAACGATTGGTTGGAAAGACGGTATTGTAGAGCGCTTAAACAGCGGTGTTAGTGGCCTTTTGAAGAAGAATAAAGTCAAGCTTATCACTGGCTGGGGGAAGATGATCGACGGCAAGACCTGCGAGGTCACAGCTGGCGAGGAAACAATCACCATCCATGCAAAATCTATCATTCTAGCAACGGGCAGCGTTCCGGTGGAAATACCAAGCCTTCCCTTTGGTGATACTATTATTTCCAGCACGGGCGCGCTATCGCTGGATAGCGTGCCGGATCGGCTGGTGGTTATCGGCGGCGGTTATATCGGCTTAGAGCTTGGCACTGCCTACGCTAAAATGGGGGCAAAGGTAACGGTTGTTGAGGCAACCGATCGCATCTTGCCGCAATATGACGCTGATTTGACAAAGCCGGTGGCGGATAGCTTAAAGGCGCTCGGCATTACGGTTATGCTGAATACCAAGGCAAAGCAGGCTGCTGCAGATGGCAAAGCCTTGATTGTAGATGGAGCCGACGGTGAACAAACGCTTCCCGCTGATAAAATTTTAGTCACCGTCGGGCGTAAGGCTAAGACCGAAGGCTGGGGCCTCAGTGATCTGGACCTGACAATGAAGGGCACTGTTGTTGCGATCGATGACAAATGTCAGACGTCAATGACAGATGTTTTCGCGATCGGTGACCTGACGGGTGAGCCTATGCTGGCCCATCGAGCGATGGCTCAGGGCGAAATGGTTGCTGAAATTATCGCTGGCCATAACCGTACTTTCGATAAGCGCGCCATCCCAGCCGTTTGCTTCACCGACCCTGAAATTGTTGATGCTGGACTATCACCGAAGCAGGCTGAGGCAGCCGGTTATAAGACCAAAATCGGCATATTCCCTTTCGCTGCCAATGGCAGGGCTATGACAATGGAAGCCGAGACCGGATTTGTCCGCATTGTTGCGCGGAAAGATAATCATTTGGTGCTGGGAATTCAGGCGGTTGGGAAAGGCGTCTCTGAACTATCAGCGGCGTTCTCGCTGGCTATCGAAATGGGCGCTTGCCTAGAGGATGTTGCAGGTACCATCCACGCGCACCCGACCCAGAGTGAAGGATTCCAAGAGGCTGCTTTAAAAGCTCTGGGCCATGCGCTGCATATATAAATGTGATTAAGCGGTTTCTTTAAATAGTTCGCGGCCGATGAGCATGCGGCGGATCTCGCTTGTGCCCGCGCCGATCTCGTATAATTTTGCATCACGCAATAAGCGCCCAGTGGAATATTCATTGATATAACCATTGCCGCCTAGCGCTTGGATGGCTTCCAGCGCCATTTGGGTGGCTTTCTCCGCACTATATAAGATACAGCCAGCAGCGTCTTTACGGGTTGTTTCTCCTCGGTCGCATGCACTAGCCACGGCGTATACATAAGCACGGCAGGCGCCCCACGTTGAATACATGTCGGCTAGCTTGCCCTGCATGAGTTGAAAAGTGCCAATAGCCTTACCAAATTGCTCGCGCTCATGAATATAGGGCACCGTTACATCAAGGCACGCCCGCATGATGCCCAGCGGCCCACCTGATAAGACCACGCGCTCATAATCAAGGCCAGACATCAGTACGCTCGCGCCGTTATTTTCGCCGCCCAAAATGTTTTCACTTGGCACAAAACAGTCTTGAAAGACCAGTTCGCAGGTATTCGATCCGCGCATGCCAAGCTTATCCAGTTTTTGAGCCGTAGAAAATCCCGGCATGCCCTTTTCGATTAAGAAGGCTGTAATACCGTGAGCGCCAGCGTCCATATCGGTTTTTGCATAGACCACTAGCGTATCTGCATCAGGGCCATTGGTGATCCACATTTTATTGCCAGTGATTAAGTAACCGCCATCTGCTTTCACGGCGCGCATCTTCATTGAGACAACGTCTGATCCGGCTCCCGGCTCACTCATCGCCAGTGCGCCGACATGTTCGCCGCTGACCAGTTTCGGCAGATACTTAGTTTTCTGTTCAGACGTGCCCCAGCTTTTGATTTGGTTCAGACACAAATTGGAATGAGCGCCATAACTTAGCCCCACCGAGGCAGACGCGCGGGAGATTTCCTCCATCGCAATTGTGTGCGCTAAATACCCCATATCTGCTCCGCCGTATTCTTCTGGAATGGTTATGCCCAATATGCCCAAGTCTCCCATCTTCCGCCAAAGATCGGCTGGGAATTCATTGGCTTCATCAATAGCCGCTGCACGCGGTGCGATTTCATCAGCAGCGAATTTGCGAACAGTGTCGCGAAGCATTTCAATATCTTCGCCGTGATCGAAAGTTAAATGGGGGAATTCCAACATGATAAGTCTCTTATATGAATGATTAATCGTTTGATTCTAAAGTCAGCAAAAGCGCGCCATCGGTAACTTGATCGCCGGCTGAAAGGGCCAGCCCTGAAACGATGCCATCGCGGGCCGCCAGCAGGGTTTGCTCCATTTTCATGGCTTCCATAACGATAAGCGGCTGCCCTTTTGTGACGCTCTGATCATTTTCACAGAGCACCTCTAAGATTTTGCCAGGCATGGGGGATGTTAGCGCACCCGGGCCGTCACCCTCGCTGGCAATGATTGATCTTAGGTGATAGCGGTTTATTCGGCTCGTTTTCTCTCCCGTTGCAATCTCGACCATGTCCTCACCAATGATGACTGAGACCATGCTACGCTTTCCATCGATAGCGATGGAGGCTTCGGGCCCTACAAATTCAGCATCAATCAGCCATTCGTCATCGCCCACCGATATGCTCATCGGCGCTGTCGCATGGTCCAAGGTGCAGTTAACAAGCGCTCCGTCAGGGTCCTTGAAGACAATTTTCTCAAGCCGGTCGATATTGACCCTGAAGCAATCGTCGGTGTCCCAAGGATCATCGGCGCGCTGCATTGGAGTTTTGGAAGCCGCCCGTCGCTCGGCAACGATAAGTGCCGCGGCTATCGCATACTCGCTCGGATCGGTCGAGGCGCTAGTCAAATCGTCAATGTTATTATCGATAAAGCCAGTGTCGAACACGCCATCAATGAAGATTTGGTGATTTATACAGCGAGAGAGGAAATCGCGGTTGGAGGTTAACCCAAGCAAGCTTGTATCCTTCAGCATCGCTGACATCCGCGCCCGGGCGATATCACGGTCATCACCGTAAGTGATCAATTTAGCGATCATCGGGTCATAGTGGATGCTGACCTCGTCACCTGTTTCAATGCCCGTATCCAAGCGCCTGCCGGGGCCGTCCTTAACGCTGAAATGCGCAACAGGACCTGTCGCGGGCATAAAGCCATTGTCGGCGTCTTCTGCATATAGGCGCACTTCAAACGCGTGGCCTGATAATTTAATATCGCCTTGGGCTAGCGGTACGGGCTCGCCTGCAGCGATACGAAGCTGCCACTCGACGAAATCTTGGCCCGTGACCAGTTCACTAACAGGGTGCTCGACCTGTAAGCGGGTGTTCATTTCCATAAAATAGAAGGGAGCGTTTTCCGGGCCATCTTGGACATCGGCAATAAATTCAATCGTTCCAGCCCCGTGATAGGAAATAGCCTTCGCAGCGCGCACCGCAGCAGCGCCAAGCTCAGCCCGCATTGCATCACTGATGCCGGGGGCAGGGGCTTCCTCCACCACTTTTTGGTGACGGCGCTGCAAGGAACAATCGCGCTCAAATAGATGAACAGCACTACCGTGGGTATCGCCAAAGATCTGTACCTCAATATGACGTGGTTTGGTGATTAGCTTTTCCACCAGAACGCGGTCATCACCGAATGAATTTCTGGCTTCACGGCGGGCTGAATCGAGCGCCGCCTCAAAATCAGCCGCCGCAGGCACCTTGCGCATGCCCTTGCCACCACCGCCAGCAACTGCCTTGATAAGCACGGGGTAGCCGATCTCTAAAGCAGCAGCCTTAAGGGTTTTGATGTCCTGATCCGCCTTATGGTACCCCGGTACAACAGGTACACTAGCCTCTTCCATCAGCGCTTTAGCTGCGTCCTTCAAGGCCATCTTCTCCATCGCTTCCGGAGAAGGGCCTACAAAAATGATACCAGCGTCATTGCACGCCTGTGCGAACTTTGGGTTTTCTGACAGGAAACCATAGCCCGGATGGATCGCGTCAGCCCCGACGCGAGCGGCTGCATCCAACAGTCTATCTCCTAGCAGATAACTCTCGGACGCTGCTGCTGCACCGATGTGGACAGCCTCGTCAGCCGCGCGGACATGCATTGCAGATGCGTCAGGGTCCGAATAAACCGCCACTGTTTGAATGCCGAGGCGCTTGGCTGTACCGATGATGCGAACAGCGATCTCGCCGCGGTTTGCAATCAATAGTTTGGATATGCGGTCATTCAGCATTATCTTCACTTTCTGTATGAATCCAGTTTGGAGCGCGTTTGTCTAGGAAGGCGTTAACACCTTCTCTGCCCTCAGGGCTGGTTCTCCGCTTTGCGATGCGACTGGCGCTATCAGCCCGCAGATCATCTGAGATTATCCGGTCTGCAAAATCTAGGGCTAAACGCTTTGACTGTGCTACCGCGCCGGGCGCACCAGCAATCACAGCATCACACCAAGCCTTGGCTATATCTTTTGCAGCTTCCAGATCGCTTGCGACCTCATGGACCAAGCTAATTTTGAGCGCTTGCTCGGCGGTGAAACGTTCGGCGGTGAGGAAATAGCGGCGCGCGTTGCCCGCGCCAATCTTTGCGATCACAAACGGCGATATTGTTGCGGGGCTGAGCCCTAGTCGGACCTCTGATAGGCAGAATTTTGCCGATGTAACCGCGACGACCATATCACACACTGCAGTCAATCCGACGCCGCCGCCAAATGCTGCACCGTTGATCAATCCAATAACTGGCTTCGGCGAGCTATTAACTGTGTTTAGCATCGTTGACAGTTTTGATGCATCAGCGACATTTTCATCATGATTATAATTTGCAGCCGCCTTCATCCAGTTTAAGTCGGCACCAGCAGAAAAGCTCGTGCCATCCCCAGTAAGGATGATAACGCGGACCTCTTCGCGGGAGGCAAGGTCTAAAAACGTGTCGTTCAATGTCTGAATAAGCGCATCGTTAAAAGCATTATGTACATCGGCCCGGTTCAAGGTAACCGTGGCAACGCCAGCCGGGGTGATGTCTAAAGTGATCGTTTCCATAGTTCCGCCCCTACATTCTGAAGACGCCAAACTGCGTCTCCTCAATCGGGGCATTGGCCGATGCCGAAAGGGCAAGGCCTAGAACCCGGCGTGTATCAACAGGATCAATGATGCCATCATCCCAAAGCCGGGCGCTGGCGTAATAGGGGTGGCCTTGATGCTCGTACATATCACGGATTGGGGTTTTGAAAGTTTCCTCATCGTCAGCGGTCCAGTCTTCACCGCGAGCTTCCAGGCCGTCCCGCTTAACGGTTGCAAGAACGCTTGCAGCTTGCTCTCCACCCATCACTGATATCCGCGCGTTAGGCCACATCCACAAGAACCTTGGTTGGTAAGCTCGGCCACACATGCCGTAGTTACCAGCACCAAAACTGCCCCCGATGATAACGGTGAATTTGGGTACCTTGGCGCAGGCGACAGCTGTTACCATTTTGGCCCCATCGCGGGCAATGCCCTCGTTTTCATACTTGCGGCCTACCATGAAGCCCGTGATATTTTGAAGGAACAGTAGCGGAATTTTACGCTGGGCACATAGCTCAACAAAATGAGCGCCCTTGCGCGCGCTCTCGGCAAACAGAACCCCGTTATTGGCAACGATCCCAACCGGGTAGCCGTGAATATGGGCAAATCCAGTGACCAAGGTTTCGCCGTAAAGTTTCTTAAATTCATCAAATTCGCTACCGTCTGTGATGCGGGCAATAATTTCGCGCACATCAAGCGGCTGTCGAGTATCCTTTGGCACGACACCATATAACTCTACGGGGTCATAGCAGGGCTCAACGGGGGCCTTGACTTGACGTGTCGTGTCCTTGGTTGATCCTAAGTTGCCAACAATCCGCCGACAGATGGCAAGGGCGTGCTGATCGTCATTTGCAAGATGGTCAACAACACCAGAATCCCGCGCGTGTACGTCGCCGCCACCAAGGTCCTCTGCGGTGACTTCTTCTCCAGTCGCTGCCTTGACTAGGGGAGGGCCGCCTAAGAAAATAGTCCCTTGATTTCGAACGATGATGCTTTCGTCAGCCATTGCGGGGACGTATGCACCGCCAGCTGTACAGCTTCCCATCACCACAGCGATTTGGGGGATGCCCATTGCTGACATATTGGCTTGGTTATAGAAAATGCGGCCAAAGTGGTCGCGGTCGGGGAAGACCTCGTCCTGATTGGGCAGATTAGCGCCGCCACTATCAACCAAATAGATACAGGGTAGCCGGTTTTCCTGCGCGATTTCTTGCGCGCGCAGATGCTTCTTTACGGTTATGGGATAGTAGGTCCCACCTTTCACCGTAGCATCATTGCAAACGATCACACACTCGCGCCCGGACACGCGGCCAACGCCTGTGATAATACCCCCAGCGTTTATTTCCGCGTCATACATGTCGTAGGCAGCAAATTGGCTAAGCTCCAATAGCGCTGATCCCGGATCCAATAATCGCTCTATACGCTCTCGGGGTAACAGCTTACCACGCGACAGATGCTTCTCGCGAGCGCGCTCGGAGCCGCCAACTGCGATCGTCGCCGCTTTTTCACGTAGGTCGGCAACGCTATTCTCCATAGCCTCCCGATTAGATACGAAATCGCGGGAGCTTGTTAGCAGCTTGCTTTCGATAACGGACATAAGCGTCAACTTTCAAATATGATTATTTTTTTGAATCTTACCGTTTAATAATGTATAGGTAAAATCGAATTAAGAAATAAGTAGGATAGACACTGTCAATGTTAGATCTGTATTTGCTTAAGTATTTTCTGGCCGTAGTTGAGGCGGGTAGCTTCACCAAAGCCGCCGAGCAGTGCTATGTCACACAGCCCACATTATCGACTGGGATCAAGAAGTTAGAAGAACAGTTAGGTCATCAGCTATTTGAGCGCACCAGAAAGCGGGTTTTCGTGACGGAGGCTGGCGCGAGGTTTTTACCGCGCGCGCGGGCAATCTTCAACGAATGTAATATGGCTGTTCAGGATATGACAGCGCAAGAAGATGCGCCGCTGCTTCGTCTCGGTATTTTGTCTACGGTCTCAGGGGATTTAATCCGGCGCTTGTTATCAGCTTTCAAACAGGAATGTCCCGCTGTCATTCTGGAAATAGAAGATGGCAGCGAGCAGGAACTTCGCAACCGGCTTGCGGACCGTGCCCTTGATTTCGTCATCTCAGTAGAGCGGGGCGAGCACGACTCCCAGCGATCGACGACCTTGTTAGAGGAGGATTATCTTTTTGCCGTCTCATCGGATCAAAGCTTCCCCAAGGGCGCTGTTTTTACAGGGGCAGGGTTAAGCGATACCCCAATGGTCGTTCGCTCCCGGTGTGAGGTGTTGTCGGAAACTAGCCGGTATTTTACTGATCGCAACATAAGGCCTAGACTGGTCTATCGAACCCCTAATGATGTTCGGGCGCTGGAGATGGTTGCGGCGGGCATCGGAGGCACATTAGCGCCGCGATCGACCATAGGCCCAATTGATGGATTGCAAGCCCGTCCGCTAAAGGGTTTTGATTATCGCCGAACGATCGTTCTAATGCATCCTATTCATCGACTAGGCGAGCAAAATATTCCGGTCGCGAAGGTGTTTCAAGAAACCGCGCAGGCGGTCTTTAGCGCCTCAGTTCCTTCATAGCATCATCGATGCCGTGCAGCGTCAGCGGATACATTCTATTTTCCATAATGGTTTTTAGAATTTCCACGGAATGACCATATCGCCAGTGCTGCTCGGGCAGGGGGTTTAACCACACCGCGCGGCTGTAAACATCTAGCACGCGGCGCATCCAAACGTCTCCGGCTTCTTCATTCCAATGCTCGACGGAGCCACCAGGATAGGTAATCTCGTAAGGACTCATCGAAGCATCACCGACAAAAATCACCTTATAATCATGGGGGTAGGTATGCAAAAGGTCTATGGTGTTGATGAAGTCTTGATGGCGGCGATTGTTGTCGCGCCACACTTTTTCATAAAGACAATTGTGGAAATAGAAGAATTCCAAGTGTTTGAATTCAGTCCGCGCAGCCGAAAATAATTCCTCACATACTTTGACATGAGGATCCATCGAGCCACCAACATCGAAGAAGATAAGAACTTTTACCGCGTTATGACGCTCGGGTACCATCTTGATGTCCAGCCAGCCTTGGTGCGCGGTGGAGCGGATTGTATCATCCATATCTAGGACATTTGCTTCACCCTCCCGCGCGAATTGCCGAAGCTTTCGAAGGGCCACTTTAAGATTGCGCGTTCCAAGTTCGATATCGTCATCAAGATTTCTATAATCTCGCTTGTCCCAGACTTTGACAGCGCGGCCATGGCGGCCTTCTTTTTGACCGATTCGGACCCCAGCAGGGTTGTAGCCATAAGCGCCGTATGGGCTCTTACCAGCAGTCCCAATCCATTTATTGCCGCCCTCGTGACGTTTTTCTTGTTCTTCGAGGCGCTTTTTCAGCGTCTCCATAATCTCATCCCAGCCTTTTTCCTCAAGCGCTGCCATTTCTTCTTCGCTGAGATGAAGCTCTGCCATCTTGCGCAGCCATTCATCGGGAATATCGACGGCCTCGTCTTCGATAAATTCAATACCGTCAAAGGCCTTGCCAAAGATGCGGTCAAATTTATCAAGGTGCTTCTCGTCTTTGACAAAAGCCGCCCGCGATAGATAGTAAAATTGGTCGATGTGATAGTCAGCTACCTCAGCTTTCATCGCCTCCATCAGCATCAAATATTCTTTGATACTTACGGGGATTCCGCCGTTTTTTAATTCATAAAAGAAGTTAATGAACATAGGATGTTACTACTACCTGTGACTATTTGCCGCCGCGATTGATGAAGGCTAAACGCTCAAAAAGGTGAACATCTTGCTCATTCTTTAAAAGCGCACCATGAAGGGGCGGGATCAATGTCTTGGGATCTTTGGACTGTAACACTTCAAGGGGAAGGTCTTCGGCCATTAGTAACTTTAGCCAGTCTAACAGTTCGCTTGTTGAGGGCTTTTTCTTTAGGCCCGGCACATCGCGGATTTCGTAAAAGGTTTGCATCGCTTGGCGTACCAGGTCCTTTTGAATATCAGGATAGTGAACGTCAATGATTTGTTGCATGGTTTCCGGTTCAGGAAACTTTATGAAGTGGAAAAAACACCGGCGCAGGAAGGCATCGGGTAGCTCTTTTTCATTGTTGGATGTGATGATCACGATGGGACGATTAACCGCCTTTATGGTTTCGCTGGTTTCATAGACATGAAATTCCATGCGGTCGAGCTCAAGCAGCAGGTCATTTGGAAACTCAATATCGGCTTTGTCGATCTCATCAATCAGGAGAATAGGGGTCTTATCAGCTGTGAAAGCCTCCCATAACTTACCCTTTTTGATATAATTTCGGATATCATGGACTTTCTCGTCGCCAAGTTGGCTGTCCCGGAGCCGCGAGACCGCATCATATTCATAGAGCCCCTGCTGCGCCTTTGTGGTCGATTTAATGTGCCATTCGATCAATTCCACGTCCATCGCTCTTGCTATTTCCTCAGCCAGAACGGTTTTACCTGTGCCGGGCTCGCCTTTGATCAACAAGGGCCGCCGCAGTGTTGCGGCCGCATTAACGGCAACTTTGAGGTCATCCGTCGCAACATAAGTATCCGTGCCGGTGAATTTCATAACTCAATCCTATTTCTTGCAGCTATTGATGGGTTCCGTGCGCAGGCTATCGTTGCTGCTCACATGGTGCAAGACATTTGGTGCACATAACCATAAGGAATCTTCTGATAGCGTCTCGCCGTAGTTACCATTTTACGAAAACTGTATACACAAACACGAAAAAACCGCGCCCCCGGTAGGGACACGGTTGTTCTGACGTACTGACGTCACGCTCAGATTACTCTTTACAGAAACTCGTGATCGGTGATGTCAAACTGCGTCATCGACTACTTTTCCTTTCAGATCCTGATAAAAGGCCAGAAATTCGAGCAATTCCTCTGAAGGAAATTGCCTGACAATTTCACCGGAGTCATTGTCTATGCTTTGATAGACAAATCTTCCCGTCTCATCGTTCTGTTCAATCCGTAGCTTGGTGTTCGGCAGAGTTTCAATATCTGGAATTAATTTTTCCAGAGCAGCACCCGCCTTTGCCAATGGATTGCCGTCTATCAGAGCCTTGATGGAAAGATCGTCGCTTTTCGCTGGTTTTTCGACAGCAGCTGATATCTGCTCGCCTTGGGACGTTGCCCCGCTGGCGGCAGAAGTATTTGTCTTAACGGTTGGGCGTACATCGCCGAGGCGACCTGACGCTTTGCCCGTTAAAGCAAAATCACTGCTGTTTAATCCAATCTCACTCATCGTCCTGCTCCGGTTTGTCTCTGTAGCAAATTACTCCTTAGACTAGCTATCGTATTTTTCGGTGGATAGCCCTGACCATACCAAAATCAGTATGGTCAGGTTGTCTTTTTTATCGGAATAACGACAGCGCTGAATTTGGCGCCTGGTTCGCAATGCTTAGAGCCTGAAGGCCTAGCTGCTGCTTCACCTGAGTTGCCTGCAGTTTTGCAGAAACCTCTGCCATATCAGCATCAACCAAGTTACCAATACCAATATTGATCGCATCAGAAAGCTTGGCAACAAATTCTTTCTGCAAACCAATACGACGTGAGCCCGCACCCATCTTCGATAGAGCAGAGTTTACGTTTTCAATAGAAGCATCAATACTTGCAACTGTAGAGGCTGCCGCGGACCCTGTGCCGGCAATATTTTCGGTCGCAGTTATTGTAACATTACCTCCGCCTAGCGCCAAATTCTGGGCGCTAACCGCAATTTTGTTAGAAGCGTCGGCGTTTACAATTGCTGATACGCCGGCTCCTCCACTAGCAACCATGTTGATACCGTTGAACTCTGCGTTATCAACGATCGAAGTAATTTGATCCCGAAGTTGCGTGAATTCATCATTCAAAGCATTCCGGCTAGATGACACCAAGTCATTATCCGAAGCCGCAACTGCTTTTTCTTTCATCTCAATCAGTAGATCAGAAACAGCTTCGCCGGCCGCCATGCCAATATCTAGAGCAGATTGCGCCCTATCAATAGACTGTTTTGCAGCGTTCAAGCCGGATACATCTGAACGTAGTTTTTGAGCAATTGCAAAGACAGCCGAGTTGTCTTTTGCACTGGAAACCTTCAACCCGGTGTTAACCTGGTTCTGGATGTTTTCCAACATGCTATTTGTTTTATTGAGGTTCTGCAGTGCGACAAGTGCACCTGCATTTGTGTTAATTGAGAATGCCATTTCTTGGCTCCTTCCTTCTTTTTGAAGTTATGTGTCTCGGCGTTTTGCCAAGGAAGCATTTTGCTCCACAGCTTTCTAAGCAAGAGGCGCGCCAGTTTTCCAATAAAAGATAACCCTTTGAAATTAGAGGGTAAAAAATAATTTGATGGAATGATGAGAGGAGTGACTAGCGAAATGTAGAAACTATTGCCGGGTGCGGGTGGAATTTTTTACCTACTAGTAGGCATTATATTCCGACCTGCATGGTGTTCAGGATTTGGCAGATGGGGATTATAAACGAGATTGGCTGATTAAGGCCTAATCCGCTATATTGTTTTGCCGGTCTCTGGAATACCTTCGACATTGCTCTCTTGGCTTTTAGGTGCGTCGTTGCTTGCCGATAGGCCTTCCATAATTGTCCGATTGATATCAATAAGGTCGTCGATCTCAGCCTCTCCCCGCATTATTTTAGTAGTATGCTTGGATACCCATATGTCGAGCGAAATTATCGCTGCTCGAGTTTCATCAGGAAGTTGATTGCCGTCAGTCCCGCAGTCGGTAGAAAAATGAGACCAAATAGATCTATTCCAATCCAGCGCCTTGATGACTCGCGGGTCTAGATTGTTTTCGGTTTCTTGAGCTTCCACGAGAGCACGTGTCACCTGAGCAAAAAGGCGATATTCAGTTTGTTTGGGGGATTCGGCGGAACTATGCGCATTCTGATAGGCTTGATATGACATTTAAAATAACCCTCTTATAGCTTAACTCGTTGAGTTAAATACCTTTTCTTCATATGCGAGCAGCTTTTTGCATTTCACGAGAGCCTTATAGTAATTCCTATCCATTACTTCTTTACTAATTTCTACACATATGGACATTGGTTCAGGCGTGCTCACGGCATTCATGAATTCTGTAATCCGGAGGATGAATTCATCATAATATTGTTCCGTCGAGTTTCCTTCCATATACATAAGCATCAAAGGGAAATAGACCCGTCTTGCGGGAGTGTTTACTTCGTCTTCCTGCATAATATCCTTTTCTCTTAGGATCGATGCTCTGTTATGGACGACCAAAGTTGACCGACGATCTCCGTTGGCAATAACAGCCCCGTTGATAATCATCCGCTCGTCAGGTTTCAGCGATAATTTTAAAGCCATATATAATTCCTTCTCAATTGACCGAATTGTCTAAAGCCTTACCCAAGCTTTTTATTACGGTAGCAGATTCATGTGTCGCTAGCTAGCTAGACTAGAGAACATTTTATTTAATATTTGGTAACGCCGACGACGGAAGTATTTAAGGAGATAGTCAGGGTACATGAAGAGACTAAGTATCTTCCAGCGTATATGGGCCGCCAGACAGGTGATAGTATTGATCAGAATACGTTATTTTCTTCTCGTCTCTAATTGTTGTTAAGTATATGTTGTTGTTTATTAGCTAAAATCTTTGCGTTGTATAGTAGCAGTATGCAGTGTGTTGGAGGCGTTCAAACTGAGGAGATTATAGTGTCGGCTAAGAAGCGAAATGATCGAGCATCCAGAGCAAAGAAAGATAGATCTAAAAATAGAGTCGTTACGCAACGCAAAAAATCGGTTGTACGAGCGGAAGTTTTAGGACGCGTAAAAGCGAAAAAAGCATTCGAGAAGCGTGACTGGCCAACAGCTTTAAAATTACTTTCGCCTGCATGGGAGCAAGACCCGAGTGATCCTGATATCGTAACCGTAATGGGCTATATATTGGGCAAAATGGGACATCGATCGAGGGCGATAGAAGTCATCGAACGGGCGATTTCTAGTGATGGGCTGACCCCTGATTTAGTTGGTGTTATCAGTTACTTAGCGCTGGATATGGAGTTGTTTGAGATTGGCGAGAAAGTGTGTCGTATTGGCATGGAATTGGCCCCTGATGCGCTTGAGAATTATGTGAATTATGCTCACTGTTTATCGGCGCAAGATAAACTGGACGAGGCAGTAGACTTTTTGCAGGGTGCAATACCTTTGTTTGCAGACAACGCTTCAATTTGGAATGTGCTTGGAACAGTGGTAATGCTTCGCGATGGCCCCGATGTGGCTGAAGTCTTTTATCAGGAGGCATTGAGGCTTAATCCCAGAGACGTCAAAGTTCTTAATAACTTGGCTTTATCGCGTGGGCGTCAATGTCGGGGTGAGGAAAGTTTAGAGATATCTAAACGCATTGTGGAAATAGATAGTAAGGCCCCAGAGCCAAGGGTCGGCCTGGCGACGTCCTATTTTGGGGCTGGCAATATGAAAGAAGGGTGGGCGAACTATCGGTATCGCTTGGATGCGAGCCGGAGCTCGGACCAGGTAGCCCGATATTTAATTGACTGCCCTCAATGGGACGGCGAGCCGATCAAGGGCAAGACAGTTTTAATGGCTGCAGAGCAAGGACTTGGAGACGAAATGTTTTTCTCCCGAGTCTATCCGCACATCCTTGGACTTGGAGCAAATTTGATCATCTCTTGCCAGGTCAGGCTTGTCTCGATTTATAAAAGGTGTTTTCCCCAGTGTTTTGTAACCAGCTATAAAGATGTGCTGCGGGAAGGGTTTCGCTACCGAGTCTTTCCTGAATTGCATGCAGCAATGAAAGCAGGAGAAATTCAGGTTGATTATTATGCTCCTACTGCCGGAGCTGGTGAATTTATATGGCAGACTAAAGAGGATTTGAAACGTCCTAAGGACCCTGTAATATCTGCCGACCCTGAACTTGCGGCATCATTCAAAGATAGGCTAGATGCAATAAGTAGGAAGCCGAGAATCGGCCTAGCTTGGACAAGTGGCAATAGAGCAAGTAGCCGTATTATTCACTATTTGACGCTTGATGATTTCGGGCCGCTTTGGGGTATTAAGGATCAAGTTGAGTTTATCAATCTTCAATATACTGACGTAGCGTCCGAGTTAAGCCAACTTAAAGCAAATAAAGGCGTTGAAATTCATAGGTTTGATGATGTTGATCTTAAACAAGACATTGAGGCTAATCTTGCCATTATGGAGAATTGCGATGTCGTGATTTCGGTGGGCTCGGCCCCTTTAATGTTTGCCGCGATGTCAGGTCGCCCTACAATCGCTTGTACATGGGGAGTGCCGTGGTACGCTTTTAGCTACACTGGAAAACTGCCAGTAGCAAAGGACTTAATTATCATGGGGGCAAATCCCGATCGAAGTTGGTCTCAAAATATGGAGCTGATTGTGGACGAGGTGGTCGAGCGTCTTTCCCTGGAGCAGCCATCATGATTGATCACATAGAGCGGAGGATTGAAAGGGCAATCAACAATCTTTCATCCCGAGATTACATGAAGCGAGCAGTGATGCCTGCTGCCTGATAAAATATAGTGGTGGGCCGGTTGCTGCCTGTAGTCTGATAGATATTACAAAGAATTCCCGATGCAGTGGAATTGAGCTGTGTCGGGGAATGTAGGGTATGGCTATTTTGCTAACTTGGTTCGTCACGATATTGGATTTAATACATTGGGTCTGGCTAGACTGGCTGACTAAATACCGTTTGAAAGTAGAACGGCGTTAATATATGACTTTAGTCATGATCAATGGTGGAGTTTCAGCGCAGGTAGCACAGTCCGCGAGGCAGCAAATTCGGAGATTTGCCTTGGTGGTGTAAGCAGTGGTCGGTGATTATCGACACGGTTGTGGATCAAGCAGCGGATCGGCTTGGGTTGGATTTACAGGACAAAGACGGATGTTTCTGATTCAACTAAAATCAATTAAAGGAGGTTCGATTGACCGATAACCATATGAACCAACAGATATCCAGACCTTGTCCAGTTTGCATGGGAGAAGATTACAAAATATTGTTTCTTAACGAGTTCAAGGGGCCCAAAGCGCCGATTGCGGAGCGTTTGATGGATTATGAAGTCGTTGCATGTAATTGCTGTGGGCATATTAGAGCTCGCACGGGCCAACCTGATGATTTTATTCCCACGCTATATTCGCAAGCTTTGGAAAAAGAGCAATGGTCCGTTGACGGAGGAGCTCCTTATTCAGAGATGATTGAGTTTTTTGAATCCTCCACGAAGAACTTTGATAAGAAGCCACGTAAAGTGGTTGATGTGGGCTGTGGGCGTGGCGACCTTTTGAAAATGGTTTGGGATAAGTGGAGTTCTAACGAGTGCGAAGTATTTGGTGTAGACTTTAGAGCTAACAGTGATGCAAAAATATTAGTCGAGGAATTTGATCTTAGCGTCATTGATCAAATGAAATTATCATCCCCGATGGACGGCTATGACATCGCTTTTTGCTCGCATGTTTTAGAGCATATGATTGACCCTCGAGCTACATTAAGGGGACTTCGCCAAAGGGCGGCTGATGAGGGCCTTTTGTATATCGAGGTGCCAGACCATAGTTTTTTAAGCAAGGATATTGTTCTAAATTCAAACCTATGGTCAGCCCAGCATTTGCAGTATTTTTCGTTACATAGTTTAACCAATTTGGCCGTAAGTTGCGGCTGGAAAATCGTTTCTGCTGAGGGATCTGATTTCGGTTTCGTTCCACGAGCCAGGCTCGTTCTTCAAGCGGTTAGCGAAAGAGATGCAATTGAAGCCAGCATTCTGTCGCGGCAGAAAATGGCTGGGTTTTGGGCTTTTACTGGCAATTTAATAAAGGAATATGCTAAAAAGGGGCCTGTTGCGGTTTGGGGCGTAGGGACCGATTTTGTAAAAATTCACCAAGCAGTTGATATCTCCAACATTGAAGATTTAGCGGTCTTCGATCGTGATGCTGCGGGGCATAAGGTTTTGAGCTATACAGTTAAGAACTCGCTAGAGCTACGCAACACAGTGTGCCCCATCATTGTTCTTCCAAGACCTTCAAACACAAGAAAATCAATGCATAAAGTGGCTAAGAGCTGGGGAGTCACGGATAGAGTGATTGATCCCGTACAGCTGATAGAGAATGATACTTATGATGAATGGTAAGCGATTTTTGGTGACAGGGGCTTCGGCCAATTCTGATATTGGGACTGCTATTTGTCATGAATTAGCCAACCTTGGTTCGTCACTCATTATGGTAGCGAGAGATCTCGACAAAATAGAGACTTTACGACGGAACCTTAAAAACCCCGAGCGGCATGAGAGCCACTCTTTTGATCTTTACAATTTGGATGCTATTTCATCTTGGTTAAATTCGGTCGCGGAAGGTACTGGACAGTTAAACGGTATGGTTCACTCGGCTTCTTTTCAAGGTTACAGCCCACTAAGGGGTGTAAGTAAAACGTCTTTTGATCAATATTTCCAGTTGAATACAGGAGCCGCTCTCATGCTATCGAAGGCATTTTCAAACAGAAAGGTCTGCGCAGACAAGGGCTCGATTGTTCTGATTGGTTCTGCAGCGGGCGACAGGGGCCAAAAAGCACGTAGTCTTTATGCGGCGTCTAAGGCTGCGCTCAATTCTATTGCTAAATCACTGGCCATCGAACTGTCTAGTAAGGGAATCAGGGTCAATGTAGTGGCCCCGGCTGTAGTCAAGGGAAGCAAGGCGGAAGAGCAATTTAAACTGTTAACATCAGCTCAAAATTCTGACTTACTCTCTCGGCACCCGCTTGGGTTTGGGCGGCCTGCAGACATCGCGATGATGTGTAGGTTTCTATTATCTGACGATGCTAGTTGGATCACTGGACAGATCATGGGTGTTGACGGAGGATTTACCGCCTAAAAAATGGTCATGGATCGCTTAGGTCTTCTAGTAGTGAATGATGGAAATGCTGTATGCGGCCTTCGCAGTTTCCATACACGGGTTTTTTCTTAGTTACCATGAAGCCTTTTTGCACGTCCTCCGAAATGACGCGATCTTCTTCCAGTACTTGTGTGTTGAAATTGGCCAGGCTATTAGTCACAGCCCTTGATAGCGCCGCCGACCGTTTGCTGTTTAACGCGTTTTTTGCGATTGCTAGTCGGTAATGCAATCTACAGCTTTCCGGTCGATCCGGAAGATATGTTTGGATGCTGATGCTTGCTCCACTGGTTATTCCTATTGCCAAATTCGGATATATGAAAAAGTGATCATAGTCCGAATATAATTCGCTAGCCTGCATGACTAGCTTGCTTTTAATACTGCCCCACCATTTTGTACTTTTAGGTGATAAATAGGAGGTCCCGATATTATGTTTACCGGCATAGCTACAGTCCCAGCCATCGCGGGTCATGCTTGAAAACGAGTCTTTGTGGACGGGCTTTACGTGATATACTTCCATCACACTTTCCACGCCAATCTTCCAGTTTGTAGCCCAGTTAAGCTGTTCGCTCTTATATACTGGCCCCATTACATTAGAAAGATGCTCTAAAACCTCCCTATATTCTAAAAGGAAATCGCTAAGCGAAGGTCCGTGCTGTGAAATACGGACAAACACGAACCTACCACACGTCTCGACCTGAAGTCTCTCCAGGGCCAATTTCTCTCGGGACTCAGTTGTCGTCATAAATGAGGCATCGTTGTCGGGGATTTTTAGGGGGCAACCGTCACTGCCGAAGCTCCAGCCGTGATAGGGGCATATAAGGGGCCGCTTGCCCTGTTCTTGTTGTTGCAGCTTGGCCTTGCGATGGCTACAGATATTAAGAAAGGCAGACAAACCTGACTTGAAGTTTTGCACCAAAATTGGATATGGCCCTACTTGCATTGTGATGAAAGAATTGCGCTCCTGTAGTTGGTCGGTCAGGCCGACGAAGAGCCAATTTGACGCGAATATTTGATCTAGCTCGCGCTTAAACGTAGCCTCATCGAAGTAACTTGAAGGGCACAACTCGGATGCTCGGACGCCTTTGGCAGGCTTAAAACTTTTTGTCATGATATGAACTCCGAGTAGCTGCTGAAAATGCAGAATACGCTATATTATCTATTGGGTTAAAAGTAATGTTAAACTTGATTGTCTTTTGATGTAAAGTCCATGATAATCAAATCATAAACTATTCGGGATAATGAACAATGGTCGCGTCTAAAATAAATTCGGTGAGATTTAGCGGAATCCAAGCGGCCGTCCCCACCCGCATTTCCGCACTTGATAGCGAACCTGGCCCTATCCGACCTGAAGACCTAGAGAAAGTTATTAAAACTGTTGGTGTTAAGCGCCGACGAGTTTTGCCGGATCACCAGTGTGCATCTGACATGTGTGTAAGAGCTGCCGAGACGTTGTTGGATAATCTTGGTTGGAACGGTAACACTATCGATGTTTTGATCTTTGTCTCCCAGGATTCAGATTATCCATTGCCGGTGACGGCTGCTGTGATTCAGAACCGACTTGGTATGTCCAGCCAATCTGCATGCTTTGATGTGCCGCTTGGCTGTTCAGGTTTTGTTTACGGGGCTTATTTGGCGGCTTTGTTCCTGCAAAACTCAACTGCAAAACGGGCGTTAGTCTTATGCGGTGATACTAGTATGAGACACCTAAAGGATGATGATACGGCAACATATCCAATCTTTGGTGATGCTGGAACAGCGACGGCGCTAGAGTTTGACGAAAAAGCCAGTCCAATGTGGTTCAATGTAGGGACTGATGGCATGGGCGCTAGACATATTTGTGTAGAGGCTGGTGGACGGCGTAATTCGTTGGTTCTTCCAAAAGACAAATACACTGACGAGCGCTGGCAACTATTATATGAACAGTCGCGGCTTCACCTCAATGGATCCGAAGTCTTCACGTTTACGCTAAAGGCGGTGCCTGGATTAGTTAAGGAAACGCTTGAATTTTCTGGCCTTGAAAAAGAAGAAATCGATAAATTTGTGTTTCATCAGGCCAATGCTTTCATGCTGAAACACCTACGCAAAAAGCTAAAAATCAGCGAAGCAGATTTCGTTATTGATATGGAAGATTATGGCAACACCAGTTCGGCATCAATCCCTTTGGCTATTGCGTCTAGCTTAAGCGAAGAGGTGACCCAAAGAAAGTGTAGGCTATTGATGGCTGGGTTTGGTGTAGGTTGGTCGTGGGGGTCAATTATTGCTGACGTTAAGCTGGATGCGCTACCCGAGATCGTTGAGATTGACGAAGACTACGCAGTTTTGGGAAAGCCCTAGAGCCAGAAAATCAGGGTCTTACCTGGCCTTCCAATTTATGATCAGCGCTTACGATCCAAGGCAAATCGGTTGGTAAGTCCTTTATGTCTATCACGCAAGTGCCCCAAGTCCAGCCGACACCAAATCCGCAAAATAGATATTTTCCATCGGGTACGTGGCCGAGCTCGCCATACGTTAAAGACAGAGCCATCGGGATTGATGCCGAGCCGGTATTGCCCGTATTCGAGAGCGCAATAAGTAATTTATTCTGCGGAATATCTAGCTTCTGTCCAAGGTGATTGATCATCATTTTATTAGCTTGATGCATAACGACTGTATCAATATCCGCGACCGTGTTTCCAGAATCGCCGAGAACCCGGTTGATCGAGCTGGGCACTTCCCTAAGGGTGAAGGCAAAAACTTGAGTACCATCCATGAAAAGTTCAGGAGATGAGGTATAGCGGTCTTTTAATCCTCCGTTTTTGACAATTAAATAATTTGCACCAGCGCCGTCGCTGCCCATATCAAAGCTTGATTGACTCGTATAAGCCTTGTCTGCGGACTGGATTCCGATAACGGAAATGCCATCGCCGAAGAGTGGTCTCGTATTGGTATCGCTTGGATCAATGTAAGCGCTTGCTATGTCGCCGCAAACAAGAAGAATGTTTGGCCCAACGCCGGATTTTGACAGTGAGTGGCCTACAAACAATCCCTGCATAAAACCGCTGCAGCCTTGATTTATATCTAGGGTTAAAGTCGATTTAGGGGTCCCCAAACTATTTTGAAGTTGGACGCTGTTGTTTGGTAAAAGATAATCAGGCGTTTGCGTTACAAATATGATTGCTCCAATACTATCTTTGCTCCAGTCAAGGTCTTCCAGCAGCTTCTCCGCTAGCGGAATAGAAAGGTCTAAAACAGTCTGGTGGCTTGGTGCTATCCGTCTCTCGGTGATGCCCGTTGATTTACTTATTTTTGCGGCTTGCTCTTTTGATAAGAAGGCCTGTAGATCGACAGCATCTTCAGACTGACAGGGTACGCCAGAGACGATGCCGGCGATACGCACATTATCAAAGTGTGTCGTCATCTAGTTTCCTAACAAGTTATCCCGCCATCAATTGTGAGCGTCTGACCAGTGAAAAAAGCATTGCGTTCATCAAGAAGAAAGTCAACGGCGGGGCAAATGTCGTCTGAAGAGCCTAACCGCTTTAACGGGGTCCGATCGATAATTTGCTTTTGTTTAGCGTTAGATAAAGTTGACGTCATTTCTGTCGTAAGATAGCCGGGCGCAATGCAGTTGACAGTAATTTCCCGGCGCCCTAATTCTCGAGCTAGCGACCGAGTGACGCCCTCAAGGCCTGCTTTCGATGCAGAATAGGCCCCAAGCCCAGTGTACCCTCTCTGCCCAATAATCGAGGAAATGTTTATTAGGCGCCCAGGGCTGTTTTCCAAGAGTTTTGCGCGAATAAAACTTCTGCTCATTTCGATAGCCGAGGTTAGATTGATATCAATCACCGACTGAGTGTCGACCGATGGGAACGTGGCTAGAATTCCTTCTTTAGCGATGCCTGCATTATTTATTAAAGCATAAAGTGGGGTGTCAGAAAATCTTGATCTGATGTTTTGAAAAAAGCCGTCGCGCTCCGGGCCTGAGCGAATATCCACTTCTTCAAAAAAATATAAAGTACCATATTTCTCTGAGAGGTTCTGTGTCTGCTCTGTGGCCGTTCTAGCGAATGCCGCCACGCTGTAGCCCTGTTTAAGTAGATGGCTGCTAATTGCCATACCGAGTCCTCGGCTACCGCCTGTGATAATAACTAACTTGTTCATCTACCATCTCCTTCGGACAGCCGTTGTCTTTTCCCCGATCGGCCCTCTTGGATAAAGTCCACAATTTCTATGATCCTTGGGCGCTCAGGGGCAGGTAGTTTTTCAATTTCGACCGCTAATTCCCTGCGAGCTTCATCTTCTTCCAAGTTGGACTTTATAACAATTTTTGCCGATAGGATATAGCCAACAATGGGGCTCGATCGAGGAATTATTATAATATCTTTGATCATATCTATGTCTCTCAGGCAGCGCTCGACTTTCTCAAGAGATACTAGCTGGCCCCCGACCTTGATTTGATGGTCTAGCCGCCCAATAAATGTAACCCTGTTATCACCAACGCTAACTAAATCACCTGTCTGGATAAAAGCTTCGATATCGGTCTCGTTCGGTATATATTTGCGCACTAAAAGCTCTCCATCTGGCGACACGGAGATCGGTTTCACGTTTTTGGGTGGACGCGTTAACCAACTCTTGGGAAACCCTTCTCTTCCATCTTTTACAGCGAAGCAGGCGCCTGCCTCACTTGATGCATAAATATGCTGAATTATGGCGCTTGGGCATCGCGTTGCAAGTTGGTCTAATAATAATTGATCGCAAATTTCCCCCCCTAGCGTGATGAACTTCAGATGATCCCAATTGGAAGCTTCTGTAAACAAGAGTAGGTTTCGCCAAAAGCTAGGCGTGCCACTGACATGTGAGGGCCTTGTTGCCGTAAAAGTATTTCTTATCGTGGTGAAATCATGTTCAAGAGGGTCATGAATAATATGACCCGAGACCATCGCGGATATAATGACTTGGACCGAAGCGAAAGAACCGGGTGAGAATGTGAGCAGCCAAGTCGCGTCGGTTGTTTGTGAGCGGGCAACGGATCCTGCTAGCTCATCAATGTTCTGCTTGATTAGTTTTGGTGCCCCCGTGGTGCCCGATGTGAGCGTGTAAAAGCCACTTTGTGCTGGCAATGGAGCTTTTACAGCGGAGGGGTGGGCCAGACTGTCATGCCCTAAAATAATTGTTCTTTCTGGATGTCGAGCCGCTAAAATCAGAGCCTTTGAACAGGCAAAGGCACTTGTTGGGGAGACATACCAGACTGTGGCCGCTTCCATTTCGTGAGCAAACGTTTGAGCGGCAGCTTCAAGATCAGAGACTGTCAGGGTTTGTTCCGCTGAGACTATTGAAAATGTCGCTGCTATTTGCATACGCTAGATCACTATTCCAAACTCGATCTATATAACTCAACCAATTCGCCAATTGTACTAAACGACTTAAATCCTTGGCGAAAGGGATCAACCCCGATCTTGTCTTCCAAGATAATAAGTAATGTTGCTAGGTCAAGCGAGTCCAGGCCTTCGTTAAGAAATTCCCAGTCATTGCTCAAGGAATCGCTCGTCATCAGGCCCTTTCCCTTTAGAATTTCGAGTGTTTCTGATTCCACAACTGCTTGCACGCCCTCATGTGTTGTCATAGTCATTCCTTTCATAATCATAAGCCGCCAAAGACTTTTCGATGGATTGCAGTCTGGGATGAGTCCTGTAGTCGGCCTCCAGGAGTTCGAATAACTCTACATCATAAAACTTTCCATTTTTGATGACATGATCTTTAAAGACCCCGACGTGACGAAGCTTAAGGCGCTTTTGAATGGCAATGACCGCGTCGTTTCCCTGTAAAATTTCAACAACACTTTTGTTCATTCCAAGGCCATAAAAAATATAGTCAGAGAAATAATTGTGGAGGAGCCCGCCAAATCGTCTTCGATCATGCGCACTAACAATATAACTACCTGATGAACAGTGTTTATTAGACCAATCGATTTGGTTGAAAGAAATGTAACCGAAAGGCTCTTCATCGTATCTCATAATATAATGCTGGTAGGTTACATCTTCATTCTTGGAATCTATCCAAGCTTGCTGTCGATCAATATTCATATCATCAACATCGGAAAACATATATTTAGAGACATCCTTGTCTTGTCGCCAGCTTAGGATTAAAGCAGCATCATCAATCTGAACGGCCTTGAATGAAATTCCTGATTTCATAGGGTTATCCTACCCCGACCGCTAGATCTTGCGGTCGCCGATTGGACTATCTCCAGACGATTAGTTGTGAAACTGATCGCTAATTGCATAGATAACCACCGTCGAGGTGAAGTGTGGTGCCATTCACCCATTTACTGGCGTCTGATATGAGCCAGGCTGCCGCCGCCGCGACATCATCGGGGCTGCCAACGCCCATCGGGTGCTGATCAAGCATACTCTGATATTGCTGGGCCGTCATCGCGATTTGGGTACGTTTTGCCATAGCCGTTTCTACAAGAGCTGGTGCAACAGCATTTACACGAATATTGTCTCGAAGCAACTCCATTGCTAATCCCTTGGTGGCCGATGCGAGCCCGCCTTTACTGGCAGAATAAGCGATGTTACCTGGTTGACCAATATATGCCGCGATAGAGGTCACGAAAACAATTCTGCCTGCTGCCGTCCTGTTTCTCTTGTTCCTAAAGCCTCGGGCGAGGGCAATAGAAGATCCCAGATTGATATGCATGTGCTCATCGAACAAAGCTTGGTCTATGTTCCGAATTGGCATGGTTTTTTGAATGCCAGCACAGTGTACTAGATCAGAAAGCTTGCCGCCCGCAGCACAAATTTCGGAAATCTTGCTAGGTATATCATCCATTTTCGCCATATCCATTTCACCCGTCATGTGTGGGCGGCCGTCGGATGATGGGGGTAGGGTATCAAGAACTTGCTTTAACCGCACTTCATCCCTGCCTACAAGTGAAAGTCTAGCGCCTAGCTGGGCAAGATAACCGGCAGTGGCGAACCCAATGCCACCGGTTGCTCCGGTCAAAAGCACATGTCTACCTGATAGGTCGAGCGGGTTAAAAGCCATCAGATGTTCTAATTCGAACCAGCGGGAGCGACTAAGGCATACAAATCATCGATCGTTCTCACGCCCAATAATTGTTCGCCATCAAGAATAACATCAAAATTTTCATCGGCCATTGCTATAAAGCTGATGACCGCTAACGAGTCCCAGTCTTCAAGCTCCGACACCTGTTGATCGAATGATAAGGTTCCCTCATCCACTTCAAGAATATCCTCCAGCTCCGCTAAAAATTCTTTTTTATTCACAAAAGTAACTCCCTATCCGTTTCATAAAGCCATTAGAGTAAGTATGCGGCAATATGAAGGGATTGCTAGTCAAAAGCAACGCTATTAATCGTCTCGCGCCAAGAAAAGTTCTTGTTATGCGTGCCAAGTTTCATCAGTGTTTTCTCGGCCAAGTGAAAATCTTTAAGTGTGTCGACGCACAAGCGAAAAGCGCCTAGATCCATGGCGCTGTTCGTCACTTCGAACCACTTATAGCGATCAATATTATTATAGAAATATTTGGTTACATGTTCTCGTTCGTCTCCTTTCGTGGACCGTTTGTAGGCATCTTCAAGCATTACCATCCGAAAAATTTCTCCGTCCAGGCCCCGGCAGTAGCTATTTATATCAATCGAGCCGCCATCCAATGATTGGTCGTCTTTCATCCTTGAGACTAATTCTGAATGCAGAGATGGGTCTAAAAGCGGGCAGTCGGACGTTACGCGCAATACTGTTGTTGCTTGCGCCAACATTGCTGCGTGATAAAATCGCCCCAAAACGTCATGTTCGTCACCGCGGAAAACAGAAACTTCCAGATCATGCGCTAGCGCGACAATAGCATCGTCGGCATTATTATCTGTTGTCGCGATAATTATCTCATCGATACCTTTTATCGCTTTTAGTCGTTCGATATGGTGATCAAGCAAAGTTCGTCCGCCAACAGTTTTTAAAACTTTCCCCCGGAGGCGGCTCGATGTCATTCGTGCTTGGGTAATACAGACAGTTCTCTCAGGCATGTTATTTAATCACCTGCGTTTCAAAATCATCGGCAGAGACTGGCTCTCCGTGCTTTACCGAATGATTTAAAGTATTATTTATCAGCTGCTTTAGGTATTTAGGCTTTAATCCTAACCCTGGTCTGATGCTTATGATGTCAGACTCTGAGACAATGTGGCCAACAGGGAGATCCTTACAATAATAGAGTGATCGCCGATATTTTCGACCATCACCTTCAGCATCTGTCGCCCCATAGCTTATGTCTCCGATCGCCGAGTGTGCTATCTTTGAGGCAGTTACCATTTGCCTGAATTCATTTGGCTCAAGCGAAAAAGCTGCATCGGCGCCACCGTCTGAACGAGATAAGGTAAAATGCTTTTCAATAACGACTGCGCCCAGAGCTGAAGCGGCTATCGGAACGTCAGTCGTTAAGGTATGATCTGAGAGACCAGTGGGAAGTCCAAACCGGTTAGCCATGTCAAGCATGGTCGCAAGATTAGCATTTTCCGGTGGTGTGGGATAGGCGCTAATACAGTGCAGCAATATTATATCATGTGCCCCAGCGGAATTCGCCGTGTGGATAGCCTCGGCTATTTCCTGTTCGTCTGCTAGGCCGGTGGACATAATGATAGGCTTGCCAGTTCGGGCAACCCTTTCGATTAATTGTAAGTCGATGATTTCGAATGATGCAATTTTGTAGGCTGGTGCATCAAGACTTTCCAGCAGATCGACAGCACCTAGGTCGAAAGGACTTGAGAAAATAGTGATGCCGATCTGTTTGGCGTGAGCGAACAACGCGGGATGCCAGCTTTCAGGAGTCTGGGCCTCGGAATATAGATCATGCAGTGTTCGATTGTTCCAAATTCCGGATTTGATCTTAAATTCGGGGCGGTCCGATTTCATCGTAATTCGGTCAGGGTGATAAGTTTGTATTTTCACCGCATCGGCACCGACTTCTTTGGCAGCGGAGATCATTTGCAATGCCCGGTCAATTTCGCCCATGTGATTGGCGGAAATCTCGGCAATAAAATAGGGCCGACAACCCGGGTAGATTTCATGCCCATCAATAGTAATTGATGCTACGCTTTTCATTGCTATCCATTCCTCGCTTCAATTTTCGCCAGCAGAGCCTCAGCGATACGGCGAGCGCCCTTACTATCGAGATTTTTATCAATTTTGTCCAGTAATTTCGAGCGCTTAGATGGGTTTTCCCACAGGTCTCGAACAGCTCTTTTTAGTGCATTTTCAAAGTCATCAAATTGACCTGCGGGAGCATAAAGAACCTTGCACCAACTACTCCGTGCAGCAGGCTCTTGGTTTTTGTCGGTTACTACCAGAATCGTCGGTATTTTCATCAGTGCGAGCTCGGCAATCGTTCCACCTCCGGCGCTAATGGATAATCGGCAGGAGCTGATTAAGCTGGCCATGTCTTGGACATCATAATGCTCATGCATGTTTTCAGGCTCGGGTACGCCGACTTCATGGGGTGCACCAGGGCCCGTGACTAAATGAATTTCCGCGCTGGGAATATCTGTAGCGATCAACCGCGCAATGCGTCTTCCCATGTTGTGGGGATCGCTTCCGCCAAAATTAATCAAAATTCTTCGGCTGTCTTCACTGTTGGAGGCTGCAGTTGAAATATGGGACTTTAAAGCCAAATGAAAATCGCTGCGGAAAGGGTGATATCTGACACCTAACAGCAGGTCTGCGGCGCATCCCATTTCACGATATGGCTCAGCCTTAGCGTTAGATGAAGTGTTTATAATCATATCAGCTAATCGTGATGTTTTTTGGTACATATCATCAAAGTTAGCCATGATCAGGTTTTTACTCTTTACCACTTCCCCAATCTCGGACCCGAAGTGATAGCCATCAACTAGGGCTGCTGAATAAGTTCCACTTTGTACATAAAACGTAGCGGGGTGTTCACTATCGCAGTCTTGAACCTTGATCCTGGCGTTGATCAGCTTCGTACGGACTGAGTGCGGGATACCTTCACTGATAAACGTCACTTGGACGCCGCATTCTATTAAAATTTCTGCCACAGCGAAGCATCGCATTACATGCCCGATACCCATTTCGGAGCTTGCATCAGCGATAATAGCAATGCTAGTCATGGTCTGATTATCGCTGGTTATAGATCGTTGCGACATACGGTTAAATAGCTCCTCTCACTGCTTTCTTTTGACCATACATGCCTGAGGTTAATTTTTTATTCAGATATAGGGATTAAATTGAGGTCTTCCTGCTAGATATTTTGGCAGCTCCTTGCTATTTGCTTTGGCTGTAAACCGTTCCTTATGGAATGTGGAAATTAAAAGATTTCGTTTACTACAGTTTACGATGTTATGTTTTATTTTGAGTTTTGTATTAACAATTAAGGGCTAATAGCGATGCTTACAAGTTTCTCCGGAGATCACGTAAAAATTGATGGTGAGTCAATACTTATAACTGGGGGTACAGGTTCATTTGGCCGGGTTCTTGTAAAGACATTGCTTGCCAAACATAATCCGAAAAAAGTGATTGTTTTTGCCCGGGGGGAATTTCAGCATTATGAGCTGCAAAATAGCCTAACGGCGGAAGAAACTAAGAAAGTTCGTTTCTTTATCGGCGATGTGCGTGATAAGGATCGTCTGGTAATGGCGATGCGCAACGTGGACATCGTTTTCCATGCAGCCGCCCAAAAGCAGGTGCCCTTAGCCGAATATAACCCCTTCGAATGTATTAGAACCAATGTTATTGGCGCTGAGAATGTTGTCAATGCGGCGATTCAGGCAGGGGTTAGGAAAGTCGTCGCGCTATCAACTGATAAGGCTGTTAATCCACTCAATTTATATGGCGCAAGTAAACTGGCTTCGGACAAGATATTTGTTGCTGCGAATTCATTAGGGTCAGGTACGGACACACGATTTTCCGTTGTAAGATATGGCAACGTGCTGGGGTCCAGGGGTAGTGTAATTCCGTTTTTCCAGAAATTGTTAGAAAATGGCGCCACGTCTCTGCCGGTTACTGATCCCCGTATGACACGGTTTTGGATCACCCTGGAGCAAGCGGTAGAGTTTACTCTGGGCTGCCTAGATCAGATGGAGGGTGGAGAAATATTTGTGCCAAAAATCCCATCTATGAGGATATCTGATTTGGTTGATGTCATGGCTCCCGGCATTGAAACTGAGATCGTTGGCATACGGCCCGGCGAAAAGGTGCATGAAGTTATGATCACTGAGCATAACGCCCATACAACATTCGACCTTGGTGATCGCTACGTTATCGCGCCGGAATGGAGTTTTTGGGGCAATGTCGACTATAAGAAACTTGGTATGGAGCCAATGCCAGAGGGCTTCGAATATACCAGCGATAAGAACGATTGGTGGATGGATGGAAAAGAGTTGGAAGATATTGTAGACACTTTTAACACAGAAATTTATTAGAAATCGGTGAGTGATTTTCTTCCATACGGCAGTCACCTTTTGGATGACGATGATATTGCAGCGGTCGTTGATGTTTTGAGAGCTGGCCCGCTTACCAATGGCCCCAAAATTCAAGAGTTAGAAGCTAGCCTCTGTGCGACAATCGGCGCCCCTGAAGTGGTGGTGGTATCTAATGGGACCACCGCTTTACACCTTGCGGCGGTAGCTGCGGGACTAAGGTTTGGCGACCAGGCGATTGTTCCCGCAATCACTTTTTTATCTACGGCCAATGTTGTCAGAATGTGCGGTGCCGATGTGGTTTTTGCAGATGTCGATCCGAAGACTGGCTTGATAACGCCAGAAACACTGGGTCTAGCGATTCGGCGATCCGATCCAAATCGGCTGAAAGCGGTATTTCCTGTTGCGATGAATGGACAATGTGAAGACTGGGCAGCTATTTATGGGGTGTGCCAGGATCATAATCTAATAATGATTTCAGATAATGCACACGCGCTGGGTGCTCATTATAAAGCTGGTGGTAATGCTGGCGATTGCCAGTATGAGGATTTTGCGACCTTTAGTTTTCACCCTGTTAAGTCAATCGCCATGGGTGAGGGTGGTGCGATTACTGTTGCCGATAAGGAGATGGCCAATCGACTACGGAGGCTGCGCTCTCACGGCATGGAGCGGGATCCGTCGTCGTGGAGTAATAATGAAATACAAGCTCTATCGGCTCCTTGGTATTATGAGGCCGCCGAGCTCGGGTACAATTATCGTGCCACTGATTTTCAAGCAGCTCTTGCTCTATCTCAGTTGAAGAAGTTGGACTTTTTCATGCGTCGAAGACGACAGATTGCAGATCGGTATGCAGAGTTGTTTGCTGAGATTGATGCTCCAGTTGTGCCTATGCGAAAAAGTGAAGACTGCGAGTCTGCATGGCATTTATATCCAGTCTTGATCGACTTCGATAAGGCTGGATTGTCTCGCTCTAGCCTAATGCAGTCCTTGCAGGCAGAGGGTATAGGGACGCAAGTGCACTATATACCTGTCAGCCAACAGCCCTACTACAAAGCCTTATACGGGGAGCAAGAATTGCCGGGGGTGGAAGCTTATTATGGTAGCTGCTTATCACTACCGATCTTTCCTGCGATGAAGCAAGGGGACGAAGCACGAGTCGTTGAGGCATTGAGGCTGTGCATTAATAATAAAACATAATCACTTGGCGTCTTTGAAGCTACTGCGCTGAACAAGCCGCATCCCCGGATGGCCGTTAGCCATCGGGGAAAGCTTGCTTTAAAGAGCTTGTATCGCTGCTGTCTTATCCCTGGAAAAGAGAGAGGATAGACTGCGGAGCCGAGTTGGCAATCGATAAGGCCTGAATGCCCAGCTGCTGTTTAACCTGCAGAGCCTGCAAGGTGGCGCTTTCTTTAGCTAGATCAGCATCAACCAAGTTACCAATACCAACTTCAATCACATCAGAAAGCTTATTTGCAAAAGTCTTGTTTTGCTCTAATGCGGTGGCGCCAGCGCCTAGGCGGGTCAAAACAGCATTCACATTATCCAGTGACGCAATGAGCTTCACAACAACTGACGCTGCAGCCGATTGTGTTCCAATCGTCTCGGTGGTCGTAATTGTAACATTGGCGCTACTAAGTGTCAGCGTCTCGTGAGAGATTGACAGAACCTGAGTGGCATCGGGATTGGTAATCGCAACGACCGCATCATCTCCGGCGTCAATCATGTTCGTACCGTTAAAGGTCGCATTCTCTACAATTGTCGTTACTTGCTCACGAAGCTGCACGAAATCTTGATTAAGAGCAGTTCTACTGACAGTATCCAAACCTTGGTCGGCCGCCGACACAGCTTTTTCTTTCATCTCAATCAATAAATCTGAAATTGCTCCGGCTGCTGCTAGAGCGACGTCGGTCGTCGATATACCGCGATCGAGGGACTGCTTTACAGCGCTGAATCCACGCAAGTCAGCGCGCAACTTTTGAGCGATAGAGAAGACCGCTGCATTGTCTTTAGCTGACGAAATTTTAAGACCTGTGTTCACCCGAGTCTGAGTTTTATTCAGATCCATATTAGTGTCAGTCAGGTTACGCAAAGCAGAAAGTGCCGCAGCGTTTACATTTACTGAGAAGCTCATTTTAGCTCTCCTATCCATATTTTTTCGCTTGACCACACATCGGGCCTACCACAGCTCTGCAAGTGGTGTGCCAAGTTTAATATAGTAATAACACTCTGTTTTTAAACGATTTTTATTCTTATTTAAGCCATTTGCAATTCTCTTGGGAAGGACTTGCCCGGACATCTTGTTGGCCAATCTTTAGTAAAGGGGGCAATTAATGCCTAGGCCGGAGCGGGTGTGTGCGGTGCTATCGGGCACGGCTTTCTAAAATGGTAAGCAAGACGGGCTCGATCTGATCAGCATGCCTGCTCTCACTACTTTACTTTGGGGAGAATATTTATGATGGTGATGGCTGCTAAAACGAACGACCTGACATCCAAATTGAGTGCCAGGCCGAAAATAATATAGTTGGAATAAGAAGTGTCCCTAAATGACTTGGTTCAGGGCAATGCTGGTTGGCCGGGACGACGAAGTTGGCTTCGCGGCACTGCTACTATAAGCCGGAATGTCTCGATTTGATTTATTAGCTTCTTGACTAATTTTGTTGATCAATCCATCAGCAATGGACTTGCGGCGCAGAATGATCCGTGCATGACTGGTCAGGCAATCTTTCAAGTCGTCGGCGGAAGCCCGAATGGTCTTACGGATGTCAGAATCTTGGTCGCCGAGTATGTGCTGATTCAATTGCAGTTGACCAATGGCCAGTTTATACTCTGTCATAAGGCGGGCCTTGCTGCCCTGCATTTTGGCCGCGTCGCGGGGGCGCGATCCTTCTAGCAGAACATTCTCAGATGCTAACAAATCAGTCAGCTCTTTAGCCAGTCGGATGACCTTGGCGCCAGCCCCCGGCATCACCGCAGCTTGCTGGGGTGCCTGGGCCTCTTCCGTGAGCTCATTAGCGTTCATATCTTCTAATTTATCAGGCATGTTTAAACCTCCTGCAAAGCAAGTAATTGCTTGTAGACGTGATCAGCGATGCCAATTCCGCCACCTTTCGCTGTTTCAGCTGACATATGGTCAACCATCATGGAGTGGTATATCTCTTCAGATTGGCCACCCCCGCCGAAAGCGCCTTCGCCTTCGATATCGCCGAACATCGGCGCCATCATCTGAGCTAAGAAGATAGCCTCAAAGCTCTCTGCAGCTTCGCGAATTTTGGGGTGTTTTTCCCCGGCGCCGCCGATAGCAGTCTTGGCAGCGAGCAAACGGCTTTCACCGACCTGCTCATGCGCTATATTGAGCATCGAAATATTCATCATAGGAACTCCAACTCAGCTTGAATGGCGCCCGAGGCCTTAATTGCTTGCAAGATACTGATTAAGTCTCGTGGCCCAAAGCCGAGAGCGTTTAAACCGTCAACCAGCTCTTGAAGCGTAGCGGACTCGGGCAGGGTAGCCAGTTGGCGTGGATTATCTCCGTCCACAACCGTGATCTGGGTTCTCTCTAAAATCACTGGATCAGCATCGGTGAAGGCGTTAGGCATAGCTGCCGCAGGTGATTCAGCGATTGTGATTGTTAAGTTACCGTGGGCAACTGCGATCGGGCTGATGGTCACATCTTTACCCATCACGATAATCCCTGTTCGCTCATCAACGATAACTTTGGCCGGTAAGTCGGGGATAACTGTCAAATGCTCAATCTCTGCAAGCATCGTAACCATCGACATATCGCTGCCAGTCGGGCGGATCAGTTGGACCGTCGTTGGGTCTAGCGCTCTGGCAACTTCCATGGTCATGTGATCATTAATGGCATCCGCGATGTTGCGCGATGTAGTGAGGTCGGGATTGTGCAAAGATAACCGTACCGACGAAAACGAATTTAATTCTTTTAAGTTCTCACGCTCCACAGTAGCACCGTTTGTAATGCGGCCAGACGTTGGAACGCCTTGCTGAATAGAGGCAGCGTTGCCGGTGGCCGTGAAACCAGATACAGCAATGGGTCCCTGCGCAACCGCGTAAACAAGACCGTCCATACCTTTCATTTCAGTCACCAGCAAAGTGCCACCGCGAAGGTCAGCGGCGTCACCAGCGGAGGATACATTCACATCAATCCGAGATCCTGTGCGAGCAAAAGCTGGCAAATCAGCGGTTACAACCACACTGGCTACATTTGCTGACTTCATGTCTTCTTCTTTGATGTTCGTACCAAGGCGCTCTAACATCGCAGCGATTTGCTGCTGAGTGAACGGCACATTCCGAAGTGTGTCTCCGGTACCATTTAAACCGACAACCAAGCCTAAACCGAGCAATTGGTTCTCGCGGATGACATCGACACCGACGATGTCTTTGATCCGAGCATCCCGAGATTGAACGGGAGCGGAGGTTACAAATAGCGCAACTAGCAGGACGAGAAGAGCTCGCACCGACAATGATAATCTCTTGTTCTGCAGCGTAACGTTCATTTTGAATACTTTCCTTGCAGCTTTTCTTCACGGTGCTCGGTTGGTAGATGTTTCATCAACCCCGAGCGATGTGAGCGTTATTGCGTAGATATATGCGAGAATTATGCCAAAAATTCATAAAAGGTAAGGCGTTGAAAATATTAAGTAATCTGTAGAAAAATATTGATACGAGGCAAATAATACCGTTTGTGTCACTGAACCCCTTGCCGCACTCGGCAAGAAAGGATTACACTAGGGTTATGAAGATTCAAGGCAATGGCAGAGTCCAAAATAAACGGGTCGATAAGACGAAGCGAAAAGGTGCCAGTGATGGCACTGCCTTTGCTAGTGAGCTATCCGGGGCGAGTGCTAATACGGCCGCGACGTCTGTTAGCTCGGGCGGTCAGGTGGCTCCGCTTGGTGGCCTTCTGGCCTTGCAAGAGGTGCCTGATTCCACAGACGGTCGATCAAAGGGACTAGCTCGAGGTGCCGAAATGCTTGATCTATTAGAAGAAGTTCGCAAGGGATTGCTTCTTGGAGCAATTCCCGTGGCTCGCCTGAAGATGTTGGCCCAGATGGCGCGCGGTCAACGCGAAACAGGAGGGGACCCTCGGCTCATGGAAATCCTTGAAGAAATCGAGCTCCGTGCTGAGGTCGAGCTTGCCAAACTAGGCGCTTAATACTCCGTCGAACATCACTAATCTTGATGCTGATGCTTTTCGCGCTTGCGGGATAGTTAACGATTCATTATACAAGTACACGCTCGCGGGCTTGTATCCGCGAAAATCATATATATTGTATGAGGAAAGTATTATGTCTCAACATGCAGTAGCCAAAGAGCTACCGACTGATTACGTTCCATCGACGGATGAAGAGTTCATGAACCCACAGCAGCAAGAATTTTTCCGCCGCAAGCTGCTAGAGTGGAAAAGTGATATCCTGCGAGAGAGTCAGGAAACGCTCCAGCATCTTCAGGAAGAAAACCTTCGTGAACCGGATATCGCTGATCGTGCGTCAACAGAAACAGATTTTTCCGTGGAGCTGCGGACGCGGGATCGTCAGCGGAAATTAGTTGCTAAAATCGAATCTGCACTTCGCCGTCTGGAAGAGGGTGAATATGGTTACTGTGAAGTGACTGGCGATCCAATCAGTTTGCGGCGGCTGACCGCGCGTCCAATAGCGACGATGACAGTGGAAGCACAGGAGCAGCACGAACGCGCTGAGAAAGTCCACCGCGACGACTAAAGCTAGGCCATAGTTTTTGAGTAAGGGACTGCCGGTTGGCGGTCCTTTTTCATTTTTGGGTGAAATCTTCCAGCGAGTAGGCTAAGCAGGGTAACGCTTCATTTTGATAGGTGCTTGTATGACTGTTCGCTTCACACTACCCCGCTGGTATGATTTGCATACTCATTTTCGCCAAGACGAAACCGTTTGGGCGACGGTTGCAGACCACGTTAGAATGGGCTGTGCTGGGGCTCTTGCAATGCCGAATACAAAGCCGCCTGTGGCCAAGGTTTTTGAGGCCGATGAAGTTGCAGATTATAAAAGCATTGAAACATACCGCCGTGAAATCATGAATGCAGCAGGTGGGGCTTTTCTTGACGTGATTGTTCCGCTTTATATTACCCGTGATACCACACCGCAGATGATCGAAAAGGGTGCAGATTCAGGCCTGCTTAAAGCCTGTAAATATTACCCGCCGCACGGCACTACCGGCGCTGACCTTGGTGCGCCTATGGCCTTGTTCGAGCAGAATGGGGTGCTACAGGCAATGCAGGATGCAGGGGTAACGCTCTGCATTCACGGCGAGGAGCACGGCTTGGATGCGGAACGCTATTTTGATCGCGCAGAGAATGCTGAAGAGATTTTTTACCGAGACCAAATGCCGCGCTTACTGGATAAGTTTCCAAGTTTGCGGATGGTCGGCGAGCATCTTACAACAAAGGTAGGTACTGATTTTATTTTGGAGGCGCCCGGTCACGTTATGGCAACAGTGACTCCTCAGCATCTTATCTACACCATTGGTGATCTCGTTAAGGGCATAAAATATCATCTCTACTGCCTGCCGCTAGTGAAATTTTCTGAGGACCGAGACGCGCTGCGGTCTGCCGTGATCGACCCTTTGAATAAAAAGTTTTTCGCGGGCACGGACAGCGCGCCCCACACAACCAAGGTGACGCCGTGTGGTTGTGCGGCAGGGTGCTACACGGGCGGGATAGCACCCCAGTTATATGCGCAGGCTTTTGAGATGTCGGGTATAGATCTGGCTAACCAAGTAGGGCAGGGTATCCTAAAGCGCTTTCTGTGCGATATTGGGCCGGACTATTATGGCCTACCACAGTCTGAAGGGACCATTACTTTGGAGCGTATGCCCGAGACAGTTGGTCCTTTGACGTTTGGTGATCAGGAGATTATTCCCTTGTCGCTTGGTATGGAGAGTGAGCTGCCTTGGCGCATGGTAACATAAGCGAATTAATCCAAAAAAAAGGACCGCGTGGAATGTCCACACGGTCACTGCATAAGTCATCAGTTTAAAGTTTTGGCTTTTCGATAAGCGCTCATCACGCTTGATACTCAATACAAATTCTGTCGGTTCGGTCCTTCTATGATTTTAGAATGGCCAGATAATGTCCATAAACTGGCTGCCATACCTTGGCTGCTGAACATCAGTTAGCTGTCCCTTTCCGCCGTATACGATTCGTGCCTCAGCGATTTGGGTATGCTTAATTTTGTTGTCCTTAGTGATATCTTGTGGGCGCACAATGCCAGCGAACCTAAGCTCGCGCTTTTCAAAGTTAACTCTGACTTCTTGGTAACCCTGGATCACCATATTCCCGTTGGGGAGAACATGGGTAACGGTCGCCGCCACAGTTAAGTTAATACTTTCGCTGCGGTTAACCGTTCCGTTGCCCGTATAGTTGCTATTGGATCCAAAGTCAGTTAGCGATCCATTGTCGAAGGCCTGACCAGCAGCGCCACCACGACCACCGGGTAAGATTTTCGGAATCAGTGCTTCAAATCCGAGCAAGTTATTCACCGCGCTATCGTCGCTACTAGCCCGCGAACGGGCAGTTGTGTTGGCGACCTGGGCACTATCGGTTATGTCAATCTCAACCGTCAAAAGATCGCCAATGCGTGATGCCCGCTGATCAGCGAAAAAGCTTTTCCCATCGGTGCGGTAAAGACTATTGGCACTGGTTGTTCCAACCGGCTGACTACCGAGCTGGCCCATTGGATATGTGATCGACCGCTGAGACGCTGGTGCTGAGACTTCGGTGATCGGCGTCATTTCAGGGGCTTGACCTATGTTACTCATCCGGTCGACCGCGCCGCATGCAGCGAGTGTTGAGATTCCAGCGACGAGCGTGATTGCTTTTGAGAGCTTAATCATCATGATTTTTCCTATCTGCTATTTTAGCGGCCAATAGAACTTGCGTCAGCCATTTGGCGTGCGAGCATCTGTGGGGTTATCACTTCAACCATATTTTCATTAACCACCAAGGCGGTGATCGTTGTCTTTGATTTAACGTTCATCACCCGGATCATATCGCCGGCGCCGCCGTCTTCCAGGGCTCGGCCCACAGCGACCAAGCTGACAGAGCCATTGTCAAAGCGCATGCCAACAACCCGGTTTTTCTCAATGACAACGGGCGTTTGAAGGTCGCGAGAGCGGATTGGGCGGTCGGCACTGACACCCCGGCGAACAGTTTTACCGATCATACTTGCTGTTTGGGTAATATAGTCGTTAGACACGCTGCGGACTGGCATCTGGATCCAGGCGATATCGCCTTCGCGAATGATGTCACCGGGAGCTATGGCTCTGGCAAGCACGGGAACACTGCGCACAGCTTCGATACTTCCAGACACCGTCTTTTCAATATAATTTCCCATGCCTGCGGGCAGCGCTAGCCGGGCGCTAAAGCGGCCAGATTTTTCGTTGTAAGTGAGATCCTGTACATCAATGTCACTAACATCGGCGTCCAAAGACATGATCAGATTGCTGCGGCCGCCATGCATCTTAACGACAGACCCGGACCGCATCGCAGAGCCGAGCTCCATCTGAAACAGACCAACGAGGTCGCGCTCGGTAAGTGTATAGCCTTCGCGGCGAACACGAACAGCGCGCTGATACTGGGGCAATTCAAGCTTTAGGCCGTATTTGTTGGCTAAGGTCTCTAACTTTGAGGCAGAGATGCTTAGCGACCGTCCCGGAGTAGGAGCTTCAGCAGCGATTTTATTGCTAAATTCGCCTGCTCCTGCGAACAAGTCACCAAGGGATACCACAGGCCCTGTGACCCGTATATCGCTGCGTAGGGTCAGGTCGGCAAGTGCGCTAGCGGAGAGAACAACCCCGACGGCGACGCTTATAAATGCTTTCGGCATTACTGATGAAAGTTTAAACATTCTAGTTAATCCTATCTTTCTTAGCGAAGCTGGTTCGCTGTGTTCAGCATTTCGTCGGCGGCTTGAATGACTTTCGAGTTCATTTCGTAGCCACGCTGCGCCGTGATCAAATTTGTGATCTCGGAAATAGCATTCACATTTGAGTTTTCAAGATAGCCTTGGACAACCACGCCAAATCCCGGCTGGCCGGGGGTTGCTCGGTTCGCATCCCCTGACGCTTGGGTCTGAGTTAGCAAATTATCACCAATGGCTTCCAAGCCAGCCTCATTTGAGAAGATCGCGAGTTCAAGCTGTCCCGCAACGGCTGGATCGACCTGATCTTGAAGTTTGTACTGCACTTCGCCTTGCTCATTGATTGTGACGCTGATGGCTTCCTGTGGAATATTCAATTCCGGCTGAACCGCAAAGCCCTCGGGCGTTACTACGCGTCCCTGATCATCGATCTGAAAAGAGCCTGCTCGAGTATAAGCATCGGTTCCATCAGGCAGCTGAACGATAAAATATCCTTTGCCGTTGATCGCGAGGTCATAATCATTATCAGTGATCTGGAGTGAGCCTTGTTCGGCGATCCGGTACACCGCTCCGGCGCGAACACCTACACCTACTTGAATACCAGTCGGGCTTATTGAGCCTGCGTCTGATGTATTGGTGCCGACCCGCTCGATATTTTGATAGAGCAAATCTTGAAACTCCGCCCGGCGTCGCTTGTAGCCGGTGGTGTTCAAGTTAGCGATATTGTTTGAAATCACTTCGACATTCAGCTGCTGTGCCTGCATGCCTGTTGCTGCTGTGCTGAGAGCTTTCATTTTAAATTCCTTTCAAAGCCAGCCTTTGCGACTGATAATATTGGCCAGTCGTTATTGGACGCGCGCTAGTCGATCGAGCGATTCTGTGCGCATTTTCTGGTACTTATCTAATTGACGGGTGATTGAGCCGTATGACCTTACGATCTGGGCCATTTCAGTCATGGCGGTCAATCCATTCACGTTTGATCCCTCTAGGTGCTGATGCAAAACGACTACTTTATTGCCGGTTTCTTCGATGTATCCATCATCAAAAGGATCCTGTGGAATTTCATCTGTTTGGTAAATCAGATTACCAACGCGCTTCATCGCCTGTTGGTTTTCAAAGGCATAAATACCAATTTTGTCACGTTCGCCGAGGCTAGATGATAGCGTGCCATCTTTAGAGACGGAGATATTGACTTCATCTTCCTCGATGGAAATAACTTGATTGGCTGAATTTAAAACCTTCTCGCCGGTTTGCAGGGCTAACTCGCCGTCAGCGTCAATCTTGAAGCTACCGTAACGGGTGTAACCAAGTTGGGCTCCAGGCTGATTGGGGTTCCGATCAACAGCAATATAAGCATTGCCGGTAATTGCGATATCAAGATCATTGCCGGTTGGCAGTGTTTTACCTTGGGAAAGATCGCGGATGATACCAACATCTAAAACCTGCGAGATGCCGCCGCCTGCGGTAGCGTTAGTGCCGTCGCTAGGCATTAAATATTCTTGGAAAGAGACCTGTTCCTTTTTAAAGGCGGTCGTATTCATGTTTGCCACATTGTGGGCTAGTACATCCATCCGGCGACGGAGTGCCATTTGCTTCGATAGGCCAATATAGACAGTGTTGTCCATTTTTTCGCTCCTTTTTTTGTGGTAGCGTTCGTGGCTAGATCTGCATATCGCGTGCCAAACTCTATCTGTTTGTATTTATTGATTTTTTTCTGCCTGCAATAGGCGCTATTGTAATATCCGGCAGCTTTTTCCGAGCCGCACTTGCCTGTGGCTGGTCATAATTTGCCGTTCCAGCTTTTGGTTGGGCGCACTAAAATTACGAGAATTGTTTGCTAGCCCTTGTTAAATCTGGAGAAATGGCGTTAGACTTAGAAGAATAGCGGGTGTTTTAGATTTCGGCACGGTATTTGCTGGGTTTAAACGCTTGTTCGGGTTGTAGGACTTCAAATATCTTACTTTTCGAGCGTTTGATTGCATAGACTGATGGCAAAGAGGGTGATGGCGTATGGCCGATAATAACCGAGCTGCAGGTGGTGAAGAAGCCATCGATGATGACGAGCTAACTGAAGGCTTAGAAAAGAAAAAGATCAGCGGTAAACTGATAATTTTGATTGGCGGCGCGGTCGTGTTTTTAATCATCATTATCCTAACGCTAGTCTTGATGCTTGGCGGCGACGATGAGGAGCCCGCGGATCAGGAGCAGCAAGAGGAGCAGCCGAGTGACCCTCAGCAAGAGGCAGCGGAGGAAGAAACTCCGCTAGCGCCAGTCAATCCCTATACCGACCCGCAAGAAATTACGGTCAATATGATTGATGCGAACGGTCGCAGTGTATTGCTACAATGTACCTATGTGATTGAATATGACCGCCAAGACTATATGGACCAAGCAGCAACGAAAATGCCGCGAATTAATAATACCGTGATCACTCATTTGCGCGCGCTTAGGCCAGAAGATTTAGATGGATCAGCAGGGCCTTTGCTTATCCAAGAGGAACTGTTAATACGGATCAATCAGGAAATAGCGCCGGCGCGAGCCCGTCGTGTTTTATTCCAAAATGGTCCAAACATTTTTTACAATTGATGGGTAGTCGCTCAGATATTTTGAAGATGGGAACGTATCAATGTCCATGACAATGGATGACGACGAAGACGTTGATCAGGAAGCTATGGCAGCCGCGTGGGCTGCTGAAGCTGGTGGTGACGATGACGACGAAGATGTCGATCAGGACGCTATGGCTGCCGAGTGGGAAGCTATGGCTGGCGGTGATGACGAGGGCGCCGACGGCGACAGCGGAGATGAAGACGGCGTCCCTGGCAGGGTCCTTGATCAAAACGAGATTGATAGCCTGTTAGGCTTCGACGACGATGATGATGGCGGTGAAATACACGGTATACAAGCCCTGATCAACAGCGCACTTGTCTCCTATGAACGGCTACCGATGCTCGACGTGATTTTTGACCGTATGGTTAGAATGATGTCTACATCGCTCAGAAATTTCACGTCTGATAACATCGAGGTTTCGCTTGATAATATCACCTCGGTTCGTTTTGGTGACTATCTGAATTCTATCCCGCTGCCTGCTATGCTTGCGGTCTTTAGGGCGGAAGAATGGGATAATTATGGTCTTATGACGATTGATAGTAGCCTGATCTATTCAATCGTTGATGTACTGCTTGGTGGGCGCCGAGGCACCGCTGCTATGCGGATTGAGGGGCGGCCGTATACGACGATCGAACAGACGCTTGTCGAGCGGATGACATCGGTCGTTCTAGAAGATATGTGTGCCGCGTTTGAGCCGCTATCGCATGTGAATTTCACCTTCGACCGGTTAGAAACAAACCCACGGTTTGCGACCATTGCCCGGCCTCCAAACGCAGCAGTCCTGATTAAACTGCGTGTTGATATGGAAGACCGTGGTGGCAGACTTGAATTATTATTCCCCTACGCGACCCTGGAACCTGTCCGTGAATTGCTGTTGCAGCGATTTATGGGCGAGAAATTTGGTCGGGATTCCATTTGGGAAAGCCATTTGGCGACCGAATTGTGGCAAACAGAAGTGCAGTTGAAGGCGGTTCTCGACGAACTGCAAATGCCGCTATCACGGGCGATGAACTTGCAAAAGGGTGAGACGATCTTGCTCAATAAATCGCCTGATGATGAAGTGGTTATGGAATGCGGCGGTGTCTCGATGTTAGCAGGCCACCTTGGACGGTCCGGACAAAATGTTGCGGTTCAAATCTCCAGAAAAGCTGAGCGGTTAATTGGAGAAAAGGACGACGAGTCTAAGCCGGGATAGGCTATTCTGGCTTGGGTGGGTTCTAAGTGTGTCTGATATCTTGCTTGTGAAGCGTATTTTGGTCATCTTTTGCATTTGGTAAGATATTTAAGTTATAATGAGCCGAGCTAAATAAAATGGGTGAAGACTGATGGATGCATGGGTGCCGGTACTTATAGATGGAGTTCTCGCTTTGTTGCTGATAGGCGCGATAGTGGCGTGCTGGGTCGTTTCAAAGCGGTTGTCAACCATTCGCGAAGGTCAAGATGAGCTTAGAAAATTGGTGGATGACCTCAATCTTGCCATGACGAAAGCGCAGAAGAGTGCTGAAACGATTAAGAAGGCGTCGAGTCAGGCCTCGGCCCAGATAGACGAAGAAATGACAAAGGCCCGTAGCATGGTCGACGAATTATCGCTGATGACAGCGTCTGCTAATAATTTGGCAGATCGGTTAGAACGGGGTGTTGAAACCGTTAGCAAAAGTCGTCAACCCGAGCCCGATTCTGAACTGAGAGAGCAAAAAGATATTTTAGATAAACTGCGCCAGGCGCGGTAAGCCAAAGGATCAGCGATTAAGGCTGACAATGAGACGATTATGATAACAAAACGCGTGAGATTATTTCCTGCTTTGCTTGTGGTTTTAGTGGGTTCCTTATTATTTAAGATCGCGGCGGTGAATACCGGCGTCCAGTCTTTGTTATCTGAGAGACCGGCTGAGGCCCAAGACTCTGACCAAGATACGGGCCAAGAATCTGGCAAAAAAGACAGTGGCAGCGCTGGCGGAGAAGCTGTTCAGGGTCAAGCGGCAGCTAGTCCTCCCGGTTCCCCGTATCCTGAAAACTGGACCCGCGAAGAAGTTGATTTGATGCTGAACTTAGCGGAGCGTAAAAAAGAGCTTGATGCGCGAGAGACAGCGATCCGTGACCGCGAACTAATCTTGGCAGGTATCGAGAACCGTATCAATGGAAAGATCGAGGAACTGTCAACGATCGAAGCGACCATTCAGACGATGCTGACGGATTTTGATGAAGAGCAGCAAACGAAGTTCATGAAACTAAAGTCGATGATCGAAATCATGAAAGATGGTGATGCTGCCGAATTTTTAGAGGGCCTGGACATGGAATCCCGCGTTGCTATTTTGCGTGAACTGGCGCCGAAAAAGGCTTCAAGTTTCCTCGCTAAGATGGACCGCGATGTGGCCGTGAGAGTGGCCGTTGAGCTGGCTTCGGTCAAAGACGCACCGTCAATTGATGAAGTTCGGGCCGCTGCTGGCGATCGCTGATAAACTTATTGGCTAAAAAATC
>Ga0316189_10000079_pt1 | contig 83031 bp, 67 predicted proteins | sample LowCovwburrow_MG_FD_204930 | JGI IMG/M metagenome (GOLD analysis project Ga0316189, IMG submission 204930) | Coastal sediment microbial communities from Maine, United States - Lowes Cove worm burrow | ecosystem: Environmental > Aquatic > Marine > Coastal > Sediment | place: USA: Maine...
CGGAGAGCCGAAGGCCTGCGTTCGGGTCGGCGATACCGTACTCGCTGTCCGGCGTTCGAATACCCTCGTCATCCACGCGCTCGACGCGCGAGTCCCAGAACAGGCCTCTTTCCCAGATGGCGAGGTTGAACGTCGTGGGAGCATTTCGCGGGACGTTGAAATCGCCGTCTGGATGCGTGCGGCCCGGCCCGAGGAGCTCCGGATCCTCGGCCCCGACGCCGATGGAGAGCGGGAGTGCGTCACCGCCGCCAAGCACCGGGTGATGGCAGGTGACGCAGGCTGAGTCGCGGTCGCCGCCAAGACTTTTGCTGAAGAAGAGACGTCGACCGAGAACCGTAATGGGGTCGTCGACGCTCGGAACGTCGAGACCTTCGGCGGGGTCCCCGCGCAGGCCGAGCGCGCGAATCAGGGGTCGCAGTTCGGAGTCGAGCTCGCTGTCCGGGGTAGAGGCGTAGCAAGCACAGAGGAGTGAAAGAAAGATGAGTGCGTGCACCCTAAGCTGCATGGAGCTCAGACTACACCAATGCTGGGCTCGTTGCAGACTGGAGCGCGCGAAGCAGTGTCTTCGCGTCCAAGTTGGGGCACCCCTTCGCAGCGCTCTCCGCCCCGTGGACGAGGTCGACGATACGACGATTGAGCGGCGCCTCCATTCCGTATGCTTCGGCGAGCTCGACGATCTTTCCATTGAGGAAGTCGACTTCCGTCGGTCTCCGGCGTTCGAGGTCCTGATACATCGATGCACGAGACTCGGGATCCACCTTGAGCTGTGCACGCACGACGACGCGAACGATGGGCGTCGGCAGCTTGAGAACGAACGACATGAGCGGGAGGGGGACACCCCGGAACTTCGCCGTCGAAATCCCCGCCGCGCCCAGGATGGAAAGGCCTTCGTCGAGAAGCATCGTCATCAGTCGTCGATACCCCGAGGAAAGGATCATGGTCGGGGTCGATACGCCCGAGAGTGCGCTGATCGCGTTGTTGAGGTTCACCAGCAACTTCGTCCATTGCTCGGGCGCGATCGGGTCGGCGAGCTCGACATCGATCCCCGCACTGCGCAGGGCGTCGATCCAACGAGCATCGCTGCTGCCTTCCTTCGCCTCGATGACAAGCGGACCCGTGGTGCTCTGTTGAAACGTAGCGCCATCGTGCATGACCACGTTGAACCCGACCACAGCAGGGACGACTCGTTGACTTCGGAGATGCTCGCGAAGGATGCCGGCGTTATCGAGTCCGTTCTGAAGGCTGACCACGACGGCGCCGGGGGCGAGCCAGGGGACCAGCGACGCGGCGGTCTCGGCGGTCGCGCCGCTCTTCACGCAGCAAAGAACCACCTCACAATCGGCGAGAGCTTCGGGCCGGGTATCGAAGCGAACCTTCGCCGGCTCTAGGTGCTGCTCACGGCCGAACCCGCGGAGGCTCAAGCCATGCTGGCGAATCGCCTCTGCCATCGAGGCGCGCCCAACGAACGTCACGGCCGCACGCTCGTCCGCGGCTAGGCAGCCTCCGACGAAGCAGCCAATGGATCCGGCGCCAGCAATGCCGATCCGTATTGGTGCCTTCTGGTCCTCGATGCCGTGGAGTCTATCTGAGGAACTCCCGAAGGTGACGGGAGCTGACGAAGATGACAGCGGAGCCTGGCAAAACTGCCAAAGATGGCGCTAGAGTCGGGGTCATGGCGGATTCTGCACCGACCCTGGAGCTCCTGCCGGACCTTGCCCGCGCGATGCTCGAGTCGAGCGAAAAGCCAGCAATTGTGCTCAGCAAGGACTACCGGATCCTCGCGGTGAACGAGGCCTACCGGAAGCACTACGAGACCTCGCCTCGGCTTGGGCACGATAGATGCTTTGCCGTCTCGCATGGGTACGACAGCCCGTGCGACGAAAACGGGGAGCAGTGTCCGCTTCGGAACTGCCTCTCCTCGCGCCGGAACGAGCGCGTCGTGCACATCCATCACGGGCCCACCGGCGCGGAGTACGTCGATGTGGAGCTCCGTCCTCTGCTCGACGAGAGCGGCGAGATCGAGGGGTTCGTGGAGGTGATCGCGCCGATACCGCATGCGAGCGCGCAAGCTGGCGGCTCGTTCGTTGGACGCTCGATGGCGTTCAGCGACATGCTCGAGCTCATTCAGCGAGGCGCCCGGAGCGAGGTTCCGATCCTGCTGCTCGGCGAATCGGGGACAGGCAAGGAGCTCGCCGCGCACGCGATTCACGACGCAAGCCCAAGAAGCAAGGGGCCGTTCGTTCCGGTCGAGTGCTCCGGGCTTGGTGAAGCCCTCTTCGAGTCAGAGCTCTTCGGTCATGCACGGGGCTCGTTTACGGGCGCACACAGTCGAAAGCCGGGCCTCGTCGAGGCAGCGACCGGCGGGACCCTGTTCCTCGATGAAATCGGGGATGTTCCGCTGTCCCTCCAGGTAAAGCTTCTGCGAGTGCTGGAGTCGGGCATGTACCGCCCCGTCGGCGACATCGAAGCCCGGAGCGCGGACTTCCGACTCGTGTGCGCAACGCATCGGGACATCGACTGCATGGTCGGCGAGGGTTCATTTAGACGAGACCTCTACTTTCGCATCAACACCTTTCCGATCGCGATGCCCCCGTTGCGGGAGCGACGCGAAGACATTCCTCTGCTCTGCGACACGCTGCTTGCAAACAGCGCGAAGCGACTGTCGGTCGGGGCGCTCTCCTTGCTGCAGCAGCACGACTTCCCCGGCAACATTCGCGAGCTCCGAAACATCGTAGAGCGCGCTGTCCTGCTCACGGACGGCGCACAGATCGAGGCGAAGCATCTACCGGGGTACCTCGGCGGCGCGCGCACCTCGGTCCCTGCCCCTGCACCGGCTGCCGCGACTTGGCCATGGGGAGACGAACTCCTGCCGCTCGAAGAGGTCGAGCATCGCTACCTTCGCTGGGTGCACGACACGCATCCGGGCGACCGACGGGCGCTTGCGGAACAGCTCGGGGTCAGTGAACGAACGCTTTATCGGAAGCTACGCCAGGCGCTCGGGCCTCAGGACGAAGGCTGACGCCACCGGCGGGGCTGTCATGTGAAGCTGTCATATTTGGCAGTCCAGGCTTTTTGGCAGCCTGAAATGATTGAGGAAATGCCGCTGAGGAGCTTGGTCCGGGTCTTGCTGATAGGCGGAGCAGCGGAGGCGAGCGGATGGATCCGAATGTGGCCCCTTCAAAGGGTTCGACGACAACTCCAGGCGAAACCAGGTCTGATCTCGAAAGCACGTTACGTCGTATCGAAGCACGGCTCGAACGTCTCGAGCGGACCCTCGACCCCCTGACGCAGGCCACTGCCGCCGCCCCCGCTCTAACTTCGACGGCCGTCGATGTTCTCGATGACTGGGCCAACCAGCACGGGGATCTCGACGAACGTCTGCGCACCCTGTCCGAGCTGCTCGAGAGGGTGACACGCCCGGAGGCGCTCGCGCCCTTGATGATGATGGTCGAGCTCAGCGAGCAAGCGAAGCCGGCCATCGCAACGGTCACCGATATCGTCGACGAGACGATGGCGCGCGCAGCCGCCGAAGGCATGGAGATCGAGCGCCTCGTCGAGTCGTCCAAGAACGCGGTGCTCAAGCTCGCACAACTAGCAACAGCGCGTGAAGTCCAAGCGCTTCTCGACTCCGGAATGCTGGACCCGGCGGCGCTCTCGACGCTCGGCATGACGGCGCGTGCGGTTGCGGATGCAAGCGAAGAACCGGCGCCCGAGGTCGGGATGTTCGGGGCGCTGCGGGCGGCTCGGCAACCATCCGTGAAGCGAGCGCTCGGGTTTCTGATTCGGGTGGCAGAAAAGCTCGGCGACAATCTCGGCACCACGGCACCCAAGCTTCTGCTGAACGCCAATGCACAGTCCAAGTCAGAGAGAGACTCATGAGTGAACAACACGACGTACTCATCATCGGCGGCGGCACCGCTGGAATCACCGTAGCGGCCCAGCTTCTGCAGCAAGAGGCGGCGCCGAAGGTCACAATCGTCGACCCGTCGAAGACCCACGACTACCAGCCAATCTGGACACTGGTCGGAGGCGGAGTGTTTCCGCGCGAGATATCGAGGCGCGCGATGGCGGACATCATGCCGCGCGGCGTGAACTGGATCCGAGATCGCGTAACGACCTTCAACCCGGAAAAGAACGAGGTGCAGACAGAAGGAGGGAAGTCTCTGACCTACAACGAGCTAATCGTCGCCGCCGGGATCCAGCTCAACTGGGACGCCGTGAAGGGTCTTCCCGATGCGATCAACAAGGGGGGCGTCTGCAGCAACTATGGCTACGACAAGGTCCCCTACACCTGGGAGACGATTCAGGCCTTTCAGGGCGGAAACGCGGTTTTCACGTTCCCGGCGACCCCGATCAAGTGCGCCGGCGCCCCACAGAAGATCATGTACCTCGCGGAGGAGACGTTCCGACGGCGCGGCATTCGAGAGCAGGCCAACGTCATCTACGCGTCGGCGACGGCTGGGATCTTCGGCATTCCGAAGTACGCGCAGGCGCTCAACAAGATCGTCGAAGAGCGCAAGATTCAAACGCAGTTCTCGAAAGACTTGGTCGAGGTGCGGCCCCAGAGTCGCGAGGCCGTCTTTCACGACGTGAACGGCGCAGAAGAGCTCGTGCTGAAGTACGACATGATGCACGTGACGCCACCGCAGAGTGCGCCGAACTTCATCAGGCAAAGCCCAGTGGCGGCCGAATCGGGATGGGTCGATGTCGACAAGCACACTCTGCAGCACATGAAGTTCCGCAACGTGTTCTCGCTCGGCGACTGTAGCAGCCTCCCTTGCTCGAAGACTGGAGCTGCGGTGCGCAAGCAGGCGCCGGCGCTGGTCGAGAACGTGATCGCGTTTCGTGCCGGGAAGCCGCTGACCGGCCACTACGATGGCTACGCCTCCTGCCCGCTCGTGACGGGCTACGGTAAAGTGATTCTCGCCGAGTTTGGCTACGACGGGGTGATCATGGAGACCTTCCCGTTCGATCAGGCCCAAGAGCGCTACAGCATGTACGCGCTCAAAGCGTATGGGCTGCCCAATATGTACTGGCACGGAATGCTGCAAGGGCGGGTGTAGAAGCCCGTGGAGAAAACGATGGAAATCAAAGCTTTTTTCGATGAACCGACGTTCACGCTGACCTTTGTGGTGTGGGACGAGTCGACCAAGGACGCGGTCGTGATCGATTCGGTGTTGAACTACAACCCGATCTCGTCACGGACGAGCACCGAGTCGCTCGACGATCTCTCTGACTTCGTTCGGCAGAACGGCCTTCGCGTGCACTACGCCCTCGAGACTCATGCACATGCCGATCACCTGTCGGGTGCGCAGATGCTCAAGAAGCGCTTCGATGCGAGGACGGCAATCGGCAGGAGCATCACGGCGGTGCAGGAGGTCTTCGCAGGCGTCTTCGATTTGGGTGATGAGTTCGCGCAGGATGGAAGCCAGTTCGACAAGCTCATCGACGATGGTGAGACTCTGCAGGCTGGCAGCCTCGAGGTGAAGGCGATCGCGACTCCCGGGCACACACCGGCATGCCTGAGTTTTCTAATCGGCGACGCACTGTTCACCGGCGACGCGCTCTTCATGCACGACTACGGCACCGGCCGGACAGACTTCCCGAAGGGAAGCGCGAGCGATCTTTACGCATCGGTTCACGAGCGCATCTACACGCTGCCCGACGAGACGCGCGTGTTCCCTGGTCACGACTACATGCCGAACGAACGGCCGGTCGCCTGGGAGACCACGATCGCGAAGTCGAAGGCCGAGAACCCACACCTTCGCGCCGACACCCCACTCGACGAGTTCGTTGGGCTCCGCGAGGCGCGCGACAAGGAGCTCGACGCGCCGCGGCTCCTCTTCCAAAGCGTGCAGTTCAACATCAACGGCGGCCGGCTCCCGGTGGCCGGCAGAACGGGGATCCGGCACTTCAAGCTGCCGGTGAACATGGGCAGTCCGACGGACGACATCGGCAACCCCGCGGAGTAAGGCGGCTCAAAGCATCGGTTTTGCAATGCTTTCACTGAGGCTTGACAAGTATTAGTCATTACGACAATATACTTGTCAATATGGATGAAAGCCTTTTCAATGAGACCCGCCTTCTCTTCCATGCCCTGAAACACTGGGCGGAGACGCTGCATGAAAGCCCTGGGGTAAGCATCGCGATGCGTGCCGTGCTCGAGCTGCTTCTCCTCCAGGGCTCGGCCTCGGTGCCGGACATGGCGAGGGCCCGTGGCGTGTCGCGCCAACACATCCAGCAGCAAGTCGATGCGCTTGCGGAGAAGGACTTCGTCCGCCGTGAGGACAACCCAGCCCATCGGCGCTCCCCGCTCATCGTACTCACGGACATGGGCCGAGCGCTGGTTCAAGGCATGCGCGCCGACGAGCGGAACGCCCTTTCGCGCATGCAGGTGGGCGTGTCTGATTCCTCGATGCGCGAGGCGACACAGGTGCTTTGTGCGTGGCGAGAGGCGCTTCGCGAAGACGTCGAAAGGCGCACCTCATGAGGAAGGCAATCGTGGAGCAGTTCAAGCATCCGAGCGGTGCTCTCGGCAGGCTCGCCTCATGGATCATGGCACATCGCGAGTCGAACCTGCGGCGCAATGAATGGGTCGTTTCTCTGCTGGAGATCGAACCCCAGCATCGAGTGCTGGAGATCGGCCCGGGCCCGGGCATCGCACTCCAACATGCCGCGAAGCGCGCACACGAAGGGCTGGTGGTCGGTGTCGACCATTCGGAGCTCATGGTGGGGACGGCAGCCAAGCGCAATGCCGAAGCCATCGCCCTCGGCCGAGTAGAGCTCGTCCATGGGACAACGGAAAGCGCGATACGGGAAGCCGCGTCCTTCGATCGCGTCTACGCGGTTAATGTCGCCCAGTTCTGGGACGCACCAGGGGAGACGCTCGGGACCCTACGTCGAGCGATGGTTCCAGAAGGCCTCATCGGAATCGCCTTCCAGCCGCGAAATCAGGGCGCTAGGGACGGAGACGCGGAACGTGCCGGTGCTCGGTACGCGCAACTCCTGACGGAGGCCGGTTTCGAAGGCGTTCGGGTCGAGTACCTACGCCTCTCGCCGAGTGTCATTTGTGCGCTCGGCTGCGCTCCTCGCACCGGGGCTTGAGCGCCCGCAAGCTTGATCGTAAGTCTGCGGGGATGGGGCTGATCTACTACGCGATCCCCTTTTTCCTGGGGACTATCGGCATCGAGCGCTGGCTGGTGCACCGGCGCGAGCGTGAGGGCCGGAGCGAAGTCGCGCTTGCCGGCTACACACCCAAGGACTCGGTCGCGAGTCTCGCAATGGGCTCGGGTTTTCTAGTCATCGAGATCCTCCTCGCGCTTCTGCCGTTCGCGGGCCTCGTGTGGCTCTACCAGTTCCGCCTCTTCGACATCCCCGTGGTCTGGTGGTCCTGGATCCTGCTGCTGTTCGCGGAAGACTTTTGTTACTACTGGTTTCACCGGCTGCATCACGAGGTCCGAACGCTCTGGGCCGCTCACGTCAATCATCACTCGAGCACACACTACAACCTCACGACTGCACTTCGTCAGTCATGGACGACCCACTTCACGGGCTTCTTGTTCTGGGCACCGCTTCCGCTGCTCGGTTTCCCCGTAGAGATGATCATCATCCAGAAGTCGATCAGCCTGCTCTACCAGTACTGGTTGCATACCGAGCTCATCGGAAATCTCGGCTGGTTCGAGGTGGTCTTCAACACGCCTTCGCATCATCGCGTCCACCACGGCCGCAACCCAATCTACCTCGATCGCAATCACGCAGGGATCTTCATCATCTGGGACAAGATCTTCGGCACCTTCGAGCCCGAAGCCGAGCCGGTCGACTACGGCCTCACGAAGAACATCCATACGTTCAACCCAGTCCGCATCGCGTTCCACGAATGGAGCTCGATGCTGCGGGACGCATGGAACGCGAAGACTTGGCGAGGTCGGTTCGGCTACCTGCTGATGCCGCCAGGATGGACGGAGAACGGCGCAGGAAAGACCGCGTCGATCCTGCGCCGTGAGTATCTACTCGACGAAGCGGCTTAGCCGCCTGGCCTAGTCGAAGTTGACGGTGCGTCCGTTGTCTTCGGCGTTCTCCTTGGCCACCTCGAGGTCGAATACCAGCGGCATCGGCGTGTTCTGGAGGTACGGGAAGAGTAGATCTTCGTAGTTGATCGAGGTGATGTCCGCGGACTGCCCGCCCGGAAGCTGGAAGGTGCAAGACGGGCCTTGCGCTGACGCTTCGCAGACGAAGCGCGTCGAGGGGCCGGCGAGTTGCACGAAGTCGCTCTGACCCGTGTTCGCCACATCGACGGTGAACAGGCCGCCGTCGTTTGCGAAGAGGGGCTCTTCGGGCGGAGGGTTATCGAACTCAGCAAAGAGACCGCTGAGCGAGCTCAGATCGGATTGAAGAAGGAGACCGTGCAGTCGACCCCAGGCCCACTGCGCCTCGTCCGCGCCAAGCTCGCCTACGAGGAAATCCCCGACGGCCTGGAGCGAATCAGACATCACACCGGTGTCCGTTTCTTCTTCGGGGGTCGCAGGGTCGTTCCAATAGACGTCGCCGGCGATCAGCTTGGTCGGGTCGACGATCGAGTAGTACGTCGCGATGCTCGGTTTGCGGCCCGACGGTGCGTTCTCGTTCTGCTCGATCCGCGCGCGGACCTCGATGAGAAGCGCATGAAATGCCGTGCAACCGGCAGATTCGAGAAGCACGTTGGCATCGCTGACGAGCGGATCGTTCGAGATCGGTCCGTCGACGCCGCTCGGACAGGTGAAGTTCCAGCTCTGCAGCGCGCTGATGACTTTGGCGCCATTGACGCCCGGAAGTGTCTCGTCATCCGTCGCGATGCGGAGCATCCCGGGGACCATCCGCTCTCCAATCAGCGAATAGACGTCACTGACGATGGCGTCCATCGTCGCGACACTGTGTGCGTTGCCAATGTCCTCGATGAGATCGACGATCTGCGCGTGCCGGAACCCAGCAGCGACATCGGACTGGTAGGGCGGTTGCGCGGCGCCGCTCGGCAGCGTCGTCGGGTCTTCATCGAAGAGCGCGCCAGTCATGTCGTTGTTGGCCGTCGCGATGTAGCCCGACGTGGGGTTCGTGGCCTGGGGGAGCTCGTCGAGCGCGAAGTATTCCTCCCATTCGTAGTTGCCGCTCGCGCCGTCGAGGGGGAGCCACGCTGGGGCGTCGCCCTGCAGATTCGTTGCCCAGGTACGCTTCGGAAGGCGGTTGTAGGGGTACCAACCGATGTTGTTCTCGGAGTCGATGACCACCCAGTTCTGGCCAATGGTCGTGACTCCCTCGAGCGCGACCCGGGCCACTTCGGTGGTCGACGCGCGCGCGAGATCCGTGAGGACGTTGATGTCGGTGTCGAGGTCGTTGCCCGTCCAGCGCAAGCTGATGGCGGTTCCGAGCTCTGCGTCGAGCGAACGGACGGGGCCATGATGCGGAACGAAGAGGAGCTCGCGGTCCACGGTGCTGCCGTCGCTGAACTCGACGGTGAACGGCACCCGGGTGAACGGAACCTCTTCGCCCCTGAACATGACGCCTGTGGGATTGCCCTCTCCATCTGTCGTGAGCGTCTCGATGTAGACGTCGCTGAAGTCCATGTTGGTGGTGGTGACGCCCCATGCGATGCGTTCGTTGTGACCAACGATGACCCAGGGAAGGCCTGCGAAGGTCATGCCCGCGCTGTGAATCTCGCCTGATCCATTGGTCACACCATCCATGTGGGCGACGTACCAGGTGGCTGGCTGAGTCATGCCGAGATGCGGATCGTTCGACAACAGCGCATTGCCGTCGCTGGTTCGGGAAGGCGCGAGAACCCAGTTGTTCGAGCCGATCTCGTCATCGTCGCCGATCACACCGGCACCCCAGAGCAGCTGCCGAAGGACGCCGACGCTGGCGAGTTTCTCTTGGAGCTTCTTCAGGGCTGGGCGGACGCGCGGCTCCTGATGGATGGGAAGCGGGCCGCTCATGAGAGATGCGGTGGGCGGAGGCGGCGGGGTCCAGTCGAGCGGAAGAATCGCCGATTCCTCGAGCGGGCGACGGGCCCAAAGGTCCGAGAACTTCGCGTCGTCGCCAATCTCAGCGCGTGCGACACCCGCGTTGACCTGCACGGTCTCCTCGTTCGTCAGGTTCTCGACGAGCGCCAACACCGCGGCGACGCTGTCTTGGGGTAGCCATTCAGGAATGGTCTCAGGCGAGTACGTGAGGAGCGGATGCTCGAACTCGCGCGGAAACACAGCGCCGTTCTCGCCAGCGCGCACGTCGGCGATCCATTGGTTGACCCCCACCGCGTAGGCATCGAGGAGCGCCTTCGACTTCGGAGAGGTCTGCTCGTAGAGGAACTGCTCGGACGGCTCGCCATCGCGGGTCGAAAAGAGTGCACGAAGGTCGACAAAATCGTCGACGAAGGTCTGAGCAACGGCCGGGACGAGAATGCCGGCAAACCGGCCCGTCGCGAAGCGGCGTCGAATGTCCATCTGCGCGAATCGATCGAATGCGTGGTAGTAGCCGAGGGCCATCGCGCAGTCTTCGTCGGTCGCGCAGTCGCCGTTGAACACACCGTACTGGTCGAAGTAGACGGTAGCGTCGGGCGGCCACTCGAAGTCGCCACCTGCACCAGGGGCGCCCCCGGTGCCTCCCGTGCCCGTAGCGCTGTCGCTGCTGCTGCAACCGATCATCGCAAGACCGGATACGAAAAGTGCAAGAGTAAGTCGCCGGATCATGGAATACCTCTGTGCCAGAACTAAGCGGAGGGGCACCATAACCTTTCCGCGGATATATCCAAGTGCTTGCATCGGTAACGAGTGTCGAGCAGTGAGCCAAGGCCGAGAGGCTCACCCGAAAGGTGGTGTTAGTGTGCAAGCGGGTTGGATGACGAGGGTTCTTGGAGCGCTCTTGGCGTGCGTGTTGGGTGGATGCGCCTCTTCCGGGGTGCCGATGGCCCCGCAAGTCTCGCCACACTTCGCGTCAGTGAGCTCGCAGCTTCATCTTGGTGGCACAGTCTACCTCTACGCCGACATCGACGGCGACGCGGAGCGCGCGACGGACTTCTTGCTGTCGGTGCTTCGGGATACGCCCGAGCTCCGCAGGCTTGCCGCACCGAATCGCCTCAACGCGAAGTCGCTGGTTCGGATCTTTGGGCTCGACCAGATGCGCGCCGTCGGCCTGAGCTCATATGAGGCGGACGAGCACTACAGAAACCGGGGCTTCATTCACGCGAGTGCGCGTGTTGGGCTCTTGCGCGCGTTGGGCGGGGAGCCCGAGCCGTTCGAGCTCGCGGACATCGCGCCGGAAGGGGCCGACCTGGTGTGGGAGCAGCAGCTCGACGCGGGGGCGCTGCTCGAGGTCATCAGCGAACTGAGTGCGCTGGGCGTGGGGATGAACCCGGCGGCGCTCGAGCAGTCACTCGACTCGCCCCTGCTGAGCTTCGGCGTGACGCTGCGGTCCGTGCTGGAGGACCTAAAGACGAAGATCGGCGTGGTACTCGCAGTCGACGAGAGTCGGAACCTTTGGATACCGGGGGAGTCGTTCACGTTCCCCTACACCGACTTCGTGGTGCAGCTCGACGGACTCGAAGAGCTGATCGATGCAGTCATTCGATACGCGGCGAGCGACCCGTTCGTTCGAGCTACGAGGTCGGAAGAGTGGGTGATCGTGACCGCGGGGATTCGCTTGCCACCACCGTGGAACGCGTATGAGCCTGCGTTGATCAAGGAGGTCGCGACGGGCCGGACGTACCTCGTGAGCTCGCCCGCGTTCTTGAAAGAATGCCTTGCGACGAGCGAGGGCATCGCGACGAAGGCGGATTTCCAAAAGGCGATGGCGGGCCTTCCCACGGAAGGGAACGGGATGCTGTACCTCTCGCCGAAGATGACGCGCGTCATGCACGCCGCCCTCGACCGGATCGTCTCGAAGCACGGTCCCGCGGTCCAGACCCACGTTGCCCGCTTTCTGCTCCCGGATGCAGGCCAGGAACATGGCTGGGCGCTTCAGAACCGACCGGACGGCATCCTCTTCACCTCGAACAGCGCCTCGTCGCACAAGGCGACGCTGCTCACACTGGGCTACGCGGCGCTCCTCCCGGCGGCGGTGCTCTTGGGAAGCACCTGGCTCGAACCGGAACCCAATCCTCTTTAAAGAAAGAAAGCGCCGAGTGGGTCAGCAACCCCACCCGGCGCGTGAAAGCAAGCAGCCGCTAAGAGCGCTCGATAGCGGCCAAGGAACCCAAGGATCGAAAAGAACGAAACGGGAGCGATTCTCCCCCCAAGTACCCAGCATAACACAGCCCCATCAAACTCTTCCACCCTGAACGGATAACAAGGGACACGCAGCCCCTCCAAAACCCGTTAGATTTCAACCCCTTAGCGGCCCGAACGCGCATTCTCGCGAAGGCGGAGCTAAGCAGCTCCACTGCATCCGCAAAGTGCGCACTTGGGTGTGCAAGCTCATGAAAAGATTGAGCTTTTGAAGGGGCTGCGTGTCCCCTAGTCGGGGGCGGGGAGATCGGAGTGGCCCATTAGGAACTGGTCGACGGCGCGGGCCGCGCCTCGGCCTTCGGCGATGCCCCAGACCACGAGGGACTGGCCGCGGCGGCAGTCACCGGCAGCGAACACGCCCTTCATGCTGGTGGCGTACTTGCCGTACTCCGCCTTGAAGTTGCTCCGCGGGTCGCGCTCGAGACCAAGCTGCTCGGCAAGCGTGTCCTCAGGGCCGAGGAAGCCCATCGCCAGGAAGACGAGATCGGCCTCGAAGATCTGCTCGGAGCCCGGCACCTCGGTCATCTTCCACTTGCCCTCGTCGTCCTTCTGCCATTCGACGCGCACCGTCTCGACGCCGGCCACGTTGCCGTCGCCGTCATCGATGAAGCGCTTGCTGAGGATGCGGAACTCGCGCGGGTCCTTGCCGAACTTTGCCTCGGCCTCTTGGTGGCCGTAGTCGACCCGGAAGATGAGAGGCCATTGCGGCCAGGGGTTGTCGTCCGCACGCTCGGGGGGAGGCTCGGGTAGCAACTCGAAGTTCACGAGCGAGCTGCATCCATGTCGAAGCGAGGTTCCGATGCAGTCGGTGCCTGTGTCGCCACCGCCGATGACGATGACCCGCTTGCCGGCGGCGCTTATGTACGCGCCGTCTTCGAGCTTTGTGTCCATCAGGCTCTTGGTGTTCTTGAGCAAGAACTCCATCGCGAAATGGATGCCCTTGAGCTCGCGGCCGTGGATCGGCAAGTCGCGCGGTCGTGTCGCGCCGCATGCGAGAATCGTCGCATCGTACTGGGCGTGTAGCTTCTGCGCGTCCTTGTTCACGCCAACGTGTGCGCCAGTCACGAACTCGACGCCTTCGGCCCTCATGATGTCGAGTCGTCGCTCGACGATGTCTTTGTCGAGTTTCATGTTCGGGATGCCGTAGGTGAGAAGCCCACCGATCCGGTCGTCCCGCTCGTAGACCGTCACGCTATGGCCGGCGCGATTGAGCTGTTGAGCTGCCGTGAGTCCCGCAGGGCCGCTACCGATGACCGCCACCTTCTTGCCGGTCCGCTCGTCCGGAGGCTCGGGCTGGATCCAACCCTCCTCGAAGCCCTTGTCGACGATCGCGCACTCGATGTTCTTGATCGCGACGGCCGGCTCGTTGATCCCCAGAACGCAGGCCCCTTCGCACGGAGCGGGGCAGACCCGACCCGTGAACTCTGGGAAATTGTTCGTCTTGTGCAGCCGGTCGAGCGCCTCGCGCCAGCGGCCGCGGTAGACGAGGTCGTTCCATTCAGGGATGAGATTGTCGATCGGGCATCCGGTACCCGATTGGCAGAACGGAACGCCGCAATCCATGCACCGGGCGCCCTGCTTCCGAAGGTGATCCTCCGGCACGTCGACCGTGAACTCGCCCCAGCCTTCGATGCGCTGAAGTGGGTCGCTGTACGGGACGACCTCTCGTGCAAACTCTTTGAACCCAGTTGGCTTACCCATTGCTCTACTCCGCCGCCGGCTGGTCTTGGGACTGCACCGCGCCAGGTCCGGGTACACCGACCGTGAGGTCGCCCGTCTGACTGATGACTCGCCTATAGTCAGTCGGCATCACCTTGACGAAGGTGTTGACCGCATTGTCCCAGTCGCCGAGAAGTCGCTCGGCCACAGCCGAGGCCGTGTATTCGAAGTGCTCCTCGATGAGCCCCTTCAGTACGGCGATCTCCTCCGCGTACTCGAGCTTCTCGAGCTCGACCATCTCCATGTTGCACCGACTTGGGAACTCCCCGTCCGGGTCGAGCACGTACGCGACGCCTCCGCTCATGCCCGCCGCGAAGTTACGTCCCGTATCTCCCAGAATCACAGTGCGACCACCCGTCATGTACTCGCAAGCATGGTCGCCCACGCCCTCGATGACGGCCGATGCCCCAGAGTTCCGAACACAGAACCGTTCGGCGGCGCGTCCGCGGAAGAACGCCTTCCCCTTCACCGCGCCGTAGAGCACGACATTGCCGATAATCATGTTCTCACAAGGAACGAAAGTCGCCTTCTTCGATGGATATACGATGATCTTACCCCCGGAGAGGCCCTTACCGACGTAGTCGTTCGCGTCGCCTTCGAGCTCCAGGGTTACGCCCTTCGCAAGCCATGCTCCGAAACTCTGTCCCGCCGAGCCGTCGAATTTGAAGTGCACGGTCTCATCGGGAAGAAGCTCCTCTCCCCACGCCTTGGCGATCTCGTGGCTGAGCATCGTCCCGACGGTCCGGTTCGTGTTCTTGATCTTCATCGCGCCGCTGACTCGCTCGCCCTTGCTGATCGCGGGCTGCGCCAGCTCGATCAAGCGATTATCGAGCGCCTTGTCGAGCCCATGGTCTTGCTGCCGAGTGCAGTAGACCCCGGTAACGGCGTTCTTCTTCTTGGCTGGCGTGAGGATCGGCGTGAGGTCGATGCCCTGCGCCTTCCAGTGAACGATGGCGTCGACCATGTCGAGCATGTCGACTCGGCCGACCATGTCGGTGAACTTCTTGAAACCGAGCGCCGCCATGATCTGGCGTGCCTCCTCGGCGACCATGAAGAGGTAGTTCACGACGTGCTCGGGCTTGCCGCCGAACTTCTTGCGCAGCTCCGGGTCCTGCGTCGCGATGCCGACCGGACAGGTATTGAGGTGGCACTTGCGCATCATGATGCAGCCCATCGCGATGAGCGGCGCGGTGCTCAGTCCGATCTCCTCAGCGCCGAGAAGCGCCCCGATGACGACGTCACGTCCGGTCTTCATCTGACCGTCCGTCTGCAATACGACGCGGCTTCGGAGGTCGTTCATGACGAGGGTTTGGTGCGTCTCGGCGATGCCGAGCTCCCAAGGCAGACCTGCGTGCTTGATTGAGGTCAGTGGCGACGCGCCCGTACCGCCGTCGTGACCGCTGACGAGGATGTGGTCGGCATGTGCCTTCGCGACGCCGGCCGCAATCGTACCAACACCCACCTCGCTGACGAGCTTCACGCTGATCCGCGCCGATGGATTGGTGTTCTTCAAATCATGGATGAGCTGCGCCAGATCCTCGATGGAGTAGATGTCGTGGTGCGGAGGCGGACTGATGAGACCGACGCCGGGGGTCGAGTGCCGAACCGATGCAATCTTCTCGTCGACCTTGCGCCCCGGGAGCTCACCGCCCTCGCCGGGCTTTGCACCCTGCGCCATCTTGATCTGAATCTCGTCGGCGTTGGTGAGGTAGCTGATCGTGACCCCGAAACGCCCCGACGCGACCTGCTTGATCGCGGAGCGCATCGGATTCATCGAGCCGTCAGGAAGAGGCTTGTAGCGTTCCGGATCCTCGCCGCCCTCGCCCGTGTTGGATTTGCCCCCGAGCTGGTTCATCGCGATGGCGAGCGTCGAGTGCGCTTCCATCGAGATCGAGCCAAAGCTCATCGCGCCGGTCGCGAAGCGCTTCACGATGTCCTTCGCCGGCTCGACCTCCCTCAGCGGAATGCTCTTGCCCTTCTTGAAGCGCATGAGTCCGCGAAGCGTGCACCGATCGCGCGAGCTGTTGTTCGCGTGCTCAGCAAACTTCTGGTACGCGTCGCTGCTGTTCGCCCGCGCAGCCACCTGCAGGTTGGCAATCGTCTCTGGGTTCCACATGTGGCGCTCGCCGTTGGCGCGCCAATGGAACTGTCCGTCGTTCGGAAGGAGCGGAAGCCGGAACTCCTCGTCGGTCGGGTACCCGATCGAGTGCCGCTCGAACAGCTCTTCCGCAATGACATTGAAGCCAACGCCCTGAATGCGGCTCGCCGTGCCGGCGAAACAAAGATCGACGACCTGACTGTTGAGGCCGACCGCTTCAAAAATCTGTGCGCCCTTGTAGGACTGAAGCGTGGAGATCCCCATCTTCGCAAAGACCTTCAACATCCCCTTGGCGACCGCCTTGCGGTAGCCGGTGACGATGCTGTCATCGTCCGGGAACGTCTCTGCGTCGAGCGTCCCGAGACGCCGCTCGTGCCAGAGGGCCTCGAACGCAAGATACGGATTGATCGCATCGGCGCCGTATCCGACCAGGCAGCAATGGTGGTGCACCTCGCGCGCCTCGCCAGTCTCGACAACGACACCGACCCGGGTCCGCTTCTCGGTACGCACCAGATGATGGTGCACCGCGCCGGTCGCCAAGAGGGCGCTGACGGGGACGCGATCCTCGCCGGCCATCCGGTCGGTGAGAATGACCAAGCTGAATCCCTCGTCGACAGCCGCCTCAGCCTCCTGCCGGATGCGGCGCAGTGCTGGCTCGAGCCCCTCGGGACCCTCGGACCGTGGCCAAGTGATGTCGATGACCTTGCTGCGCCAGCCACGCTCATCGATCTCTTCGAGCGCCGCGGCTTCCTCGTTGGTCAGGATCGGGTGCGGAATCCTAAGGCGATGCGCTTGCTCGGGAGTCGTGTCGAGCAGGTTCTGTTCGGGGCCGATGTAGCACTCGACCGCCATGATCACCTCTTCGCGAATCGAATCGATCGGCGGGTTGGTGACCTGTGCGAAGAGCTGCTTGAAGTAGTCGTAGGCGAGCCGCGGCTGATCGCTGAGCACCGCGAGCGAAGCGTCGTTCCCCATCGAGCCGACGGGGTCACGCTTCTGCTCGATCATCGGCCGAAGCATGAACTGCATGGTCTCGCTGGTGTACCCAAACGCTTGCATGCGCGGCAGCAGGGTGTCGGGGTCGAAGCCGTGCGCGTCGCCGTTCACGGGAAGCTTGGTGAGGCGTAAGCTCTGATCTTCGAGCCACTCGCCATAGGGCCGGCGCGACGCGATGTCGTTCTTCAGCTCCACGTCGGGAATCATGCGTCCGGCCGCAAAGTCGATGAGGAACATTCGACCTGGCTTGAGACGCCCCTTCTCTGCGACTGATTCTGGAGGAACGGGCAGAACACCCACCTCGGATGCCATGATCACGCGATCGTCGTGCGTCAGGTAGTAGCGGCTCGGCCGCAAGCCGTTGCGGTCGAGAACTGCCCCGATGACCGTTCCGTCCGTGAACGCGATCGAGGCGGGACCGTCCCAGGGCTCCATCAAACAGGAGTGGTACTCGTAGAAGTCCTTCTTCACCTGAGGCATGTGCGAGTGACGCTGCCAAGCCTCGGGGATCATCATCATCGCGGCCTCTGGCATGGAGCGGCCGCTCATGTAGAGGAATTCGAGGACGTTATCCAAGGTGCCGGAGTCCGAAAGGCCCTCTTCGGCGACCGGGAAAAGCTTGCGGAGGTCGTCTCCGAAGAGCTCGCTCTTCACGACGCCCTGCCGCGATTGCATCGCATTCTTGTTGCCGCGAAGCGTGTTGATCTCGCCGTTGTGGCTTAGGCAGCGAAGCGGCTGCGCCCGCTCCCAGCTCGGGAACGTATTGGTGGCGAAGCGCGAGTGAACCATCGCCAGATGCGTCTGAAAATCCGGGTCCGTGAGGTCGCCGTAGAAAGGCAGCACCTGCTCGCAAGCGAGCATCCCCTTGTAGATGATCGTCTTGCTCGACAGCGAGCACGTGTAAAGCATGCCCCGCTGCTTGAGCCGCTCGTCGCGACGCAGCGACGTGGCTGCGCTCTTTCGAATGATGTAGAGCTGTCGCTCGAACGCATCCGGCTCGAGCCCATCCGCGGCGCCGACGAGGAGTTGCTCGATGTGCGGCATGCTCTGGAGCGCGGTCGGTCCGAGGTTCGCGCCGTCGGGGTCGGTCGGGACGGGACGCCAGCCGAGGAAGCGCTGCCCTTGGTGCTCGATCATTCGGACGAAGGCGGCCTTACAATAGTCCCGTTCTTCGTCGTCGGTCGGCAGGAAGATATTGCCCGTGCCGTAGCGGCCGGGCTCGGGCAGATCGATCCCAAGAACCGCCTTGGCCTCTCGGCGAAGCAGCTTGTCGGGCAAGGCGGTGAGCATCCCCGCCCCGTCTCCGGTATTGGTCTCCGACCCGCGCGCGCCGCGATGGTCCATGTTGCAGAGGATGCGATTGGCGTCCTTCACGATCTGATGAGACGGGACGCCCTTGATCTGGGCGACGAAGCCAACGCCGCAGGCGTCCTTTTCGTTCTCCGGATCGTAGAGTCCGTGCTTTTCGGGGAGTCCGTAGTTCATGCTTCTTCGAGGGTTGTAGAGGATTCGAGGGTTCGGGGGCCATCGGGCTTGCGGCGGGCACGCTTGCGGCGCCGCGCATCCGGAGCGGGATCACTAGGGGGTAGGGCCACTTCCACCCGTTCGGTATGAGTCGAGAGCACCACCATCGTTTCGGTGCTCGCAACCCCTTCCATGGACCGGATGCGACTGATCAGCTTCTCCAGGTCCGCGGTATTACGCGTCTTTACCTTGAGAAGTAGGGTGTGGCCACCCGTGACGTGGTGGCACTCGAGGACCTGGGGGATCGATTCCACCCAGGTTTCGAAGGCGGCGAGCTGGGGCGGATTGCTGATCGAGACCCCGATGAACGCGGAGATGTCGAGCCCGACCTTTCGGGCGTCGAGCAGCGCATGATAACCCCTGATGATTCCAGCGTTTTCTAGCTTTCTGACACGCTCCATCACCGAGGGCGCACTAAGGCCCACCGCGGCTCCGATATCTTTCAGAGAGCGCTTGGAATCGCTTTGCAGCTCATCGAGCAGCTGCCGATCAATTTCATCGATAATGTATGTTTCTCCTAAATTCATTAGGTTGAATCGCTAGAAAGCCTAATGGATAGGGTATAGCGCCATTTGAGTCAAACAGTCTTTCCACCTGGTAAAATCGACTTGGAAGTTGAACCATTGGTGTAATAATGAAGCAACAGTGGTACGCGATACGAAACAGACGCCGATCCCGGCCCTCCAGGCTGGTCCTCGGCACTCGGCGCAGCCGCCCCGTGCGGCGCCGGGGACGATCGGGCGCTACCAGCTTTGCTTCGAGCTCGCGTCGGGTGGGATGGCGAGCGTCTACTTGGCGCGAGCCGAGGGCTCGCCTGGCTTCCAGAAGCTCGTGGCGCTCAAGCGCATACATCCACACCTGTCGAGCGAGCGGGCGTACATCGAGATGTTCCTCGACGAGGCTCGCATTGCGTCGAGCATCACCCATCCGAACGTGTGCAGCGTCTTCGACTTCGGGGAGGTCGACGGAGAGTATTTCATCGCGATGGAGTATCTCATGGGGGAGCCACTCTCGCGCGTGCAGCGACGCATCGTCGTCAACGTGGACGAGCGAAGCGCACCTCAGCTTCCCGCACGAATGGCGACGATCATCGCGCAAGCGTGCGAGGGACTTCACGCGGCTCACGAGCTGAAGGACAGCAACGGCGAATCGATGAACGTCGTGCACCGGGATGTCTCGGCCGAGAACCTCTTCGTGACCTACGATGGAACCACTCAAGTCGTGGACTTCGGCATCGCGCACGCGCGCACGCGGAATCATCACACGGAAGCGGGCCAAGTGAAGGGCACGTTCCCATACATGGCCCCCGAGCAGATGACGGCAGCCGCCGTCGACCGTCGAGTCGACGTGTGGGCGCTTGGTGCAGTGCTCTGGGAGCTCTTGACCCTCCGCCGACTCTTCTTGCGCGACACCGACGTCAACACCATGTACGCGGTTCTGTCGAGCGAGATTCAAGCACCCTCGGTGTTCCGACCGGAGGTGCCCGCAGAGCTCGACGCAATCGTCCTGAAGGCACTTCGACGCAATCCGGACGAGCGCTGGCAGAGCGCGAGGGAGATGGGCAAAGCACTGCGCCGCGTAGTGGCAGCGCACGATGATCCGCCCGGACCGGCGGAGCTCGCGGAGTGGATGAGCCAGCTCTTCCCCGACGGCGAGGCCCGCAAACGGCGACTGATGGACATCGCTCGGACTGCGAACGGCCCGGAAGACCTAGAGCCAGCGTCCGAGGTCCGAGAGCGGGGCGCTCGGCCGGGGCCGCGGATTCCGAAGACTGCGGGCGGGCGGCCCATGCCGACTGCGCCGCCGCTTCCGGCGAGCTTGCTTGTGATGGTGATCGGCGTGGCGACTGTACTAGCGGTCGCCGCGATCGATTGGCTGCGGTAGCAGGGTCATCAAGCCGAGCGCGAAGTAGCGAGGTCCGCCTCCGTGGATGAGCCCGCGCATGCGACCTTGGCTATCGAGCACCGGCGCGCCGGAGCTTCCCTCTCGGACTGGACAGGACGAGAGCACCCGAATGGACGGCGGCGCTACCGGGCTCCAGGGTGCAAGGCGTCCATTGTCGTCGACAATACAGTTGCGACTTCGCACCTGGTGTAGGTCGTCGAAGAAGCGGTCTGCGGTCACCGAGACCATCCGGACCACCTCCCCGGAAGATACCGGCTCTGCTCCGATCGCGTAGGGAGTGCGAGAGACGGAGCGCTCGAGGTGGACGAGCGCGTAGTCGGGCGAGAGAAGCGTCTGGCCTGAGTTGCTGACGGAGACGATTCCTTGGCAGCCCACCCACTCGGGGGCTTGCGTGCCCATTCCGGCAAAGCCGAGCCAAACGTCATCGCACGTGCCTCCAATCGAGAGCTCCCAGGCAACGCAATGCCCGGCCGTGATCGCCATACGCTCGCCGACCAGGGCCGCGGTACAGCGCATCGGCTCATGGGGTGCTGACAATCCGACCAGCAGAGCCACCGACTCGTCGCAGGCCCCGCCCACTGCACATTCGATCTCGTATCGTGGTGGCCCCGGTTCGAAGTAGTGTGCGCTCGGTGAAGAAGCCTTTTGGCAGGACGTCAACGACAGCAGTGCCCCGAACGACACCACGAGCGCGACACCTCGACTCAGCCTCATCGCATCAAGGTATCAAGGCTAGCGAGCGGCGTCATAATCTCTCGTTTTCTCGTGTTTTTTGGTGCTGGGAGCGATCTTCGATACACCGGATCCGCATGTTCCGTGCTTTCGGGATCGCACTGCTGTGCCTTGTCGCGCTGGCGCCGACCCGAGTGGGCGCCGACGCAACCACCGTCGTCGTAAAAGCGGGCGACGTGCTCGGCAAGATCGCGCAGCGTGAAGGGGTGACGCTCGCCGAGCTCAAGTCCTGGAACGGACTGCAAAGCGATCGGATCCGTGCGGGCCAGAAGCTCATCGTGCGACAAGCCGCGAAGCCAGAGCAGACCGCGAAGCCAAAGCAGGTCGACGCCTCTTCGGATGTCGAGATCGATTGGACACCTCCGTTCGACTACGGTGAGCCGTCGAAGCCGATCGACAAGCCCCGCTCGGCGCCGGTCGCCGCACGGGACCCGAGCACGGCAGTCGCGGTGAGAACTGCCAACAAGACGCCGAAGAAGAAGAAGGGTCGCACGCACACGGTTCAAAAGGGAGACACGCTGACGGGGATCGCCGTGCGGTACGGCACCACGGTCGAGGCGCTCACGAAGGCCAACCCAGGCTTGCTACCCACTCGCATCTACCCAGGCCAAACGATCGACGTGGGTGAGCCGAGGCCGGAGGTCGTATTTCGCCTCGAGCGAGGGGACACGCTGACCGCCGCCGCGAACCGCTACGGGGTGAGCTCACGAGACGTCTTGCGCTGGAACCAGCGGCTTGGGACGCAGAGTCCGCGACCAGGCACTTCGCTTCGGATCTACAGCCGTGCGCCGGTCAGCGCCTCACAAGCCATTGGCCCGACGAATCGCGGCAGACTCGAGAACGCGGAGCGACTGCCTGCACACCGAGGGTATGTGATCCGGACGCCAGCGCGCGCATACGGCACGGAGGAGACGATTCGTTGGATCGTCGACGCTTTTGACGCTGTCGACCGAAAGTTCCGTCACACGAAAGTCGCTCGGGTACACGATATCAGTGACCGCGACGGCGGCCGGATTCGCGATCACAAGAGCCATCAGAACGGGCGTGATGCCGACATCAGCTACTACCAAGACGAGTGCGGCGTTAACGGTTGCCGCTTCCAAGACTTTCGCTCGTCGGAGCTCGATGTCGCACGCCAGTGGGCGCTGCTCGAGCATTGGCTTCGTAACGGACAAGCCTCGATGATCTTCATAGACTATCGCCTTCAAGCGAAGCTCTACAAGTACGCAAAGCGAAAGGGCGTGAGCAAGGCGAACCTAGACCGTTGGATTCAATACCCGCGCGGGAAGTACGAACCGCGTGGCGTGATCCGGCACTTCCCGAACCACGAAGATCACCTTCACGTGCGCTTCGTCTGCCCGTACTCCGACCTCAAGTGTCGGCCGTAGAGCGCCCTCAAAAAAGCGCGGCTCGAAGTTTCCGCATTGCTTGGGCGCGCGCATTGACACGGGCTCGGTGCTCAGTCGTCATCTCGCCATACGTGATCGCATAGCCATCCGGAAGGAACATGGGCTCGAATCCGGCGCCAAGTGTGCCCCGGATCGGCCACACGATCGCCCCATGAGTCTCTCCGCGAAAACAGCGGGTCTGACCATCAGGCCAAGCGACACAGAAGACGCACACGTACGTCGCCCGACGGCTGGCTCCGGGCCCGAGCTCGGCGAGCTTCGCCTCCACCCGCCGCCGCGCAATGTCGAAGTCGCGCTCGGGACCTGCCCAGCGGCCCGTGTGAATCCCAGGCTCGCCTCCAAGCGCATGAACCTCCACACCCGAGTCGTCGGAAAGCGCGACGATGCCGGACGCACGCGCCGCGGCAAGTGCCTTCAGCTCGGCGTTCGCTTCGAACGTCGCGCCCGTCTCGTCTGGTTCGGGAAGGTCGAAGTCGGCGGCGGCCCGCAGGTCGACGGGGTCATCTCGGAAGAGCTCTCGAATCTCGCGAATCTTGCCAAGATTGTGGCTGGCCAAGACCCACGCTCGCCCGTCGCTCACGGCTCTACTCTCTTGAACGGGAGCCGGAGAGGCGGACTCTCTCGAAAACTCGGGTACGGGGTTCGCTTGGCGAGTTGCTTGGCGAACACCGCCGGATTCGACGTGGGGAGCTCGCATCGCCCGCGCTCGCAGACGTACGCGGTCGGCTTCCCGCCAATCGCGCGCTTCGCTTCGAGCCAGGGAACGCGCGCCTGCTGTATCCTCACCTCGGACTCGTCGAGCACGGCGAGCGCCTTGTTGGGCACGAAGGCATCGCGAAGCTTGCGCTCCAGGGGCTCGACTTCACTGCCTCCCGCTGTCGAGATGATCGCGACCTCGAGGGGCACGTCGTAGTAGCGGTCGAGCGCCGCCAGGAGCAGCGGTGAACCGGTGGGGGAGCGGGTCAGGCGAAGAGACATGGCGGCAAACAAACGCTCCGCCGCAGCACGCCAGGTGGCGTCCCCGGTGAAGTCGTGAAGCCGCAGCAGATTGTTGGCAGCAATCGAATTGCCGGACGGCACCGCGCCATCGTAGACGGGCTTCTCGCGCACCAGGAGGTCCTCAGAATCGCTCGCAGTCAGGAAATAGCCGCCGCCCACATCGGCGAACCGCTGGTCTTGCTCAGCCTGGAGTGCGAGCCCTGCATCGAGCCATTCGAGCAAGCCCGTGGCCTCGTAGAGATCGAGGCAAGCGGCCACCATGAATGCATAGTCGTCGAGAAAGGACGCATCCGACTTCTCTCCGTCGCGCGAGGTTCGAACCAGGCGGCCGGCGTCGTCCCGCATCGCACCGAGGACGAATCGGGCTGAACGCGAGGCCGCGTCGACGTAGCGGGGCTCGCCGAATGCCCAGCCGGCCTGCGCGAACGCCGAGATCATCAAGCCATTCCATGAGGCGATGATCTTGTCGTCACGAAGCGGCGGCGGTCGCTTGGCCCGCGCTTCATAGAGCGCCGCACGGGCCGCGGATAGCCGCTCGGCGACAGTACGGGCAGAGATGTGCATCGCCTTGGCAAGCTTCGCGTCGCTCTTCACCCGGTGAAGGATGTTTCTTCCTTCGAAGTTCCCGCGTGCGCTCACGCCGTAGGCGGCCGTCACCAGGGCCGCGTCTTCGGCGCCGAGGATCCGTCCGAGCTCGCCCGGAGTCCACGTGAAGAACCAGCCCTCTTCTTCGTGCCCCTCGGGTGTCGGGCTATCCGCGTCGGTAGCCGAGTAGAAACCACCGCCGGGCGACGTCATCTCGCGGAGGATGTAGTCGAGAATCTCCCTCGACACGGCTTGGTAGGACGCATCTGCCGTGTGTTGCCAGGCCTCGAGATAGAGAGTCGCGAGCTGTGCGTTGTCGTAGAGCATCTTCTCGAAGTGGGGCACCAACCACTTGGCGTCGGTGGAGTAGCGGTGAAAGCCTCCGCCGACGTGGTCATAGATGCCGCCAGCGGCCATTCGATCGAGCGTCGTCGCGACCATGGCCGTCGCACCTTCGTCACCGGTGTGCCGAGCGTAGCGGAGCAAGAGTACGAGCCGCGAAGGTTGGGGAAACTTGGGTGCTCCTGTGAACCCACCGTCCACACGATCGAAACTCGTGGCGAGCTTGCTCACTGCGATTGCAATGGTCTTGTCGCTCGGCACCCCTGGGCCTGGCGGAAGGAACGACACGCGCTCCACCTGCTGGCTCAACTCCTGCGCCCGGGCCGCTACCGAGCCGGGGTCATTCCGATAGCGTGCGACCATGTCGGTCAGGATGTCGATGAGCCCCGTGCGCGATCCGCGAACGCCACGGCGCGGCGGAAAATACGTGCCGCCGAAGAACGGCTCCTTGTCGGGCGTCATGATGACGGTCATCGGCCAACCGCCTCTGCCGGCGAGGAGGTTCACCGCCGTCATGTAGACGCTGTCGACGTCGGGCCGCTCCTCGCGATCGACTTTGATCGCAATGAAGTGCTGGTTGAGAAACGCCGCGATCTGCTCGTCCTCGAACGACTCGCGCTCCATGACGTGGCACCAGTGGCAAGTGGAGTAGCCAACCGATAGAAAGATCGGCTTGTTCTCGCGTTTGGCTCGCTCGAAGGCCTCCGGGGACCAGGAGTACCAGCTCACGGGGTTGTGGGCGTGCTGGAGAAGATATGGGCTCGACTCCTCGATGAGCCGATTGGTGAACTCCGGACGGCCGTCCGGCCCCTTGTGCTCGGTGCGAGGCACGTAGTCCGGGCCCTTGTCTCGGAGTGCTGCCTCGAGGCGCGAACGCAGCGCCTCGTCGACCGAGTCGAAGCCAGGGAGCGGGGGATTCGCCTCCCCGGCGGGGGCCAGGACGGCCGGCTCGGAGCGTCCAGCCGGCGGCGCGTCGCAGGCGAGACCGAGGCCAGCGATCGAGAGCGTCGCGGCGGTGAACCCGATTCGCACGTTAACCGAGGGTGTCATGACTCCTCAAACTTCAATGAGAACGGGACCTTGCAGGAAACAGCTCCTACGGCTACACCGGGCCCACCGCAAGCGGATGCAAGGGTGCCGAGTCCGTGATAAACGACCGGCTCATTTTTCGCGGCCCCGAGGCCCGCTTCTACCTGAGTTTCGAGGAACTGTAATCGATGGCAGAGACTAATCCTTCCGTTCCACCGCGAATTTTCGAGCACGTCAGCCGTAAAGACTGGGGTCGCTCGGTGCTGGTCTTGGAGATTCCGGACAAGCGCACCTACCTGTTCGAAGACGGCGCGGAACGCAGCTTCCGTCCCGATTACTGGCACAAGATGGAAATCATCGAGGTGCAGACGAACGAGGCCGTCCGGATCGATCGGCTGGCGCGGCGCAATCAGGCTCCCCCTCCCGGCTCGAGCCGCAAGTCGAAGGCACCACCCAAGAAGCCGGACATCACGTTCGAGCAGCAGGTCGCCTACTTCATGAAACTCTACCCTGTCGGGTTCGAGGACGAGAGCTACATCAAGGCCGAGCGCGGCGAGCCCGGCACCAAGGGCGCCGAGAAGCTCAAGGAAGCCGCACTCGAGCGCGCCGAGGACCTTCTCTCACAGAAGAACCTCCAGGAGTTGATCGACGCCGAGAACTACGAGGACTTCCATCAGATGATCTTCGAGCTGCTCACCAGCACGAAGAGCACGACGCAAAAGGCCGAGGCGACACGCTTCAAGAACATGCCCGAGAACATGCGCGAGACCTTCGCGCGCTCGCTCTACGAGCTGCTCTACGGGGAGCGCACGTATCCGATCCGCTTCGATTCGCTCATCGCTGCCCTCGACATCGAAGGCGGCCCGACATGGCCGCTGGCCTCGCTGCTGCCGGCCCTGGTGTACCCAGCCGATCACGTGTTCGTGAAGCCGACCTTCTTCAAGAAGCAGGCCCTGATTCTCGACATCGATCCGAAGTACGACACCCAGCCGAACGCGACCACCTACGGGCAGTTCAACCAAGCCGCGAAGAAGACGATGGAACTCCTCCAGGAAGCGGGCCAACGGCCGCGCGACCTCTGGGACGTCCACACGTTCGTCTGCAAGACGCTCAGTCCCAAGGCGATCAAAGAAGCTACCGGCGTCGTCGAAGAGTAGACGGGCGCCATGAGGGCGGTGGTCCGGACAGAGTCGTGGCCGATTCGAGGAGGTTTTCGAATCGCACGCGGGACCCGGGCCAACGCGGAAGTGCTCGTAGTCGAACTCCCCGGCGAGGGGCTTGTCGGTCGCGGCGAATGCGTGCCCTACCCGCGCTATGGAGAGTCGATCGAGTCCGTGACGGAGTCGATTGAGGCCGCCGTGGCCGCCCTGCCCGAGCTCGGACCGCAGCGACCGGCACTTCAACGCTTGGCCGCGGGAGCCGCTCGGAACGCGCTTGATTGCGCGCTTTGGGATCTGGAAGCCCGCACCGCTGGCACACCCGCCTGGTCGCTGGCCGGACTGAAGAGCGAGCCGAAGCCGGTGCTGACCATGCGAACGGTCAGCGTCGGCACGCCGGAGGCGATGCACGCCGCAGCCGCAAGCGTGTCAGGCGCAGCCGTGATCAAGGTGAAGGTGGACGGTGGCCCTGACCTCGAACGCATCGAGGCGGTGCATGCGGCCGCGCCCCAAGCCGAGCTCGTGGTAGACGCAAACGAAAGCTGGTCCCCAGAGCAGTGCAGGGCCTGGCTCCCGCAGCTTCCTCGCTTTGGGGTGGGTGTGCTCGAGCAGCCGCTCGCCGCCGGACGAGACGCTGCGCTCGAAGGGCTCGAACGGCCCATCCCGATCTGCGCCGATGAGTCGTTTCACGATCGCAGTTCGTTCGAGACTGCGCGTCGGCGCTACGAGATCGTCAACATCAAACTCGACAAGGCCGGTGGCCTCACCGAAGCCCTCGCGTGCGCGTCGGAAGCGGAGCGACTCGGCCTTGGAATCATGCTCGGCTGCATGGTGAGCACCTCCCTAGCCATCGAGCCAGCCCTCATCCTCGCCGGCCGAGCGGCCTACGTCGATCTGGATGGGCCACTTCTGCTCGAAACCGATCGCGAACCCGCCAAGCACGATCGAAGCGCTGGCGTGTTGCGCCCGTCCGGCGCCCTCTGGGGCGGCGCCTAGCCGCCGAGGTCGGCCTTGAGCCGGTCCTTGATCTTCTCGTCGGTCGGGTAGATCTCTTCGACGTGTTCAGAGTCGACGAGCGTCGCGGTTAGCTTCTTGAGCATGTGTTTGACGGAGCGTGCATCCGATCCGGCAGTGACGAGCTCGATGAGCAGGGCATCCTTGCGGTCGGGATCGAGCTCGAGCTCCTCGCGCTCGACCATCCCGTCGAGCGATACCGACAGGGCCTGCATCAGCTTGCGCGTAAACGGCGTGTGCTGGAACGGGGGCGGCTCCTCCTCCTCGAACAGGTCCGCTTCCTCGGGCGCAGGCACGCTGGCCGCCGTGCGCCATCCGTCATGCCGGTCGATCCACTCCGCCGCGAGTGACGCAAGACGCGAATCGCCGCCGCTCGCTGCCTCGTCGATGACGTTGGGGACGTCTCCGCCGTGAATCGCCTGCTCGAAGTCGAGGAGATGATCGACCAGCGCACGGTGTACCGCGTCCATGTCCGAGACCGCGATGTCCTGCGGCAGCTCGAGGCTGCGAGTCGCAAGGAAACGTCGCGCCAGCCAGAGCGAGAGGCGACGCTGCCATCCCTCTTCGCGATCGACCGGAGCGTCGCTCCCATCGGACTCGACCAAGGGCCACTGCCCTCGCGAAATCGCATCCCAAGCTTCGACGAGGGGTGTCTCTAAAAGCTCCTCGACGATGAAGAGAGCCGATGTGGGCGCGTCTTCCCAGTCGTCGTCCAGCAGTGCGGATGCCTCGCTTTGAACGTCTTGAAGCTCGGCGTCATCGAGCTCGCCCTTGGCGTTCTGCACCTGAGCCGTCATCCAGTGAAGGACGCCAGCGACATCGGAGAACTCGAAGTCCCCACGCGTCCCATCTTTCAGGGTGTAGACGCGATGACGGCCCTCGTGATCGGCGATGGTGTCCGCCAGGAAGATCACGCCTTCGAGCCCGGGAGCGATGAAAGGTTCCACCTCTCCCACCTGCATCGCCCAGTGCAGCCGCCAAGGGCGGCTCGGATCACCGACGGCCATGCCGGCGTAAGGCGCGTCGAGCACTTTGAGCAGACGGAACCCGTGCTCCGCGTCCGACGTGACGTGCAGAAGATCGATGAACGCATCAATCCGAGACTCACCGAGTTCGGGTGGTTCGCCAGCTTGGCCTAGGGCGGACCAGTATGCTCGGATTCCCTTGAGAAACGCCTGTTGGGGCATGAGGCGCGGAAACTAGCCCAATTTGGCGAAGGGGGAAGGCGACCGGCGACTTGAAACACGTTCTATTTTTGCCAACATCGATCCGGCGCCACCTCATGGGGCGATTTTGAGGAACGAATCCAGTGTCGATCGACCAAGATGCATTCAAACGAGCGCTCCGAGGGTGGACGAGCGGCGTGACCGTGGTGACCTCGCGGGCCAATGGCAGAGTCCACGGAATGACGGTCTCCGCATTCTCGAGCGTCTCTGCAGATCCTCCCCTCGTGCTCGTCTGCGCAAACCAAGCCTCGATGACTCATTCGGTCATCGAGGAGGGCGGCATCTTCGCCGTCAACATCCTCGCCGAGCATCAGCAAGAGGTCTCGAATCTCTTCGCCTCATCGAAGCACGAAAGCTCGCGGCTCGAACGAGTCGCCTGGAGCGAAGGTGAGACGGGCGCCCCCCTCATCGACGGGGCCCTCGCGACGCTTGAGTGTAAGGTTCGGCGCGCCTACCGTGAAGGTAGCCATACGATCTACATCGGGGAGGTCGCCGCGGTCCACACCAACGACACGACTCCGCTCGTCTACTACCAGGGCGGCTACCGTGCCCTGCATTGCGACGACTAGCTCAGCTCCCGAGGAACTGCTGCCAAAGCATCTCGAGGGTGGTCTGGTGCATCCCTACTTTGGTCGCGTTGTAGGGCGTGAAGTTCATGAGGCGCACGTACGCGACGCGCGCCTCGGCCCCCTCGCCCTCGATGTCCAAGACATTGAGGCAACCGGTATCCTGTTCGAGTCGGCGGTAGACCTCGGGGCCGGCTCCGAGCGCCTGAGCGAGAATCGTCCGATTGACCACCCCGTGACCGGCGACGAATGCCTGGCGCCAGTCCCCGGCGAGAAGCGTTTGCCAAGCCTCTCCGACGCGGGCCCAAAGGTCCTCGTACGCCTCGCCCGTCAAGAAGCGTGCGCCCGGAGCTTCCGCTCCGTCGAAGGCGCGCTCGACGGCCATCCGCATTTCATCTTCTGTCTCGAGCTCTTCGAAATTCCCCGTTTTCGCTTCGCTGAGGCCCTCTATCGCGCGAAGCTCGATCGCCCGTGGAGCTGTGGCGAGTGCCGCGGTCTGCCGCGTTCGCTCCATCCCGGTGTAGACGGCAAGGTCGATCGGTACCTCGCGCAGCAGGGCACCGAGCGCTTCGGCCTGGGCCATGCCGGTCGGGTTGAGAGGCGGATCATCGCGCCCGAGATCCTGTCCAGGCTCGAAGTAGGACACGGCACCGTGCCTCGCCAAATAGACTCTGCGTCGCTGGGTCACGGCCGTACAGCATAGCAGTGGCTACCGACTCGCGCTTTGGGTGCTAGGGTTTTCATTATGACGCAGATGAAGTGGGTTGTTCTCGTCCTGGCAGCGCTCGTTGTCGGGGGCTGCACCAAGAAGGAAGAAGCGGCTCCGGCCGTCGAAGAGAAGGCCGCCGCCGACGAGGCGAAACCAGCCGCGCCGAGCGAGCCACTGCTTCCGCTCCCGGACGCCGCTGATGTCGATATGGACAAGGTCCTTCTCGGCCGAAGCCTCTACTTCGACACGGCTCTATCGGGCGATGGAACGATTTCGTGCGCGAGCTGCCATTCGATGGAACACGGCGGCGCGGAACCTCGCAAGACCTCGACCGGCATCAACGGATTCATCGGGCCGATCAACTCGCCCACCGTGCTGAACTCCTCGTACAACTTCGTCCAGTTCTGGGACGGCCGCGCCAAGGACCTGCAAGAGCAGGCTGCGGGCCCGGTGGCCAACCCCGGTGAGATGGGCGCGAACTGGGACAAGGTCGTGGCGCGCCTCGCCAAGAAGAAGGAATACTCGACCGCCTTCGCGAAGCTCTACGCGGACGGCGTCACCCAGGCCAACGTGACGGACGCGATCGCCGAGTACGAGAAGTCCCTGATCACACCTTCACGCTTCGACGAGTACCTGAAGGGTGACCAAACGGCGATCACCGAGGCCGAGAAGAAGGGCTACGAGACCTTCAAGGAAGTCGGCTGCACCTCGTGTCACACGGGCATCATCGTGGGCGGAACGATGTTTCAAAAGCTCGGCCTCGTGAAAGACTACTTCGCAGACAGAGGGACACCTGTGACCGAGGCTGACCATGGTCGCTACAACGTCACGAAGAAGGAGCAAGACAAGCACTTCTTCAAGGTCCCGACGCTTCGCAACGTCGAGCTGACCGCTCCTTATCTGCACGACGGATCGCGCGCGACCCTCGAGGAGACGGTGAAGCTCATGGGCACGTACCAGCTCGGCCGAGATCTCAGTGACGCGCAGGTCAACAGCATCGTCACCTTCCTGAAGAGCCTAACGGGCGAGTTGCCCGCGCACGCCGTGCCGCAGGGCTAACGGCCTACTGCCAGTTGCGGGCTCCGCTTTCCCCGTCGGTTCCCGGTTCGGCCATGTCGACGCCTCCGCCCTCACCACCGAGTCCGGGGGTCCCAGCCGCAAGGCTGTTCTGGTTCAACGTCGCAAAGAACGGGTCCGTGGGGTCCGCGTCATAGACGGCGAAGCTGTACCCGCCCTGGCCGGCGTTACCGCGACTGAAGGATGGCCCGCCCGCGCCGCCATCGCCGCTCGAGATCATGTTGCCGGAAAGCATGGGGGCCATGCCGGGCCCGAAGACGACGCCGTAGCTGGGGCCGCCGCCGCCGGCTCCGCCGTATCCGCCGCGTCCGCCCTGGCCACCCGTGCCGCCACGTGCGCCTCCGCCGCCCCGACCAAGCAAACCTAGATCGTCGCCAGCCGCGCCGCTACCTGGGGAACCCCCAGGGCCGCCAGCTCCGCCAACGCCGTCGCGCCCGCCCGCACCACCGAGGCCGGAGGTAATCGTATTGGTGGCGAGCTGCGCATCCTCGACGCCGACCAGCCAGACGCCGATCGATGCGCCGCCGCCGATGCCAGGTTGTCCGCTACTGCCGCCTTGGCCGCCCTCGCCGCCGCCACCGCCGCCACCGCCGACGACGCCGACGTCGTTCGCCTCGCCGCCGCCGCCACCGCCGCCACCGGATCCATTACCACCTCGGGTGCCTTGGAGTCCGTTCGACGTGACGAACAGCGAGCTGCTTAGAACGCCTGCGCCGGTCCCAGCCGCTCCGGGAATACCGCGACCGCCGGTATTGCCGGGGCCACCGACGCTGCCGCCGTCCGCGTTGTTGCCCGAGCCCCCGGCGCCACTGGTTCCCCCAGCGATCGTTCCGCCCATGGGCGCGGGGCGCGTGGCCCCAACAGCGCCGCTGCCGCCGTTCCCGTTGATGCCGCCACCCCGGGTTCCGCCCAAACCGCCGTCGCCGCCGGGTCCCGTATTGCCACCCGCGGCGCGATTGCCACCGGTTTGGTTTCCATCCTCACCATCATCGCCGGGGTTGCCGTCGTCTCCGTCGGCTCCGTCGAAGCCTTCGCCTCCACTACCAACCGTGATGACGTTGTTCGCCACGCGGGCGGCGGCGAGGAAGCGGATAGACACCCCGTAGTTGGTGCCGGGGGAGCGGTCCTGACCCGCTTCGACATCACCTGTCGTGATGATGTTGTTCTCGACGACGAGCCTAAAGGCACCACTGCCGGATGCCGAGACACCGTACACATCCTCGCCTGCGTCGGTGGAGTCGCTCGTTCGGATATCGAAACCCGACACCCAAGCGTTTTGCGTGACGCTGAAAAACTGGAGGCCACGATGATTGGTTTGGAGGACGGTCTTGTTCTCCTGCGGGTCCCGAAGCCAGCCACTGTCGTAGCCGCCATAGAGGCTCGTACCACCTGGGATATCGAGGTTCGCCGCGGTCTCGTCATAGGCCTCACCACCTGCGCGCGTCCGGACATAGATGTCCTCGAGGTTCGTGGTCAGCTCGGAAACCGCCTTGCCGACCGAGGCGAATGGATTGTCGCGACTGCCGTTTCCGGTCTCGTCGTCACCATTGTCACCGTCGACGAAGTACGTAACGTTGATGTCCTCGAATACGTTGACTGCCACGCTCGCGGGCGCGCTGTCCTGGGTGCCGTCATTGACCACGAGCTCGAAGACGAGCGTGTCGACGGAATCCGGCGCGATGAAACTAGGGTCGACGCCGGTCAGGCTGCCAGCCCCATTGGTGACATCAGGGCCCTTCGTCTGAGTCCAGGTGTACGTGAGCGCGTCGCCGTCCGGGTCGCTGCTCCCGCTCCCGTCGAGGAGCACGTTGAAGCCCGAAGAGACTTCGACCGACTCGCCGGCATTGGCCACGGGCGCGCCGGCGTTGCTGCCTCCTCCGCCGCCTCCGGTTCCAGAGCCACCTCCCGTGCCGCCTCCTCCGCTATCGCCACATCCGAGGAAGGCGAAGGTCAGTGCCAAGATGAATGCTTCGTTCGGGAATCTTTTCGTGCGGCTCATGCTCTACTCCACCCAGTAGTTGACGATTTCGTACTGCTGCGCCGACACGGGGTCATCGAAGATGTACGTGAAGATGCCCCACGAGTAGCGGTTGGGTCCGAACTCGTCCGTGGGCAGGTCGATGTCGGCGACGGTGCCGGTGTATTCCGACTCCTCGCCGTGCGTGATCTGGAGTGTCTTGTCCGACGAGAACCCAACGCCGAAGCCCGCAACGACCGTCGCGATCGTGCCTTTGACGTTCAGGTCGACATCAACGCCGTAGTTCTGGCCCTCGCCTGTTTCGTTGGCGACGTTGATCGACAGCGAGCTGCTGCCCCCGGAGTTGCCGACGGCCGCGGGACCGAACTCGAAGCCCTCGAACTCCGCCAGCAAGTCGTTCTTCTCCGAGGAGCTCGGGTAGCTCGAGAGCGAGCCGGGGATGTGACCGAGGACGAGCTCATCGATGATCGGCCCGCCCGGAACCACGTTGGCATTGTAGCGCTCGCGCTCGACCTGGACTTCGATCGGCTCACGCGGCAGTGAAATGACGACCTTCGAACCGATGAGCTCCGGATCGGGGTGGGAGGTGATCTCGTACGTGTATTGGTCGAGCGGAACCGTCGTGAAGATGACCGTGTCCTCGATGGGGCCGGTCGTGTAGACGATGCGCTTCGTGACCCGATACGCGTTGGAGGTGATCTTGGCCGCACGACCTTGCAGCGTGCCGAGCACCTCGACGCCAGTGACCTTCACGCCCAATGCGCTGAACTCGGTCTCGAAGCCGACCGTCGCGCTCGCACGAACGGAATACACCTGCTCCTCGGTGACGGTCGTACTCGTCGCTTCCCCGAAGCTGGTCCGGCAGGCGTCTGGGTTCTGTCCGAGGTCATTGGCGCATGGCGCGGCCGCCAGCGCTGCGATGATGATCGGCTCCGTGAAGATCAGCTTGTACTCGCCTTCGGAGAACCGAACCGCCAGGCTGTCGTAGTTCACGTTGCTCGCGACCAAGATCGGTCGAATCGCTTCGGCGCCCGGGTTCACGACCGTCAGACTGTTCATCGTCCTCCAATCGCGATCGAAAATCGGTTCGCTGAGCGGCGGGTCGCCAGCGTCCGGGTTGCTCAGGCCCCAAGTCTCCAGCCGATTGGTCGATTGCGAGTAGAACACGACGTTCTGTCGTCCGTCTGCGGTCGCGTCGCCGACCATCATGGTGCTGGTGTCGAGCCCGAACCGGCCGGTGAAGCCTGCGCTACTGGCAAATAGACTGCTGTCGTCGATGACGGCGTAGAGCGGCTGGTCGTCCTCGTTAAAGCCCCATTGATACTGTGTGAACGGAGCCGCGTTCACGAAGTCGTCGAAGACGTATTGGTTCGCCTGGATCTCGGGGAGCGCGTCACCATCGAGATCGAGTGCATTCACGTGCACGAATCTCAGCTCGCCAGGAGCGCCGTTCGAACAGCCACCATGGATGCTCGGGACGAGGTCCAAGCCGCCGAGCGGAACGTTGCCCCGCTTGATGTCATCGAGTGCGACCAGTAGGTAGCGGTAGCCACAAGTTCCATTGGAGTCGAAGCCCTGAAGCCCAGCGAACACGACCTCGTCGACGTTGTCGCCATCCACGTCGCCAGTCGTCACGTCCGCGACGATCGCCGTGCGATTCACCTCTGACAGGGTCGCGCGAATCAAATTATTCTGCACGTCGGCGTAGCCGGCGGTGCCGTCATCGATGATGAAGTAGCGGGCCGCTCCGGCATCGGAGCCGTTAGACTGAAAGAGCTCATTGACGACGACGACTAGCTCGTTGCCGGCGTCGTAGTCGAGGTTGCCGCTTGCCATGGAAAGCGTGATTTCGCTGTTGGCCGCCGCCTGCGGGAGCGTCTTTGTCTCCGAACCAAGCGAGAGCACCCCTTCGTCGTTTTCGACAAACAGCACGCGGCCGGCGGAGTCGAGCCCGAGGCCCACCGCAAAGTCCGCGAATCCATCGCCGTTGAAGTCACCGGCTTCGAGCGAGAGGCTGCGGACCGTGTCGCTGCTGACGGTGATCGATTGATCCTGCGTGAAACCGATCACACCACCGGAAACGCCCTCTTGATAGGTGAGAAGCGTGATCGCGCCCTGAGCGCCCTCTCGATAGAGAATGGCTACCTCGTCGAGTCCGTCGCCATCGATGTCGGCCGCGGCCGCTGCTCTCAAGCTCTCGGGACTAGCGCCAACAGATGCCGCCCATGGCGTCTCGCTTGGACTCGGCGTGAAGAAATTCTCCTTGCCGTAGATCGGACGGTCGTTCTGGCTCTGCAACTCGTAAATGGTGAGAAGACTCTCGGTGTTCTCAAACTGCGGCCCGATGAGGAGGAGCTCCTCGATCGTGTCGAACGATTGGGCTGAGCCGAAGGGGCTGTAGTCGTCGGGCAGCGGCTCGGATTCATCATCGAGCCGGGGCGTCTCTTCGACGTCGACCCCAAGCGCCGCCAACGCATCGCGGACTTCATCGCCCGTCTGTGTGCCGCCGGTCCCCCCGCCACTTCCGTCGCCGCTGCTACAGGCCGACAGGGCAAACAGCAACACGAGCAAACCCGTGTACCTAGGAAGCGTCTCGATCGTCATGGGCGTCTCCGATCAGCCGAGCGCGAGTGGAAGGGAAGCTAGCCCGGGAAACCGCCGGGATTGGAACAGAAAGCTGCGGCCGATCAACTAATGGTAACAGGACATCTGTTTCGCATGTCAACTACGACGTAGCGATGCACCGACCGGTGGGCTGCATCTCGTAATCTGCCGCACCGACCTATTCACGAATGAGAAACGAGTCCGTCGCGTTTCAGCCGACGACTTGGAGTCGCACGTTTTCGGAGTCCTGCGCCTCTCGCGGCGTCGGAGCGGAAATGTACTCGTGCCCGGTCGGCACCGCCGCCTCGTCTTCAGTCTTGGGGACGGCGCGCTTCATGAGCGTCTGCCACGCCTCCTTTGGAGCCGGGACCTTCTCCTTCAGCTCGACGTAGATGAGTCGGGCGAGCGAAGGAAGGTACGGTGCCATCTTTTCGTAGGTCGCCTTGGCGGCGGGGAGATCCTTCGTGAAGATGCCCTTACCGCGAGCGAGCGCCCGGGCCGCGTGGACCTTCGCCCGCTGGGCGCGGGTCTTGCCGACGAGAGGGCCGATCTCATGAATCAGGTCGGCGCCAGTGCCTGCAACGACGTGCGGAGGCTTGAAGAAGGTGTGACCGTAGCGCGGGTTCTCCTTCAAGAACTCGCGTGCCTGCTCCTCCGTGATCCCGTAGTGCGCGAGCGTGTCCTTGTACTCGATGCGCGCGCGCTCGCGTGCCTTGAACATGTACATCTGCACGCGCGAGTAGAAGTTGACCGCGCCGTCACCGCTGGTCTCGACCGGGCAGTAGATCGCGTCCGGATGGAGCTCGGTGATGACCGTCTGAATGCCGTCGGAGACGCCGGAGCTCGGCATGCAGCCAAACGGCTTCACGCTGAGGGTCATGTGGGCTTTGTGCTTCGCCACGTTGAGCACGAGCTTCGCGACCTCCATGTGACCTTCGCCGCCTCGGAGCTCGTTGTTGTAGAAGCTGTGGCCGACCTTGGCGATTTCATCCATGTCGGGGAGCGCCTGACGAGTGAGGCCGGAAGCCTTGCAAAACGCTGCGAATGTTGCGCGGAGCGCAAGCTCACCGAGCCATACGCCCGCCATTTTGTAGCCGACGTCGGATCCCTCGAGACCGTAGTACGACTCGTCCGTGCCACGAAGAGTCATGCGCTTCTCCGTGTCGTGCCGCATCTCCCATAGCGTGTAGAGCAGCCAGTTCACGAGCGTTTGGATGTCGTTCTCGCCACCCTCCTGCTCGATGAAGCGCTGGAGGTGATAGTTGCCGTCACCCTCGGTGGTCATGGCCCAGAACTCACCGATGATCGCAACCTTCGGCTTCGCCTGGAGGCGGTCGACCTCGACGGCCTGCAAGTACTGACGCGAGCGCCACAGCGCGCGAAGGACGCTCTCGTTGCGCTCGAGTGCCTCGCGCACTTCGCGCTTGGCCTCGGCGATCGCACGATCGGCAGCGCCCTCCTCGACCTCGTAGGGGCGGATGCGATAGCTCAGCACGTTGAGGACGTCGCCAGCAAAGAGGCCGCGGGCGAGCGCCATGAAAAACTGCGGATTGAGCACGAGACCGATCTCTTCGCCGGTAGCCTGCTTGAAGCCCGCCTGCTGCTGGAAGAGGACTACCCGGAAACCGTCGAAGCCGGCATCGCGAAGCGCCTTCCGGTACTCGGTGACATACATGCCGAAGCGGCACGGGCCGCAGGCGCCGGCAGTCAGAAAGACATAGTTCTGAATGATGTCCTCGGTGCTCATTCCCTCTTCGTCGCGGAGTCGTGAGAGCTCTTTGACGAGATTGCCGACGGTGAAGTAGGTCGGGTTGCACTGAGCCTTGTTGCCGAACTCCTTGCCGAAGCGAAGGGAGTCGACATCGGCGCACTCCATTGGGCGGGTGTTGTATCCGATGCCCTTCAGGGCGGAGGCCACGAACTCGTCGTGAGCCATGGTGAGCCCGCCATTCAGGATGGTCGTCGTGGGGCGCTCTTTCGCCGAGAAGAACGGATTGACCATTGCATCCGTCCATTGTTCGCGCTCGCCGTCGAGTCCGAGCTTCGCGCGCTCCTGTGCCTCGAATGCGGCGAGCTCTTTTTCGATATCGATTTCAAAACCATCAGCCATGTTTAGCCCCTTCACACCCGAACGACTTTGCCGTCCTTGGTCTTCCTTCCAAGACGAATCAAACCTTCCGATACTGCATCCGCCTCGAGGCCGCCCTTCCCGGCCTCATCTGCGATGCGGTATTGGCTTACTTTGTCTGAGAGCTCGTGGATCTGCCGCTCGAGGCCGAGGTCGGCGCGGCGATTGGCAGCCAATTGGCTCTGCTTCATGCGGAGAAGCTCGAGTCGCTTCTCGTCGATTCGCCGCTCCAGCTCGACCTTGCGCCCGGCAACATCTTCGAGGTGCTCTTGCCGCAACTTGAGTGAGTGCGCGTACGTCTTGACGCGGATCTTGATGGAGCCGCCCGGCTTGTTCGCATCGATGTCGTGAAGCGATGATGAAGGCACGCCGCTCTTCGCTACGATGCTGTCGATGATCCCGTAGGTGGGTGCATCGTGGCCGCACTTGAAGCTGCTCAAATCGAGAATGGCAACGTTCGGATGACGGGAGGCGAACTTGGCCGCCCACACCTTCTGGGCAGAGTTGGCGGAGTAGTTCTCGGGCCAAACATCGTTGACCCCAAGCACGTCTTCCTCATCTTCGCCGTAGAAGCGCTTGAGCCATTCCGGGTCTTTGGGAATCGAGCGCATGCTCAGAATCGGATAGCCCAGAACCTGGAATTCATCGGGAATTCCATGGTGGAGGCCGGGATCGAGGTGGTAGGGCCGACCGAGCACGAGAATCGCGACCTTGTTGTCGTACTCGACTTGGTCGAGGATCGCGCGGCCTTTGTCTTGCAGGTCCTGATCAAAGCGCTCGAGCGCATCGAGGCCCTGTTGCACTGCGAAGTCACTCTCGTCCTCGGTGATGCCAAGGGCCTCCCGAAACGCTTCGAACATCGTGCGCTTTAGCAGCGTCGGTTCGGAGAAGCTGAACGCCGGCGCCATGTACTCGATGCCGCGGTTTTCGAAGTAGTCTTGCTCCTTCGTGAACGCCGCTTTCATGACGTCAGGCGTACCGGCAACAATCGGGCAGCTTGCGTTGTCGACCGTACCCGTGACGAAGTTCGGAACGTGCGTGAGGATCGGGAAAAAGATTGCGTCGAACGGCGCATGCTCGTGCTTGTGAAAAAAGAGCTGATGGAAGTGTGCCTGGGCGACCTTCGACGGATAGCAGGGGTCGACCGAGCCGTACTTGCCGCCCTCCGCGAACATCTCCTCGGAGCTCGGGTCACTGAACACGATATTCTTCGGCCGAACGCCGACCACCTCGAGATACGTACGAAAGAAGGGCGCCGTCGAGTACATGTTGAGCACTCTCGGAATGCCGACACGCCATCGCGCGCGCTTCTCTGCTGCTTCTGCGGACGAACGCTCGAAGCTCCTGGTGAACTTGCTTCGTTCGATCGCCCCGAAGAACTTCCGCTCGACCTTGACGTCTTCGAGCGGAGTCCCGGCTTCGGGCATCGGCTGAACACCAGCGATGCGCTTGAAGGCCTTGAGCCCCTCGTAGGTGACGAGGTTCGGGAACTCCTTCATGAGCTTACGCCGCTCTTTGACGAGGTCTTCCATGGCGTCTTTTGACTCGACCATGCCTTTTTCGCAGGAAAAACCGCTGATGTAGCGGCTGGTGCTGCCATCGGGGCGAAACGCGTCGATGAAGGTGCGCGAACAATTGTTGGCGCAGAAATGACAGGTGGTGCTCTCGTCGTTCTTGGTCTGGTACTCGAGATCGATGGCGGCATCCAAGCCGATGAATGTGGAGCTACCACGACGCTTCACGACGCGAAGCGTTTCCATCGCCGCGCCGATTGCTCCTGCCTCGCCCGAGTGCGGATGGACGAACACCTCCGCGTTCGGAACGCGCTGCTTGATGTAGTCGACCTGAGCCTTGACGGCGGCGAGGTTGTACTGCGTACCACCTTGAAGCACGAACTTGCGTCCGAGCGCCGCCATTCGCGGAACTCCGACGACGTACTGCCAAACGTTTTTCGGAAGCACCTGTGCGAGCCCTGCGAGAAGCTCTTCTTTGCTGAAGCCTTCCTTTTGGAAGTTGACTCGATCGGTGTCGAGGAAGACCGCACAACCGTAGCTGAACCTGGGTGCGAGGTCGGCCTTGAAGGCGTTGTCTGCGTATTCGGTGACCGGCAGGCCGAACTGGTCGGCCATCGCTTGAAGCAGCATGCCATTGCCCGCGGAACATTGGTTCGAGAGCTTGAACGTCTTGATGTCGCCGTTCTCCATGAAGAGGACCTTGATGTCCTGTCCACCGATGTCGCAGATGACATCCACGTCGCCGAAGTAGTGGGTCGCGCTCATCATGTGGGCGACGGTTTCGACGATGTTCACATCCGCGCGCACACACTCCTCGAGGACGTCCGCGGCGTAGCCGGTTGCGCCGAAGCCAAGCACCTCGATGCTGGCGCCTTTGGCTTGCATGCGTCCGCGAAGCTCCCCGAGCAGCTCCTTCGTGTCCTGGATGGGGTTGCCCTTCGAGAGGGCATACGCCTTCATCAGGACTTCGCCGTCCTCGCTCAGGAGAACGGCTTTTGAGGAGGTGCTGCCTCCATCGAGTCCGATGATCGCACGTACCGAGTCTGTCGTGATTTCTGGCTCGATGAACATCGGGATGCGATAGGCGCCGAGGAACTGATCGAGCTCTGATTCATCGCGAGCGAGTGGGGGCCCCGCACTTTCGCCGAGTCGCTCCTTGCGCCCCTCGGTGATGTACGTGCGGAGGGCATCGAGCCCTGAGTAGACTCCGACGTCGGCCGGTTCGTGCATCCCGTACATGACCGCGCCATACGCAGCATAGAGTGCGGCGTTGTCGGGTACGGGGATCAGCTCTTCGATCGGAACGTCTTTGGGGTAGTCGTAACCGCGCTCGTCCCAGGTCTCGGGAATGCGCTTGCGCCAACACTCTTGAAGGAACGGAAGGAACGTATTGGGCCCCCCGAGTAAGAGCACCTTGTGCCGCAGCGTGTTGCCGCGCGTGAGCACGGAAAGGTTCTGCATGACGATCGCGTCGGCGAGCGAGCACATGATCTCGTCCGACGGAATACCCGTCTTGACGAGGTTTACGATGTCAGTCTCAGCGAAGACGCCGCACTTGGCGGCCACATGGTGGAGATGGGCGTCGTCGAAGTGGAGCTTGAGAGTCTCCTCCGACGGCATGCCGACCTTGATCATGCACTTGTCGATCGTCGCACCGGTGCCCGAGGCGCACTTGTCGTTCATCGAGGCGATGGCGGTCTTGTCGCCTGTGTTCTGGTTCTCTTTGAAGACGATGATCTTGGCATCCTGGCCGCCAAGCTCGACGACGGAACCGGCATCCGGGTGCAATGTCTCGACCGCCAAGGTGACCGAGTTCACCTCTTGCACGAACTTTGCGCCGAGCGGGCCTTCGAGTGGCTTTGCTCCCGAACCGGTTATGAACACGCGAACGTCTTTCGACCCGCGCTCCGCGAGAATGGCTTCGATGCGCACCATGAAGTCGAGCACGCACTCAGCCTGCTTGGTGTGGTGTCGCTGGTAGTCGCTCCAGACGATGTCTTTCGTGTCGGGGTCAACGATGACCGCCTTCACCGTGGTGGAGCCCACGTCCAACCCTACAATCGCTGTCTTCATCCCTTTGGTCACCCTCTTCGTATCCACGCTGACTGAGGTAAACACAGGGTCTACGTAAAGTCACGCGACTTGACTTGCAAACCGCGGACGTCGAAGTCACAACGCCGCCAGTTGTCGGCAATCACGGAGAACAGCCCGCGGAGGGTTTCATGAGCAAGGTTCTGATCATTGGCGCCGGCGGCGTCGGCGGCGTGGTCACTCACAAGTGTGCGGCCGATTCCGCGACCTTCACGGACATCACATTGGCCAGTCGCACCCTCTCGCGCTGCGAGAAGATCCAGCGACAAGTCCGAGATCTTCGTGGGCGCGAAATCCGCATCGCGCAGGTGGACGCCGACGACGTCGCGCAGACCGTCGCGCTGATCAAACGCGTCGAGCCCGACCTGCTGATCAACGTCGCGCTTCCGTATCAAGACCTCGCTCTGATGGACGCGTGTTTGGAAACCGGCGTCGACTATCTCGACACCGCCAACTACGAGCCGCCCGACGAAGCGAAATTCGAATACAAGTGGCAGTGGGCGTACCAGGACCGCTTCGAATCGGCTGGAATCATGGCGCTCCTAGGGTCGGGCTTCGACCCCGGAGTGACGAATGTCTTCTGTGCTTATGCCCAGAAAGAGCTCTTCGACGAGATCGACACCATCGATATCCTCGACTGCAACGGGGGCGACCATGGACACCCGTTTGCGACCAATTTCAACCCAGAGATCAACATCCGCGAAATCACGCAGCGCGGGCGCTACTGGGAAAACGGCCAATGGACGGAGATCGACCCAATGTCGGAGTCGATGGTCTTCGACTTCCCGGGAGTCGGTGAGCGAAAGGCGTTTCTCCTCTACCACGAGGAGCTCGAGTCTCTCTCGAAGAACATCCGGGGCCTCAAGCGCATTCGTTTTTGGATGACCTTCGGTGATGAGTACCTTACGCACCTGCGCGTCCTACAGAACGTTGGGATGACGAGCATCGAACCGATCGAGTACGAGGGCCGCGAGATCATCCCGATTCAGTTCTTGAAAGCGCTCCTGCCGGATCCTTCGACACTCGGCGAGAACTACACCGGCAAGACGAGCATCGGTTGTCTGATCGAAGGCCGCAAAGCCGGGAAGCCGCGGAAGGTCTTCATCTACAACATCTGCGACCATGAGGAGTCGTGGAAAGAGGTGCGCGCGCAGGCCGTCTCATACACCACCGGAGTACCGACGATGGTTGGCGCGAAGATGATGTTGACGGGCAAGTGGCGTGGGAACGGCGTGTTCAACGTCGAGCAGCTCGACCCGGAACCGTTCCTCGAAGAGCTCGCGCTGCGCGGTCTTCCTTGGCACGTCAAGGAGATGTAGTGCTCCCCTGCGCCGACCTCGACCTGAACCGCGTGGGTTCGCCGGCCTACGTGATCGACATGGCAGCCCTCGAGCGCAATCTTCAGACGCTGGCGCACACGCAAGCCGCGAGCGGTTCCACGATCTTGTTGGCTCTGAAAGGTTTCGCGACCTGGTCCACGTTCCCCCTCATCGGGCAGTATCTGGACGGTATCTCCGCAAGCGGACCGGACGAAGCGCGGCTGGGCCGCGAGGAGCTCGGCAAGCAGGTTCACACGTATTGTCCGGCGTTTTCGGAAGATGCGCTTCGGGAGTCGATTCGCTACTCGGACCACGTCGTGTTCAATTCGCCATCTCAGATCGAGCGATTCCGCGACATCATCGATGAGCATGCCAGCGATGTGAGCTTCGGCCTCCGCATCAACCCGGAGCACTCCGAGGTCGACGTGGCGATCTACGATCCTTGTGCGCCCGGCTCGCGCCTCGGCACTACCAAAGCTCAGCTGATGAAAGCGGACCTTCGAGGGATCGATGGCTTGCACTTTCACACCCTGTGCGAGCTCGGCGCAGATGCGCTCGAGCGAACGCTGAGAATCATCTCCGAACGCTTCGCTCCCTGGCTCGAGGAGGCCAAGTGGGTCAACTTTGGCGGCGGACACCATATCACCAAGCCTGGCTATGACATCGGCCTGTTGGTCGACCTGATTCGCTCGTTCAAGCGGGAGCATCACGTCGACGTGTTTCTCGAGCCCGGCGAAGCGATCGGGTTGAATACCGGCGTGCTGATCGCGACTGTGCTCGACATTGTCGAGAACGACGGCCCGATTGCAGTGCTCGATACGTCGGCTACCGCTCACATGCCGGACGTGTTGGAAATGCCGTACCGGCCCGAGGTTCGTGGGGCTGCAGCGCCGGGGAAGCGAGAGCATACGTACGCCCTCGGGGGTCTCTCCTGCCTGGCCGGCGACATGATCGGCTCGTATTCCTTCGATGCTCCATTGGAGGTCGGCGACAAGCTCGTCTTCGAAGACATGGGCCACTACACGATGGTGAAGACGACCACCTTCAACGGGGTGCGGCTGCCGTCGATCGCCCTGTACGACCCGCGGGATGACTCGTATCAGGTAGAGCGCGTATTCACCTACCAAGACTACCGAAATCGCCTCTCCTGAGCCTTGAATTCGGGCCTGGAGGGGTAAGACTCGGGCGATGCGCGAGTACGCCGACTTCATCCAATACGCCGACGAGACCGGGGCCCGGCTGAGCGACCAGCCGTTGCTCTTCGAAGTCACTCGCCATTTCGAGCTCACCCAGCATGAGCTCTTCGACTACGTGAGCAACTTCGATCTTCTGAGCGAGTGGATCTGGGCGTCGAAGAAGAGCTGGGCCGACGACACCAAGGCCGAGGTGCCAGGCCAAGTCGGCTCCGTGCGCATGATCAAGGGCGCGTTCGGCGAGCCCGTGCGCGAGGTCGTGAAGGCATACGAGGCGCCTCGCATGCTCGCCTACTCGGCCAATAACGGTGCGCTGCTCGGGCTTTGTACCGAGCATCTGGGCGTACTCACGTGCGAGCCACACCCGGACGGAGGCACGATCATGTGCTGGCAGGCGTACGGTCGGCTCCCTCGGAGCCCCGGCAAAGCGTGGGCCGGAAAGAAGCTGTTCCAAGTGGCCCTCAGCAACGGTATGAAGAACTTGGAGCGCAAGTTCCCTACTCGTTGAGTACATGGAGCTGATTCGAAGCAATCGAACGGAGACACTCGCCGACGCCCTCGCTTCAAGGGTTCGGGATGAGCCACTGCTCCCGTTCGAGAAGGAAGCCATCGTCGTTCAGAGCAAGGGTGTCGAGAGCTGGCTCACGCTAGAGCTGGCACGGCGGCTCGGGATTTGGGCGAACCCGTCGTTCCCGTTCCCGCGAGCGGCGATCGAGCAGGTGCTCGCTGGGTTCGAAGAGGGTGCCGACGATGACGCCAAAGCGTACGACCGGAGTCGCTTGAAATGGACGCTCGCCGGGCTCCTGAGCAAATCTCCGCCGGACGAGCTCGAAACCTACTTGGGTTCGCCCGCGGATCCGGATCGGGTCCTTCGCCTAGCGACCAGCGTCGCCAACGTGTTCGACGACTACGTCGTCTACCGCCCCTCCCTGTTGGAGTCGTGGATGGGCGGCGAGAGCGATGGATGGGAGGCGAAGCTTTGGCGCCGCCTCGTCGGCGAGCTTGGCCCGCATGACTTGAGCTCTCGCATGGCACGAGCGCTACCCCGGCTTCGCTCAGCGGACGCGGCCACGGAGTTGTGCTTCCGGCGACTTCACCTGTTTTCGCTCGAGACTCTTCCGCCGTCCTTTCTTCGCTTCTTTGGCGAGCTTTCGAGACTCGTTCCGACGACCCTCTATGTGCTCGAGCCCTCGGCTCAGTACCAGGGAGACGTCGCGCAGGCCGCCGCCGAGCAACTCTCCCTCCCCACGGAGCAATCGACTCCCGACGGGCACCCGTTCCTAGTAGGCGCGGGACGGCTGGCGCGAGACTTTCAGCAGCTCCTGCTCGACGCGAGCGACACGATCCACCGCGAGCTCGAGGCGTTCGTCGAGCCCGACTCCTCGACACTCTTGGGTTTCGTCCAGAGCGACATCTTCGAGTTCAAGGCTGCGCCCCCGTCCGCGGAGCGCGTGCCTATTCCGCGAACGGATGACTCGATTTCCGTACATTCATGCACGGGCCCGCTGCGCGAGGTGCAAGTCCTCCACGACCTATTGCGCGGCGCGCTCGAGGACGACTCGACGCTTCGGCCCGAGGACATCGTGGTCATGGCGCCGGACCTCGACACCTACGCGCCGCTCTTTCGAGCGGTCTTCGGCCAAGAGACCGAGCATCGCATTCCGTTCGAAGTGCACGATCGGCGTTCGAGGGAAGACACAGCATTCTACGACGATTTCTCCCTGGCCCTCGAGACTCTCGATTCGCGATTCTCGGTGCTGGACCTGGTGCGCTTGATGGACGCGAAGTCCATGCGAGAAGCCTTCTGCTTCAGCTCAGAAGAGCGCGCCCGCCTTGCAGATCTGTTCGCCGCAGCGGGAGTGCGCTGGGGCATCGACGGAGCGCATCGCGAGGCGGAAGGCTTTCCAAACGAAGACCTTCACACCTGGCGCGCTGGGCTGGGCCGGCTGTTTCTCGGGTTCGCTTCGATGCCCGACACGACGCAGGTCTTCGGGGATTTGCTACCGCGCGGAGCGCCCACCCTGGATGACATCACGTTGGTGGCACGGGTATCGCAGCTTTGCGAGATCATGTTCGAGTTCCAGCAGCGCACGCGCCGCGCGCTGACGCTCGACCGCTGGGCAAACGAGCTCGGCGAGCTCTGTACACGACTTTTCTCAGACGAGGACGAGAGCAGCCGTGCCGTGTACCTACTCCGCACCGCGCTGGCGGACCTTCGCGACTCTGCGGCTCGAACGAGTTTCGATGAGGCGCTCTCGCTTCGGACCGTGCGACGAGAGCTCGGGGGAATCTTGGTCGATAAGACCCCGGCACTCGGCTTCCTTCGCCGCGGCTTGACGCTATCGGAGCTCGTCCCTCTTCGCTCGGTCCCTTTTCGCGTCGTTTGCCTGATCGGGATGAGCGAAGATGAGTTCCCTCGCGCGGACGACCGACCGAGTTTCCATCGTGCGCGCAGGGAGCATCAGGCTGGCGATCGGAACAGGCGAAACGACGATCGCCACTCGTTCCTGCAGGCGCTCCTATGCGCGCGCGATCGCTTCATCGTGACCTTCAGCGCACCGGCAAGAAGCCTGCGCGTTGCGGCGAACCCGTCGCCCCTGGTGTGGGAGCTCGGCGAGACCATCAATCGGTACTACCGAGCCAACGCCGACCACGACCCACTCTTGCAGTGGACGTCACACCCGCTGCACGCGTTCGACCGTCGGTACTTCACCGGCGAGTCGCTTCCCCGCAGCTTTTCGAGCCAAGCGCTCGAAGTCGCGCAGACGCTGGAGCGTGGTTCGGTCGAGCGTCCTCGGGTCGAGCTGCACGCGGAGGTGGCAGAAGAGTCGACGAGCGTCAGCGTGGGCGAGCTGACGAAGTGGCTCTGGAACCCATCGCGGGCCTTCCTCGATCAAGTGCTTCGAGCTCGTTTCGACACGACGGAACTCTACGCACCGAGCGGCGCGCTGACTGAAGTCGGAAAGCTCGAGGCTGCCAATCTCGGCAACAGCGCGCTTGCAGCGAACCTCCGTGGTGACGCACTGAGCGAGTATCTGCGTGCGGTGCCGGAGTTCCCAGACGGCACGCCGGGAACGATCGAACGCAGGCGAATGCACGGGGAGCTCGAGGCGATCTGGGGTCGCTCACAAGCGCTCCGCGCTGGCACGGAGTCGAGTAGCGCGTTTCTGCGCGTACCCCTCGGTGAAACGATCGTCGAAGGTCGGATTGCAGGCGTCGGGCAAGGCAAGCGAGTGCTCGAGCGCTTCACGCGCCTCGGCCACAAGGCGGAGCTCGCTGCGTGGGTCGAACACCTCTTGATGCAGGCGACAGCGGAGCCCGAGCTCCCGACGGAGACGCACCTAGTGCTCAGAGGAAGCAAGGCCGATGTGGCTGTGGTCTCGTACCGAAGCGTCGACATCCCCGCAGCGCACCTCTCCCGGCTTCTCGAGCTCTATCGCACGAGCCTCCGGGAACCACTCCCGCTGCTCGAGAAGGCGTCCTACGAGTACGTCTCGAAGCTCCTCGCCGCGGGCCCCGACAAGGGCCCTCAAAAGGGCATCCAGGCCGCAAGGTCCGCCTACTCCAAGGAGAGGGCCTGGGACTCGCGTCTCCGCTACGTCTTCGGAAAGGACAACCCGTTCGACGATCCCGCCTGGGTCGAGCTCTTCACGCAAGCGGCAGAAGCCGTCTACCGTCCCTTGTTCGAGCATCGGAGCGAGTCGTGAGCGTGCAGCACCCCGCCTTCGCGCCACTCGATGCGCCGACCTTGGTCGAGGCAAGCGCCGGAACTGGCAAGACGTACACGATCACGACCTACTTCGTCCGTGCGATCGTGGAGAAGGGCTACAGCCCAAAGCAGATTCTAGTGGTCACCTACACGAGGGCGGCGACCTCGGAGCTTCGAGCGCGTGCCCGCGAACGAATCATGGACGCGCTGGTGCGACTGGACGACGGCAGAGAAGAGCCCGACGCGCTGGACGAGATCCTAGCGAAGGCGACCGCATCGCTCGGGCGCGACGAAGTCGAGAAGCGGCTTCGAACGGCGCTTGGCTCGATGGACCAGGCGGCCATCCTCACCATCCACGGGTTCTGCCAACGCCTCCTTCAAGACCACCCGCTCTCGTTCGGAATCGATTTCGAGTTCGAGGTCGCCGAAGACCTAGGCGGCTTGCTTGCCGAGCTCGCGACGGATTTCTGGGTGGCCGATCTCTACGAACAGCCCGAATGGCTGGTGCGTGCGCTGAGCGACCGCCGCATCAAGACCAAGCAGCTGATCGAGCTCGCAAGAGCCGCTGCGATGCCGGGCGTCAGCGTGATCGGGCCCGCGCCCGCTGACTTGCAAGATGCGGCCATCGAGCGCGTGCTCGAGAGTCAGCGGCACGCGCGGGCGCTTTGGTTGGAGCATCGCGCCGACGTCGCAACCATCCTGCGAGAGGACAAGGGTCTGTCCCGGGTTTCGTACGGGAAGAGCAGCGTCGAGAAGTGGATTCGGGAGCTCGACGCCTACTTCGAGGAAGATGGCCTAGGGGCGCTACCCGAGTGGATGTCGAAGCTCGTGCAGGGTGAGATGAAGGTCAAGAAGGGGTTCGAGCAGCCGCAACACCCGTTCTTCGAAGCCTGCGGCGCCCTCCTGGGCGCGCACCAAACGTGGACGCCGATCCTCGACTACGCCGTCTTCGACTTCAAGCGTCGGTTTCTCGCCTATGTCGAGGCGCAAACGGAGCGGAGACGTCGCGAGACGGGCGTGCTCTCGTTCGACGACCTCTTGACGACCGTATATCGATGCGTGACGAGCGACGAACCATCCAGGAGTGAGTCCGTCGCCGCGGTGATCGCGGGCGACTACCCACTGGCGCTGATCGACGAGTTTCAAGACACCGATTCGATCCAGTACGGCATCTTCAAGAGCGTCTATGGACAAGGCGCTGCGGTCTATGTCGGCGACCCGAAGCAGGCGATCTACGCGTTTCGGGGGGCGGACGTGTTCTCCTACATCGCAGCCGCTAAGGACGTGGGCGAGCGCCGGCATACCCTCGATACCAATCGTCGTTCGGACCCCTCGATGGTCCGCGCGGTGAACCTACTCTTCGAAAACCGGAAGCCTCCGTTCGTCCTGAGCGATATCGAGTTCGAGGGAGCACGTGCACATCATCGGGAAGACCGGGCGAGCTTGCGACCCGCGATGGAAGTGCTCTTCATCGACGAAGCCGAGCTGAAGCGCGACGCGATCTCTACGCTGGCCTCCACTACCGCGAACGAGGTCGCGCACTTGCTTCGTTCGAACACCACGATTGAGGACCGTCCGATCGAACCGGGCGACGTGGCAGTGCTCTGCCGAAGCAACCCCAAGGCGCGCGCGGTGACCAAAGCCCTTCGAGCCTTGAACGTGCCCACTTCCCTCGACGCAGATTCGAGCGTTCTGGAGACCGAAATCGCCGAGAGTCTTGGCGCGGTTCTCGAAGCCGCGTTGATGCCGGGAGATTCGTGGAGCGTGCGGCGTGCGCTGCTCACTCCGCTGCTGGGTGTCTCCGCACGTGAGCTCGCCTCGATGAACGACCAGGTCTGGACCGAGTGGGTGTCGCGCTTTCGCCAATGGCACGACACCTGGCGGAGCCAAGGTGTGGTCCGCTTCATCGAAGACATGTTGAGGACGAGCGGGGCCGAGCAACGAATCGCGTCGAGTCGGACCGCACGTCGCGAGCTGACCGACCTCCTGCAAATGGAAGAGCTCCTCATGCGAGGCGAACGAGAGCGCCAGCGCGACCCGGTGGCCTTGATGCAATGGTACCGACGCCTCGAGGAAGGAGGCGCCGAAGACGGGATGGTCCGCTCGGAGCACCTTCAGCAGCGACCCGACGCAGAGTCCGGGGCTGTCCGGGTCACCACGATTCACAAGAGCAAGGGACTCGAATACGGCTTCGTCTATTGCCCATTCAACTGGGGCGACGCCTCTCTGTGGACTTCTGAAAGGAGCGTTCTCAAGTTCCACGACGACGAGGATGGCTCGATCCGGATCGACGTCGGCTCCGCGGCCCGCGATACGCACGAGAAGCAAGCGGAGGAAGAGAAACTGTCGGAGGCCCTCCGGGTGCTCTACGTCGCGGTCACACGCGCGAAGTACCGCTGCACTTTGCTTTGGGGGCGAGCCAAAGGCTGCGATCAGTCTGCACTCGGCTATTTGCTGGATGGAAAAGAGCGTTCGTCGAAACCGACGCAAGAGCAGTTGAGGGCCGAAGTCGAAAGCCTCGTCGAGCGCTCCGGGGGCGTGATCGGCTGTCGTGAGCCGGAAGCGGAGCTAGCGCAGCCATTCGAAGAGGCGTCCTCAGAGGCCGAGCTCGAAGCGCGCGACGAGACTCGCACTTTCGACCTGGCGCCGCGCATCGCGAGCTTCACGAGCCTCACAGGGCACGACGAGAAGACACCCGGTCCACGAAAGAGCACAAGCGAGGAAGAGCTGCGTTCGCGGATGTTCGCCTCGCTTCCTGGCGGTACACGCACCGGCCTATTGCTTCACTCGATCCTGGAGCGAGTGAGCTTTTCCGCGCTCGAGAGCGACGAGGTCAAGTCCGAGATCGATCGGCAGCTGAGCGCCTACGGCTTCGGCCTCTCCTTCACGGAGAGCCTTCAGCGCGACCTGGTCACGATGGGTGCCACGCCGCTTTTCTCGGAGCCGGACTCCCCGGGGCTCGCAAATCTCCGCCCCGACCGACAGCTTCGGGAGCTCGAGTTCACGCTGAGTGCATCGCGTCCGCGCCTCGACGAGCTCGCCAAGTTGCTACGGGAGCACGGCGCCCCGTCGGCAGCTCCGGGGTACGCCGAACGTCTAAGTGATCTACACAATCGCTCGCTACAAGCGTTTCTACGCGGCTACATCGATCTGATGTTCGAGTGGAACGGCCGCTGGTACGTCGCCGACTACAAGTCGAACACGCTACCAAGCTATGACGCCCCGGACGTGAACGAAGCGGCGCAGCGGGAACACTACGTACTCCAGGCGCTGCTCTACTCAGCGGCGGCGCAGCGCTACTTGCACCAGCGCGTGCTGAACTATGACCCAGCAACTCAATGGGGCGGTGCGCTTCTTCTCTTCTTGCGTGGAATGAGGGGGCCAGACTCCGGCGTAGGGAGCGTCTTCTTCGACCGGCAATCGCCCGCGTTGCTCGCTGCGCTCGATCGATGGATCGGAGGTGACGATGAACATCGTTGAGCTTCGGAGCCGCGGTCTTCTAGATTTGCTCGACGTCGAGTTGGCCGAAGCGCTCGCCCGGGCTGGGCGTTCAGAAGACCCGGACATCGCGCTCGCCATCGCGCTCACGAGCCGGAACGTACGGAACGGTCACAGCTGCTTTCCGATCGGGCTCCGAGCCCGGGAGATCTGGCCACGGGAAGCCCTTCCGGAAGACGTACTGCCCACGCCCTCGACCTGGATCGAGACGCTCCAGGCGAGCGCATTGACCGACAGCGGACCGCTCGTGCTGGATGCCGCCGGACGCCTCTATCTACGCCGGTACTGGGAGCTCGAGCGAGATATCGCCCAGCAACTCGCAGTGCGCGCTGGAGGCGACCCGCTGGAGTTTGGAACCGGGCCTTCGCTAGAGGAACGGCTGCGACGACTCTTTGGCGGCGAACCGGAGTCACCCCAGGCCCAGGCTGCGAGGACCGCTCTCGAGCATCGGGTCTCGCTGCTCTGCGGAGGGCCCGGCACCGGAAAGACCACCACGGTCGCAGCCGTCGTCGCGCTACTCGTAGAAGACGCCGAAGCGCGCGGAGCATCCACGCCTCGTATCGTGCTCCTCGCGCCGACCGGAAAGGCCGCAGCCCGCCTCGGCGACGCCGTCCGCCGTGCGAAGACACGCATCGACACGGCAGACCACGTACTCGCCGCCATCCCAACAGAGGCCTCGACGGTGCAGCGAGCGCTCGGAATGCGACGCGAGGGGATGCGTTTTTCGCGAAATGCCGACCGGCCCCTCGAAGCCGACGTGATCGTCGTCGATGAGGCCTCGATGATCGATCTCGCGCTCATGCGGCAGCTCCTCGAGTCCACGAAGGCCGACGCGAGATTGATCATCGTCGGGGACCCGAACCAGTTGACCTCGGTCGAGGCGGGTTCGGTCTTGCAGGACCTCGTCACCGCCAGCTCGGAGACCTGGTGGAAAGACCGGATCACCTTGCTCACCAAGACCTACCGCTACGACGAGACGCAGCCGCTTGGAAGGTTGATCGCCGCGATTCGGAGCGGGGACGCCAACGAGGTCGAAGAACTGCTCGAACGCTCCACGGAAGGCGACCTCATCTGGTCGCCCATCGACGCCCTCCCCGGCGAGCTCGAGCGCGCGGCTGGCCGTTGGTCGGAGACCTTGGAATCTGCCGATGCTGAAGAGCACTTCCGAAGACGTGAACAGTACGTCGTACTGACGCCGTTTCGAAGGGGGCCGACCGGCACCCTTCGCCTTGGTCAGGCGATCGAAGAGCGCCTCGGGGCACCGGGCAGAACGAAGCCCGCAGCGCAGCCGATCCTCATCGAGGAGAACAGCAGCGAGCTACGAGTCTACAACGGCGATTTCGCCATGCTCCGAAACGACGGCACCGCGACGGCGGTGATCCAATCCGCGGACGGCGAACCACGCGACATCGCCGAAGCGCGTCTGCCGCGTTACTCGAGCGCTTACGCGCTCAGCATTCACAAAGCGCAGGGCTCCGAGTTCGACGAAGTCTTGGTCGTCCTCCCGGAAGAAGACGCTCCGCTCCTCACCCGAGAGCTCCTCTACACCGCAATCAGCCGCGCGCGAAGCCGCGTCCGCATCGTCGGCCCCAAGAAGGTGCTCCTATCGGCCCTAGCCCGCCGCGCCCGCCGCGACTCCGGCCTAGTCCCGGCAGTGGGACACGCAGCCCCCCTAAAACCCCTGCAATCTGAGTAGTTTACAAGCCCTAATGCGCATTTTGTCGTTGGAGGGCGTTCCGGCGAATCCGAACGGGCGAGTAACGAAGCGCTCACAGCCGCAGGCGCACGTTTTCGACGCGCTGAATGGCGCGGACGCGCGGACCATGGCGAGCGAACCGGTGGCGAAACCAGCGCTCCAGGCACGATGAACGGGCCGCCGTGCGAATCGAGGAAGAAACGGACTAAGCGGCGATGGGCGGCCAGGCGCGTCGGATCTTGCTGGCAACCTTGGCAGCGGTCTCTTCGTCGATCGGCTGCGCAGGGTCAGCGCCCAGCTGCTTCAGGATCACTTTGCAGTGAGCGGGGTTCCAATTGAGAAGCTTGGCCAGCTCCCGGAGCTCATATGTTTGCATCACGTCCATCGGTGCGCTTCCTTTACTAACAGTTAATTAGTAGCGCAGATCCGAACGAGATCCAAGAACTTAATTGCCATTTAGTAAATAAGCGGCAGCTCCCAATAAACCTAACAATATCAGGGTGATGATGAGCCAGCCCGGGCCTTTTACGCCCGGCGCCGGCGAGGTGCTCGGGGGAGCCGCGATCGGGGGCCCTTCGACGGGCTGTGCGGCCAGAAACTCCTCGATGAGCTGGGTGGCTGCATCGACCTGGTCAGCCTCGACCCGAATCTCGGTCCCATGCCGGAGTCGGTCCGTGATGCCGGGGTAAGCCGTGTCGCGATGATTGACCAGAACGGCAGCGATTCCGACCGATTCCAGCGCCTCTTGGAGCGCCAACGCCTGAACTTCGTCGTCCGTTTCGTATACGTTTTGTGTATCCATAGCTCTCCCTCGACGCTAGCGAGATTGCACAAAAGGAGGCACCGGACAATCGAGCCCATCGCCGATGGCACGTATGAGCTCAGCCTCCCGGTCCGTCACTTCGTCGTCGGCCATGACGGTCGCAGCACACGCGAGTATGAGACCTTTCTTGAGCGCCGGGGTGGCGGCGTCATAGCGCGTGAGGGCCTCATCGATCGCGCTGAGCGTGCACTGCCCTGTCGGCAAGAGCGTCGCTGCATCGCCTCGGAGGTTAAGCGTCCGCACCCCGTGCTGGAACGCGCGCGCTGCTTGTTCCTCTGTCCTGCTTCCGACGCGAGCGAGCGCTGCCAGTAGCACACGCGCATCCGGTTGAAGCTTCTTCAGCGAGCGATGCTGCACGGGCGTCGGCGAAATCGCCTCGAAGGAGCGCGCCAGGTGACGTTGGATCATCCGGCTGAGCGTGTACTCGAATAGATCGATCCGACGGTCGCTCTGCATCAAGGCGTCGAGTGCTTTCCGGAACCGCTGATACTCGGCGGCAGAAAGACCTCGGAGCGTGGGCATCATGATGTCGATGAGTGCGATCTTCTGTGCAGAGGACAGCGCGCTCGATTCCGCATGGAAGCGAAGAGCGAGGTCGGCGGTTTGAGAATCCGTCAGCTCGGCGAGCGCAAGGAGCTCTGTGCCGCGCATCACTTCGTCCCGTGCCAGGAGAAGTCCGAAGACCATGGCCTGCGCCATCGGCGCCTGGTGAACAGCATGGCGCCACATACTGGGCAGCGCACCGAGCAGTGAGCGAGCGAACGTGATCTGCTCTGGTCTCGGGCTTCCAATGTGCTGCATCGCCTCGCTCACGGCTTCCTCCGAAGGAGCCTCGGCGAACGCAGTGAGGTCTTGGGGCGGCGGGCCCGGCGGCGTGCTCATGCCATCCGCAATGCGAGGGAGATGCACCTCGGGAAAGTCGCCGTCCCATTGAGGTTCCAGCCTACGAATCCGATCACCGAGCGGCGGGTGGGTGCGGAACAGTCCCGAGAACAGGCGGAGACGCCGGACGGCGTCGGAGAAAAAGATATGGCTCGCCTCGTCCGCGCGCGGCGTCGACATGAACGAATGCGAGCTCGCGCCTCCGATCTTCTTGAGCGCGCCCACGAGGCCATCGGTGTCACGCGTGAACTCCACGGCCGAGGCGTCCGCTAGAAGCTCCCTTTGCCTGGAAATCGCGCTCTGAAGCATGCGCCCGAACACCACGCCAATGGAGCCGATCACGAGGAGCCCGAGGCCCGTGAGCACGATCGCGGCCCCCTCCTTCTTCGCGCTGGCGCGAGACCCCCGAAGCAAGAACCTTCCGATGAGTGCCAGCAGAAAGATGCCGTGAAGAAGTCCGATCGCGCGCATGTTGATGCGCGCGTCGCCATTCAGAATGTGACTGAACTCGTGGGCGATAACGCCCTGAAGCTCTTGGCGACCAAGGAGTTGAAGCGTGCCCTGCGTGACTCCGATCACCGCGTCGCTCGTCGTTTTCCCCGCCGCGAACGCGTTGATTCCAGACTCGCCATCGAGCACGTAGACCTCGGGCGCGGGTACTCCCGATGCGATGGCCATCTCTTCGACCACGTTCAACAGACGCTGCTCGTCGAGCCTGGTCGTGTCGGGGTCGATCTTGCGCCCGCCCAAGTCGAGCGCAACTGCCGAGCCTCCGCTTCGAAGCTGCGCACTCTTGTAGAGGGCGCCCAACCCGATGACGAGCCCGGCGCCCCCGCACGAGAACACGAACACGCTGGGATTCCACCAAGACACAGTGAGCTCACCGACTCCGTTCACGTCCCGAGCGACTTGGACCAGCCCAGCCGCATCGCCAGCGATGACGATGTAGAGCATCAGCGAGAGCGCGTAGACCGCAGCCATCACACCCACCACGGCGACCGCAAACAGTACCCCGAGGCGCACTGTGCGTTTGCGCGCTTGGGCCTGCTCCTCGAAGAAGTCCATGGCCTAGAACTGGACTTTGATCGGCTCGCGCTCGCTTTCGACTTCGACCTCGAAGAACTCGGCGCGCTCGAATCCGAACATGTTGGCTACGATGTTGGACGGCACCATCTCGCACTTGTTGTTGTAGCGCATGACGGCGTCGTTGTAGGCCTGGCGCGCGAACGCGATCTTGTTCTCGGTCGTCGAAAGCTCTTCTGAGAGCTGCATCATGTTCTGGTTGGACTTGAGATCCGGGTAGGCCTCGGACAAGGCGAAGAAGCGGCCGAGAACGCCGCTGAGGCCGGCCTCGGCGCTCGCCAGCCCTTGCATCGCCTCAGGGTTCCCGGGGTCGGCGGCCGCTTGCTGGCGCGCACCCTCGGCGGAGTTTCGCGCAGCGATGACAGCCTCGAGTGTCTCGCGCTCGTGCGAGAGAAAGGCCTTCGCGGTTTCGACGAGGTTGGGAATCAAGTCGTGGCGGCGCTTGAGCTGCACGTCTATTTGGGCGAACGCGTTCTTAAAGCGGTTCCGCAGGTTGACGAGGCCATTGTACATGCCTGCGAACCAAGCGATCGCTAGGCCCACAAACACCAGCAAACCGATCAACCACCCCATGGCGCCCCCCTTGCCTGCAAAAGACTCTTCCAGTGTAAGTGTGGACACCTATAAACTCAACTCCGCATGGAATCGGATCAAACGGTGTTAATCACCGGGGCAAGCACGGGCATCGGTCTTGCGATTGCTCGCGCTCTTTGCGAGTCACGCTACCGGGTGATTCTCACGGCACGCCAGAGCTCTCTGCCCCGGTTCGCGATGCATGAGGTGGGCGAGTCGCAACACGTTCGGATTCGCGCACTCGATGTTACGAGCGCGGAGCAGCGGGAAGCCATCATCGCAGAGGCCGAACGTGATTGGGGTGGCGTCGACATTCTGATCAACAATGCGGGAGTCTCGTATCGCGCGGTCGTCGAGCACGTAGTGGAGCAAGAGCGGCTAGCGCAGATGGACGTGAACTTCCGCTCGCCGATGGAGATGATTCGGCTCGTGCTTCCCGGCATGCGAGAGCAAGGAGCCGGAAGGATCATCACGGTGAGCTCAGTTGGCGGCATGATGGCGATGCCGACGATGGCGGCCTACAGCGCCTCGAAGTTCGCTCTCGAGGGCGCTCACGAGGCGCTCTGGTACGAGGTCCGCCCTTGGAACATTCGCGTGAGCCTCGTGCAGCCCGGCTTCGTGCATTCGGACGGGTTTCAGAAGGTACGGTACACCGCAAAGAGTGATCACTCGGAGCACGAGCTCGCTGAGCCGTACCACGAGCACTACGTCAACATGAGTCCGTTCATCGGGCGGCTCATGCGCATGTCTCGCGCAACGCCGGAGTCGGTGGCCCGAGTCGTCCTCAAGACGATGCGGGCAAAGCGGCCTGCGCTGCGCGTCCCTGCAACGTTCGATGCACGAGTGTTCGCGGTGCTGCGACGGATGCTGCCGCGAAGCGCGTATCACTTTCTGCTTTATCGAATGCTGCCCAACGTGCGCACATGGGGCCCGTCCGAGGATCGCGTTTCTTCGCTCCCGCCAGGCTCGGACCGAAGCTAGTCAGCGACGATTGCGCTCGATGTATTTCTTCTTCTCGCGCTCGCCCTTGCGCTCGAAGACGGGCAAGAGAACGCGCCGGAGCGACGGGACGAGGTAGCTCAACGTAGCAAGCCTGCCGCTCATCGCGGGTTTCGTACGCTCGCGCCGACCGTCAAACGCCGATTCGAGTATGAGGTCGGCGATTTCTTCGGAGGTGCTCATCGGCTGCGAGAACACGAGCGGCGGAACTTCGTCGATGACCGCCGGATCGGTGATGAAGCCAGTGTCGACGGGGCCAGGGGAGACGACGGTCACGCGGACGTTCGAGTCACGAAGCTCCTCCGCGACTGCGAACGAGAAGATCCGAAGCGCAAACTTCGATGCCGAATAGGTCGCCTCGTCATCGAGTGGCAACCGCCCAGCGACGGAGGCGATGTTCACCACGGTACCCGAGCCTTGTGCGCGCATCGTCGGAATCGCGAGACGCGTCAGCACCATCGCTGCGCGAAGGTTCACATCGAGAATAGCGAGCATTTCTTCGAGCGGAAGCTTCTCGAATGGTCCACGAGTGTTCTTCCCGGCGTTGTTGACCAGCACGTCGATGCTGCCGAACCGAGACTTCGCCTCTTGCAGCAGATGCTTGCATTGCCCGACGTCAGAAATGTCGGTTGGAACCGCTTGCGTGACATCGGAGCCAAGCTCCGCACTCAAGCGGTCGAGAGCTTCCTTGCCTCGCGCAGCGAGCACGACCCGCGCACCCTCTGCGACGAACTTGCGCGCGCATGCTTCGCCAATCCCGCTACTCGCGCCGGTGATGACGACCGTCTTGCCCTGAAACCTACTCATGCAGAGACCTTTCGCGCGCCGAGCACTAGCTTCCCGAGCCTCTCGAACGCTTCATTCACGTTGTAGCCGGACTTCGCGCTCGCCTGGGCGATATACCAATCGAGCTTTGCCGCTTCGTCCAGCTGGTCCTTGGTCAGCGCAAAGTCTTGCGTCAAGTCCACCTTGTTGACGATGAGCACCGATGGCCGAGAACCGATGAAGCCACGGCCCTTTGTCTGCGCTTCGAGGAGATGGTCGAGTGAGCGTGGCGCTGTCGCATCCACCACGAACGCCAGACCTGACGCCCCGGAGATGAACGAGCGGTTGTACTGCCCCCATGCTCCGCTACCGCCAGGGTCCCAAAGACGCAGTTCGAGTGCGACGTCGTCCATCTCGAGCGACCCTTGAACGATCGCCATGCTGAGCGTCGACTCGTACCCCGGCTCGAACAAGCCCTGGGCGAAGCGGCGCGCGAGGCTTGTCTTGCCGACCCCCGAAGCGCCCAGAAGGCAGATCTTCCGCCGCAGCCGCATGACGCCCTACTATAACCCGTTGGAATCATAGGGAACCGGCCTTTCGCTGATATTTCTGCCTCCCCTCTCCCGACTGACGGCTTTTGCATTAGAGTCCGGCCTCATGAGTGAGCAGAAACAGAAGCTTGAGTTCGGCGGGGTTCCAGGAAACCTCGCCATGATCATCGGCCTGCCCATTTTCACGGCCTATCTCTTCTTTGCGGTTCGCTTCAACGACGGCGCCGTACTTCCAGGCCCGAACGCCGACTGGGAGGGCTTCGCTCAAGCGATGGTCCCGACCTGGCGCGCAGCGTTCATCTACGGCATCTGGTTCGTGTTCCAGGCTCTGCTGCAGAAGTATGCGCCCGGACGCGAAGTGCTCGGTGCCGAGCTGCCCGATGGCGGGCGCCTCCCCTACCGGATGAACGGCCTCTTCTCTCTCGCCGTAACCTTCATCGCGGTCGCCCTGCTCCAATGGTCGGGCGTGTTCTCGATTCGCGAGCTCTATGACGAGTTCGGCGCGTTCATCAGCTCGATGACGATCATGGTGTTCTTGTTCAGCGCCTACCTCTACTGGTACGGCAAGCAGCACGGCCAAGCGCGCCACCTGAGCGGTAAGTTCATCCACGACTTCTGGATGGGAACCGGCCACAACCCGCGCGTCCCTCCAGGCCCCGAAGGGCTCGACTGGAAGATCTTCTGCGAAGCGCGCCCGGGTCTCATCCTCTGGGTGCTCATCAACACTGCATTCGCGCTCGTCCAATACGAGACGTACGGCTTCGTCAGCACCTCGATGATTCTCGTTTGGGTGTTCCAGATGTTCTACATCATCGACTATTTCTGGAACGAGGAAGCGATCCTCACCACGATGGACATCAAGCACGAGAACTTCGGCTTCATGCTGGCGTTCGGCGACTTGGTGTGGGTTCCGATGACCTACTCGCTGCAGGCGCACTACCTCATCGATCGCGTGCATTTCCTGCCGTGGTGGGGTGCAGTCATCATCGTGATCGTCAACATGCTCGGCCTCTACATCTTCCGCGCAGTGAATCTGCAGAAGCACAAGTTCCGCGGCGACCCAGAAAACGCGCGTATTTGGGGCAAGAAAGCCGAGTACATGCAGACCGAACAAGGCGGTAAATTGTTGCTGTCGGGTTTCTGGGGCTGGTCCAGACACTTCAACTACGTCGGCGACATCCTGATGGCGCTGTCATGGTCACTACCCTGCCTTTTCGACTCCGCGCTCCCCTACTTCTACCCGATCTATTTCGCGATTCTGTTGATCCATCGCGAACGCCGCGACCACAATTTCTGCTCGAAGAAATACGGCGCGGATTGGGCGCGCTACTGCGAACGAGTTCGCTGGCGAATCATCCCCGGGATCTACTAAGCTTGCGGGGTTATGCCCCGCAGCCCCGTCACCTCCACTGAAGTCGAACGCATCACGCGCGGCGGCATAGAGGAGACGCGCGACCTCATCGCTGTTGAAGAGCCACTCCAGATTCTTCTGGAGCATGGTGAAGCGCACGCGCGAAAAGAGACGCCGCTGGCGATGACGATGCGGACGCCCGGCCACGACCACGACTTGGTGACCGGCTTTCTCTTCGCCGAGGGCGTCATCACGAGCAGCGAAGATCTGTTGAGCCTGCGGCACTGCGCCCGCTCCGACACGCCCGGCAACGTCGTTCGCGCGGTGTTGCGTCAAGGTGTCGTGGTGCCCCAGCACCTCCTCGAACGAACCCTCACCATGACCAGCGCCTGCGGTGTGTGCGGTGAGCGAACCGTCGAGGCCCTCGCGAAAGCGGGCTGCGAGCCGATCCCGGGTGTCGACGGCGGATACCACCCCGACGCCATCCGGCTCGCACTCGGACGACTGGAAGTCGCGCAAGCGTGGTTCCGCAATACGGGCGGTACTCACGGCGCTGCCCTCTTCAGCCAAGCCGGCGAGCTCCTAGTCCACCGCGAAGACGTGGGCCGACACAATGCGCTCGACAAGGTGGTAGGGGCGCGGCTCGGGAGCGACTTCCCAGGCGCCCAGCCGCTCTTCGTCGTGGTGAGCAGCCGAGCGAGCTTCGAGCTCGTACAAAAATGCGTGCGCGCTCGCATCCCCATGATGGTCGCCATCGGAGCGCCCACGAGTCTTGCTGTCGAGACCGCAAAGCGGTTCGGCGTCACTCTGATCGGCTTCGCGAAAGAAGCGCGCTTCAACGTGTACGCCGGCGGATCACGCATTCTTCACGAGGCTGCCGATGCATCCTTCGTGGAAGTAGGGGCCGCGGAGTGACCGACCGCAAACTCACCGGCGCTGAGCCGCCGGAAACCGACGATGATCTGGAGGTCAGCGCGCCACGAACCAAGGCGGCGGGCATTCCTTCGGTCGTATCGTCCTTCGTGCACATGCATCGTCACGGTCACTCGATTCCATCAGCGATGCGCATCTTGAGCCACATGAACCAGACGGACGGCTTCGATTGCCCCGGCTGCGCATGGCCCGACCCCGACGACCGAGCCGCGCTGACCGAGTTCTGCGAAAACGGCGCAAAGGCGGCGGCTTGGGAAACCACCCGTCTGCGCCTCGATTGGAGATTCTTTCAGCGGTACAGCATCGACGAGCTCGCGCAGAAGTCCGACCAATGGCTCGGTCAACAAGGCCGTATCACCCAGCCTCTCATGCTCCGCCCCGGGTCGCGTTTTTACGAGCCAATCGACTACGCGGAGGCCTTCAAACGCATCGCTGGGCAGCTCAAGTCGCTCGACTCGCCAAACGAGGCGCTGTTCTACACATCGGGGCGCACGAGCAACGAAGCCGCGTTCCTCTATCAGCTCTTCGTACGCGCCTACGGAACGAACAACCTGCCAGACTGCTCGAACATGTGCCACGAATCGAGCGGCGTCGGTCTCGGGCAAACCGTAGGTATCGGCAAGGGCTCCGTCACCCTGAGTGACATCCACGAAGCCGACACGATCATCGTCATGGGGCAGAACCCCGGCACGAATCATCCCCGGATGCTCACCGCTCTTCAGAAGGCGAAGCAGAACGGCGCAAAGATCATCGCCATCAATCCACTGCCCGAGGCGGGTCTGATGGGTTTCATCAACCCGAAGAGCCCGGGGCAAGTCCTGTCCGGCGGAACTTCCATCGCCGACCTGTTCTTGCAGGTTCAGATCAATGGCGACGTGGCCCTTCTGAAAGCGCTGATGTGTCTCCTTCTCGAAGAGGAGGCACGCGCCCCCGGGACCGTGCTCGACGAAACGTTCATCAGCCTTCACACGGATGGCTTCAGCGAACTTCGCGAGCACCTCGCCATCCAAGACGTCGATGCACTGGCCGACGCCGCGGGCGTCTCGCGTAAGGACCTCGAGGAGGCCGTGAAGATCATACTCCGGAGCCGCAAGACCATCGTCTGTTGGGCAATGGGCCTCACGCAGCACAAGAACGGAGTCGGAAACGTCCAAGAGATCGTGAATTTCCTGCTCATGCGGGGCAGTATCGGGATCCCCGGCGCAGGCACCTGCCCAGTCCGCGGCCACAGCAACGTGCAGGGCGACCGCACGATGGGCATCCACGATCGCCCATCGAAAGCGTTCTTGGACCGAATTCAGGACGTCTTCGGCTTCGACCCACCGCGGGAGCACGGCTTCAATACAGTCGAGGCGATCCAGGCGATGCTCGACGGTCGGGCGAAGGTGTTCTTCGCGATGGGAGGCAACTTCCTCCAAGCCACGCCAGACACCCAACGCACCGCGCAGGCACTTCAGAACTGCGAGATGCTCGTGCACGTGAGCACGAAGCTCAACCGTGGTCATCTGCTCCACAACAAGTGGTCGATCATCATGCCATGTCTCGCCCGCTCCGAAGTCGACGAACAAGCGTACGGCCCACAGTTCGTCACGGTCGAGAACTCGATGGGCGTCGTCCACTCCTCACGAGGAAAGATGAAGCCAGCCCATGAAGGCCTCTACAGCGAGCCGGCGATCGTCGCCTGGCTGGCAGAGCAGGTGCTCGGCCCGGACGCTCCAGTGAGCTGGTGTTGGTTGATCGAGGACTACGATCGCATTCGCGACCTGATCGCCAAAACGATTCCCCACTTCGAAGACTTCAACGAACGCGTTCGAGAACCAGGTGGCTTCCACCTCTACAACGGCGCGCGTGAACGGCAGTTCAACACCGACGGCGGCAAGGCGAAGTTCACGATCAACGAGACCCCCGATCTCTCGCTTCCCAACGGGGCATTCCGCATGATGACGATGCGAACCCACGACCAGTACAACACCACCGTCTATGGAAGCGACGACCGATACCGAGGAATCAAGGGCGGGCGACGCATCGTCTTCATGAACGAAGAGGACATGCACGAAGCCGATCTCCTCGCGGGCGCCCTCGTCGATATTCGCAACGATTTCGGGGGGCAAATACGCATTGCTCCCCGATTCACGGTGGTCCCGTACCCCATCCCACGCCGCTGCGTCGGTACGTACTTTCCCGAGGCAAACGTGCTCGTTCCGCTCGAGCGCTTCGCCGAGGGAAGCTTCACACCCGCCTCGAAAGACGTCGTCGTCCGACTCACCGCCAGCACTTAGAGGCGGCGGAGCACTTCATCGGCTGCGCGTTCACCAGACTGAATCGCGCCTTCCATGTAGCCCATCCACTCTGTCGCAGCTTCGGTGCCAGCCCAGTGAATCCGCCCTTCAGGCTTGCGTAGATGCGCGAACGAATTGGTCAACACGCCAGGTGGTAACCCACCAACTGGGCACCCGCGGGTCCACGCTTCCATGCCCCAGTCGAGCTCGTGATAGTCAGTGAAGTTCTTGGCGTCCTCGCCGAAGTAGCGAACCAAGGCGCTGATGACTCGACGTTGCCGATCCGCGCTTGGCTGCGACGACCACTGTCGCGCCTGCGCACCCACGACGAAACCCACCAGCGCTGCCTGTCGCCCGTCGTGCGACGTATTGTCGAAGACGGTGCTGAGCGGCCCGTCGGAGCTGACGACCTCGCCGGAGAAACCGGCCTTGCGCCAAAAGGGAAACTCGTACGTAACCAAAATCTTCACCGTCGCACCCATTGCGAAGCGCTGCGTGACCTGGTCTCGCCCAACCGACAGTGAAGGCTCGTACTCGATGCGCCCAGCGAGCGCGGGTGGCACGGCCACGACCGCATATCGCCCGGCGACCGTTCCCTGATCGGTCAACGCATCCACGCCGTCTGACGCTTGAACGAGACGCCGGACGGGCGCGCCCAAGAGCACCGAATCCCCTAGTTCCTTCGCCAAGCCCTCTGAAAGCGGCTGCGTTCCACCGATCAGCCGATCCTGCTGGGCCCCACCCTCGATCTCGCTGAGCTTCAGCAGCCCCCCGCCAGCGTTCAGGTACATCAAGAAGTAGAGCGCCGACAGATCCCTCGCCTCGGCGCCAAAGATGGTCCGAATCGCGGCATCCATGACGCCGCTGACCTTGCCCGACTTCACGAAACGCGAGCGCCAGGTCTCGAGCGTCTCGGCGTCGAGCTCGTGCGCACCCTCCGCACCCATGGGCGCCGTGCTGGACACTCGCTGCCGCACTCGCTTGAGATAACTCAGCGCCCCGGTGAGCTGAATCAGATGTGGAATCGACATCGATGGAATGGACCGCTTGTAGGTCGACACCTTCCCCTCGAGCTCGAGCACTTTCTTCCCGTCACAATAGGTCGGAAAGGTTTGAATCCCGAGCTCGTCAATCAGCGCCAGGACGCGCTTCTGATCAGGTCCGACCCATTGCCCACCGACATCAAACACACCGTCGCCGATGGCCTGACTCCAGTTTCGTCCACCAACCCGGTCGCGAGCTTCGACGACCGAAACGCTGGCTCCGCCCCGCTGCAACTTCCGCGCGGCAGAAAGCCCCGAAAGGCCAGCCCCCACAACCACGACGTCCGCCCGCTCACCCATCGCCAAGGTTATAGCCCGCCAATTGGGGGTTACTCAATTTTGATGATTCGGGGCCTTCGACGCCGACTCTTGATCGGCGTCCCACGCGAGCGAAACGCCTGATCGACCACAAACAAGTGATCCGAATCCGGCAGCAGGAACCTGTGGGAGGTTCGGCGCGGGAGCAGATCGGGGTCTTCAGTGGCATCGAGCTCGATCGAATATTCGGTGCCCGGCACGCCAGTGCGGGAGAAGTGCGCGATGCCGTCGGCGTTCGTCGTCGCTACGTGCTCGCCATCGAGCCCAACGCGGACGGACGGACCGTTCTTGGCTCGGATCACGAAGACGGCCTTCCGGGAAGAGGGGATACACCGGAGCCGCACACGCATAGTCTTGGCGCTCATACCAGGCGTATAGCGATGCACCTTCAGGACTCTCGAGGGCTCGACCAGTCGATGTCCATCCGGGCAGTCGTGTGTGATGGTGAGGCGGCTGCCGGCCCTCGCGTGTGCCAAAGCGCGGACGCGCCCAAGGCGATCGGTGACGCCGACGAGTTCCTGGTCGATGTAGACCGGAACACTGGCAAGCCAGCGCCCCGGGTCGCCTTCGACCAGGACCTCGATCTGGAGGGCCTCCTGCATTCGGTGCGCATCGGTGCAGGCGACCAATGCGGTAGCGACGAGCAAGGGCAACGCTGCGTCGCTCAGTCGCACTGCGCCCTCCTGGCGCCTCCGTCACGGTGGCACCCCAGCTTCGCCTCAATCACCCGAATGATGTCTTGGAACACGGCTTGCTCTGGCTGTTCCTCGGACAGCTCGTGGTAGTACTGCAGGGCCTCGGAAAACCGGTTCTCCACGAGAAGCTCGGCCCCTCTGCGGATGCGATCGTCGTCTTTGGCGAGCAATGGAAAGACGGGGTCGGGGTCTTGCTGAACCGGCTCGATTCTCGGAGGGAACGAGGCGCCCGTCTCTCCGGAGGCGCCCAGGGCGTCGGCCAGTTGTTCGGAGCGGCGCAATTGCTGACGGAGTTGGCTTGCGATGGCACGCTCGTGAATCAGCCAACCCACGAGGGCCCCGATTGTGGCGGCGGCGACCGCGGCAAGTGCGACGATGGACGCGTGCCGGCGCATCCATCTAGAGCAGGCCGGAACTGACTCGTGCGAGTGCGCTGGCACCGGTCCTTCGACTGGACCCGACGGCGAGCCGAGCCACAACGATGAGGGCGGGCTCACCAAGGTGCGTTCGTCCTCATCGAGGATTAGGGTCGGAGAATCCACTACTCATCTTCCCCGAGTTCGAACAAACTCGAAGTGCGGTATCCGATCGATGGATCGAAGCCATCGACCTGGGTGACATGGGTGACTTTCCGCGCCCCGTCCGCGCGACGACGCACCTGCACGACGATGTCCACGGCGGATGCAATCTGAGCGCGCAGCAACGCGGCAGGCATCTCTACGTCGCTCATGAGCGCCATCGTTTCGAGGCGCCTCAGCGCATCCATGGGCAACGTCCCGTGAACCGTCGAGAGGCAGCCACGATGACCCGACAGCATCGCTTGAATGAGATCAAGCGCCTCGCCGCCACGGATCTCACCGATGATGATGCGGTCCGGACGCATGCGGAGTGTCGCCCGGAACAACTCACGTATCGTTATTGCGCCGTGCCCGCGCGCATCGGGTGGCTGCGCCTCGAATCTGACCACGTGGGGAAGACTCACCTGAAGCTCTGCCGAGTCCTCGACTACGATCACGCGCTCATTGGGGCGCGCGACCGACACCAAGGCGTTGAGGAGCGAGGTTTTCCCGGCGCCGCTGCCCCCGCTGACGATGATATTTCTCCTGCGATCGACGAGCCCGTGGAGCAAGGCCACGACCTCTGCGGAGATCGAACCGAGCTCGAAAAGGCGTTCTAGGGTGAGGCGCTGCCCCTTGAACCGTCGGATCGCTAGCGTCGGACCACGTGGGGCGGCCGGTGGAATGACGGCTTCGACTCGAGAGCCATCGGGTAGCCGTGCCTCCAACACTGGAAGCTGCCGATCGAGCGGCCGTGCAACGTATTGCGCGAGATTCCTAAGCGCCGCGAGCAGTTCGTGTTCGGAGGGGAACTGCTCCTTGGCGTGCTCGAGTTCACCTGCCCGCTCGACGTAAATGTCATCGTACGCGTTGATCAATATCTCGCTCACGCTCTCGTCTCGCAGTAGCGGCTCGATCGGCTCAAAGAACGCAGCCAGAGTCTGGGTGAACACGTGCCCTGGGACGCTCATGGCCCGTCTTCCTGAGGGGTTTCGGGCCCGTCGGTCGTCGAGTGATCGTCGGTCGATGAATTCGACCCCAACGTCTCGCGCGCTTCCTCGGCATGGGCACCCTCCGGATCGAGGCGGAGATACGCCTCCAGATGCTGATTCGCGCGTCGCGTGAGGTCGGGTGTATCTCGGTAGAGCATCCCAAGCCTGAACCGTGGCAGCGCCTGCGATGGCTCCCTCCTCACTACGTTCTCGAGCTCGCTTTGAGCGCGAACAGGCTCGCCGAGCGCTTCGTAGATGCTGGCAACGATCAAGCGAAGCCTCCAATCGGAGGGGTGTTGCTGAAGGTGCCGAGCAGCGTGGCGAAGCCCCGAGTGGTATCTGCCGGACAAGACACAGACGCGGATCAGCCAGTATGTGGTCGCGACGTCGTCATAGCCGTGGTCGCGCGCCGCCACCAGATACTGTTCGGCGCGCAGAAGGTCCCCTCGGCGCGCCTGAAATAGAGCAACTTGAAAGAGCTCTTCAGCTGTAACGGTCGGAAGGACTTGGCTATCGTCGTTCGGAGCGCGAACGGATACGTGGTGACAGCCTGCTAGTGGAAGCACCATCGCGATGCCCAAGAGCATCGTGCGCTCAACGAGGAAGACGCGCATGCGCTGCTGCCCTTCCCGCGGTCTCCCGGAGCCAACGTGCGTATGTCCCCTCAGGTAGATGCCGAGTCATGCCGAGAAGGCGATGGATCTCTCGGTCGACAATCTCCCAGCGACCAAGCCGGAGGGCGCGATCGAGCACGAGGCGCGCGGAAGCGTAGTCTGTCTCGATCTGCAAACGAAGCGTTTTGATCACGGCCTCCACCCGACGCACTTCCGCTTCGGCACCCACTGCTCGATAGCAATCGGCCGATTGCATGAAGAGGTGCGCTGCGCGAACGCCGTCTTCGGGATCGTAGGGATAGCGCTCGACGTGAAGCCTCGCCGCCCTCTCGAGACGCTGTGCAGCGCGCTCAGACGCTCTTGGTTGAGGGCAGGTGGCGCCCTTCCCGAACAGAGAGGGAAACGACTCATTGCCCGGCGACGCCTGTGGGACGAAATCAGGCCACCAGAGGATGCAAACCACCGCCCCGACTAGGAGTGCCGGGAAGCCGATGAGAACGAGTCGTTGATTGCCCGTGCGAGTCATGACGAAACCAAGCCACCAGTCATGACTCTCAGCACGACGGGCCCGAGCAGCAGAGCGATCACGCAAAGAAAGATCAGTGACATCGGACCGATCAGCATGAGGGCCGCTTCGGAAGCCGTCTCTTCAGCTGCAACACTGCGACGCAGGCGGAGGGTACGGGCCTGAATGGTCAGAACTCGTGCAAGAGGGGTCCCCTTTTCCTCCGATTGAACGACACTATTGACCAGCTCGCGAACCTCGTCGCTCGGCACACGCTCGGAGAAGGCCGTCATGGCTGCGCGGCGGGTATGTCCGAGGTCGAGCTCTTGGAGCACTCGACGAAGCTCTTCGATGATCGCCTGACTCGAGTCGGCCGCGGATTCGACGATCCGACGCAGAGCCCTCGGGAAGTCGAGACCTGCGCCCATGCACATCGCAGCGAGCTCGATCACCCCCGGCAGACTTCGAGTTACGCTACTCGCTCTAGCGCTGGCGACGGCCTTCACCCGAAAGACAGGCAGCATCGCACCGAGAACGAGCGCCGAGACGACACAGAGCTGCGAGAGTTGTAGGGCGCTCGTGATGAAAGCCATCACGATAGCAAAGGAGATCCCGCTCAGAAGCGACATTGCGAGCAGCTCGTCTTCGCAGAGTCCCAAATAGTCACCGGACCGTCTCAGGTCGCGGGCAATGGATGTACGGAGGCGGGGGACGTGTAGGTCACCCATCCATGCGGCGGTGTGTCGAAGCAACGGCTCTATGCGGGCGAAAAAGACCCCCTCGGAGAGGGCTCGCGCACGCTTCAAGCCGCGATTACCAAGGGCGGGGCGAACAAGGGCGGCCCTGCGGACGATTCGAAATGAGAGGCCGAAAAGACCGCCTGCCATCGCGAGCCAGGCACTGGCGAGAATGGTGTGGGTCCCATTCATAAGTCTGTCCCCGCAATGTGGTGAGCCCAGGCCGTGGCTATCGTCCAGGCAATGAAGCAACCAGCCAAGATGACACGTCCGTACGGGTAATCGAGCATCGGCCCAAACCAGGCTGGATCGAGCCAGCTGATGATGAGACAGAGCACGAACGGAACCAGAGCAAGCACCAATACCTGCCCTCGCCCTTCGGCCGTCTTCGTGCGGAGAACTCCCTCGAGGCGAGCAGATTCTCGCAAAGCGGCAGCCGCGTTCTCCAGTGTCGTTGGGAGATTCCCACCGGTCTGCCTCGCCACGATGATCATCATGATCGCGCCCGAAACAACGCCGCTGCCGATCCGAACCGACATGGCGTCGAGAGCTCGGTTCAGAGAGATTCCGAGGCGTAGCTCTTTGACGAGCAGGTCGACCTCTTCACTGAATGGGCGTGGAACCAATAACGCCGTCGACGCAATAGCTTCACCAAGCGACGAGGTGGACTTGAGCGCATTGGCAAGCATCAGAAGCCATGTATCGAGCTGCCTTTCGAGCCGAAGGACTCGTCGTGCATGACGCCTCCAAAGAACAAACGGCGGAGCAAGACTCGTGAGGAAGGTCAGGGCCGCGAACAACGGATGGCGAGTCAGCACTAGCAGCACGACTGAAGCGCCAGTGGCGAGCGCCTGAACACGCGCGATCTCGACCCCCGTGTACTGCGAGAGCAGAAAGGTCGTATGCCTCTCGAGCCGCATGGTGTGGGCAAGGAACAGTCGCCCAAGAGCGTTGTCAGGGGAGTTGACGATAGAGAACGCTGCGCTGGCGAATCCTCCGACCATGAAGAGCCCGGCAGCGACACCCAGAACGCTCACAGATAGCCTCCGTCATCGATGAGTCCTCTCCGGATGAATTCGTCGAGGAAGGTCGGGACGCAGCCGGTTCGCCGGTGCGTTCCAACGACCGCGCCGTCGTCGGCAGTTCCAGTCCGTTCGAACAAGAACACGTCGTTTACGAGTACTTCTCCCTCGTCGTCGAGTCCTGCTACCTCTGCGACGGACGTGATCCTGCGAGAGCCATCAGAAAAACGCATCTGCTGGACGACCACGTGCACGCTGGCCGCGATCTGTTCGCGAATGGCACGCGTGGGCAGGTCCAGCCCGGACATCAAGCAGAGGGTCTCGATGCGCTTGAGGGCTTCGCGGACGCTATTCGCATGAGTGGTCGTCATGGACCCCTCGTGACCCGTATTCATGGCCTGCAGCATGTCGATCGCTTCGCCGGCGCGGCACTCACCCACGAGGATTCGGTCGGGCCGCATCCGAAGCGCGTTCTTGACGAGGTCGCGAATACTGTAGGCACCCTGGCCCTCTAGATTGGTAGGCCTCGATTCCAGCGATACGACATGAGGTTGATGGAGCCTCAGCTCGGCGGCGTCTTCGATCGTTACGATTCGCTCATCGGAAGCAATCTCCGCGGACAGAACGTTGAGCAGCGTGGTCTTTCCGCTCCCGGTTCCGCCCGAGATGACGAGATTCTTCTTTGCGCGAACGCAGCGCTGAAGGAACCTGGCCATGGATTTGCTGAGAGACCCAAGCGAAACGAGGTCCGACATCTTTAAGGGGTCCCGAGCGAACTTCCGGATGGTGATACAAGGCCCGCGAACGGCGAGCGGAGGAATAACGGCGTTGACGCGCGACCCGTCGCTCAGTCTTGCGTCCACAAGCGGAGTGCTCTCGTCGATTCGCCTGCCCAGAGGAGTGACGATTCGCTCAATTGCGGCTCGACAGGATTCTTCATCCATGAACCGGAGGGTCGTGAGCTCGATCTTTCCGGCGCGCTCTACGTAGATGGTGTTCGGATCCAGGACCATGATCTCCGAGACGCTCTCATCGTCGAGCAGTGCCTGAAGCGGGCCGAGTCCAAGCGCCTCGTCGGCGATCTCAGCGACTAGTCGCGCTTGAGCCGCTTGAGAACCGTGAGACTCGGGAATGTCCTCGACGATCTGCTCGAGGGCTTCGATCACCCTCGAGCGAAGACGGAACTCACTGAGCTGCTCGACATCAAGCGCGGCGAGGTCGAGGTGTTCGAGGAGCTTGCGGTGGATTCGACGCCGGAGTTCAGGGGTTGGGGCTTCGGATTCGGCGTTTCGGTCTTCGACCTGCAGGGTGTAGGGGCCGACTTGAAGCTCTGTGCAGGGTGGTAGTGGAACGACCAGCGAGTTGACTTGGTCGCCCCCCACTCGAGTCCCGTTCGACGATTGGTCGGCTAACCAGAGACCTCGGCCGTCGCGATGAATGCGGACATGGAATCTGCTGACTGCCGCCGAAGGTAAGACTACGTCGCAGCTCCGGTCCCGGCCGATGGTGAACGAGTCGGACTGCTCGAGTTCAACCTCGACGCGTGCGCTTGGAGGTTGGAGCACTTTGACGGCGAAGCCAGAGCTCATCGCGGCGCACCTTGAGCCGGCGACCGGTGCGGTGGACCGATGCGCGGCTCGTCGACGAGATCGTACTTGTCGACCCCACCCTGGAAGCTCTCGTAGAGCCGCAGGGCTTCCTCGACCCGGTTCCTCTGAGCGATGCTAACGGGTTCGACGACAGAGGGAACGACCAGCATGTACGACTCATCGTCGTTCACCTCTCGAGAGTGACTGCCAAAGAGCGCACCGATAAACGGCACCATGGCCAACCCGGGGATTCCATCCTTCTTGCGACGCTCTGTCCGAGCGCGAATTCCCGCCAGCGACACCGACTGTCCTAGGTCGAGGTTGACCAGCGTCTCCACGTGGGACGTGACCCGGCCCGGGATGCCTCTGACGCCTCTCTCGGCGTCGAGGTCCGAGACGTCGGCAGTGATCTCCAACTCAATGCGGCCGGTGCGCGAGTCGTACCTTGGTAGCACCGATACCTTCGTGCCGAACTCGATCGACTGAACGTCGACTGTGAGGTTGTTCTGAACCTGCACGTTGAACTCACCACCCGATGTGAACACGGCTTCGGTTCCATTGGCCGTCACAAGCGTGGCCTGCCGATACATCTTCGCCCACCCTTTGGCCTGCGCGAGGTCGAAGCTCGGCAGGAACGTCTGCGGAAGAATCTGAAACGCGGACTGGGTAGACACACCGCTACCGCCGGTAATGGCGAAGGCCGCCTCGGAGGGAGTGATCGTGCTCCCGACGTTGCCAGGCCAGTTGAGACCAATGCGGTGACTGTACCGGTCCTGAATCATCACGAAGTAGAGGTCCAAACGAATGTTCTCACGCGACGACGAGCGCTTCGAGGCGTCCACGTCGGTGACATGGATCGCGTGTTGAACTTGGGATCCGTCATCGCGGATGAGGAGCAGGGACGTCATACCGACTCGACGTCCGACGATGACGAAGCGGCTTTGGTCGCGGGTCACGCGGACATCCGCGATGCCGGAAGCGCCCTCGGAGTAGCTTCGTACCCCGCGAGCAGGGAGGCTTCGTTGCTCACCGACTCGGAGGGAGATGACGCTGGCGGGGTTCGGATCTGCGCTTGTAGTGCACACCCATCCAAGGACGACGAACACGACGACGAGCTGCGAAATCCGAATGGAAACAGAACGCACTCAGTCCACCCTCTCGAGGATGACCCGGCGCTGACGGCGAGCGCGCTTGTCGTGGTCGAGAATGTCGGAATCATCTGTCTCCGGAAGCCCTTCGCTGAGCTCCAGGTCGTCCTGGTTGCGAAGGATCAGGTTGAGCTGACCGTTGCGCCTAGCGTGCGCGAGAAGAGCAGCTTGATCGATGCTCACGAGCAGCGTGACGACAGCACCACCGCGTTGGTCGCTCTCCCAGTGAGTCGCGCGCATGCTGTCGCCCACTGCTAGGACGAGAACGTTTTGAAGCAGCGGCACTGTAACCGCTCGGGTGTCGTCTCTCGAAGGCAGCCTGGTGACGAGGACGTCCACGCGGTCGCCCGGGCGGAGCAAACCGCCAAACGAGCGGCGCTCGGGCTGAGTGATGCTCATGGCACGCATCCCGAGCGGGATGTTGTCCGACAGCGCCCGGTCGTCACGCGGTGTGCTTACGAGGTCGGTCCACGCGAGTGTCTGATTCGCCTCGAGGTCGATCGCCGTCCTCACCCCCAAGACGCGCGGCAGATCTGACGCTAGAACATGGCGCGACTCGACGTAGCTCTCGGGGACGTCGTGGGCGATTAGGAGCTCCTCGGTAATCAGATCGCCGGCGCCGACATCATGTCGGAACGCGAGAAGAGATACCGGCTTGCCCCCGGAGACCTCTCGCTCGAGTCGTTGAACGTAGATACCGAACAGCAACGACCCGACAAGCGCCGCCGTCAGTGAGACATGGAAGGCTGTCTTGCTGGACACTTCCACCGGCGCTCTCATTTCGCCTCACTCTGCAAGAGGATAAGGACAGTACGACCGTCTGGAGCAGACTGGGTGAGCGCCGTGATCATGCTCGGCCCGCGCTCTGCCGCGACCATCAAGGTGCCATCGATCTCGAAGGCCCTTCCGGGATTGCGCTCTATGAGTTTCCAGCCGTGGGAGACCAGCTCCGCTCGGTAGTCTTGGGCAGCGTGTGCAAGGGTGACGTCCGTGGCCACATACACGACGATGCGACTCGACCCGGAAGGCTCGTGAAACGATAGAACTCGGCGCGCCCGGGCTGGGCGGGGTGCGCCTGGGAGGTCCTCGCCGCCAGCATCGCCGCCACTTGCGGGCAGAAGGTTCCGGAGGTTCACGGGTCCATCGGCCCAGAGTGTCAGCAGGAGCGTGCGGGCGCGCGACTCTTCTGATCTGCGTGCATATGCGTAGCGCAGCGCTCCGAGCTCCGACAAGTCCCCTGAAGTCGCGAAGCGCTCCACGCGGTGTGCGAAGGTCTCGAGGTCAGCCGCCTCGATGCTCAAGCAGGCGACGTAACCCTGCTCACGGCGGACGACGCTACGGGTGGCGAGGGCGTTTAGAAAGGGTGCCAGCACCGATGTTGATTCTCCTGCGTTGACGCAGCCACGGCGGTAGTGACCCAGCACCTCTTCCACCGACGCGTCCACGGACTGACTCCTGAAGAGGAGGTCGATGCCATTTAGTCGGATGGAACGGGGCTCTTCGAGCGTGGCGTCAGGGAAGGCCATGACTCGTGCGCCAAGTCCGAGGAGCACTTGATCGGCCTCAGCGCGAGCGTGGTGCATCGGTGCAGCGGCGGCGACGAGCACGGTGGATGCAGCGAGCGCGAGCGCCACGACGACAGCTGCGCGAGGAAGTCTAGCGGCAGATCTCACGAGCGTACTCCGTTGTTCGTAGATCAGTTGCGCAGGCGCGCTCCAAGACCGAGACGCCCGACTCGGTGCGCCGCGAACGCGTATTGCATAAGAGACGAGTTCGACCGGGCAGCGTGGCGCGTGCCTTGCCCAACAGCCCGGGCAAGTGTGCATCGGCGTGAGCGACCCCGTGCGTGAATGAGCCGACGAAAAAGCGACCGACGTCCCCGACGAAAGATCCTAGAGAAAATCGGCCGCCCTGTGGCGCTTGGATCCCGTCGATTCCGTCGACCTGAATGCGTGCAGCCGCCTCCGCGCAGTCAGAACTCGAGCAGGACGACGCGGGGCATTCACCGGAATCTGCTTGGAGCCATGCCAGACGACGAGCGCGCGACTTCGCCTCTAGCTTGGCGTCGTACATGGAGTAGAGCGCGAGGATCCCTGCGAGAACGAGAGCGAGAATCGGGGTGATGACGATCGCCTCGACAAGAACGGCGCCCGATCGCGTATCTGGTCGTTTCGATTCGGTCTTGTTCATGAAAGCCTCAGTGCGCCGACACCGCATTGATGGAGAAATCTCGAATGAGGTCACAAGCGTGGCTTAGGTCGCCGTGGAAAGTTCCTCGTCGCGCACCTGTGCACGCACCGAGAAACGCGGCGGGCATCCATCCGCGGGAGATGCGGAAACGGCGTAGCCGCGCCCGCCACCGCTGCTTCCATAGCCACTCGACCTTCGGCTCGGTTCCATCGAAATAGTACTCGGCTTGAGCAAGCCCCACCCTGCCTACGAGATGAGACTCATACGCCCGAGTACGACCCCGCGTGCGCCCACCCTGTGCAATGCGGATTCCCTTCTCCCCGGTCTGCCACGTGCCAGAGTGCGGATCGCGTCCAATACTATACGCGCGATACTGAAACTCCTCGTGTCCGAGCCAGACTTCGGATCCTTCGCTCCTTTGGCGAAGCACCGCGCGAGGGGACTCCACGATGGCTTCGTCGCACGTGCGACGCTTACCGAGACGCAACGCCTTCTCGACGGCGCCTCCAAGGGCCTTCAGCAGCCATCTGGGCACGCTCGAACTCACGTTGCTCAGGCGGTTTCCGAGAGCGTTGGCAGCGCGATCGCAGAGGACATCGACGTCGTCCTTCTCAACCGGCAAACCGCGACCACCCTCAGGTAAAGAAGCCCCCAGGAGCGGAATCACGAACCCCGCGGCAACTGGAGGATCATAGGCCTGATGGGACACCATCGAGTCCACCGCGCGGGCCTCCGCCAATAGGGGGAAACCTCTCTGCACGGCTAGATGGGCCGCGTCGAGCGCATCGTGGGAGATCCGGACGAACTCCTCCACGCCATCGCCGATCCTTTCGACGCTGGCTTCCGCGGGCGTTAGGACGGCGATGAGTGGGAGAGCCTTCGGCGCGAGGATGATCGATGCCGCCATAGCGTGAAGGATCGCGAGGAGTATCTCGAGGAGGACTTCGGCACTCCGGAGGACCAGTAGGATTCCCGCCGTCACGGCCATTGCGACGTTGAGAACGGCGTGGAGGTTCATCCCCTTCGCTGCGATCACGGATGCCGCAAAGGCGCCGGCGTCCGCACCATCTTGCATGACGCGTCGGTAGAGAAGCGCATCGCCGACGCCCAGAACCAAGTACATGGCGCCGACTAGAAAAATGGCGAGAAAGAGTGCCATCACCATGATCGCCCCTCGAGTGTCCATCCACAGCGATCTGCAACGAAGGTTCATGAACGCCTCGGGCGGTACTCATACGGAGCGTCGTGAATCATTGCGCTCGCTTGGTGCTGGAGCTTTCGGAACCGTCCTCCGAGCAGCCCGGATCCTCCGCTGAGGAGGGATTGCTTCCATTCCGATGGCGCCTCCACTGCGTCGAAGGATTGGCAAAGGATTCGGCGGGCGAGGGGAACCTGGCACTGGTAGGCGTAGCTAACGCGGACCGTCACTTCAGGACCGGCGACCATGCCTCCCTCGGCTTCGGGGAAAGTCACAGCGACGGCGAACGCTTGAAAGACGAGCGCGCTCGCCAGGGAGCGCCGGCTCGGGAGCGCCCCCTTCAGCGTCGCGCGGGAATGCGACAGAGGAGTCGCCGGAGCGAGCGGCATCAAAGGAACGTGAGCCGCGAGTCGGATCGTATTGAGGCGTGAGCGGCCGAGATTCGCAATGGTTCGGTCCGATGAGGATGACTGGAGGTCAAACGTCCCTGAGCCGTCGTCCCGCGGGCTGGCTGCAGCGAGCAGGTCAGAGAAGTTGCCGACGGTGACGCGGTTTCGGGCCACGCTCATCTCGGGTTCACCACCGTACTCGGCGGGATCATCGGGGAGGACCACCGCCGCTGACCGTGCCGCAGCATCGGCGGAATGCCGGACGATCAGGCTCGCCTGGGCAATGAGCGCAAGCTGGAGAATGCATACGAAGAACGTCCAGATCGGAATCACCGCCATCAAGAACTCGAGGAAGACCGCGCCGCGGGTGTCCGTTAAGAGGTCGCGCGATGCCCGGATGCTCGGGGTCACGGCCTACCGCCCGAGAACGAGAAGAACGGGAGTGCTTGAATGACAGTGGCAGCGAGAACCGCTCCACCCAGGCGAATCGGAGTTGCGCAGTGCAGCGACTGCTCAGTTTGCGACACGGAACCCGTGAGGACTCCCAGTGCGGTGCGCAGTGTAAGTCCGAGCCGGCCCTGCCGGACGAGAATGCACAGAGCTGGCACCATGGCGGCAATGAACGCCATCCACTGGACCCGGAGCCCAAACAAGGGCGCAAATCCCGCGATTGCACCGAGCGCAGCGAAGAGTTTCACATCGCCCCCACCCATCGCGTGACGGCGAAAGAGCACGTAGGGAACTGCTCCGCTGAGCGCTGCCGCGGCGATGGACTTCACCGCGTGACCGGGCCCGACCAGAGTTCCGTATACAATCGGCGCGACCAGCAGCGGGGGGATTGTCAGCCAGTTGGGAATCGTGCCAGAACGCCAATCGGAGAGCGCCGCCGCCGCGCTAACCAGTACGGCACACAAGAGAGCGAGCTCGTCTGATGAAAGCATCGTCAACTCGGCCTACTGGACGACGTCCGAAATGTAGCCCTCAGCCGCGCCGATCTCACCGGTCAGCGTCTCGCCGAACTGCTGCCAAGCGGCGATCCCCACGACGGCGATCAGCCCGAGTACGATGATGTACTCGACGGTGGTCAAGCCGCGCTTGTCGCGGATTAGAGTGCGAGCAGGGTCTTCGTGTCGGGACATGGCGGGCTCCTTTGTGCGTCAGGGAACGGGAAGCAGAATGAATAGCTTCGTTAGATAGAAGGCCTGCACGAGGGGCACAGCGAGACCGAGGAGAGCTAGGCCGGCCGCCAGGACGACGACTCCGAGGACGATGCTGTACTCCGTGAAGACCACGCACCCTTCTCGGGCGCCGGGCTCTGAAGTTGCTTCAGAGAAGTGCGCCACGAAGAACGAATCGGATCCGCGCCGCGGCCTGCTGAAAATCCCGCTGAAACGACAAACTGCGCGTTTGGGTTTGTAAGCGCCTGGAACTAGGCGGTTTTTTGGGGGGCTGCGTGTCCCGCTGCGTCTTGAAGGAAGAGGGCCTCTAGGGTTTGCCGTTCGGGGATGAGGGCGTCTAGACGTGCGCCGGCGGCGTTCGCGATGCGAAGGATTTCGTCCACGGCTTTGTCGCCGTCCACTCGCAAGGTTAGGTGACCGTCGCCCTCGTCGACGAGCACGCCGCGCGAAGCGAGCGAAGTCTTCAGCGCGATCGAGGCGCCACTCAAACGGACCTCGAGGCGGCGGCTCGAGGTCTGCAAGAGCTCGTGCACATTGCCTTCGGAGGCGATCTCGCCGCGCTGCATGATGACGACGCGATCGCAGAGGAGCTCGACGTCGCTGAGGATGTGACTTGTGAACATAAGCGTCTTCCCGCGCGCGCGCTGTTCGAGCAATAGGTCGCGTACCTCTTTGCGCCCGATCGGATCAAGGCCGCTCATCGGCTCGTCGAGTATGAGAAGCTCCGGATCGTGAAGGAGCGCCTGCGCGAGCCCCACACGCTGCATCATGCCCTTCGAGAACTTCCCGATCGGTCGGTCGACGGCGTGCCGGAGGCCAACCTTGTCGACCATCGCCTCCGATCGATCGCGGAGCTCGCTTTTGGGTATCCCGGTGAGCCGACCGCAAAGGTCTAGAAACTCGAGAGGCTTCAGATACTGATACACGTAGGGGTTCTCGGGCATGTAGCCGACCCGCTTGGCGGCCTCGCGATCGCCGGCGGAACGTCCGAAGATCTTGATCTCGCCCTCGGTCGGGAAGATGAGCCGGAGAATCGCCTTGATGGTGGTCGTCTTGCCGGCGCCGTTGGGTCCGAGGAGGCCGAAGATCTCGCCACGCTTCACCGAGAAGCTCGCGCTCTTCACCGCCTCGACGCGCTTTCGAAAGAAGCCGATGTGGAAGATCTTCCGAAGCCCGTTCACCTCCAGCACGATCTCGTCATTCATGGAGTACCCCAGAGAGCACGGCGGCGACCTGCTCGGCCTCCGCGTTTCGCATTTGTGGATAGAGTGGGAGCGCTATCCCTCGCGCGGCGACGTGCTCGGCGATGGGAAGCGAGGCCTCGCTCCCGGCGAAGCTGCCGAGCTTGTGAATCGCGAAGGACAGCAGGCCTGCCTCGACGCCCCGCTCGCGCATGGTCCGGACCACGGTGTTGCGGTCGCGCCCTTGCGGCAGGATGACGCCGAACGTTTGGTAGTTGCTCTCGGCGCCGGCTGGCGTTTGCTGGAGTTCGAGTTCAGCCGGCAAGGCCCCTCGGTAGATCGTCGCGAGCTCGCGGCGACGGGCGACGATGTCGTCGAGGCGTTGGACCTGCGCAAGGCCGAGCGCGGCGGCCATTTCGGTCATGCGGAAGTTTCCGGCGGCCACGACGAACTGACCCCGAAGCTGACCATGGTTGCGCAACATGCGGAGCTGATCGGCGAGGTCGCCGTCATCGGTGAGGCACATGCCGCCTTCACCGGTGGTGAGGATCTTGCGCGGGTGAAAGCTCAGGCACGAGACCTCCCCGAGGCTTCCACACGGGCCATTCGCGAATCGGCTGCCGAGCGCGCACGCCGCATCTTCGATGATCGGGAGCGTCCCGAGAGCGTCGCGGATCTCGGAGGCCCGGGCGGGGTTACCGAACTGATCGATGACGATGGCGACCTTGCTGGTTCCACTACGGGCGTCCCGAAATCCGTCCGCAGTGCTGTTCCACTCGCCTGGGTCGATGTCGACGAAGCGAACCTTCGCGCCGGCAATTCGCGACGCGTGCGCCGGGCTCGGCCAGCTGAGTGCGGGGCAGAGCACCTCGTCGCCTGCACCGACCTGGAGAACTTTGAGTGCGAGCTGAAGCGCGGCGGTGCCGCTCGAGACGGCGATCGCATGCTTGCGTCCGACCAGGGCAGCGACCGCATGCTCGAAGCGCTCGACGAGCGCTCCCTGCACGAGCATCCCCGACTCGAGAACGGCGGCGACGGCGCGCTGCTCGTTCTCTCCAATCCATGGTTTCGCGAGGCGAATCAAAGCTCTCTCATCTTACCAGCGAGTGCAGTAAAACCTCCAGATTGCGGGGCGCTAGGGCGAGGCGCAGGCTACCCGGGTGGACCTCAGCACCCAAGTCGATGAGCTTGAGCGCGCCATCACACGGATGGGGGTCCGGCTGCGGGAAGAGGAACTGCCAGAAGAGGCGCACGTCGATGGCGGCCTTTGTAAGACAGGTGACGGGCTGGTCCTATATGTGGCCCCCGCTGCGCCGCCCTGGCGCCGGGTGCAGGTATTGCTGGACGCACTTCGACGCCTGCCGCATGGCGACATCTGGCTTCCACCGGAGATCCGGGCGCTTGTGGCTCGCGAGGATTGCGGCGACGCGTCCGATGGACTGTTAGGCTAGAGCGACGAGGTCGAATATTGAGCGGTCTAGGACTAATACTTTCCGGTGGTGGGGCTCGAGGCGCATATGAAGTCGGCGCGCTCGAGTACATCTTCAACGAGTTTGGGGATGTCGCGGGGAAGGCGCCGGCGGTCGATCTGATCTCGGGTACGAGCGTGGGGGCCGTGAACGGGGCTTTCGTCGCCTCGATGATTCACGACATCCCGGCGGGCATCCGGCAGCTGGTCTCGGTTTGGAACGGGCTCGAGCTTGCGCACGTGCTGGGCTTTGGACTTCGGCAGGCCGCGGGGCTCTACCGGGTGCTGCTCGGAGGGCCGGGCCAGGCGCGCGGCGTGTTCGACCCGTCGCAGCTCTCGATGCTGGTCGGCAGCAACGTAAATTGGCGGAAATTACGGCAGAATATCCGGACCGGGCAGCTACAAGCGCTCACCGTGAGTACGACGCATGTCGGCACCGGGCAGCCCGTGATCTTCGTCGACTCCGCGCCAGGCGTCCGGATTCCGCAGAGCCTCGGGCTTCATGCGCTCGTTCGCAGCGCGAAGATCGGTCAGCACCACGTGCTCGCGTCCGCTGCGATTCCGCTGATCTTTCCTGCCGTGGAGATCGGTGACGAGATTCATTGCGATGGCGGCCTTCGCTTGAACACGCCGATGGCGCCGTCGATTCATCTGGGCATGAACCGGCTCTTGGTGATCGGTCTTTCGACGCCAGAGGTCGCGGGGCGGCGCGCAGTGCAGGATGGGAAGTACCCAGGCGCGACGTACATGCTCGGGAAGGTGCTGAACGCATTTCTTCTCGACCATGTGAACACCGACCTTCTCGAGGTTCAGCGCATCAACGACTTCTTGCGCGACGGGGTTCGCGCATATGGGCCGGAGTTTCTCGTGAAGCTCAACGAAGCCGCGAAAGCACGAGGCGCGCTGGCGCCACGTCGCTTGGTCAACTCGCTCGTGCTTCGGCCGAGCACCGACATCGGTCAGGTGGCGGCGGAGTATCTGGCATCGCACCGAGTGCGATTCGGAAAAGCACTTGGGCGTGCGTTCATCAGCATGCTCGACGTCGGCGCGGGAGCCGATGCCGACCTCGCAAGCTACCTCTTGTTCGACGGCGGCTTCGCACAGACGCTGATCGAGATGGGCCGCCGAGACGCCCACGCCCGCCGCTCCGAGATCGAGGCCTTCCTCTTCGAAGACCCAGACATCGCCTTCTCGAGCCCTCCCTAGGGGACACGCAGCCCCCTCAGCGAGGCTGCAATTCCGACCACTTACGGACCGAACTGCGCAGTTTGTCGGCTCGGGTCGAATTCCTTCCAGGTCGAGCAGCCGATGTCCCGCCGCGCGGCCTCCCATTGGAAAGCTGACCACGCAGTCAGCCACGCTGTAATATTGTAGATATAACGTTGGGCATGTTACGCTTCACGAGTGGCTCAACCTAGCGTCGCGCACATCTCAGAGAACGCGACCCTCCTCTCACGGCGTCTGGTTCAGAACGTCGGTCAGGTGGTTCGCGGCAAAGAAGAAGTCATCAAGCTGGCGGTGGTTTCACTGCTCGCCCGAGGGCACCTCTTGCTCGAAGACGTCCCTGGCGTCGGCAAGACGACGCTCGCTCGGGCGCTGGCTGCCTCGATCGGTGTCACGTTCCGTCGGCTGCAGTGCACGTCCGACCTGATGCCGACCGATGTCTTGGGCGGCAATGTCTTCAATCAGACGACGAGCTCTTTCGAGTTTCGGCCGGGCCCGATCTTCACGCAGGTACTGCTGGCGGACGAGGTAAATCGAACGACGCCGAAGACGCAGAGCGCGCTTCTCGAGGCCATGGATGAACGCCAGGTTTCGATCGACGGCGAGACGTACCAACTCGACGAACCGTTCTTCGTCGTCGCGACGCAGAACCCACAAGAGTTCTACGGGACCTACCCTCTTCCGGAGTCTCAGCTCGACCGCTTCCTCGTGCGCATGAGTATCGGCTACCCGCCGCCGGGCGTGGAACGCGAGGTCCTCAGTCGACGCGGTGCGGACCCGGTCGGACAGCTCGATGCCGTGATGAGCATGGCCGAGCTCCGACACGTTCAGCAGGCCGTCGATTCTGTGCGCGTCGACGATGCGATCCTCGAGTACTTGCACCGAATCGTCATCGCGACGCGAAATACACCGCTTCTGTCAGTCGGTGTGTCCACACGAGGCGCACTCGGATTCGAGCGCGCGACTCGGGCGCGGGCACTGGTCGAAGGTCGCTCTTATGTGTTGCCGGACGATGTAAAGGCACTTGCAGAGCCGGTCTTGGCTCACCGCGTAAAGGTCGCTGGTAGCATGTCGGGGACTGCGGTACGCGACGACGCCATGCGAGCGATTCGGGAGCTGCTCACCGTGGTGGCCGTCCCTCTTTGATCGGCCCGATCGATGAGGATCTTTCGACGAAAACGGACCAGGCGGAAGTTTCGGCTAACCCGAGAGGGCCGGGCGTTTCTCTTCGTGACGGTGGGGGTGGGCTTCGCGGCCGTCAACACCGCCAACAACCTGCTCTACCTCGTGCTCGGCCTTCTGCTGAGTCTGCTGCTCGTAAGCGGGGTGCTGAGCGATCTTGCCCTCTGGAAACTGCAAGTGAAGCGGCGAGTGCCCGCACGAATGTTCGCCGGCACGCGAACCGTGATCGAAGTCTCGGCCAGCAACGACAAGCGCTGGCTAGCGAGCGTGTCCGTCGAAACGGTCGACGAGATCGACGGTGTCGAGACGGCACCCGCCAACTTCTTGAGGATCCGGGCAGGCGAGTCGGACGTCGCTGGCTACACGTACGAGCCGCCGCGACGCGGCCTGATTCAGCTAGGTAACCTCCGAGTACGCACGCGATACCCGTTCGGACTGATCGAGAAGGGTTACCCCACGTTCGAGCCGGACGAGGCCGTCGTGTTTCCTCGTTT